>Ga0315274_10005042_pt1 | contig 19371 bp, 14 predicted proteins | sample YL17G02_20_MG_FD_203700 | JGI IMG/M metagenome (GOLD analysis project Ga0315274, IMG submission 203700) | Sediment microbial communities from Yellowstone Lake, YNP, Wyoming, USA - YL17G02_20 | ecosystem: Environmental > Aquatic > Freshwater > Lake > Sediment | place: USA: Wyoming | collected... | reverse complement strand
TTATGTCTTTGCGAAGCAGTGATACAATGGCTTGATAAGCTACCTTTTTCACAGTTTTGTTCCCTTATGAGTATTGATGAAAATGAACTGGTATTTATTTAACAAATTTAATGATACTTACTTATTATTAATAGTATTATAAAATATACTAACAACTTTGTCAAGCTGAAAATATAGCAGATATTGATAGAGTAGGCACTTGATTAATATTGTCTTGTATGTCAACAAAAACTTACACTAAATGTTTATTCGTCACTATCAATTTTTAATATCTCGTTAGCCTTTTCAACTGTATGCTAATTCACACTAAGCGTTAAAGACTTTCCAATACTCCCTTTTATGATTGATCCTTTCATGGGAATAAACATAAATCACTTTTTGTTATTAGGGTAGCAAATAAATATTTAGCATATTTGTTGCTTTTTATTTGGATGTATAAAGTTTAAATGGAGGATAACTAAAGAATGAAGAAGCTAAACCTGATTTTACTTGCGTTTGCGTTGATGATGATTGTAAGTTTTATATTATCTGTCAGCGGGGCATTTGCGGAAGATATGCAGGCGACTGTCGCCCCTAAGATTGAAAAAGATAAAGATTCTGACGATATGATAATGTGTCCCATGATGAAAGCCAAAATGGGTGGTGGCATGGGCATGATGAAAATGGACATGGGACAAGGAATGATGTGTCCTATGATGGAAAAGATGAAAGGTGATATGCCTATGGCACATACACCGATGATGGGTATTGACGTAATGGCTTATGCGGATAAGCTTCAGTTGACTCAGGATCAGAGGGACAAGATTGATGTCATAATAGTCGCACAAAAGAAGGACATGATAAAGAAGAATGCTGATCGAGAGATCGCTCAGGTGGATTTAAACGAGCTTATAAAGAAAGATGACCCGGATCTGATGGCTATTAATGATCAGCTAAAGAAAATCGCAAGTATGGAAGCAGATATAAAGTTTGCAGAAATCAAGGTTGGGGTAGATATAAAATCCTTATTGACGAAGGAACAGAAAGATAACCTCAAAATGATGATGGAGCATGAACGTGCCGTTGGTATGCCAATGGGTAAAATAGAACCAAAGAATATGCCGCTCCATAAACCCGATAACGCGACAAAACCGATGCCCGAAAAGAACGAAAAGTAAAGCTAATCCCACGATGCGTGACGAGTGATGGGCAATGGGCAGCGAGCAACCCCCTCCCGTTTCCTGTCTTGACTGTCCATTACTCAAACGCATCGGGGTATCTTCCACCTCTGATAAGGCTGACAGAGGTAGATTTTTCGAAATAGCTATAAAAAAGCGGATCAAGGGGGTGAAAAACGTTGAATTGCTATGTCAAAATTGGCAAGCCCTTATCAAATCAGGATATTATCGCTTCTACATTTGCAAACCTGCATGAAATCTAGTTTTTTGTCTACCAGATTTAAAAAGTGCGAAAGTATAGTAAATTATTTATTATCGTTTAGATGTCTTTTAAATCCAAAACCGAGTTTTGTATACTTTTGCTTCAATTCACTGATCTCTTCGATGCTCCACTCACCCCCCTTTCCGATACCTTTGCACCAAAATATTCCTTCATCATTCACAAAAGCTGGATTCCATTCTCCATTTTCTATGTTAAAGTGGTTCCATGGAAACACGTTGCACAGATCCGTCCTGCATGAAGTGTATATGGCACAAAAACTACCGAAATGGAATATACAACCGTTTCTTGGATCATGGGAATTATTTGTTTTGAATGCAAGTATATAAGCATCCAGATTTGGATCATAGATTTCCTGCAAATAACGTATTGCAAAAGACCATTCCGATATCCTAAGAAATTTCGCTAGTTCTCTTACGTTCTCCTCATTTGGTTGGATCAGACCCTTATGGGAACAGCATATCCCGCAGTTCTGACACTCAAATCTACGATCTTTTAATGCCTTTGCTTTAGCTTCTGTCATTTTAGTATCTCTATATGTTTAGATTATTGAAATTTTATATAAAGAGACGATTGTATAGCAGCGATAACGAGGGGTTATGAAGTATTTGCCATCTTCTAATATTTACGTTAAAATTAATCATATCTTACCAAGAAGGGGAAACGACCGTAGAATATTGTATAACAAGTATAGTGAAAAAACAAGCCAAAAAAATCTTTACCAGTCACTTCTTAAAAGATACAAGGCTGACTTTCTCTTTGCAATTCATAACTATTCTTCCTTCAGATAAGTAGTTATTTCTGGCTATATACATGATTTCTTGACATTCATAATCCTTTGAGGTATCATTTACCTGAAAAATTAATTCCGAGAATTTAACTTAAGATTAAAAAAGTATAATTCATGGAGATATTTAATGAAAACAGCACAGTCATTAATCTTGTTTGCACTTTTCAGCATCTTATTATTCAATCCTGTGGCTGATACGCTTTCTGCTCAAGATGAAGAAACCCGATGCTACTATATGGGGTTCACTCCGTTTCCATGGGATACAACGGTGGATGCAATAATGGATACCGCCCAGTTCATTGTGGAAAATGGAGACATAATTTCTCAGCATTTAGAACAGGGTGTGCCATGGACAGAGGCTTTAGATGATAATTCTTTCCACCCCAATATGATGAAGGACTGGCAAGGGCGTAAAGACATAAGCAAGAATAAGAAAATATTCCTGTCATTAACTCCTCTAAACGAAGGAAGAAATGCAATGGAAATGTATCGTGGCAAAGATGAGGATATGCCTGTACCTAAACCATTTAAGGATAAGGCGTTCAACGACCCTATCATTAAGAAAGCATACCTTAATTACTGTCACCGTGCAGTAAAATTTTTTCAACCCGATTACCTTGCTATTGGAATTGAGGTAAATGAGCTATTCCACAACTCGCCCAATTTATGGTCTCCTTTCGTGGAGCTTTATAAGGACACTTACACAGAGCTAAAGAAGGATTATCCTGACCTGCCCATCTTTTTTACAGTATCTCTTCACAATTTAACCAACCCAAGTTGGAAGGACCGTGAGAAACAACAGGACGAAATCAAAAAGCTTCTCGAATATACTGATATTCTGGGTATCAGTTATTATCCTTTTATGGCAGGGCAATCAGAAAAGCCTACAAAAACTCTTGATTGGATTCGCAAATTCACAGATAAACCCCTTGCGATAACTGAAACAGGCTTCCCGGCAGAAGACATAGTTCTCAAAACTTATAAAATGACAATCTCCGGGTCTTCTGAAAAGCAAACTACCTACTTTAAGACGCTTCTCAAACAGGGAAATCAGGATGGTTATCTCTTTGTCATCGCTTTTCTGTACCGTGACTATGACGCTCTATTCAAGAGCATAGCTCCTCAACTCGAAAAGCGTGCTTTAACCTTGGACATATTCTCTGTTTGGAAGGATTGCGGTATGGTGGATGAAAATGGTGTAAAAAGACTGTCTTATGATATATGGACAAGCTATTTCAATAGAAAGGTAAAGGATGCTAAAACTAACAATTGATGGCAAATCGGTTGAAGTTGAACAGGGAACTACGATCCTTGACGCCGCCCGAAAAATAGGAATCAACATACCAACGCTCTGTTTCAGGGAAGGATGCTCGCTATCTACATCCTGTATGGTGTGCATTGTGAAAGTCAAGAACCGCATTATACCATCATGTGCCACTGTTGCAGTGGATGGGATGGAGATCGAAAGCGAAACTGACGAGATACACGAGGCAAGACGAACTGCATTGGAGTTGCTATTAAGCGATCACACAGGTGATTGCATAGCTCCATGCCATAACATCTGTCCTGCCGACATGAATATCCCACTGATGATCCGTCAGATTGCTGAAGGTGATCTCAGGAGTGCGATTATCACCGTCAAGGAGGATATACCACTTCCTGCGGTTCTTGGGCGCATCTGTCCTGCGCCTTGTGAAAAAGGGTGCAGGCGTGGTTCTTACGACAGCCCGTTATCAATATGCCTTTTGAAACGTTACGTGGCTGACGTTGATCTGGCGTCTGATCATCCGTATCTGCCATCGTGTGAACCTGCTAACGGAAAGAGAATAGCCATTGTTGGTGCAGGTCCCGCAGGTTTATCAGCAACATATTATCTGCTTCAAAAAGGCTATGCCTGCATGATATATGATGACCATGATAAGCCCGGCGGCGCATTGCAATATGCAGTTCCAGAAGATAAATTACCCCATACTGTTCTTGATGCCGAGATCGGTATTATTCAGAAGCTAGGTGCGGAGTTCCGATTGAATACAAAGATCGGTGAGGATATTAAAAACTTACAGACAGATTACGATGCGGTATTAATAGCAACCGGACAGAATGAGAATCCGTTTTTGAAGAGCATCAAAGCTGACAGAAATACTTTACAGAGTAACGTTGAAGGTATATTTGTTGCAGGCAATGCACTGGGTCGGAAAAGTAATTTAGCTGTGCGGTCTATTGCAGATGGGAAACTCGCTGCTAATTCCATTGATCAATACCTGTCAAGCCAGACGATAACAGGTTATAAACCATTCACGACACGCATGGGGAAATTAACCGATGTGGAACTTCAGCATTTTGTGGCTAATGCTAGTAAGGATCAGCGAGTTGAGCCTTCAGGTAATAACGGATTTTCAGAAAAAGAAGCCTATATGGAGTCGCTTCGATGCCTTCATTGTGACTGCCGAAAGGCTGACAACTGCAAGCTGAGAAATCATTCCGATATTTACGGTGCAGACCTGAATAAATACAAAGGTGAACGCAGATTATTTGAACAGCAATACCATCATGAGATTATATACGAATCCGGTAAGTGTATATCGTGCGGATTATGTATTCAGATTGCTTCGAGAGCAAGGGAGGCGTTGGGACTGGCGTTTATCGGTCGTGGCTTTAACGTAAAGGTGGGTGTACCATTCAGCCGCACTATAGAAGAAGGTCTCCAGAAGGTTGCAATAGAATGTGTGGAAGCCTGTCCTACCGGTGCATTGGTGTTTAAGGATGGATCAAGGTCGCAGATAAACAGCATATTGATTCTATGGGATGCAACTGCAACAATAATTGTTTGAGTTAATCAATCCATTGGGAAAGGTGATGCCGATAGCATTTACGTCACCATTCTTCGGTGCAATTATGGGTGTCATTTTTGCCGGTGAACATATAACTATCAAAACCTTAGTAGAAATATTGATGACAATTGGCGGTATTATCATCTTAACTATAAGTTAGGTTACGAAGGTTATATCACAAGAATTAAGGGGATAATTAAGATGAAACTGTATTTTGCAGTATTGCTTTTAACATTGATTTTAGTATTACTTCCTCTCTCATCAGCGAATGCAAAGACAATCGCACTGTGGCTTTGCGATGAAGGTGACGGAAAAACACTCAAAGATAGCAGTGGCAACGGGCATGACGGCGAACTACAGGGGAAGACAAGTTGGACAGAAGGTATGTTTGGTAAGGCACTGGAATTCCACGATAACCCGGATCTTGTCTTTGTAAAAGGATCCAAAGATTTGACGGGACCAGATGCTATGACTGTTGAAATGTGGCTCAAAGCTCCAATGAAGGCTGGCTACCATATTCCTATAAGTAAAGGCTTAAAAGGACCCGGGCATTGGGAGATTTACTTGCTTGCAGGCGCCGGGAAATTTTCGACTTATATACCAGACCTCGGTGATTTCACAGGAACAAACGTTGTCACCGATGATCAATGGCATCATTGTGCAATGGTCTGGGACGGCTCCGCTATAAAGCTGTACGTTGACGGTAAAATGGTTGATGAAAATGGTGGACTTAAAGGTAAAAAGATCGTAGTTGATGACCAGAAACTTCACATAGGCAATGAGTTTACCAACAACAATTGGCATACAGGACTTCTTGATGAGATTCGAATCTCTGATAAGGCTCTGGAAGTTGGAGAACTAGGATTCAATAAATCCCTTGCACAACTGGCTGTTGACGTAAAAGGTAAACTCAGCACAACTTGGGGACAATTAAAGTATCAGGACAGGTAATGGTAGATCAAATTGACGCTTTCCATAGGTGAAAGGAGGCTGGCGATCATACTTTTCGCCAAATAGTTATGCTTTCAATAGAAACTCTGAATATATCTGCACCAGTGAAACCGCCGCAAAGGCTTTCTGAAAAGACACGCTATCTTGCCATGCGAGGACTGAGCGGAGAGTTTGGCAGAGAACTGGTTAATGCGCAAGTGAAGCTTGAAGATTTTACAGGAATATCAGAAGAGATGAAATATGCTCATGCTGTCAAACTCATTGCAAAGACAGCGCCTTTGCGAATCCTGCCTGACGAACTCGTTATTGGATCAGCAACCTATCGTGAATCCGCTTACCATGCAACGCCCATTTACGGTGGTGGAAGCACAAGCCATCTAACTCTGGCATTTGATCGGGTGCTTAAAATAGGTTACAGCGGTCTGAGAAAAGAGATCAATGACAGGCTCTCTCAACCCGATCTGGACAATAAAGGCGTTGATCTACTCAATAGCATGTCAGTCTGCCTCGAAGCTTCTCAAATATGGCATCAGCGTCACGTTGAATTGCTGGAAAAACTAATTGATGAGAGTTCTGGCGAACAGAAAAAGCATTACGAGAAAATTCTAAAGAATATCAAAAATATTCCAGAAAACCCTCCTGTAAGCTTTTACGAAGCAGTTCAATCTCTCTGGTTCATGTATGCGTTCCAGAGGCTTTGCGGTAACTGGTCAGGTGTCGGCCGCATAGACGTGATGCTAGGTGAGTATTTGAGAAAAGACTTAATGGAGGAGCGTCTCTCAATTAACAAGGCAAGAGAGATACTAGCTCATTTCTGGATTAAAGGTACTGAGTGGATTGGGGCAAATGAAAATCCCGGCTCAGGTGACGCTCAACATTATCAGAACGTCGTCCTCGCAGGGGTAGATTCTAATGGAAATGACGTTATCAACGAAGTTACGTATCTTGTATTAGACGTAGTGGAAGAACTGCACATCAGCGATTTTCCTGTTGCAGTGCGGATTAACAAGCAAACTCCGGAAAAACTACTTCACCGAATCGCAGAAACACAGCGCATGGGTGGAGGTATTGTCTCCGTCTATAATGAAGAAGTAGCAATCAAAGGGCTTGTCAATCTTGGATTCCCATTGGCAGAAGCAAGAGGCTACGCCAACGATGGTTGCTGGGAAGTGATTATTCCGGGGAAAACGGCATTTATCTATTGCCCGTTTGACGTGCTTGAAATATTGCAAAGAGTGGTTGGGTTGAATGATACCTCTGCACCAATTCCAGAATACAGTACATTCGATGAGCTTTACAATAAATTCATCAGTGTGCTATCAGAAAGTATCAACGGTATCCAAAATCACATAGACAATTTTTTTACTGACAGTCATCCTGCTACTTTAGTGTCAATGTTCATTGATGGCTGTATAGAAAAGGGTCGCGGCTATTACGAACGGGGAGCCAGATATACCATTGTCGCACCACATGCAGGAGGTATGGCGGATGCTTGTGACAGTCTGTTAGTAATGAAAAAACTCGTCTTTGAAGAAAAAGTCATTTCTTTTCGTGAATTTATCGAGACTCTAAGGAATAATTGGGAAGGATGTGAACCATTAAGGAAACTGATCCGTAACAGGTTTGAGTTCTACGGAAATGACGATGACGAAGCTGACGAGATGATGCAGAGACTTTTCAACGATTACACCGATATAGTGTGGCAGATACCAGAACGAAACGGAGTGATCCGCCCGGCAGGTATCAGCACTTTTGGGCGTGAAATAGGATGGAGGAATCAACGAAAAGCAACACCATCTGGATTCAAAGCAGGTGAGTTACTCGCCACGAATTTTTCGCCTACCCCCGGAACAGACAAGAACGGTCCTACAGCAGTTATAAAATCTTACTGTAAGATGAATTTTGAGCGTCTCCCAAATGGCGGGACACTTGAACTCAAAATACATCCCTCATGTATGAAAGGGGAAGATGGACTTGAATCCATAGTATCTTTGTTGAAGAGTTTTGTCCAGCTTGGTGGATTCTACCTGAATATTGACGTCATTGATTCAAACATGCTCTTAGATGCTCAGAAAAATCCTGACAAATATCCCAACCTTGCTGTCAGAATCTCCGGTTGGAGCGCAAGATTCAACACCTTAAGCAAGGAATGGCAGGACATGGTTATTCAGCGAACACAGCAGTTCATGTAATCATTCAATATTGGGTCTGTCCTCAGCAACTACTATCAAATAATCATCTTTATCCAGAACAACATCAATTTTGGGGTTAGTGAGGAATTGGTCAGTTTTTTCTATGCCTATAATAATGCCATTATGTTCGTCCTTAAAAGCAATAAGAGCGGATTTGAAATTTTGTCCAATATATTTGTGGGGGCATTTGATCTTGTAAATCTCATTCCCGTATTTTTTGCTCATGAGTTCCGATACAACTCTCGTGACGCCGTGATCCAGAGCCGCCTGCACTAACAATTTAGACGTTAAGCCGCCTGTTACAATCACCTCGTCTGCCCCTGCTCTGTTACAATGCTCTACGTTATTTTCGTCCATAAGCTGAATACAAACGTATATACCGGGTTGTTCATGCTTCAGGGCAAGGACAGTAAGTATGCTCTGCCCATCTCCAGAGTTGTCTAGCTTTGATTTGTCACATAGGACTATGGCAACACTTGCGGTTCTGAAACATGCCATCTCCAGCTTGCTCATTTCTGTGGGACTTCCCTTGACAAAATAGACGTGTTCCTCATCCACAGGATTTACGTCCAAATTAGCTATGATAACAATATCCTTTTCTTTGTTGTCAGCATGTATCTCAGAGATGATCTCATTTGCGCTGTAATTCCAGCCGCACAAAAGGATGTGTCCGTTCAGATTTTTCAAAGCTTTCAACCCCCTATCCAGTCGTATCTTTCTTTCGACAAAGATACTCGCCACTGTTGCTGTGAACATGCCTAAAAAGCCAATGCCAAATACCATCATAAAAGCACCGATTATGCGTCCTCCGATAGTTGTGGGATATATATCACCATATCCTACGGTAGTAAGAGTCACAATACCCCACCACATAGTATCCCATAAGGATTTAACGCTACTATTCTTACCCGTTTCAAAGAGGAACATTCCCAGAGACCCAAAGATGAGAACCAGCAACGTTATAAGCGTTAGCTTAACGAGGTTTTCCTTTCTCAAAAAGCGCACGTATTTCTTAAAAATAATAAAGAATAGCATATATTCACCTCCTGTGTGTTGTTGATTTCATAGTCAATCTCCATCAATTAGATTTGATCTTACGATGTCTGGTCTATCGGTACAGATCAGATCAACGCCGCACTCCACAGCCTTCTTTGCTTCTTCAACAGTATTTGGCGGCCAGGCTATAACCTGAATCCCGTTCTCATGAGCCTTCTGAACGAACTCCTTAGTCAGATGGCTTATGTGACAGCTAACTCTTTTTGCGCCAACGCTCAAGGCACGCTCAATGGCATCCGTCGGAGGTTCTCCGAAGATATGCTCCATAGAAATAGATGGATTTAGCTCACAAACCTTTTTTAATGTTTCCGTATTGCCAGAGGTAAGGAAAACCTGATCTACCATACCATTCTTTTCGACAAGACGAACTGTTTTCTCTGTTGCATTTTCATCTTTCAACTCAATGTGCAGTTTGACCTTTCCTTTTACGAGATCGAGCAATTCTTGAAGCGTTGGTATCTTCTCACCCTTGCCTGCATCGAGTTTTCTGATCTCGTCATAAGTAAAGCTGTTTACGAGTCCAGTTCCGTTTGTTGTCCTGTCTACTGTATGATCGTGCATGAGGACAATTTGACTATCCTTTGTCAGATGAACGTCACACTCTATGTAATCCACGCCTAATTCCAATGCCTTTTTGAAAGATCGTATAGTGTTCTCAGGCTCAATTCCTCGTGCGCCACGATGACCGATAATCTGTACCATTTTTTACCTCCTCAATTAACTGGAAACTTTCTTTCGAGATCGCCGACTTGCTCTCTGTTTAATGGAACTATATTCCCCAATGACAATGAATAAAGAACAGTCTGAGCCGCTCTCTCTGCGACTTCAAGCCTATCAAATGCCTTTAATATGGAAGAACCTGTCGCAAGGATCGCATCATTCTGGAAAATAACCACAGGAGTCTGCTTTGACACAATCGAAGCAACGCCATCGGTGAATTCTATCCCATATTTTAGGAGAGGGATACTTCTCAGCAATATGTAGTTTTCTGGAAGAGTTTTTGTGTCAAGCTCTGTATCTGTGATGCCATAAGCCATGATGTTGGGCGGCTGTGCTGTGGTTATGGCGCATATTTCAGGATGGGCTTCATAGATTGAGTTATGTAGTAATACTGCTCTGCTGGGGAGTTTGCCTTTTTCTCCCTTCCTGTTTTTTATTAGAACTACGTCTTCTATACTCAGATATTTCCTGTCTATGCCATAAGGGGTTATCAAGAAGGAATTGCCATCAATCCTTGCTGAAAGCGTTCCCTCGGTGCTTGTCATAAGCCTTTGATCATAAGCCCGCCTTGTAAAGTCACATATCTCCTTCCGAAGCTCAAGTTCCCTGTTCGTATGGAACTCAGGCTCAAATTCTGGAATGTCGTTGCGTGGTTGCTTGAAAAGTGTCATCTGCTCTTCTGTCAGCATGGTGATCTCTTTATTTAGTAATCCTGCCCTGATAATGATTCTAGCGCAGAAATCAAGTGTTTCAAAGCGTTGGAATGCAGTTAATAAATCCGGTCCTATCGCAACGATACCATGATTCTCCAGTAAAACGATGTCATAACCATCATTGAGGGATTCTGTGATGTTGTCAGCCAGTTCTTGGGTGCCAGGGGTCGCATATTTAGCAATACCCACTTTTCCGCATACGTCAGCCGCTTGTGGAATTACTAACGTATTTGGAATCTGCCTTATCACACTGAATGCCGCAAGCGCAGGCGGGTGAGCATGAAGTATAGCTTTTACGTGGTTATTCCTCTGATATATCGTCTGGTGGAAGGGATATTCACTTGATGGTTTGTGCCTGCCGATGATGTTTCCGTCTTTGGTCACGCATACCATATCCTCAGGAACGAGTGTTCCCTTGTCAATTCCCGCAGGGGTGATCCACATATCACCATCGGAATCGAGAAGCGACAGGTTCCCGCCTGACGTAGTGGTCATGCTGTAATCATAGATTCTCTGCATTATCTCAACCAGTCGGTCTCGTGGGTGCATCAATGAAAAATTTCTGCATGGTGTAAGCATATTATTCCCTCAGTTCACTGATAGGCTTAGAGCATTGAAATGATCGGATGCTCACTTATGGTCAAGGGCAGGTCAATGCGTGAATGTGTCCGTGCCGATTCAAACACTGCCATCAATATTTCCTGCGCTGCACGGGCAGAAGTACCATCTAACGGATGTAGCTTTCCTGTCTCTATGGATTCTAACAGCAGACTGATCTCACGGGCAATGGGATTACCTGCGGTAGTTCTGGCACTAACCAGTCGTTTCTGCCACGAGTAAGTATGCGCAATGGTGGCTCACCTGCTACTGGTTGATCTCCGCTAATTTCGATTAGCCCTTCGCTTCCGTAAATCCACATCCGCTGATAGCCTGGTCTTGCGCATATACCAGCCTCAATTATGCCTCGCACTTTGTTGGAAAAGTGTATGACGGCAAACGCTCCCGTCTCCACTGGATGTCCATAGCGGGTGCGTGTCTCGTTCCATTTCTGGAAACCGAAGGTCTGGGAGCCGGGGTCTATATCGCCACGATCACGCAAATCAATGTTGCCTATCACCCATGTTGCTGGCATGTCATTGTTCATAAACCGCACAAGGTCAACGCTGTGAGAACCGTCTGTGAGCAAATCACCACCGCAGATGGCTGTTACTTGAACAAGATCGCCAATTGCACCCTCTTTAATCAACTCACAAGCACGGACGTAGCGTGGATGCAGGCGTCTCTGATGTCCAACTATCAGCACTACGTTAGCGTTCCGACAGGCAGTCACCATGCGATCTGCTTCACCGAGATCAACAGACATAGGTTTTTCACACACTATGCCTTTGACTCCAGCCCTAGCAGATTCTTCCACCATTTCGACGTGCAATGGCGGCCACGTACAGATGGAAACTATGTCCGGCTTTTCTTCCCTCAGCAAATCCCGATAATCACTATAAACCCGATCTATACCATATTCCTGAACAAATCGCTGACGTGCTTCTTCAATTGGATCAGCTATCGCTATGACTTTGATGCGATCGGTATTCTCAGGTGCAAGGTATCCATGTATATGCGCACGAGCTATTTTACCAAGACCAAATAAAGCGGCACGATAATTTGCAGTCATCCGTATATCCTCCCTATCTATTAAGGCTCTAAAAACTTTTTTACCACAAAAACGCTAAGAACACAAAGGAACACTATAAAGGATACGAGTTCTTCAGTTACACAGACGTAGGATGGGTTTATTTAGTGGAAGATAGATTATATGCCATTATTCTGCCTTATAACGAGATAATCTGCATTTCAGAAGCTTAAACCCATCCTACAATAATCATCTGCGTTCTATAAGTGAAAAACTCGTATAAAGGAAAAAGAAAATCTTCTTGCTCTTTTTACCTTTTGTTTTATAACTGAAAAAGTCATATAACCAATCACTCTTAATACTCTATTAGATTCAACAATATCCTTTCGGCTACCGGATCGCAATGATACTTTGAGTTGATTATATGCTTTTGAATATTAAGCTGTGAGAAAAGAATCTTCCCCTTGCCATAAGTAACAGGAATTTCTGCTAATACTATGGAAGCTGGTTTACTACCCCAAAGGACCGCCTTTGCGTTTTTCATAGCCGTTCCTTTAATCTCTGCGACTGCTACCGTTCCGGGAAGGCCGTTCCAGCGTATAAGCCATTCTGGGTCTATGCCAGTGAGTATAGGGTGCGTTATTCCCTCATAAGCAAAGACCCTTGAGAAAGGTCCCGATTTCTCAATACTAACGTCACACAACTCCCGCCAATCCCATGAGTAAGTAGATAAGACGATCACACGCCCTCCGGCATTAGCAAAGTCACACAAAGCTTGAGCTTTTTGTCTCTCAGTCTCATTTAGTTTTTCGGTGTTCCAGATGATCACAATATCCTTATCAGGCTTTAGATCATCGAGACTATTTGAGGTTCTCAAACCTTTTGACCTGAAATAGTCAAGAGCATTAGAATCCCCACCGAGGATGACAAAATTTCGCTTCTTTGCCAGATCGGGTATTGTCGGTGGTTGTATAGCACGAACGAACCTCTGGCTAAGGACTGGTCTTCCCTCGATCCCTGTTGTCCTTGCAGTAAGCCAATAGTTCCCCTCTTTATCGGGCAGTTTCCATGTTATCGGAGTATTGGTGATGCTGTCCGCTTTTATCTGGAAGTCATAACTCCACTTAGCTATGGGGTCATTGAAACATTCCGCTTCTGGTATAAATTCCGGACAGTCTTTTGTGAGCAGTAAATCAACGTGGATGCTGGCATCATGCCATGAATCATTAATGAGGTAAAGGTCGGTTGTCACTTCCTGAGATGTAAGGCAATTGGGATCAAACAAGTCAAGACTTGCCAGCACCGGAGATAAAGAGCTATGCCAACATGCAGACACCGGTTTAGCGAATCCTGCCTTCCATTCCTGCCCGGTACGCGTTTTTGTCCAGCCTGCATACATATATGGCAATAATCCAGAGATACGCGCCCTTCGCATTGCCTCAGTGTGCTCCATACCAAGTTGAGCATAAGCGAGAGCATAAGCCAAAGATTTCTCATCATTCTTCCCTGTCCACTGCTCAGACATAGGACCAAAGGTGTTCATGTATTCGCTATTAGTAAGGACTTTACCCTTTGCTTCATTAAACCACCCTTGGATATACGTCATAAGGCTCCCTTCAGCCGTTTCTGTTATATTGCCACACGCATGGATGTCGTAATTCTCTTTGGTACCAGTAGTTCCTGTGCGCATCGTTGGACGTGTTGGATCAAGACTATTTACGAAATCCTGATAAGTTCCTTCTTCCCATTTGTTGTCAAGATTTGATTCATTGGATAACACCCACATTATGACTGCTGGATGGTTCCACAATCTAGCCATCCATCCAGTCGCATCTAACAACACATTCTTATGCCAGATTTTATATTCTTCAGGAGTAAACTTATAGTCAGCATAATTGTATAGCACAGGGAATTCTGCGAGTATCATGGTGCCATATTCATCACAAATATTTGCCCAAAGCGCAGGAGGAGGTTGAGTGTGTGTGCGGAAGGAGTTCATACTCATCTCCCTGGCTTCTGTAACAAGATAATCCTTTTCTTTTCCGGTGATGATATTTCCCCAGTTCCATTCAAATACTAGATTAGAACCCCTCAGCCACAGGTTTTTACCGTTTAGTTTATAATTTCCATTATCTGTTCTTCCGTTACTCGGCGGAACGAGAATTGCTTTGATCTCTCTCATTCCGAACCGAAATCTAAGCGTATCCAGTATTTCTCCATCTTTAGTAATCTTGACGTCAGCATTATATAAATTACATTCTTCATAAGTCCAGGGCTTAAAGTCAGGCATCGGAACATCAACAAAGAAATGTTTATCACCCAGAGTATCTGGATCAGGTATAAATTCAACATCAGCCTCACCTTTGCCTATGATTTCACCATCTGGATATGGTCTAACTTCAGCAAGTATCTGCAAATCGCTGACCGATTCAACACCTGTGAGAGTTACCCTTATACTCACCTTGCTGTTGTCAAGATCGGGGATAGCCAACACCCATTTCATATATACCTTGTCAGCAAAGTCAATCCAGATGTCATCAGCTATCTCCGGCATCCCACCACTACTCGAAAAACCTGCCGGGATCAGAAAATATCCGCTTTTTGCTCTACGGACTCCCTGCGATCCAGCCACTTTTAATACTATCTCATTTTTACCCGGTTTGAGAACACCTTCTGGAATGATAACCTGATAGGGACCCATCGGTTCATTTTGCCCAACTTTCTGTCCATTAATGAAGGCGATTGCACCGAATGCTATGTGATTCCATCGCAAGACAGCCATGCTTTGAGCTTGGTCATCTGAAACCTGAAATTGCCTTTTGACCCAGACGAACTTGATATTATTAACTGCATCTTGATTCCATTTCATAAACGGGCCTGGCAGGTTGGCTTTTTGCCATTCCAGGCGGGTTTGTTCCTTTGGTGACTCAACGCTTTCATTTCCATCACCCAGAGCAAACTCCCATGCACCACTCAGCAAGATTGAATTCTCACGCTGTCCTTCATAAGCATAAGCAACCGATTTCAAGCATGCAAAAACTAAGATTATGAAAATGAGCAATTTCACGATAAAAACCTCCTATTTAAATTTTTATTGCATATCTTAACGCTTTTCTGCAATCAAAGCCTCAATGAAATCCGTGATACGCATTCTCCATGCTTCATAAGTTCCGGGTGGATGGGCTGAGATACGTCCTCCACTGATTGGATCGTAATCTATGTGACGCAGTTCAATCTGTGAAGAAATGTCTTCGAGATACTTTCGTGCTTCATCCGCAACCTGACTTTGGTTTCCATCGAGCAACTTCTCAAGTGTTGCCATGTAGCGATAGTCCTTTGCTGTTTTTCCCCAGATGCGAAACTGTTCAGGCAAATCTTGTGAATAAGCACTTCCGGTTATACAAAAAATGATGGAAAAAGAAATCAGCATTCTCATTTCAGACACTCCCCCAATGGGTGGATATATCTCATACAGACCTTCTCCACTTGGATACTCTAATGAACCAAGTATATACTTCCGCTGGTTTCGACCAGGGGTGTTTACCTTGTATTCACTTCCCACTATGCGATATATCCTACCTGACTCAGGACACAAAGACAGGTTGGCTTCATCAAAATGTAATTACTTATAGTTGCTTTGTTGAGGTCGAATATTTTGCTCAATTGCTGAACAAACGTTTTTCCAGCAGAGAGCTTTATTATATCAAGCCTTCGATACCAGTTTTTGTTCTTAGCAGTTATAAGTTCATCGTTCAGTTGTTCTTTTTCTTCATTGTTTCTTATGGTTGCATATATGACGAAGTCCTTTCTGTTTTTTCTAAAGTGTATTTCGTCAAGAAGAAAAAGTCTATGATATTTTTTTAAACTTGCTTAGTGTAATACAGCATATTATGACTGATCTGAGATTTCCTGTCAAGGTATAGGATACTCTTGACTTGAGACGGGCAATAGTATAATATACTTTTAACGTAATATGTGTGTGAAGCATCTTATTTGAATTTACTAGGGAAAAATCAAAATGAAAATTGAAAAAGCCTTTATTTCATTTCGTATAGGTATACATTCATGGATAAACGATAACCGTTTTCAGGAACTAACGGATTTGTTTGAAACCTATAAAGGGGTTACTGACGAAGTAACTTTCTTTACATCAGAAACACATCCCCCGCTTCCTCTTAAAACGATAGAAGAAAGAGCCGCTATACTGGCAAGACGGATGCCAAAGGTACGTGAATTAGGCTATAAAGCAGGTATAAACATACTATCTACTATAGGGCATCACAACGAAAATTTGCCAAATTCACTCTCCACTGATTATACACGTATGACTGATCTTGATGGCAACGTTTGTCTTGGATCATTCTGTCCCAACGATGAAGGTATGCGCGAATATATAAAGCAAGTTTACCAGATTGTCGCATCCGTCAATCCGGATTATATTTGGATTGATGACGATGTTCGATTGTTTGGGCACATGCCGATAACCTGCGGATGCTTTTGTGATAATTGCCTTAGCATCTTCGAAGAAGAATTTGGCGTTAAATACACAAAAGACTTGCTCCGAAATGCTTTTAACAATGGAGCTAAAGAAACAAAACTCGACATTCGGCGTAAATGGCTTCAACACAACCGTAATACAATGGCACGATTATTCGATCTTATCGAAAAAGCTGTCCATGAGTTGAAACCGTTTATGCCTGTCGGATTTATGACAGGGGACCGCTTCTTTGAAGGATATGACTTTGATAGATGGGTTGAGATACTATCAGGTACAGATGAAGCCGAGGTAATGTGGCGGCCCGGTGGTGGGAACTATACAGACGTTGTATTAGATGGCATTGCAAGCAAATCGCACGACATAGGCAGGCAGGTTGCTTTTTTACCCAAGAGCGTTGTCTCAATACAATCAGAATTGGAGAACTTTACTTATGAGCGTTTGAAGAAAAGCGCACATGCAACTGCACTGGAAGCGGCGTCTCACATAGCGGCAGGATGCACAGGTACAGCCTTTAACGTGCTTTCTATGTATGATGAGCCGCTTGATGAATACGTATTATTAGTTTCTAAACTCAAAAAAGTCAGACCATTTTTGGACTTGCTGGCAAAGAACTTACAAAGAGAGGAACCCATAGGCTTATATACCGGATGGGTAAAGGATAGCTTTATAACAAGAAACATATATGGAGGCGATTGGTTCCATGGGCCCGATCACGTAACCAGCCATGCAAACGTGATCCTTTCCACAGGAATTCCTGCCGCTTATTCTATTCCTAATGCAAGAGTTACGGCACTATGTGGTGACAGCGTTATTGCACTTAAAGATCATGAGGTTGAGAAAATACTTTCATCTGGAGTATATATGGACGTTCAAGCCCTTGGACGGCTTAATGAAATGGGTTACAGCGATCTCACCGGTTTTGACGTTGAGCATGGCATAGATCACGACTGTATCGAGCAACTTGTTGATCATCCCATTAATGGAAAATTTATGGGACGAAACCGGGACTGCCGACAATCCTTCTGGAAAGGTATTGCCAGTGTTTTGATAAAACGAGATGAAAAGGCAGAAATACTTGCACGCCTTGTAGATTATACATATCAAGAGATTGCGCCATGCTGTATGGGCATTTATGAAAACCGTCTGGGTGGAAGGATATGCGTTGCAGGATACTACCCATGGGATAACTTGCAGAACCTCAGCAAATCGTCCCAGATTAAAGCTATCATGCGCTGGCTGTCAAAAGATACACTGCCAGCTTACGTCGCTTCTTTCCATAGGATAAATCTGTGGGTACGAGAACCTGAAAAAGGCAAGCTTATGGTTGCTTTGACTAACTCCTACCTTGATCCAGCCAATGAATTGACACTTATGCTGTTGACCAATAAAGAGGAAGTATCTGTGTTCAATATGGATTGCTCAGAAACTAAGGTTAAAGCAAACGGAGCAGACGGATTATACAAGCAATTCGTTCTGCCAGAAATTGAGCCATGGCAAATGAGATTAGTACTTATATAATCTAGCTAACGTTATGTTTATCAATGTATTTCTCAAAGAGAGCAATGTCTTTTCGGATCATGTCAGGGTCATCTTTGACGAATAAGCCGACGCAGGCTACATCATTGTCTCGCATGTATTTTCCCATAACCTCGAAAGCCTGAATGATGGGTTTGTTTCCACCAGCGAAGACTTTATAATGAACCACAGGTTTCTGAATAGTAGAGATAACCTTGAGCATGATTTCACGATCGTTATCATCCCATTTTTCACCCTGATTATTATGATGAGGGTTTCTGGAGCGATCTGTAGGATTATAGTAACAGCACATCTGGAAATCAGTCTCAAGGTTGTCTCGGATCCATTCATGAGCTTTTGGGCTATGTCCTGCAAATCCTGCCGCAACGTTGTTCTTCCTCATCATATCCAGTGCTTCACGGAAGTTATCAAAGAGCTTGTTAGCATACCAACTATCAACTACACCACCGTGAAGATAGGTTCCGCAAGCACCTAATTCCACAGATGCTTTCAGCCACTTTCTCCATGCGTCAGGATCGTCACTTTCAACACAAACTTGAGCGAACCATTGAATAGTTCCGCCTTCGTTCCAATAATCCCTTATAATGCCCATGATGTGATCGTCGGTGCGAGCAAAAAGAGTATTGATGCCCGCCGTTTCTGCCGCATGCAAGGTTTCTTTAATACGTTCTGGCGTATAATACGTGGTCATTTCCTTGCTGCGTTCCTGAGTTTGATGGGAAAAGCCGCTGAATGGGTTGCCGCCAATGCAAAGTCCAGATACTTTAACGTTGCCTATTTGAATGATTCGCATTTATTTTTCCTTTCATTACTGATTGTTTGAAGTTATTAGCAAGTTTGAGAAATGATGTTTAGTACCATTTTCCAATTCAAATACAACATTGGTAGTCGCATCCATTTAGGGTGCGTTTGCGCAGGCTGAAGCCGAATGGCACTGACTTAAGCACTACCTAAGCCACAAGCTTTTGGCGAATCTCTTGTCTAGGACATCTTAGATACGGAAATGCCTTCGGTCGTCTC
>Ga0315274_10005041_pt1 | contig 19372 bp, 17 predicted proteins | sample YL17G02_20_MG_FD_203700 | JGI IMG/M metagenome (GOLD analysis project Ga0315274, IMG submission 203700) | Sediment microbial communities from Yellowstone Lake, YNP, Wyoming, USA - YL17G02_20 | ecosystem: Environmental > Aquatic > Freshwater > Lake > Sediment | place: USA: Wyoming | collected... | reverse complement strand
CGGCGGCAATGAAGAGACGGCGCGCCTGTCGGGCATCCGCGTGGATCGGGTCAAGATCGCGGTCTATGCCATTTCGGGAATGCTCTCGTTTCTGGCCGGTGTTCTGGCCTGCGCCCAATATGGCCAGGGCAAACCCGACATGGGCCAGATGGGCGAACTCGATGCCATCGCCGCGGTCGTCATCGGCGGCACAAGCCTCATGGGCGGCCGTGGCCGGATGATCGGAACGCTCGTCGGCGTTTTGATCTTCGGCTATCTGACCAACATCCTGTCGCTGGGCGGCGTGAGCACCGATGTTCAGTTGTTCATTACCGGCATCATCATCGTCGTCGCCGTGCTTCTCCAGGAAGGCTCGTTGCAGCGGTTGTTGCATCGCTGACAGGCCCGCCGGAAAAGGAAAAAGGCAAAAGAGGAATTCCGGCAGTCGCCGACGGTGGGGCCACGCCTTTCATGCTTGAAAGAGGCGCAGGCGCTGTGTCACAACACGGCCGTCCGGCAAGTGGAAGTATTGATCGCGTTCAAAGAAACCACCCAAGGAGGATTATGGAAAATGATCTCGATTCAAGAGGGTTTGCGTCTTCGTCGCCGATGGATGGGCAACGCTTCGCGCATCCTTGGCGGCCTGGCCGGCGTCGCCCTGATCGCGCTCAGCTGCGGTCCCAAGAAGGAATCGCCCGCTCCACCAAAAGCCGGCGCTGCGCCGGGCGCGACGGAGAAGACTTCGACCACCACCGCCAAGAAGAAATACGTCATCGGTTTCTCGCAATGCACGACGACCGAACCGTGGCGCGCACTGTTCAACCGCCTTCTGGAAAATGAAGCGAAGAAAACGCCCAACGTCGAATTGGTGGTTCTCGACGCCCAGGACCAGACGGAAAAGCAAGTCTCCGACGTCGAGAGCTTCATCAACCGCAAGGCGGACGCCATTCTGATCTCGCCCAAGGAAGCGCCCGGTCTGACCAACGTGGTCGAACGCGCCACCAAAGAGAAGATTCCCGTCGTCGTGCTCGACCGCGACGTCAACACCAAGAACTACGCCTGTTTCGTCGGCGGCGACAATCTCGAGATCGGCCGCGAGGCCGGCCGCTACGCGGTCGAGGCGCTCGGCGGCGCGGGCAAGGCGCAGGGCTTCATTTACGAAATCTGGGGCGGCATGGCTTCGACTCCCGCCAAAGAACGCCATGACGGATTCCACGAAATCGTGGACAAGGAAAAAGGCGTCACCGTCGAGGGCAATCAGGATGGCGATTGGAAGCAGGACAAGGCGTACAACATCATGGAAACCGCTCTGAAGCGATTTCAAAAGATTGATCTGGTCTATGCCCACAACGACCCGATGGCCTATGGCGCCTATCTGGCGGCCAAGCACGCCAATCGCGACGCGGGGATCAAGTTCGTCGGCATTGACGCGATTCCCGAAGAGGGCTGCATGTGGGTCAAGCGCGGCCAGTTGGCCGCGACGTTCGTCTATCCGCCGCCGGGAGTCGAAGGGCTTCACCTGGCGCTGAAGATTCTCCAGGGCGAAAAGGTCGCGCCGCGCACGATGCTGCCGACCAAACGGATCACTGCGGCCAATGTGGATGAGTATTTGGCGAGCCTGAAGAAATAGGCGCGTTTCAAGTTGCAGGTTTCAAATTTCGGGCTGCTCTGAGAGGGATCAGAAACTCAGCTACAAATTGCGCTGATTCCACAGACTACCCTTGTCGAATCTGTGGAATCTGCGCAATCTGCGGATGTTCTCCTCTCAGACTTGCGCCCACGCCGCTTCGAGCGTTTCCTTCGATTGATCGAGCAGCCCCTCCGGCGTCCACTCGCCATAAGGACAGACCTCGAAGCTGAGAATGGGGCGCTTCTTCGCGTCGAGAAATCTCGTCTCGAACAGCGCCTTCAGAAAGTCGGCCAGCTGCTCGACGCCGTTTTCGCCCGCGGGATCGTTGAACGGCGGGTGCATGTCGCCGTACATCGGATGCTTGGGATCGCGCAGGACGCAGTTGCCGATATGGGCGTGGACCAGATGGCCGCGGGCAGTCTCAACGGCCTGTGGAGGGGCTTCGCCGAGCAGCGGCAAGTGGCTGAGGTCAAGCATCAGGCCAAAATCGGGAACGCGCTCGCGCACTTGCTTGGCGACCTCGACGGCCTCGACGCTCGGCCCGATCAGGCAATTCTTGCCGAACGGCTGTCGGTCGAACGTTTCGAGGATCAACCGCATGGCCCCCTGCGCGCGAAGTTCGGCGGCGATTTGGACCAGCGAGTCCACGAGCAAGTCGCGCGCGGCCTCGCGTTTGCCTTCGCCCGGATCGCGACCACTCAGCACCGCGAATCCCACCGCACCAATCTCGTAGGCCTGCTCGACCACGCGCTTGACGGCGTCCACGGCCTCGCGCCGCTTCCAGCGATCGTCGTTGTTGAGGTCGAGGCCCGCCGCCAGAAGGACCGACTGTCCGCCAAAAGCGACGGTCTTTTTTGATTCGCGGAGCAAGGCCGCCGCCTCAGCGCGCACGGCCTTGTCGGCGATCGGACCTACCTCAATGGCGTCGAGATAGTCATCGTCGGCCAGCGCCGAAAGCGACCGGATGAAATCGGCCTCGCTCTTGAGCGCTCCCTTGAACAACATCGAATGGACGATGCCGATCTTGGCGTAGTCTTGCGGTTTGCCGTTCATGAGCCGGAGTCCTTTGCGATGCATCCCTTGGCGCAAAATGAGTTGCCAAGCAAGGCGGTGAGCGTTTCGCGCTCGGTGAAGTCGCCGACAAACCACCTGGCTCCAACCGCCCGAAGGCTCTCCGACGAATAGCTCGTCCCGACGCCCACGCAATCCAATCCGGCGCTGACGGCGGCTTGAATTCCCACGGGCGAATCCTCGAAAACCAACACTGCGCGCGGCTCGACGCCCAGTCGCTCGACGATCAGGTGATACATCTGCGGGTCGGGCTTGGGTTGGCGAACGTCTTCGATCGCGCAGATGGCGTCGAACAGGTCGTACCAGCCGAACTTCTTTGTGGTCCACTCAATGTACGGGCGCGGCGACGACGAAGCCAGCCCGATCTTGATCTTCGCAGGGTCGCCGCAGGCTGCGCTCCGTGAAGCGCCCGCCCGGAAACCGTCCAGAGCACGAAGAAATTCGTTGGCCCCGGCGACCGGCTGGAGTTCCCTCTCGGCCATCTCGCGGAAGATCACGCGCTTCTCGGCGACCCAGTCCTCGCCTTCCTTGGGTCCGGGAAGACCCCACTCGTTGACCAGGCGTTCAAGGAATTTGTGGATCGTGATGCCGGTTTGCTGCGCGGCCTGCTCGGGGGTCAGGCGAATCCCGTGCCGCGCCAGCACGATCTCGGCCGACTTCAGGTGAATCGGCTCGCTGTCAATCAGAACGCCGTCGAGATCGAAGACGACAGCGGAATATCGGCAGTTCATCTTCGTGCGCTCGCGCTCTTGACGACGTTGGCGGCCATAATCGCACCGTGTTCGGTAAAGGCATTAGGCGGAACCGGCGAGAACTTAAGCCGGGCGAGGTGGTCACAAATTGTGACCACCTCCGCCTTTTCCTTCGCGGTCAAAGGGAACATGAAGTCGCGCGGAAAGCGGTCCAGGTTTCGTTTGACAGCCTGATTCAGCGCCTTGGTCGTGATCCCGTAGATCCGAGCCAAGTCCGCGTCAAGAATGACCCTTTGCCCTCGGACGATGAGAATCAGGGATTGCACATAGTTCTGATTATATCGAATCGGGCTGTTGTCCATCTGGGTGGCTTTGCTCTCAGGAGTTCATTCTTGAGACCGCCAAGTCAATCGCCCGCCACAGCCTCGCTACGCGGAGGCTCTGCCACGCCGCGAGTTTCTACTTTCCGGCCTTCTGCCACGCGGGCAGTTTCTTCTCCGCCAACACGCCTTTCAGCCGCGCGTACAGCGGCAGGCCGTCTTTGATCGGCACGACGACCTCGCCCTGGATGAGCGGGCGCGCGTAGTCGTCGAACGCCTGGGTGGGCATATTGCCGCGCTCATTGATCCATTCGCGCGGAACTTTCTTCTCGCCGTTGGCCACCGCGTCGAGGTCGGCCAGCCCTGTCACGCACTTGTACGGGTTGTTCGATTCGCGAACGAGCGAAACCATTTTGCCCGTCACTCCCGCGACCGCATGGCGCACGGCCATCTGGCCGCACAGATAGGCCTCGTCGCGGTCGGTCCTCGACGCGAAGTGCATGGCGGCGCGCTGGGCCGTTCCGGCGCGATTGGTGCGGGCCTTGATTTTGACCTTCTCTTGAATCAAGGCTTTGAGAAAATCGGCGACGCCGCCCAACTGCGCGTGACCAAAACTGTCGCGGGCGATCTTGCTCGTCTCGGCCGAGAGGTGCTTGCCGTCTTTGTCTTTCAGCCCTTCGCCGACGACGATGAAGCAGCGCTGATACTTGCGATGGACCTCGGCCACGTCTTCAAGGAAACGTTCTTCGTCAAACGCCGCCTCGGGCAGATAGATGAGGTGCGGGCCGTCGCTCTCATCGCGCCGTGCCAGCACGCACCCGCCGGCAATCCAACCGGCGTTGCGGCCCATGACCTCGTGGATCGTGCAGACGTCGAACGTGTAGAGGGCGTCGGTGTCGCGCGCCGCTTCCATTGCCGCCGTGGCGTTGAATTTGATGACCGACCCGTAGCCGGGGCAGTGGTCGGTGAAGGCCAGGTCGTTGTCAATCGTCTTGGGCACTCCGACGCAGCGCAGCTCCCAGCCGATCTGGTGGGCGAGTTGGGCGATCTTCGAGCACGTGTCCATCGAGTCGTTGCCGCCGTTGTAGAAAAAGTAGCGGACGTTGTGGGCGCGGAAAACTTCAAGGATGCGCTCGTAGTCGGCTTTGTTCTCTTCGAGGCTTTTCAGTTTGAAGCGGCACGACCCGCTCGCCGCCGAGGGTGTTGTCTTGAGCATCTCGATCTGCTTCGGGTCTTCCTGCGACATGTCCATCAGCTCCTCGTTGAGGACGCCGAGGATGCCGTTTTTTGCGGCGAAGACCTTGCCGATGCACCCATGCCGGGCGGCTTCCTGAATGACGCCGCACATCGAGCTGTTGATGACGGCGGTCGGCCCGCCCGACTGCGCCACTACCGCGTTGCCGTTGAGTTCAGACATTGTTCTTCACCTCGTTGGTCAATCAATCGGCCCCGAATGTTCAATGGTCCGTAAAATGATTTACTCTTCCGATTTCTTTGTCCAAATCCGCCTCAGTCGTTTGAAATAGTCCATCCTGTGCTCGATCTTTCCAATTTCACGCGGATAAAATGCCAACATCGTTTCGCAGAGTTCAATCATCCATTTCCTGCGCGAATAGCGCTCGTTGATGTTGATCACATTTGCATTGGCGATCTGGATTTGTCCCCATCCAAGCGCGCCGATTGTGAGACAATCCCATGCAAGAAATTCGATCGGCACAAAGCGCGCGGCAGAGACCGTCACCTTTGTCCCACCGATGGAATATTGAACCACAAGCACGACAAAGTAGTTCTTGTCATCCTCGTAGAAACGAGCCAGCCGCTCGACCGAGGTCAGATTCGGCATATTGAAATGTGTTTCGAGACGGTGCGTTTTCACATCAACGATGTAATATAAGCCATCCGGATCGGTGAAGGCCAGATCCGCCATGGAACGCCGGGCGAACTCAGCGGAGTAGTCCTTGCACAGAGTGCCAAGGATGGACGGAAAAGACTCGGACAGGATTGTCTGAATTGCATCACCTACGGCTCTTGGGCTCTCAGCCGTTCTGGATGACAGGAAATCCGGCTGAGCATTCAGAACGCGAACAATCTCTTTCTCAATCGTGTTGTATCTATCCGTATGGAAAATTCGACTTCTCGTCATTCTTGACCTTTCTCAGCGACTGTCAGAAGCAACGGTAAAGAGACTTCCGATTCTTGACCGCTTGAAAACCGTTCCATCTGTCGGAAGGAGTTTCTTTCCCAAAACACGCCGTCACCATAACCTTGTATGCTCTTGTCATGCTCCGCCAAATTCAGGCGCTTCTCAGCCATGCAACAGTATGTCGGATCAATCTCGACGCCTGTATAGGAGCGCTCGAGCTTTTTCGCCACCACCGACGTCGTGCCCGACCCAAGAAAAGGATCGAGAATCCAATCTCCCGGTCGCGAACTCGCCAGAATGATTTTCGCCAGGAGTTTCTCCGGCTTTTGTGTGGGGTGATCCGTATTCTCCGCCATGGACCAGAAAGGAACTGTCAGATCGGTCCAGACGTTCGAAGGATGAGTAAGGCGAAATCTCCCTGCTTCGGTCCTTTCCCAGTCCTTTGGATTGCCTTCTGAATCCGTGTAAGGGGCGATGACGCGCCGTCTCATTTTGACGGCGTCCACATCAAAAAAGTACTTGTCCGACACCGTACAGAACCAGATGTCTTCAGAACAATTCTTCCAGTTGCTTTTTGCCCCGCGCCCTTTTTCGCGCTCCCATGTGATCCGGTTTCGCACGATGAGATGTTTCTCCGCCACCAGATGAACGGCCGCGGACGAACGCCAGTCTCCGCAGATATAGACCGACGCGGTGGGCTTAAGTGTCCTGAGAATCTTGGCAAACCACGACTCAAACCATTCGCCATAATCGCGAATCGAACGTTCTTTGTGGGTCATTCCGTTGAAAGTCTTGGTCAGATTATACGGCGGATCGAGAAACAGGAGGTCAACGAATGACACGGGCAGCCAATCGAGAATCTCGAAGAGATCCTGGCAGATGGTCTTTTCCTTGATGCTCTCAGGCCGGGCCGGGCCGGTGAGCCGGACAAGTCTTTGCTGCAGCAACATCATATCATTCGGCGACAGAGTAAGGGTTCTGTTCCTGGGGGCTCGGATTCTTATGCCGCTTGAATTCATGCCAAACCCCGAGACTATCTCGTTCGTCTTTTCGCCTTGTCCGTGAATCGGCTTCTCAAAAAGGCACAAACACAACTCCCGCATCGCTGACACAGACGCAGCAAAAATCTTGCGCGAGCGCGACGGGGTCAAGCCTTTTTGCGTTTTGGCGGAATCCGGGGTTTTCTGGTCGCCGGTACAGTCGCTCCCACACTCTTCCGCCAATCCGCCTCATTCGAACAAACGCACGGTGATGATTTCATGCGGCCCGAAAGGCAATTCCACCCCGCCGCCGGCCAGAGTGGCCGGGCCAGTTCGTTCCTCCATCAAATTGACCCGCTCGGCCTTCTTGAAAGGAAGTGAGGTCGCTAGTTTCGCCCGACCGCGCCGCCCCCAGGCTTCATACATCCGAACAACGACGCCCTTGCCTTCCTCGGCCTGTTTGACCGTCTCGATCACGATGTTGGGCGCGTCCATCGAGAAGAAGCTCTGTTGCAGCGGCGCGCCCTTGCCGACCCGCGCGGTCTGCACCGCCCGGACAAGCAGCGGCGTGTTCAATTCATAGCCGTGACGAATGACCTCGCCCTGTCGAAAATCGTCGGCGTGCGGCAAGAGCGAATAGGTAAAACGGTGCTCGCCCATGTCGGCCTGGGGGTCGGGGTCCTTGGGACTTCGCAGCAGCGTCAGGCTCATCACGTGGCGGCGCGTGTCGTAGCCGTACTTGCAGTCGTTGAGCAGCGCCACGCCAAAGCCGCTTTCCGACAAATCGGCCCAACGGTGGGCGGGAACCTCGAACTGGAGGGCGTCGGCCTGCGTGTTGGTGTGCGTCGGCCGCTCGACGTGGCCAAACGCGATCTCGTAAGTCGCATTCAACGAACGAGCCGCCACCGGGAAAGCCGCCTTGAGCAACTTGTGGCTCTCGTGCCAATCAATCGCCGTCTCGAAATCCACCCGCGGCGAGCCGGCCCACACGACGATCGTCTGCGTCAGGCGCGACTGGCCGAACCGCCGTTCGATCCGAAGCGCCGCGCGCACCGGCCCCTGTTCGACAACCTCGATCCGCTGCACGTCGCGCACCGGCCACATCTTGTTGCGATAGTCTTCGTCAATTTCCCAGGCATCCCAGTTGTGCGGGATGTCTTCGAAGAGGCGCAGCTGGTTGCCCGTCTCGCCGTCGGCGAGGACGTCGCGACCGGCCCGTTTGTCCAGCCAGCGGCGAATCTCGCCCGCCTTGTCCAATTCAATGCGGTGGTAACGGTTTTCGAGCGCGCTCGGCGAGGCTTTTGGCTCGTCGTCGGGCGCGGTTGTGACGACGGCCGTTCCCTCGTCATACCAGAACGTCTTGTAGCCGTAAGCGGGGACCCGGTCGGCCCAAAAGAGCCATCCTTCCGGCGTCTTTTGCGCCGGCTGCGGATGACCGTCCGCGTCCACCACCCTCAGTCGCTCAAACGAACCTTCGCCGATCTGGACCGGCCCGTTTCGCTCCCAGCCCAGCGAATTGAAAACGACCAGCGGGCGGCCCGAGCGGGCGCCGGTTTCGACTCGACCCGCCAGGCAGTCCAACGCTCCTTCGAGCGCCTGCGTTCCCTTCTCGCGAACCTGGGCGTAGAAGGTCTCGACCTCTTTGTACACCTCTCCGACCGATGAACCCGGCAGCACGTCGTGAAACTGGCAAAGGCACGCGCGCCGCCAGGCGTCGCGCAACGCCTCGGCCGGGTAGGGCAGATCGCAGCCGGCGGTCGCCACGGCGCTCCAGGCTTCGGCGTCGTGAAGAAGAACCTCGGCGCGCCGGTTGTTCCACTTGGTGCGCGCCTGCGTCGTGTAGGTGCCGCGATGATAGGGATAATAGAGTTCGCCGACCCAGACGGGAAAATCTTCCGACTCGCTCTTCAAACGCTCGAAGAACTCGTTCGGCGCCATCGGCTCGCAGCGCGGCAGCCCCTCGAGATCGCGCGCCCGGCGCAGGAACTCTAACATCGCGCGCGTCGGGCCGCCGCCGCCGTCGCCATAGCCGTAGATATAGAGCTGCGAGCGAGCCCGATCCTTCTCGACGTAGCATCGTTCGCCGCGCAGAAGTTCCTCGGCCCTCATCAGCGCATTGTAGTTGTCCGTCGGCGGCATGTGGCCGAGGACGCGCGAGCCGTCCAGCCCTTCCCACCAAAACGTGTCGTAAGGGAACTCCACCGGCGCGCCCCAGTTGAGTTTCTGGGTCACGAAGTACTCGATGCCCGATTGCTTGAGAATCTGCGGCAGCGCGGCTGAAAACCCAAACGAATCCGGCAACCAAGCTTCTTTGACCGCCACCCCGAACTCGCGCCGGAAGAAGTCCTTCCCCAACATGATCTGGCGCGCGAGCGATTCGCCGCCGGTCAGGTTGCAGTCGGGCTCGACCCACATGGCCCCCACAGGCTTCCACTGCCCCGCCGCGATCTGTTGGCGAATCTTCTCGTAAAGTTTGGCGTAGGCGGTGCGCGTCATTTCGTACAGTTGCGGCTGGCTTTGCGCGAAAAGGTATTCGGGATATTCGCCCATCAACTTGACCGCCGTCGAAAACGTGCGCGCGCACTTGCGGATCGTCTCGCGCCGAGGCCACAGCCACAGCACGTCAATGTGGGCGTGACCGATGCACGCGAACCGCTGGGCGCTCGCCGAGGCGCGGCAGTCGAACAGCGGCCGGAGAATCTCGCGGCACGCTTTGGCTGCGCGATCGAGTTCGCCGGGGTCGGCGGCGTCGTAGTCGAATCGGTCGAGGGCGCGGTTGACCTCGTAGAGAATGCGGGCGCGGCGCGTGCTGTCGGGCGGCAAGTGACGCGCCAGGTCGCCGAGCAGAAGCAGGTCGTGGTAGAGATTCCAGACTTCGGGAACGAGCGCGCCCAGCTCGGCCCGTTCGAGCCGCCGCTCGCCGCGAAACCGGACAACGTCGGCCTGGGGAACCGATTCGACGAGCAACTCGAAGGCCTTGCCGGCCTCGGCCCGCTCGATCAGCCGAATGTCGCGATGGTTGCGATCAAGGCCCTGAATCGGGACGCCATCGAGAAAACACGCACCCTCGCCGCCGTCGTCGAGGACAACAAAAACCGTTCGCCCCGCCAACTCGGGCGGGATCGCGAACCGATAGCGAAACCACGCCGTCGCCCAGGGCCGTCCCCACACATGTCCGACGACGACCGAACGAAAGGACTTGCTGCGCACCGCCTGCTCGACGCCCAGCGGCTCGTCGGTCTCGAAGCACTCGATCCGCTCAATCGGAATGCGAGGGACCAAACACCGCTCGGCGATTTTCGGCAGCCGCGCGTCCAGTTTCGCCAGAGTCATCAGGACACTCCAGTATTGCAGGAAACTGTTCGCAGTTCCCATTTCAATGGGTCCGAAAAGAAGCCTACCCACTGAAGTGGGAACTGCGAGCCTTTCATCGCTCCGTCAGCCCATACATCCCCGCGACAAACCATCGTTGCAGGACGTGAAACAACAGCAGTGGCGGTAGGAGCGTCAGAACGCCGATGGCCATCAGGCCGCCCCAATCGGTTCGCCACGATCCGACGAAATCCACGATCGCCTTGGGCAACACGCGCAATTCGGCGTCGCTGCTCAGCGCATAGGCGAACAGGTAATTGCTCCACGTCTGGATGGCCACAAAAACGGCCGCGGCCATCGCCCCCGGCGCCATCGAAGGCAGCGTCACCCGCACCAGCGCCCCCAGCCGCGAGCAGCCGTCCATGAACGCCGCCTCTTCGAGGCTGGGCGGAACGGCGTGGACGAAGTTCCAGACCATCCACGTCGCAAACGGCAGGCAAAACGCCGCGTTGGCCAGCACCAGCGCCGTTCGCGTGTTGTACAGCCCGACCAGGTTCAAATAGCGCGCAATCGGAACCAAGAACGTCACCGCCGGCAGAAGCGGCAGCGCCAGGATGATTGGGGCCGCGCGGCGACCCCAAGACTGATGCCGCTCAAGCGCATAGCCCGCCGCCAGCGCCAGCGGCAGAACCAGCGCGACCGCGCCAAGCGTCACGAGGGCGCTGTTGGCCGCATAGCGATAGAAATCGCCGCGCGAAAGAATCTTCGCATAATGCTCGCCGGTCAGGCGCCGCGGGATGAACGAGGCGTCATGTTCGGGCGCCAGACTGGTTCGCACACTCCACAGAATCGGGAGCAGGCAAAACGCCACGAGCGCGACCTCGACCGCCCGCGAGACGGTTCGCTGAAAGAAGTGCCGGCGGCCCGCCGGGACTTTTCTCCCACCTCCCACTTCCCGCCTCTCACCTCTCATGAGGTCGCCTCCGCGCGCCGAAACAACGTGAGATAGAGCGCCATCACCAGAATTCCCGCCGCGAGCAAAAACGTCCCCACCGCCGCCGCGATGTGCGGGTGTTGATAGTCGAAAGCCTCGCGAAAGAGCCGAACCGCCGCCACCTCGGTGTCGTGGCCCGGCCCGCCGCCCGTCATCGCATAGATCGTCTCGGCATCCTGGAGCGTGAAGGCGCTGATGAGCAACAGGCCCGTCGCCAGATGCGAACGCGTCAGGGGAAGCGTGATCGCGGCGAAACGCTGCCAGCGGGTCGCGCCGTCCACCTGAGCCGCTTCGTGCAACTCGCCGCTGATCGTGGTCATCCCCGCCGCCAGAAACAGCGTCAGAACGGGCACTGACCGCCAGAAGCTGTGCAGGACGACGGTGACCATCGCCCAGAAGCCGCTTTGCAGCGGGATCAATTCGGTGTTTCCCGAAAGATCCTGGTAGATCGCCGCCAGAGGGCCGATCTGTGGGTCGGCCATGCTGCGAAAGACCAGCGCGCTCACGACCGGCGGCACGACCCAGGGAATCAAGAACAAGCCGCGGATCGCTCCCAACCCCCGCGAACGGCGCGCGATGATCAACGCCGCCAGGTACGCCACGGGGGTCGTCAGGCCGACCACCCCCACCAGGTAGCACAGCGAGAGCAAGAGGTTGTGCCAGAACGTCCACTCGCCCAGCAGCGTTCGATAGTTGGCCAGGCCAACCCATCGAAACACCTGCGTGCCCGCAATCGGCCCCTGGCAGCTGATCCACAAACCCGGAACCAGCGGCACAACCCAGAACAGCGCCAGATAGACCGCGGCGGGTAGGAAGAGCCACTGCGGCGAGGAAAACATCCGGGCGCGCGCGGATTGCCCGCGATGGCCGGCGGACAGAATACTGACGCGGCTTTCTTCTTCATTCCTTGGCATGGCGGCGATTGAACTCGTCCTGATAGCGCCGGAGCGTTTGCGCCGGATCGGCTTGCTTGAGAATGATTTCCTGAAGGGCCGCCGCGACCGAGTCGGCCAGGTCGTTGTAGTTGGCCGTGGCGGGCATCGAACGCCCCGCCTCGGCCGCGCGCCGCCAGACGCGATACCACGGCGTAGCATATTGTGGCCGCTCCCACATGCTTTTGCGCGCGGGCAGTCCGGCGTCGGCATAGTTGTCGAGGTTGGCGGGCTCGAGCATCGTCTGGACAAAGTCGAACGCCTCGGCGGGATGGCGGCTCAACTTGTGAACCGAAACCGTCCAGCAGTTGGCGAATTGCGCCCCTTCGCGCGTCGGCGTCACAAAAATGCCGACCTGGAGCGCCTGGCCCTGCGGCGTCGGCGGAAGCAACCCCTGGGTCCATCCCTTTTCCTCAAGCGCCTGGTTGAAGTAGTTGCCCCAGCCCCAGGCCATCGCCAGCTCGCCTCGCATGAATCGCTCGAAGATCACGTCGTCGTATTTCTCGCTCGCGGCCCACGGTGGCGTGACCTTGTGCGCCTGAATGCAGTCGCGAAGCCACTGCGCGGCGCGCACCCCGGCCTCGCTCGCGAAGGCGGCCTGCCGGCTGGTCGCGTCGTAGAGGTCGCCGCCGAAGTGCCACAAGAGCGGCGCAAAATAGAGCTCGATCGTCGCCCGTTCGCGCCCGACGTAAAGCCCCAGCCCCCAGACGTCGGGCCGCCCATCGCCGTCGGTGTCGCGCGTCAGTTTCTTGGCCGCGTCGAGCAGCGAATCGAGATCGCTCGGCGGTTTGTCGGGATCGAGGCCGGCTTGCGCGAAGTAGTCGCGGCGATAAATCACCACGCGCGCGTGGACGCCGGTCGGCAGCGCGAAACGCTCACCGCCTGCCGCGCAGCATCCCCACGACGGGTTCCACGCAAAATCCTCGATGGCTGATGCCGTCCACGACTTCAGATGCGGCGTGAGATCGAGCAAATCGCCGACGTTGCCGTGCTGCGGCATCAACTGGGGCGAACTCATCACGACGTCGTGCGCGATGCCCGCCCGAAAATCGTTCATGGACTTGCTGTCAATCTTGTCCCACTTGACCTGTTCGAGCCGAACGCGCCACCCCGGACGGGCCTTCTCGAATTGCGCGGCCACGCCCCGGAACCATTCAAAGCAGGCCTTCTGCACGGGACCGGCCAGCGGCTCGTAGATGTGGGCAACGCGAAGCTCGGTTGCCTTGTTCGACTTGCAGCCGCCCGCCAACGCGACACTCAACGCCGCAAGACAAAGCCCTGTCGCAATTCCTCGTTTCATCCTTGTCGAATCCCGTCGCGCGCGACGTACGGTGCGGACATGACTTTCTGGGCGGCCACTCTCGCCCCCTGCCCGCACGGTGTCAACGCGAAACTTGGGAAGGCGCCAAGCAAGCGGAAAGGCTGGCGTGGCACCCGAATCTTACCGGCAAGAATCCTGTAGGACAGCTTGCCAACCTGTCAGCCCTCCGCCAGTTGCAGCAGCGTGGTCACGACAAATCCTTGTTGAGATAGCGCCGGCGCGAGCGGTATGGTCCCGTTCGAAGCAGGCGAAGGATCACGCCCCACGGTTGGGAGATGGCCATGGACCTCCAGAGACAGATTGACTACTGGCGATCCGGTGCGGAGGAGGACCTTGCGGCCGCGCGCTCCTTGCTGGAGAAAGAGCATCTGCGGCATGCGCTGTTCTTTGCGCACCTGGCCGTAGAGAAAATCCTCAAGGCACACGTTGTGCGCCACACCACCCGCATTCCTCCTCCTATTCACAACCTGGCGCGACTCGCGGAAATTGCCGGATTGTCTCTTGATGCCGAACTGATTGACTTGCTGCGAGACTTCAACGTCTACCAGATTGAAGGGCGCTATCCGGGGGCTGCTGAAATCCCGCTCGATTTGAATACCTCACGGAGGGATCTGGGATGGGCCGAGAAGATGGTCGAAATGTTGAGCGCGAAGTTGTAGCCACCGTCCGCCGCTATCTTGCCGCGCTTCCGGAATTGGGAATCCATCCGACCCGTGCGGTCTTGTTTGGATCGTTTGCCCGTGGCGAGAGCAACGAGTGGAGTGACATTGACCTCGTCGTGATCGCTCCAGAATTCGACAATCCGCGCACAATCGAGATGGTCAAGCGCCTTTGGAGGGCGACCGGTCGCGCCGACGACCGCATCGAGCCGATCCCCTGCGGCGAACGCGAGTGGGAAACCGACGGCGGCCGCCCCATCCTCGAAATCGCGCGCCAGGAAGGCGTGGTCATTGCGGCGTAGCGACAGAACGAATGTTGCGACGCTCTTCTCGTGTCGCTTCGGCCACAGTCCGAACATCTCTGGCAACAACGCAGACCCAATCTGTGCAACGCGTGGTCGAGGTGGGACGTGAGCATCTCTATCGTGCGGTTGGCCTGCGCCGATGATTCCGACGGGAAACGAGGAGTTTTCCGTGCCGCTTCTGACTTTTCATAAGCCGAGCAGCGAACTTGTCCAGATCGCCGTTTGCCTCCCGAACCAACTCTCTTCGAATGGACCGGATTTCCTCCACGATTGGATCGGTCCATGGCTTGGTCTTCATAGGAGTTCCTCCGGGGTACAGATTGTTGGAGTACGGAGTTCCAGAATAGGGTTGATTTCGGCCAGGCGCCGTTTCACCCGGCCCCCGGCAATATGTCGGCAGTTCCACGTCAGAACATAGTCCATCTCGTTCCACGCGGCAAGAGCCAGGTGCATAGCGTCCGCCAGCCCTTGCGACGGCAAAGGTATTTCGCGGAGATAGACTCTGGCCAGCTCTCGAATGTCCTCCGTGACCTGGAGGACGGGGAAACCCTGAATAGTTTCGACGCGCAATCTGGCCGCCCCCGGGTCACCTCTTGCCACTTCGCTGAACACCACCTCCGAAACGTAAACCTCGTACCGGTCAATGTATCTTTTCCACCATTCCCGCGTAATCTCCTGGTGGGCCAACACGACAACATCGCGTGAAGGGCGTGCGGTGAGGTAGCTGGGAATGGTACTCTCGAGATAGAGTGTCGGCTTGTCGGCCATTTCCTCACATCCATTCCCTGTCGCTTTTCGCCCCCGTTTTCCCCTTCTTCACAATAGGAAGGTACCGTATGCTGCGACTTCACGCAAGGAGAAAGCCGCCCCTTGACAATGCCAGAGGGTCTCTGCGAAGAACCACCTATGCTTGAACCGACGGTCATTCCGATCGAGTCGCTGGTGGCGCACGGGTTCTCGCGGCGCGTCGTCGAGGCCTGGCGCGCCCACGGCTATCGCGAGCTGCTGCCGCTCCAAAGCAAGGCGCTCGCCGACTATCCGTTTCTGCGCGGCGGCAATCTGGTGGTCTTCGCGCCGACCTCGTCGGGCAAAACGTTCGTCGCCGAAATGGCCGCCGTCCGCCACCTCGAACAAGGCCACAAGGTCGTCTATCTCGTCCCGACCAAAGCGCTGGCCGAAGAGAAGTTCCGCCAGTGGCTCGCCCTCTATCGCGAACTCGGCCTTCGCATCGCCATCGCCACGCGCGAGCGGCCCGAAACCGACGCCGCGGTGCTCGAAGGTCGCTACGACCTGCTCATCGCCGTTTATGAAAAGATGAAGTCCTACCTCGTTGTTCAGCCCGAAATGCTCGGCCAGGTCCGGCTGGTGGTCGTGGATGAACTCCAGATGCTGGCCGACCCGACGCGCGGCGCGACGCTCGAACTCGTCCTGCTCAAACTCCTCGGCTCCCCCTCGCCGCCTCAGCTCATCGCCCTGTCGGCGGTGCTCGGCGACGCCGCGCGCCTCAGTCAGTGGATGCGAAGCGACCTGTTGCTCGACAGGCAACGGCCCGTCGAGTTGCGCGAAGGCGTATTCAACTGCGCCGACGGCCAGTTCTACTTCACCTGTTTCAACAGCGGCGAACAGGGCCGCGAACCGCTCGTCCCCGAAAGTGACACATCGGTGTGCCCAACTCTCCAGTCGGGCGCCTACAGCGTGACGCCCGAAGCCGCCGACGAGGGCTTCGGCCGCGAAGTCTTTCTCCATCTCGCCCATCGCCTTGCCCACGATCTCGGCGAGCAGGTTCTGATTTTCGTTCCAACGCGCTCGATGAGCCGCCAATGGGCCTTCGAGATCGCCCACCGCGTGGACTTCGGCCCAGTCGAGGCGGCGCTCGCCGAGTTGGACCGTTTCGAGCCGTCGCACGCGCGCGACCTCATGAAAGAATGCCTCGCCCGGTCGGTCGCCTATCACAACGCCGAGCTCGGTTGGGACATGCGCCGCCTGGTCGAGCAGTACTACGACAGCGGCGACATTCGGATTCTCATTTCGACCTCGACGCTCGGCCAGGGCGTCAATCTCAGCGGTCGAAACGTCCTCCACGTCGGCCAGATGGTGACCAGTGACGCCTGGACCGGCCAGCCGACCTTTGCGCCGCTGGGCCGCGACCGCTTTCGCAACCAGGGCGGACGCGGCGCTCGGTTCGGGCGCGAGAGCCGCTTTGGCCGCTCGATTCTCGTCGCGCGCGATCGGGCCGAGACCGACCGTCTTGCGCGGCTCTACCTCACGGGCGACTACGAATCGCTCCCGCCCGCGCTCGCCGGCCGCAATCTCGAGGCAATCGTCTGCGATCTGGTCGCCTCGCACATCGCCCGGACGCGCGACGAAGCCGCCCGCCTTCTCGAAACGAGTTACACGTCGGCCATTCTCTGGTCGGCCGACCTCGCTCGGTTTCGGCGCGAACTGGACGGCGCCATCCGCGGGGCCGTGGCCAACCAACTGCTCGTCGAGCGCGAGGGCGGACGGCTCGAAGCCACCGGGCTGGGCCGCGTCGTCGCCGTCCAGGGCATCCAGGCGACGACCGCCGCGCGTTTCGCCCGATGGGCCAGGCAACTGGGCCATCGCAAGCCCGCCGACGCCGAAATGCTCCTCGTGGCCGCCCTGACAGCCGACGCCGACGATTGTCCCGTGCCTCTGACCGCGCGCGAGCGCTCCTCGGCGACTTACGCCGCTGCCGTCGGCGAAATCGTCGGCGTGGCCGCGCAGTCCGACGACTTTCTGCGCGAATCGCTCGATCCGCCCGGCGGCTGGACCGAACCGCTGGTCGCCGCGCTCAAGAAATGCCTCATTCTCCATCGCTGGATCGGCCCGACCGAGACCGAACTCATCGAAGAGCAGTCGGGCATGTTCGCGGGCACGATCACGCACTTGGCCCAGCATTTCCAGTGGCTCGTCCAGGCGCTGGGGGCAGTGGTCGAGGCGTTCGGCGGCCATCGCGGGCTGGTCGCGCGCGCGGCGCGTCTGGCCAAGCGACTGCACCATGGCGTCGAACCGCAATGTCTGAAACTGGCCACCCTCAAAGTCGAAGCGATGACGCGCGGCTACCTGCGCGCGCTGGTTCGCGAAGGGTTCGATTCAATCGAAGCGGTCGCCGAAGCCGACCCGGCGATGCTCGCGCGCTGGATTCCCCGGCGCGTCGCCGACGAACTGGTCGCGCGCGCCCGCTATGCGCTCGAACAACAGACGACGCGCCGCGAACGGGAGAGCGCAGCCGTGGCGGCACACCGCCCCTCAACCGCCGCTCGCCGACATTCCCTCGGTAGGCCCGACTCTCCAGTCCTCGGTAGGCCCGACTCTCCAGTCCTCGGTAGGCCCGACTCTCCAGTCCTCGGTAGGCCCGACTCTCCAGTCGGGCAAGAAATGCGGGACAAGAGTGTCCCGCCTACTGGCCTCCCCCGCCTTCTTTTCGACCGCGACCAGCCCGACCGCGTCACGGTCAACGACACGCCGGTTGCGCTCACGCCCTATCCCTATGAGTTATTTCGGCTGCTCGCGGCCAACCCCGGCCGCGTAATGCGCTATCGCGAGATAGACGAGGCGCTGTGGCCCGACGCCAAAGTCGAACCCCAACAGATTTCGGCGCACAAGCGAGCCATCGTCCGCGCGCTGAGCGATGTCATCGGACGCGAGCCGGCCGACCGCCTGATCGAAACCGTCGCCCGCCGCGGCCTGCGTTTGAACCTTCCCGCGGAAAACATCCGCTTCAAAAACTGACTATTGGTTTTCAGGTGGTTGGGACGGCGACTCGGCGTCGCTTGCGGCCAGGCGCAGGAAGCGGCGCAGCAGAAGCCCGATGATCAGGCCGAGCGAAACAAAGATCGCGAAGTTGACGAGCAACGGCTCGACGCGGTCGAGTCCCCAACGGTCTTCAATAACATTGAAGAGATGCCACAAACCGTAGTTGAGCGGTCCCGCCACGGCGACGACGATCCAGAGCGCGAGCGCCCGCCTCGAGAGCCGCTCGCTCACAGCGCGATGAATCGCCGCACCGACCACGGCCGCCGCCGGAGTGGCCGCCAGCAGCGCCAAAAAGAACGTCGCCACGATCCGCTCGTCGTAGAGCCAGTTCATCCTCGCTCCTCGCACCGAACCGCCCCAAGCGGACCACACCGCCCGCCGCGGCGTCAACCGTGATGTACCTCCGCGGACCGCCGCCGGCGGCAAGCCGTTGGCGAATCGGACCTCACTGCTTCCTCGGATAGTTCGCCTTGATCACGGCGTAACGCAGAGGCGAGTCGCCGACGTTGCGAATGCCGTGCGGCATCCTCGACGGGCAGAACATCGTCGAGTTTGGACCGACGGTCTTGGACTTCCCGTCGAGAGAGAATTCGGCCTTCCCTTCCAGAACGTAGTAGATTTCTTCTTCGGGATGAGTGTGAGCCGGATGGTTGGCCGATTGCGGCCCCACCTGCGTCACCTTGAGATTGAACGTCGGCGACAGGTCCGTCGGGACGGACCAGAACTGCCAGCCCTGCGGCGTTTTCTCCGCCTTGTCTTCGGAGAACTCGCGGATGCAATTCTTGATCGAGTACTTCTTGCTCCCTGTCGTCCCGCGCGTTTGGTCGCCCATCTTCGTTGCACCCTCATTCGTGAGCGCCTGCCTGCTTCCCAGCCAGAACGCCGCTGCACTCGCGGCCAGTGCAAGAATAAATGTTACCCAAAGCCAGGGTTTGCTCTTCATCGCTTCGCCGCCCCAACTCAGAACTTGATTCCGGGTTTCCCGCCTTGGCAATTCGGGCACTTGCGCTCGAACAAATCAGAGCCATTTGCGCCATAAACACTTCCGCAGCCCGGCACTTGGCATTCAACCTTGTAGGCATACTGACCGTGGTCGGTGCCCGGCATCCCTCGCGTACCGAGGACCTTCTGGCGGTTAGGAGGTGTAAATAAATAAAGGTTGCAAAATGGCGTGGGGGCGAGTGTGATTCCGTGGCATGAAAACGCTCACTCATCTCCAGCGGAAATTTGTCTCCCTCTGGCCGCTCTTGGATGAGC
>Ga0315274_10005039_pt1 | contig 19375 bp, 12 predicted proteins | sample YL17G02_20_MG_FD_203700 | JGI IMG/M metagenome (GOLD analysis project Ga0315274, IMG submission 203700) | Sediment microbial communities from Yellowstone Lake, YNP, Wyoming, USA - YL17G02_20 | ecosystem: Environmental > Aquatic > Freshwater > Lake > Sediment | place: USA: Wyoming | collected... | reverse complement strand
GATGAGACTATGGCGCGGTGCACGGCTTCGGCCACGAACGTGTTCAGACTCTTGCCGCCGGCACGCGCGAGGGTTGCGGCTTGGCGGTGCAGCGCCGGGTCAAGGCGCACGTTGAAGGTTCCCGAGAAGGGTTTGTCGGGGGACTTGCCGATCTTCTTGCAGTGGGCGAGATATGCGTCGACGGCGGCCCGGAACGCCTTTTCGAGTTCATCGACGGAGGTTCCCTCGAAATAGACGGTATCGGCAATGTTGGTTACGACTCCGCTGAAACACCGATCATCGCTATCGTACTCGACACTCGCCGTATAGCCTTTGTAGTTCATCATGGTTTGATCTCCAGGGAAGCCAGGAATTGCCGCACGGCTTTCACGGCTCCCTTTTTCGCCGTCGGTTGCGGATGTGGGCGATGAAACACGGCCACCGCGCCGATCAGACCATCCACGATCCCACGTGCGGCTCGGGATCGCTTCTGCTCAAGGCCCACGATGAAGCCAAGAGCCGCACAGGTCTCGATTTGGCCCTCTACGGGCAGGAAATGGACAACGCCACCGCCGCGCTGGCCCGGATGAATATGATCCTCCACGACTGTCCCACGGCGGAAATATGGAAGGACAACACCCTCTCCAGTCCGTACTTCAAGGGCGCTGACGGACGCCTGAAGACCTTCGATTTCGTCGTCGCCAATTTCCCCTTTTCCAACAAGGCATGGAGCACCGGTTTCGATCCGGCCAATGACCTTTACAGCCGCTTTGCCTTCGGCATACCCCCGAAGAAGAACGGGGATTACGCGTTCCTCCTGCACATCCTTGCGTGTCTTAAGAGCACGGGCAAGGGCGCGGTCATTCACCCGCACGGCGTCCTCTTCCGTGGCAACGTCGAGGCCGTCATCCGCCGCGAGATCGTCCGGCGTGGTTATATCAAGGGCATCATCGGCCTCCCTGCCAACCTCTTCTACGGCACGGGCATCCCCGCCTGCATCCTCCTACTGGACAAGGAAAACGCCCACGCCCGCAAGGGCATCTTCATGATTGACGCCTCCAAGGGCTTCATCAAGGACGGCAACAAGAATCGCCTCCGCGCGCAGGACATTCACCGTATCGTGGACACCTTCACGCGCCAGCTTGAAATCCCCGGCTATTCGCGCATGGTGCCGCTGGCCGAGATCAGCGACCCGAAGAATGACTTCAACCTCAACCTGCCGCGCTACATCGACAGCACCGAACCGGAAGACCTCCAAGACATCGACGCCCACCTGCGCGGCGGCATCCCCGACCGCGACATTGCGGCGCTCGACCGGTATTGGCAGGTCTTCCCCGCCGTGCGCCCGCTGCTGTTCGAGTCGGCGGGGCGTCCCGGCTACGGCCGCCTCAAGCTGCCCGTGAGCGAAGTCAAAGCCGCCATTTTCGGCCATGCGGAGTTCACCGCGTTCAACAAGTCTGTGACCAAACTGTTCGCCAAGTGGAGGGACGCCAACGCCGCGCGCTTGAAAGACATCGCCATCGGTGACAAGCCCAAGGCACTGGTGGAAATGCTGGGCGAGAGTCTCCTCAAGGCTTTTTCCGACGGATCTGTCCGATCCGACCGATTGATCAACCCCTATGACGTATACCAGCACCTCATGGACTACTGGACCGAGACCATGCAGGACGATGTCTACATGATCGTCAGCGACGGCTGGAAGGAAGCCGCCAAGCCCCGGCTCATCATCGAGGACAAAGACAAGAAAACAAAGGAAGAACCTGACTTCACGGTGCGCAGGCAGAAGTTCAAGGCTGACCTGATCCCCGTCCCAGTTCTGATCGCCCGATATTTCGCCGTCGAACGGGCCACCATCGAGAAACTGGAGGCTGAGGGCGCGGCAATCGCCCAGGCGATGGAAGAAATGGCCGAGGAACACAGCGGCGAGGAAGGGCTGCTGGAGTCGGCGAAGAACGACAAGGACAAGCTCACCAAGGCATCGGTGGCGGCGCGGCTGAAGGAAATCAAGGGCGATGCAGACGCAACGGACGAGCGCAAGGTGCTGAAAGACTATCTCGCCTTCATCGAAAAAGAAGCGGCGACCAGCGCGAAGGTTAAGGACGCGGAGGAAGCGTTGCTGGCCAAGGCCGCGGCGAAGTACGGCAAGCTAAGCGAAGAGGAGATCAAGTCGCTGGTCGTGGACGACAAATGGCTCGCCGCCCTTGCCACCGCCGTGCAGTCCGAACTGGACCGCGTCTCGCAAGCCCTCACCGGACGTATCCGACAACTGGCCGAGCGTTACGCCACGCCCCTGCCGCAACTTATTGAAGAGGTGGACACCCTCGCCGCGCGGGTCAATAAACACCTCAAGAAGATGGGGGCGGTATGGAAGTGAAGCCGGGCTATAAGCAGACTGAGGTGGGGGTGATTCCGGAGGATTGGGATGCCAGACGACTTCCGGACATTTGTTGGTTTCAAGAAGGTCCGGGGCTGCGCCAGTGGCAATTCACCACGAGAGGGATGAAGGTTATCAACGTCACAAATCTGGAAGGTGGCATTCTCAATCTTGAACGCACGAGCCGACACATAAGCATTTCGGAATTCAGGCGGATATATCAACACTTCGCCATCGACGCGGCCGATATCGTGATGGCTAGCTCTGGCAACAGCTATAGCAAGACAGCCGTTGTGCGTACGCAAGATCTGCCGCTGGTCATGAACACAAGCGTTATCAGATTCAAACCGTCGAAATCGGTCGAGTATTCTTTCTTGTGGGCGTTGCTCAACTCGTGGCTCTTCAAGAATCAGATTGATCTGATGATCACGGGAGGGGCACAGCCCAACTTTGGCCCTTACCATCTGAAGAGGGTTAACGTTCCCGTTCCTCCCCTCTCCGAACAACGCGCCATTGCGAGGGTATTGGGGGATGTGGATGCGCTGCTGGGCGCGCTAGAGAAGCTCATCGCAAAGAAGCGCGACCTCAAACAGGCCGCCATGCAGCAACTCCTCACCGGCAAGAAGCGCCTGCCGGGCTCCACCGGGGAGTGGGAGGTGAAGCGGTTGGGAGACGTTTCAGCCGTCAAGACCGGGAAGAAGAACAACGAAGATAAAGTGGACGACGGGCAATACCCATTCTTCGTCCGCTCGCAGACTGTCGAGAGGATCAATTCCTATTCGTTTGAAGGTGAGGCAATCTTGGTTCCTGGAGAAGGCGGGATCGGCAGCATTTTCCACTACATCAACGGGAGGTTCGATTACCACCAACGCGTTTACAAAATCAGCGATTTCAGAGAGGAAGTGCTTGGTAAGTTTGTCTTCTTCTGCATGGTGCAGACGTTCATCAAACAGGCCACCCGTGGCTCAGTGAAGGCAACGGTGGACTCGCTTCGTCTGCCGACCTTCAATGAGTTTGAGTTCCTCGCGCCATCACGGGACGAACAAGCCGCCATTGCCGCCGTGCTGTCGGACATGGACGTGGAGATTGCGGCACTGGAGCAACGGCTGGCCAAGACTCGCGCCGTCAAACAGGGGATGATGCAGGAACTGCTTACCGGGAGGACGCGGCTGGTGGAGAGGGGCGCGGTATGAGCGAGCAAGGGCTCAAGCGGCTGCGCCCCAGTGGTGGCTACCGCAAGCTACGTTCGTTTCGGGTGACCACGATCATTTACGATGCCACCGTGTCGTTCTGCGAGCGATTCATGCCCGCGCACTCCCGCACTGTGGACCAGATGGTGCAGGCCGCGCGCAGCGGCCGGCAAAACATCGCCGAGGGCAGCCGTGCCTCCGCCGCCTCCAGTCAGACCGAACTGCGCCTGGTGAGTGTGGCGCGCGCCAGCCTTGACGAGCTTCTCCTCGACTATGAAGACTTCCTGCGCCAGCGTGGTTACCGCGCATGGACCAAGGACGACCGCGAAGCGCGGGAAGTGCGTGAGGTGGGCAGAATGGCAAGCGATCCGACCGATCGGACGGATCGGGGGGATCAGGCAGATGCCGCGCCTTACGCTCCCTGGCTCGACCACGCCGACCCGGGCGTTGTTGCCAACACGATTATCTGCCTGATCCACCAGGCCAACTACTTGCTTGACCAGCAGATTGCCGCGCTCGAGCGCGGATTTGTCGAGGGCGGGGGTTACAGCGAGCAACTCGCGGCCGCGCGGATCGAGCACCGCCGGGCGCACCCTGGCGGTAACGCTCCTACGTGCCCGGCCTGCGGCAAGGTCATGGTGTTGCGAACCGCACGAAAAGGGGCGCGCGCCGGTTCGCAGTTCTGGGGATGTTCCGAGTACCCGGAATGCAAAGGCGCGCGCAAACTGGACGGATCGGACGGATCAGACAGATCGGACGGATCGGTCCGATCCAGCGGAGAACAACCATGAACGAGGTCGGCCAACGGGAACGCAAGACCCAAGAGCGCGTGGTGAAGCTTTTCCGCGACGTGCTCAAGTATGACTACCTCGGCGACTGGACCGACCGCGAAGACAACCGCAACATCGAGGAAAGCCTGCTGCGCGATTTCCTCCTCGACCAGCAGGGTTACGATGAGGAATTGATCAAGCGGGCGGTATACCTCCTAGACAAGGCCGCGGGCGATACCAGCAGAAGCCTTTACGACCGCAACCGCGCCGTTTACGAAATGCTGCGCTATGGCGTTAAGGTGAAGGCGGACGTAGGCGAGAACACGGAGACCGTCTGGCTGATCGATTGGAAACAGCCGGAGAGGAACCACTTCGCCATTGCCGAGGAGGTGACCGTCACGGGCGCCGATCCCAAGGCAAACACCAAACGTCCTGACGTGGTCTTGTATGTGAACGGCATCGCCCTCGGGGTGCGGGAGTTGAAGCGATCCACCGTTTCCGTGGCCGAGGGTATCCGCCAGGACCTCGACAATCAGAAAAAGGTCTTCATCGAACACTTCTTTTCGACCATGCAATGGATCATGGCGGGCAACGACACGGAGGGCCTGCGTTACTGCACAATCCAAACGCCCGAGAAGTATTACCTCTCCTGGAAAGAGGACAGCACCGTCGAAAACCCGCTGGACCGGGCCTTACTTCAGCTTTGCGGCAAGGCGCGATTTCTGGAACTGATCCACGACTTCATCGTGTTCGACGCCGGAGTGAAGAAGCTGTGCCGCCATAACCAGTACTTTGCCGTGCGCGCATCGCAGAAACGCGTAAAACGGCGTGAAGGCGGCATCATCTGGAACACGCAAGGCTCCGGTAAGAGCCTCATCATGGTGTGGCTCGCCAAGTGGATTCGCGAGAACGTGCGAGACGCCCGTGTGCTCATCATCACGGATCGCAAGGAACTCGACGAGCAAATCGAGAGGGTGTTCAAGGGAGTCAGCGAAGACATTTACCGTACGAAGAGCGGCGCGGACCTCATCGCCACGCTCAACACCACTGCGCCATGGCTGATGTGTTCGCTCATTCACAAATTCGGCGGTAAAGAAGAAGGTGAAGAAGTCGGCGACATCCCCGGCTACATCGCAGAGGTTAGGAAGGCCCTGCCGCGCGGGTTCCGGGCCAAGGGCGACCTGTTTGTGTTCGTAGACGAGTGCCACCGCACGCAGTCCGGTGATTTGCACGACGCGATGAAGGCGATCCTGCCCAATGCCATGTTTGTCGGCTTCACCGGCACGCCGTTGCTCAAGGCGGACAAACGACGGAGCATTGAAGTCTTTGGCCGCTATATCCATACCTACAGGTTTGACGAGGCGGTGAAGGACGGCGTGGTTCTCGACCTGCGCTACGAGGCCCGCGACATCGACCAGAGCATTACTTCCCAGGCGAAGATCGATCAGTGGTTTGAGTCCAAGACGAAAGGACTGACCGACCTCGCCAAGGCCCAGCTCAAACAGCGCTGGGGCACGATGAAGAAGGTTGTGAGTTGCCAGAACCGGCTGGAAAAGATCGTGGCCGACATCCTATTGGATATGGCGACGCGGGACCGGCTTCAGAGCGGACGTGGCAACGCGATGCTTATCGCGGGCAGCATCTACCAGGCATGCAAGTTCTACGAGCTGTTCGACAAGACGGATTTGTCCGGCAGGTGCGCCATCGTTACCTCTTACACGCCGTCAACGGCGGACTTGAAAGGGGAAGAGAGCGGCGAGGGCGAGACGGAGAAGTTGCAGGAGTATGCCATCTACCAAAAGATGCTTGCGGACTGGTTCAACGAGCCGCCGGAAACGGCGGTGAACAAGGCGGAGGAGTTCGAGAAGGCGGCAAGAAAGAAGTTCATCGAAGAGCCGGGGCAGATGAAGCTCCTGATCGTCGTGGACAAGCTGTTGACCGGCTTCGACGCGCCGCCCGCAACGTATCTCTACATCGACAAGCCGATGCAGGACCACGGGCTGTTCCAGGCCATTTGCCGGGTCAACCGGCTTGATGGCGATGACAAGGAATACGGCTACATCATCGATTACAAGGACCTCTTCAAGAGCCTGGAAGGCGCGGTGGCGGATTACACCAGCGGCGCATTCGATGGTTACGATAAGGAGGACGTGGCCGGGTTGCTGGGAGACCGACTTGGCAAGGCGCGCGAACGCTTGGAGGAAACCCGCGAGGCCGTGAAGGCGCTGTGTGAGCCGGTCGAAGCGCCCAGGGATTCAGCGGCCTTCTTGCGTTACTTCTGCGCCAAAGATTCCGGCAACGCCGAGCAACTCAAGGAAAATGAGCCGAACCGGCTGGCGCTGTACAAGCTCGTGGCCGCCTTCGTTCGTGCCTTCGCCAATCTGGCGAATGAATTGGAGGAGGCCGGTTATTCCGTTGTGGAAATCGACACGCTCAAGGCCGATGCGGACTTCTACGAAAAGGTCCGCAGTGAGGTGAAACTAGCCAGCGGCGACTACATCGACCTCAAGATGTACGAGCCGGCCATGCGCCGCCTCATCGACACCTACATCCGGGCTGAAGAGAGCGAAAAGATTTCAGCTTTCGACGACATGTTGTTGATCAAACTCATCGTCGAACGAGGTCCCGATTTCGTCGGGGAGTTGCCCAAAGGCATCCGTGAGAATAATGAGGCCGTGGCGGAAACCATCGAAAACAATGTCCGCAAACTGATTCTGGATGAGCAGCCGATCAACCCGAAGTACTACGAGAAGATGTCGGAGTTGCTGGATGCCCTGATCGAGCAGCGCCGCAAGGAAGCACTCGATTACCAAGAGTATCTGCGCAGGATCGTCGAACTCACGAGGAAAGTGACGGACCCCGCTGCGGGCGGATCGTATCCGAAGGAGATGAACACGCCGGGGAGGCGGGCGCTCTACGACAATCTCGACAGGAACGAGGCGCTGGCGCTCGCCGTGGACGATGCCGTCCGTGCCAGCCGCCAGGATGATTGGCGCGGCAATACGTTCAAGGTCAGGAAGGTGAAGGTCGCCATCAAGAACGCGCTGAGCGATGACGAAGCCCTCACGGATAAGATACTCGAATTGGTCAAGAATCAGAATGAATACTGAGCGTCACTACATTGTCGTCAGCGGGTTGCAGGTCGAGATTGTCCGAAAGGACATCAAGAACCTGCACCTTGGAGTCTATCCGCCCAATGGCCGCGTGCGTGTTGCCGTGCCGCTCAGAGTGAGCGACGACGCCGTGCGGCTCGCGGTCATCGGCAAATTGGGGTGGATTAAACGCCAGCGGGCAAAGTTTGAAGAGCAGCCGCGCCAGTCTAAGCGGGAAATGGTGGGCGGCGAAAGCCACTACTTCCTTGGACGGCGCTATCGCCTACGCGTTGTCGAGCACAACGGGCCGACCAAGGTATTTCTCCGAGGTAAGACCACCATCGAACTCCGTACGCGCCCGGAAACCGAAGCCGACCAACGCGAGCGTGCGCTGCAACGGTGGTATCGCCAGCAGCTTAAGGAACTAATCCCCCCGCTCCTGGAAAAATGGCAGCCAACCCTGGGCGTCGAGGTCGCTGAGTGGGGCATCAAGAAGATGAAAACCAAATGGGGCGCCTGCAACATCGCGGCTCGCCGTATTTGGCTGAATCTCGAATTGGCGAAGAAGCCCGTACAGTGCCTGCAATACATCGTGGTCCACGAACTCGTGCATGTTATCGAGCGGCACCACAATGACCGCTTCATCGCGATCATGGATGAACACCTTCCTGGATGGCGGCTGCACCGGCATGAACTGAATTCCGCGCCGCTCGCTCACGAGACATGGAGTTACTGACCCAGGCCGCGCTACCGTCACTGGCGTGGGTAGAAGCCTGAGCGCCGGAACGTGAAATGCAGTTGCGAAAAAGCCTGTGGGAATGTGGGACATGTGGCTTGAAGGGGGAAGATGATGGCTATTTGGCTGATCCGCGCCGGTTCGCGAGGATTCGTGGACGAAAGCGATCGGACGGACGCATCTGGGCTACGCGCAGTGTGTGAACCGGCCTCACGGACGCAGCGGCCACCAACTCCCTGGAGCGCGAGGCCGACATCGCCAAGGTCCAGGGGGGCTTGGTCACGCCAATATCGCCACGACGCGCCTTTGCAGCAAGCACCACACCCGGCCCGAGGACACCCCAACGTTCTCGGTTCAGTACTGAATTAGTCGAACTCGTGACGCAAAAGGAGGTCCGGAAAAGCATGGCTCCAGACGCTAGGCTGCAAGACCTGTCCAACCGCATGCGTGAGGCAGCCCTGGGACCGCATCTGGAAGGCCCCCATACCGAACAAGGCATCCTGTTTTACCACTACACAACCGCCGAGGGTCTCCGCGGCATCCTGGAGACGGGCGACCTCTGGGCAACAAACGCCTTCTACCTCAATGACCCGTTGGAGACTGAATATGGTCAGCGTTTCTGCGATGAATTCCTCTTGACACAACTCCGACAGAGACCAGACTCCCACTTTGTCACCTTCTTGTCTGGGTGTCGGGGCACCATTAGCGGCCATGAAGCCGAACTTTTCCCGCACGAACTCCAGTTCATAACGAGCTTCAGCCTTAACGGTGATCTCCTAAGCCAATGGCGCGCCTACGCAGACGGCGGCAAAGGGTTCTCTTTGGGCTTTTCGCCTCTCGACCTGCTACACCTTTTGGGGGAAATCGCGGGGCAGACTGACGAGAAGAGAGTACCGCACCCTCTCCCAATGAAAGTCTTGTACAACAGGGATGAGCAGGAGAGGAATCTTTCGGAGGTTCTGACCGTCGTAGAGAAAGAGTGGCCATCACTCGAAGCGGACTTTCTCCACGATGACGACACGAACAAAGCGTTGAAGGCTATGGGTGCGCTCTGGTTGGCCACGGCGTGTATGTACTTCAAGGATGAGGCCTTTGCTCAAGAGGAAGAAGTGCGGGTGCTGTATTCAAACGTCCGCGAGATGAAAGTCGCGAATACAAGACTGGCCGTGTGCCTTCGCAGCAGGAACGGTCTGCTCATTCCTTACAGACCTTTGGGACTGGCCGGTAACGGAATGCTTCTGCCGATTAGCAAGATAATCATGGGGCCTTTGTTGGACGGTAAACGCACCAAGCTTGCGCTCGAAATGTACCTCCAAAGCAGCGGCTACACGGGAAAAGATATGCCGGAAATCACCGAAGCACGCTTGCGCCTTCAGTCGTAACTGGCAGCGCATAGGTGCATTCTTCCCTTCTTGTCATGGGCGGTACGATGTCGTAAACTCTTTCCAATGAACGGGCATGTGGCCATTCCCGGTAAATCCTGGTTGGGCTTGCCTTGTACGCATTGAGGAGATATGTAAGCAACGATTTAGAGGGTTGATTTAATAGTCCCTTAGCGGTGAACTTTTGTACAGAATGGAACGAAAATCAAGCGTTATGAAGTATGCCTCTGAGCGCAGGGATGATGAACATCTCACGGAGCTTGAGCGCGACGGCCGTGACCCTGCGTCCAAGCGCCGTGAGGTAATACTTGTAGTTTCGGGAGACCTTCTTGATAAGGCCATGTTTTCGGAGTCTTCGCAAGAGTGCCGATATCTGCTGGGAAGTCTTGGAGGGCAACCGGTCTTGAAGGACCCCGTTGCGAAAACCGGTGATGTTGAATTCGCCGCGGATGATAGCCAGAAAGAGGTCAAGGTCGTCGCCGTGGAACAGATTGAACCCGCGATAGGTTCGGTCGTCGGCTTGAACGGGACGGGAGACTTTTTCAAGATCGCGCAAGCCGTTGGTGGGGTCGTCGATGGCGGAGAGGAACTCAATATAGCGACGGTTGGCGTCGCCGAGGACGGTGGCGAGTTCCGGCAGGCTGTAGATGGACTTCTTAAACGGCGCGAATTTGTGGGATTCGTAACCGTCGCGGTGTACCACCTTTCGGTAGTGTTTGAAGAACGAGACGTCATTGGTGGTCGTCTCGATGCGCAACACGAGGCCGTGTTTGTCATACATTTTGATGGCGGCTTTTCCCATGTAGTGTTTGATGCGGGTGCCTTGGATACGGGTATGGAAATCGTTGCCGAGTTCGTCTTCGAACCCTTCGGTAAGCTTGCGTCCGAGGAACATGGCGACTTGTTCGGGTTTGACGGCATGTACGGCGGTTCGGACGAGTTCTTCGTAGATAGGCTGGAGGTCCGTTTGGCGTTTGAAGACGAGATCGGTCGCGTACTCGACCTGCATCAGGCTCCAGTGATATCCGCTGCGAAAATGGCGCGCGATCGGACAATACGCATGGACGGCTTTGTCCAGGAGTTTGTGCAGACGCTCCGGCGACAGGGCGTCGGCGATCTCTTGCGCTCGGGCTACGTCGTCCAGTTGAATGAATGCATTGTCCCGAAGGGTATACCCGATCTTTTCCCTGTCGAGTTGGCGTGCGAGGATGTTGTGGCCGTTGCAATAAAACTGAAGGCGGAACGGCGCCCAGGTGGGCACCCGCAGATAGCACAGCCCCAGGTCGGGAAGAATGAAGTAGAAGTAGTAGTGCAGACACTTGCCCGGAGCCGGTTTGAGAAACGTTCTTCCTGTCTTCTTGTCGTGCCAGGGCTTAAACGCCGTGCACGACTCCATCGCGGAGAAGATGTGAACGAGCCCCGGATGGTCGCCACGCTGCTGGATAATGGCTTGGATACGGTCTTCCTTGCGGAAATTCTTCTTCTGGACAAACTCGATTTCCAGCCCGTGGTCGCGTGCGACCGCTTCGGCATGAATCCGCAATTCCTCGCGGAACTCGTTGGCCCAGTCGGGATAGTCGAACACGGCCAGACCAAGCGCGCCAATGAAGCGCGTCATCGCCTGGGCATAGCCCACGTCGACCAGCGAGCCGGTGATGATGATCCGGTCATAACACGAAAGGATAAAGGCAATCTTATCTGCGTGGCGTTGCGTAAACGGGCTCATGGCCATAGCATACCGCATCATGAAGAACGATATGCAGCATGAACGAAAACAGATCTTGGTTCCGGCTATGCCGGGTTAGGTAAGGGCTATCCGCTTGACTCAAGCGAAGGCCATATGTTGTGATCTGAGTCACCTTTTCCCTCCTCGAATGTCGTTGCCTGTCACCGGGGCGACCTGCACGGCCTGCTGCATCAGTCGGTAGAAACGAATGTGGATGCGGCGTGGCGGGCTATCCTGAAGGAGGCAGCTATCACCGACTTTCGCTGGCACGATCTGCGGCATGCGTTCGCAAGCAAACTGGTCATGCGTGGGTGCGACCTCAACGTCGTGCGCGAACTGCTGGGACATTCGGCATTGAGAATGACAATGATCTACGCGCGTCTTTCACTCAAGAACCTCTCGGATGCAGTGGCGCTGCTAGTCGATTAGCCGCCATCCAAGTTTTGGGAGCCGCACAAGTAAGATACTTGGGCGTGATTCCCGCCGCTCGGACGCCGGAGACCCGCTGCTTGCGGATGTTAGAGGAATTCAAGGAATTAGGCGCAGTTTGCGGCGTTCTCTCAGTGCGGAGGTGGCTTCCTGCCGTCCAGCCACCGACTTGTTCATCGTCCGATCCCCGGGTGCAGGTCAAGTTGTATACAGTTGTCTTTGTGGCACTCGCCCAAAGGTCAACGCAGAAGGGCGCTCAGGGGCGGGACAGGGATGGCGAATCGTCGTGGATTCCTGCGAATTTCCTGAACAGCGTTATCCTTTGTAAGTCTTTGGCTGCCAATAAGCACGAGTTTTTGGGAACCACAGGATGAAATACCCAATGTTGAAGCGGTCGTTGTCCTCGTGGGTACCGGGCAATCCGTTCAATGATCCGGCCACGACGTGCAACATGCCGAACACGCCGGTAACCGATGCGGATGGTGACGGGAGTTACGACGGCGACTTCATCTTCGACATGCAGTCGGTCTATCCGGAATACCTGACGGACATGAATGTCCTGCAGTGCCCGTCGTCCGCGGTCAATGTGCTCGGCGACTGGAACTACGGCAACGATCCCGCCAACCCGGTGGACCTGTGCGCCGTCGTGGACCTGTCGTACAACTACTTCGGCTGGATGATTCTCGATGAGCACATCACGGAAGCGGGAACGAACGCAAATGACAATCCGCCCACCGTCAACCAGTACGTGGTCCCGACGTTGACGGCGATATTCACAAAACGTCTGGCCGGTGACGTTGGCGTGTATGACAAGGATCAGCATTATCCGGATGCCGCGAACGTCCACCCGCTGTACCGTTTGCGGGAAGGCGTCGAGCGTTTCATGATCACCGACATCAACGCGCGCGCGCAAGGCTTCCGCGCGCGAATCCGGCGGCCAGCTCGCAGGCACAGAGCGAACTGCCCATCGTATGGGACCAGTTCTCCGTCGATCCCAACTCGAGCGGCTTCAACCACATCCCGGGCGGCAGCAACGTGCTGTTCATGGACGGCCACGTCACGTTCATTCGTTACCCGGGCGACTATCCCGTAAAGCGCACCTGGGCGCAAGTGGCGGACACCGCTGCTCCCTAAGACGCTGTGGAGAAGCACAAGACGCAGAGTCCGCAACCGGGCAGGCCTGCAAAGGCCTGCCCGGGCTTTCTTGCGGGGCAGATCGGCGCCGTCTAGAGAGCCCTATGGTTGTGGTTGGCGCGCACGGCGGCCGTGTTTCACCGCTCACACTCACAACCAACAGCAAGACGGGGGTGACTATCTTGCGCCATCTCGGCCTTCGCATGTTTGGCCGCAATGTGTACTCCATTGCCAGGCGGAGTCTCAAGGTGTAGAATACACGTGCTCGAACAAAGGAGTACCGCCGATGATCAGAAAGATATTGCAGATTGTTCCCTTTCTGGCCGTCCTGGGACTTGCCGTTCCCGTATCGGCCCTTGATGTGCCGTTGACTTATACCCGCTGCGACCAGGGGACCGAGGAATCCCTTGCGCGAGAGTCCATATACCTAGCGGATAACGGGCAACTTCCGCCCGGCGAATGGAAACTCCCCTCGCTGGTGAGTAAGGCGCCCCTCTACGCACTCGTCAAGCTCGCCGGCCAGGATAGGCTCATGGTCTTCGATCAGGCGAAACCGGAGGACTCCTTCTACAACCGGGTCTATTTTGACGCCAACGGGAACCGGGATCTGACGGACGACTCCGTTATTTCGGGCTCGGTCGAACGCACCGGGCCGCTTACGGAGGCGGAGTTCTCTCCCATCGACCTCACGATTACCGTTGACGGCAAACAGTTGAACTACAGCATGGTCCCGGAGGCCACGCGATTCTCTCCCGGCGCAATCATCGGGTTTGCCCTCCGCGTGCTTTCCGCGGATATTGATCGGCCGATGATACGTCTGCGCGCGAACTGCGCGTATGTGGGCGAGTTTGATCTCGACGGCCGTCACTATCGCGTTACGCTGCTTGACGAGAATGTCAACGGACGCTTCGATGACCATCTGAAGGTACTGCCGCCAAGTCCGGACGACACGCAGGTATCGAGTTCGGGGGACTCGATTTCGATCAAGGTGGCGACCGACGGCGCGGCCATCAGGACGTACCAAGCCCTGGGCGACTTGCTTGTACTCGACAGGACTCTCTTTGAGGTCAGTCTTCGCGTCGGCGAGGGAAAGATGACGTTGTCGCCCTATGGAGGGGAGATCGCGTCCGCGCGGTTGCCGGAAGGGTTCGAGACCCTGACCCTGTATACGGATGAGGCCAACCCCAAGGGCGTCATGATGTATAGGCCCGCCCAGACGATCCCGCTGCCGTGCGGCTCCTATCGCTTGCTGCAATATGACCTGTTCCGGGATGACGAGCAGGGAGATCGGTGGACTCTCAGCGCTGCAGGGGCGAAGGACAGTGCGCCCTTCATCGCTGCAAAAGGCGGGGAAACGGCCCTGGTTTGCGGGGAGCCGTTTTCACCTGTTGTGACGGTCCATGGCGGGACACTCAAACGTTCGTTCTTCGGAGGAACCAGCGCCCAGCTCGACATGGTTACCAAAGGGACGGGCAACGAAGAGGTCACCGACGTTTCTCACGCCTCCGGGCACAATACAAGACTCCCGTTGTCGGAACTGGATCCTGGCAGCCCGAGAGAACCCAGGTACAAAGTGACCAAGTCCGACGGAGAAATCGTCTCGGAAGGGGCGTTTCGGTATGGCTGAGGGGGCACGTGTTCGGCCACATGGAGTGGCCCTCAGAAAGACGTCGAATACAGCCTTATTTGCGCGTATCAGGCCGGCCCGTTCAAGACCGAGAACAAGCCGCAGACAATCAAGTTCTGAAGGTGGGAACATCGTTTTCCAGAAGCCGGCGGCGAACACGCGCCGCGTCGGCGTCATTGCGTGTGAAGCACTGCCGTGAGCAAACAAGGGACTGACTTCGCGATGGCAGGGGCTGTCCCTGGTGTGCGAAGGTTGCGGATCTTGCGCCGATAGGTACTAAGACTTCGGGCGGCGGGATCGGACCATCTCGAACAGCGCCTCGACACGCACGGCAATCCGCGCCGAATCAGCGGGCGCGTAATCCGTCTCGATGCAAAGGTAAGGAAGGCCAAGTTCTTCTTCCGAGAAGCGTTTGAGGCGCGCGGACTCGACGCTGTACGTGAGGCAGGCGTGCAACACGAAGTCGACGATGCATTGCGCTCTGTATTCGCGGGCTAACTGCGCCAACACCTGAAACCGCCGCCGATTGGGCGTCATCACCGAACAGGGTATATGGATGTACTTGTCGGCCAACGCCAAGATGGGGTCCGGGGCGTCCGGCGCGACGTCTTCCAGGATCGGTTTGAGCCCCGAGCAGTTCTCCATGCATGCGACGAGGCCGCCGTGTGACTCGACCAGATCGAGCACGCGTTCGGCGCCATGCACCATCGGGCTGCCCGTCATCAGCACCCGCACCCGATCACGGAGGTGGCTTCCTACCGTCCAGCCACCGACTCGGAAACACGCCTTGTCCTTCTTCCCACACCAAACCAAGGCGTTCTCATACTGGACCAGATCCTCCGGGATGCCCGATATGCTGCTCTTGAAGAGAAGGAGCTCGCGCCCGGTGAGCGGCGGGGCCTCGGATTTCATCTGTTCCGCCAGTGCGCGGCGGAGTTGTCGTTCGCGATTCATCGTCACGATGGAGGCGCGAAGTCTCTCCGGGGTAATGTCCACGGAATAGCGTGATTCGAGGAATGCCTTGCATTTGCGTAGCTCGGCCACCCAATGTGCATACGCGTCCGGATCGTCTTCGCGTTGCGGGAGTTCAAGCACGTACATCGAACGGTGTTTGCCGAGGAGTTCATACATCTTCTTCTTGCCGTCGCACGTGGTCTCGGCCAGAATCAGGTCCGCCATTTCCAGGAACGGATTGGATTTCTCGACATGGTAGCCGTATGTGGACTTGATCAGTGGACACAGGTTTGCCGGAAGCTCTCTTTCGGCGGCCGGGATCGTCTCGGACGATCCCCCGCACAAGCATACCGGCACCCCGCCCGCCGCCAGGATCAGCTCACGAGGCGTATATTCGCACAGAATCCCCACGATGGGCCGGCCTGCCGCATGAGCCGCCCGCGCATAGTCGAGGCAATTCCCGATCATGTTCTGGAAATGTACCAGCGGTCCGTCCCCTGCATTCAGGGCGCCCGCAACGGTTCCCTTTGAGCAACGGGATGAAGGCATGCAGCCTTTCGGTGGGGACGATTCGGCGGAATCACAGCATGGAGATTTGCCAGAGGTCATTGGCGGCGATCCTTATCGATGAAGTACCCCAGAAGGCAGCGGCACTTCCCCGCGCCGCCCGGCCTAGAAGCGCAACGTCTGTTTCTCGAGTTTCGTCTTGAAGGGGCCGACTGCGTACTTGCACAGCACGAAGTACTGGGCGCCTTTCTTTGGGCCATCCCATGTGGCCCTGCAAGTGAATCCTCAGCCATACTCGAAGGTGCCTTGTGCCACGGTTTCCCCCTCGGGGGTGATCACGCGGTAGATCGCTTCCTTCGGACGCGAGATCCTCGTCTTCGAAAGCGCGATCTGAGACTCGGTCCCGGAAACGTGACTGAGGTCCACCACGATTTCACGGCCTTCTCCGCAAACGATAAACGCCAGGTCCGCCACCGTCCCGCCCCGATCGAGTTTGTCTCGGGAGGATTCGGGCACATAGACCATCGGCGTGAAGGGTTCACCCAACACAAGTGAGGGGTGCCCGTGTCCCCCGACCGACGCCACGGGACTGTCCTGGCCGGCCCTCGCACGGATTCTCCAGAGATCGCCTTGGGCATCCTTTCGCAGGACCTGATACGCGACCAGCCGGTACTCGCCCTGCGGAACCTTCACCTTGCCGCCCGGACGCAGCATCATGACGCACCGGCTCAGATCCGTGGAGACGATCGACAGGCTGTCGCACTCGGCGGCAAGTTTCAACGGCATGAGTTGCGCCGTCGCCGGCGTCAACGTCATACGCCCGCCTGCAATATCCACGGAAACCTCGTAGAGCTTGTCCTCCAGCCACAACAGATCGCCCAGGGTAAACGCGTCAGAGTCCTTGAAATCTTCCGAGAGCGAGACAAGCAGGGCATCGCCCTTGTAGTAGACCGGTTGCGGATCGCCGCGCGCAAGGCTTCCGCGCCGGTCCTTCGATGGGAAGGGTCTGGCCTGCGCAATCCTGTCGTCAAACCGGGTGTTCCCATTTCTGTCCCCAAGGGCAACGTGATACGTCCGCTTGTCCGTGGCGAACGCACCCACATAGACGCAACGAATGTATACCGTCAGTTGAACGAGGTACTTGATCTCTTCCGGGTCAAGCCGAGGTCCCCGAAGAGCCTCCGAAAAGCGTTTAGAGCTGGGCGTCTCGAGCGAGGGTTGGATGCAGTATGGCAGCGGTTTTCCGTTCACGTCCACGATGATATCCACCCGCGGGAATTGTGCGAAACAGAAGTCGTCCGTGGCATTCGTATCCAGCCTGCCGTCCAGGGGCGGGTCGTCCGTGAGGTCGCCGTTTCCGTTCTTGTCAAAGTAGATGCGGGTGAAGAACACATCCGTGGCGCTCTGGCGGTCCAGCACGGCCAGGCGTTTCATGTCGCCCAGGGTGATAAGACAATAGAGAGGCCTGCTTACAGATTCCGGAAGCTTCCAGTTACCGTCGGGTAGAGTGGTCGAGACGGTTTGACTGGCATACCCAAAGAGCGGGAGGATGCCTTCTGTCGGTTCCTCCGGAAAGGGCTGATAGGTCAGCGGCACCTCAATCGAACGTGCCGATTGGGCAAGCCCACAGACGAACGCCGTGGCCAAGAGCATGCTGCGCATGAAACCGGTTACCATTTTGTCTCTCCCGAACGCTTGCCTTTCATGCCGGAAGGATTATATCCTTTACAATGCCGCGTGACAAGTGACGCGAGAAGAAGCGCCGCGGGTCGTTGTTTGAGGGACCACGCATCGGCGGCGCGGAAGCCTTGCGCGCGCCGATTTGCGTTGCGGAGGTGACGGGGGCCTGGTGGCTCCTGCGGTCTTCAAAACCGTTATGCCGCCTTACCGCGGTGGGTGGGTTCGATTCCCATTCGCCTCCGCCAAACTTTTCCCGGGAACAACGAGTCAACGGAAGACCGAGACAGGTCCTGGATGTCGAACGATGTCTGAGCACAACGCAGATCCAAGAAGCCAGTTGCCGGCGGTTGCGACGTTGCTCGAGGACGCCCGCGTCCAACGGATGGTCGCCGGGCACTCACGCCCCATGGTCCTCGACGCGATCCGGCAAACCATCGAGGAATGCCGGGCGGCACTCGAGTCCGGGACGCTCCCGCCGGACCTCGATGGGACAGTGGCTCTCGTGAAGGCGGAGATCGAGCGCCATGAACTCCAGCGTCTGAGGCGCGTGATCAACGGGACGGGCATCATACTGCACACGGGACTCGGGCGGGCCGTGTTGCCGCAGTGCGCCGTGGACGCGCTCGGCGAACTCAACGGGTGCTGCAACCTCCAGATCGACCTTGAGACGGGCCTGCGCGGCAAACGCAACTACGTGACCGAGCGCTTGTTGTGCAAGCTGACGGGCGCCGAAGCCGCCATGGTGGTCAACAATAACGCGGCGGCAACGCTCCTGATCCTGTCGGCGTTGTGCAAGGACAAGGAAGTCATCGTTTCCCGCGGGCAGTTGATCGAAATCGGGGGATCGTTCCGCTTGCCCGATTGCATCCACGAGAGTGGCGCCCGGTTGGTCGAGGTGGGCACGACCAACAAGACGCATCTGCGCGACTATGAGCAGGCCCTCTCGGAAAATACGGCCGCCATCCTGCGCGTGAACCCGAGTAATTACCGAATCATCGGCTTCGTCAAGGACGTTCCTATCGCCGATCTGGCGTCGTTGAAGAAGAAACAGCCGGTGCTCGTGATTGATGACCTGGGCTGCGGCGCGCTTGTAGACCTTGCCCTGTTCGGCCTGCCCCATGAACCCACCGTCCCCGAGAGCGTCGCGGCCGGTGCGGACCTCGTCTGCTTCAGTGGAGACAAGCTCATCGGAGGGCCGCAGTCGGGCATCATCGTGGGCAAACATGAGCTGATAGCGCGGATCAAGAAACATCCGCTGACCCGTATGCTGCGCGTCTGCAAGATGACCGATCTCGCGCTCGAACGCACGCTGCGCTTGTTCCTGCAGCCGGAGTGTTTAGCGGAGAAACACCCGACCTTCCGGATGCTTACCGTTTCAACCGACGCGCTCAAACGCAGGGCCCGGACCATCAAGAGACACGTGAACAGAACTCGCCAGGACCTCGTGATCCGCGTCGCGGCCGGCGAGAGTGAAGTGGGAGGCGGCGCGCTTCCTGGATCGCCACTGCCCACGTGGGTGTTGGCGCTGACCGCTCAATCTTTGTCGGCCAGTCAACTCAGCGCGCGCCTGCACCGCCTGGAACCGCCCATCATCAGCCGTATCGCCAACAATGAAGTGTTATTAGACCTCCGAACCATCCTGGAGCACGAGGATTCCATTGTCACCCGAGCCCTGTCGGAAATGGGCATGCCCAGTGGAGAGACTTCTTGACTGCGAATCTGCAGCGCCGCAAGGCAGTGATAGCCCGTTCCGTCAAACTCGGCCACTGCGTGTGCGATCCCCTAAAGGCGTGCC
>Ga0315274_10005038_pt1 | contig 19378 bp, 16 predicted proteins | sample YL17G02_20_MG_FD_203700 | JGI IMG/M metagenome (GOLD analysis project Ga0315274, IMG submission 203700) | Sediment microbial communities from Yellowstone Lake, YNP, Wyoming, USA - YL17G02_20 | ecosystem: Environmental > Aquatic > Freshwater > Lake > Sediment | place: USA: Wyoming | collected... | reverse complement strand
GAGAGATTGAGTCGAGTCTTGACAACAGAGTGTCCATGACAGTTCTCCTTACTTACGTTTGCGCCTGAGTTCATCAAGAAGAACCTGCAATCTGTCCAACTCTTCAACGGTCGGAGGCCGTGATTCGAATAGCGATGCCACCATCGTCAAGCCGGAACCGCCGAAAACGCGTTCGCACATATCCTTCACGATCTTCCTGTACGTCGGCTGGGGCGAGCGGGTCGGCTCATACAGAAAAGCCTTGCCAACCGGGCCTTTTCTCCTGGAGACCAACCCCTTGCTCTCGAGTCGTTTTAGGATGGTAACCATGGCCCCGTGTGTCATGGGCCGGTATCGTTGCATGGTCTCTCGCACATGGCGCGCGGTGGCCGAGCCCGCCTGCCACAGACACGCCAAGACCTCAAGTTCCGTATCGGGCAGGTTGCCCGCTTGCATACTGGGTTTGGACTTCCGAGGCGAGTGGCAGTTCATCATGCTTCCGGCTTCCTTCCTCAAGTTCAGGCGTCAATTGCCGGGCTTGATTATATACTCCTGTATTGTTTCTGTCAAGGAAAACATACAAGGGTATATTTAACACGGGGTTTGAATACCCGCGAGAACTGATTGCCGAAGGTTGTAAGAGAGGCCGGCTGGGGATGATGCAGAAGGATGTCTGGATAAGTCGGACAGGTCAGACAAGTCGGACGAGTCGGACGGGGCGGAGATCACTTTTTTGGGCGTTTGTTGTTATCGTCTTCGACTTCTTCGATCTTGCGGGAGATGGCTTCTGCGACTGTCCGGAGGGTCTTAATGCGCGCGTGTAGTTTGTCGTTTCCTTCGACGATGGTCCATGGGGCATTGGGCGTGGACGTCCACGCGAGCATGTCGGAGACCGCTTCATAGTAATTGTTCCAGTGTTCCCGGTTGCGCCAGTCTTCCGGAGTGATCTTCCATTGTTTGTACGGGATTCGTTCGCGTTCCTTGAAGCGTTTGAGCTGTTCGGCCTTCGAGATGTGGATCCAGAACTTGACCAGCACCATTCCGAATGATGTCAGTTCGGCCTCGAATTCATTGATCTCGTTGTATGCGCGGCGCCACTCTTGCGGGGTTGCGAACCCCTCGACGCGCTCGACCAGTACGCGCCCGTACCAACTGCGGTCGAACACGGTGAGATGGCCTCCCTTGGGCAAATGCCGCCAGAAGCGCCAAAGGTAATGGTGCGTCTTTTCGTCGCCCTCGGGCGGGCCGATGGGGATCACCTCGAAGCCGCGGTGGTCGAGCCCAGCCAACAGGCGCTTGATGTTGCCGCCTTTTCCCGAGGCGTCCCATCCTTCATAAAGGATGGCCACGGGGATGCGTGTCGGGTAGACGAGATGCTCCAACCGGAGAAGCTCTTTCTGAAACTGCGGCAGGAGTTCCTGGTATTGCGCGCGGTCGAGTGACAGGCGGAGGTCGACTTTCGCCAAAGGGTCCACGCCGCGTCTTGGCAATTCGACGCTTGGAGTACGCTTGCGCGATCTCTTGCGTACGGCACTGTCCAATGCCTTCGCGACCGTCTTGAGAATCAATGCGCTGGCGTAACGGTGGTCATGGGCGGGCACGACCACCCAGGGCGCGTTCGGGAACGAGGTCTCGCGGAGCATCTCCTCGATGATCTGGCGGGAACGTCCGTACTGGCGGTGTCGCCGCCAGTCTTCTTTCGTGACTTTCCAGGCCAGGGCGGGGTCTTTATTGAGCTTCTTGAAACGGCGGGCCTGCTCGCTCTTGCTGATGTGCAGCCAGAACTTCAGGATGACGGTTCCGTCATCGGTGAGATGGCGTTCGAGGGTGCGCATGCGTTCGTATACCAGCGCGCGCACGCCCGGCTCGCGGATCTTGTCGTCCTTGGTAAGGATCTGGACGTACCAGCTCCCGTCGTAAACTGCGATCGAGCCGCGGGCGGGCATGGCCTGCCAGTAGCGCCACATCGGGGGAAAGAGCTTCTCCGTGTCCGTGGGAGCGATAAAGGTGTGGACCTTGTAGCCGCGCGGGTCCAAAGGGCCCAGGAGATTGCCGATGGCGGCGCCGACGCCGGAGGCTTCCCAGCCTTCAAAAACGAAGATCACGGGGATCTGCGCGGAACGAACCGTTCGCTGAAGCTCGCCGAGACGGATCTCCAACTCGGCGTAAAGCTTCTTGAAATCGGCCTTCGGCATTTTCGCTTTGAGATCAACGGACTCAAGCATAGTCTTCACGCGGCACTCTCACGATTGCGAACATACTCACGCATGTGTTCGTTGTACCGCCTTTAGGCGGTCATTGCGTTGGAAGATGCCGCCGGCTAACGCCGGTACAACGAACACTCAAGCACGGGCATAAGAGCCAGTGTCAGTACTTCACGCCCATCAGGTGGCAGATGATGTAGCGGTCAAGCTCCTCGTAGTCCCGCTCGGCGATGAGTTTTGATTCGAGCTTGCGATCAAGCGTCCGCACTTTCTCTAGCAGGAACAGGAACCGCTCTTTGCTCGTGGACAGATGCTTGGTGTTCACGGCTTGCTTCTGCGTACGCATGGCCTTCACGTCCAAACCGACCCACTCGCCGTTTTTCCCGTAGCCGTACTCTTCGAGCACGCGGACCTGGCTGAACGCGCGGCGCAGATTGAACGATCCGAAGGATTTGTCCTGATCGAACTTGAGTCCGCCTTGGTCGTTCAGATGCACGCTCTTGAGTTTTCTGTGCGCGAGGGCGTACGCCATGTCGTCGCTGGGATCCAGTCCGGCCAGGACTGAGTGGGCGGTTTCGACCAGGCACCCGACGCGCTCCGGATCCGTCGTTATGTAACTCAACCCGGTCGCGTGACCGATGGTTGGGATGATCGCGCTGTCGACCGGTTCGTTCGGCTTCGGCTCGATAAGGATCACGACTTTCGGATCGTATTCCAGGAAAGCGTTGATGGCATCTCGGATCTGGAGGACCTCGATGCGCGGGTTCTTGCTCTCGCGGATGTAAGACCCTTCGCGCGCGAGCCACAACACGATCCAGGATCCGCCGATCACATTGTTGATGTCGATGGCGATCTTGGTTCTGTCGATGGCGTACTTGCGACACTTCGGGTCATTGTTCGTGTAAGCGCCGTCAATCGTCTGGGGCGCGAACCAAAGGCGCGGCGCAGTGAATTCGGCCGCAAGGCCTTCCGCGTCCAGCATGCGCTTGACCTTGGCGGCCTCCTTTATGATTTGCGCATGCGTCTTCGAATCGAGATCGGGCACGACATCGTCGTCATGGAACTGGACGCCGTCGAAGCCGAGGCTTTGGGCCGCCTTGATCTTCTTCGCCAGCGCCTCGGGCTTCCGCACGGGCGGACCGAACGGATCAGCGCCCTCGTCGATGTTCCAAGGCCCGAATGAGAATCGGTATTGCTTATCTTTATTTGACATAGATCATTCCTCCGTAGGGTTTCGGGTTTGGGGTATCAGGCCCAAACATCGGGCGCTCTCTCAGATAACCTAGAGCAGGCGAACCCTACACCCTAACCCCTATACCCTAAAAACGAATGCCGACCCTTCAGCGGAAGAACGCTTGGGCCGGCATTCGAAAATCCTGGAGCGCCTTACTTCTTGGCCACGGTGGCTTCCTTGGCGGCCTTGGCGATGCGGAACTTGAGGACTCTCTTCGCCGGAATCTTGATCGCTTCGCCAGTGGCCGGATTGCGGCCCATCCGAGCCTTCCGCTGGACGATCACGAGCTTGCCGAGAGCCGGGATGGTGAAACCGTCCTTCGCTCCCTTGTACGCAAGGTCCACGAGGCACACCAGTGCCGCAACCGCCTGCTTCTTGGTGACGCACGCTTTCTCCGCCATCTTGGCTACAATCTGCGTCTTCGTCATTGCCTTTCCCATTGTAACTCTCCTTCCTGGTTGAACCTTCTCCGCCGTTCTACGACCGTACAGAAGTAGCAAAGCGCCGAACCCATTCGGCCCCCCTGCCGCTTCTTTCCAAGCCCGAACAGAAGGCAAAAAGCACATCTTTTCGCCGTAGTTCACCCATTTTCATTGCAAATTCCTAACGATTTGTCAAGTCCTATTTTTCGATTGGGGATTTTCGATTGCGGATTGGGGATTGCGCGCGTGCGGCGTGTGGCCGGCCATGAGGGGTTGTGCGACGCAAAAACGTCGTTTGTAGAAGGGCGCGTTACACTTGAAATAGAGCAGCGCGTATGTTCATATGCATTTATGGTGTCGGCGTACAACATTTTCGGGCGCGGCATCGCCTTTGCGGCGCTTGCGGTGTTTTCGCTTCAAGGCGCAGTCGGCGCGGAAGCTATTACGCTTTACTACTGGGGCACGGACAACGACGTGCTGGCACTGGATCAGATTCAGCGCTTCGAGGAGATGCACAACAGCAGCGACGGGCACCCTGCCATCAACGTGATCATGGGCCAAACGGCCTCGATGGATCGGACCGGCGACCCGCAACGGCTGCTTTGCTCGATCACGGGCGGCGACCCGCCCGACGTTGTATGGTTCCCTCGCTTCGCGGTTGTCGCATGGATTGTCCTGGGGGGCCTCGAGTCGCTCCAGCCGTTCCTCGAACGGGATCTCGCCGAATGGCCCGACGATCCTCTTACGCTCCGCAAGGAACAGTTCTACCCCGCGTGCTGGGAGGAATCGGAATACGAGGGTCAGGTCTACGCAATCACGGCGACGGCGGACAATCGCCTCCTTTACTACAACCTGGACATTCTGGAAAAACACGCCGATGCCTTGAAGGCCGCCGGATGTGTGGATCCAAAGGACCCGAGCAAGGCCGGTCCGCCGACGACTTGGGATCAACTCAAGGCCGCCGTCGGGATCTTGACGCAGCGCGACAAGGACGGCCGGATCACTCAAGTTGGTTTCATCCCGAACTACGGCAACGCCTGGTTGTACCTTTACGGATGGCTGAACGGGGGGGAGTTCATCAGTCCGGACGGCAGGACATGCACCCTCAACTCGCCCGAGATTGTGGATGCCCTCGTGTTCATGACGGAGCTTTATGACCTTATGGGCGGCATCGAAGCTGTGGGCGCCTTTGAAACGTCGATGGCCGGCAGCGACATGGACCCATTCATGTCGGGCCGGGTCGCGATGAAGATCGATTGCGAGCCGTTGATCGGGACGATCGCTTCATTGCGACGCGATCTCCGGTTTGGGGTAGCACTGCCGCCTGCGCCCGCGGGCAGACCTCGCTTCGGTTGGTCGGGAGGTTGGTCGTGGGTGATACCGAAAGGCGCCAAGCATCCGGAGGAGGCGTGGGACTTCATCAAGCATATGGCATCGAGGCAGGCTTACGAGATCCGCGCGGACGCGTTGCGCCAGAAGGCCCGCGCAAGCGGAAGCGTCTTCATTCCATCGCTGTGCGGACGCAAAGACATCAATGAATGGGCGATGGAGCACTATGTTTACGGCGACCCGACGATAGACGACAAGTTCAAGGACGCGGCAAGAGTGGCGCTGGAATCGTTGCCGATAGCGAAATGGCGGCCTCGGACGCCGGCAAGCCAGTTGCTCTGGAACGAACACGTGCGGGCCATGGAGGCCGGACTGCGCAAGAAGTATGATCACGAGGACTTGCGGAGGAATGCGCGGATTGCGCTGGACAAAGGGGCCGCCGTCGTGCAGGCGGAACTGAACCGCATATTCCAGCCTGTTCCCTACCCTGTGTTGCGATGGCGGCCCATAGTGGTCGGATACGGGATCCTCGTCTTGGCAGGGGCGGCGGCGCTCTATCTTCACTTCAATGGGAAAATGCAGGCCCGTGGCTTCTTTCGGCGGGAGTTTTACGCGGGTTACGCGTTTGCTTCTCCATGGTTCCTGGGATTCATCGTCTTCGGCGGCGGCCCGATTTTGTTCTCTCTGCTGATGAGCTTCTGTGAGTATGACGTATTCTCTCCGCCGAAGTTCGTCGGACTGAAGAATTACGGGGACATGCTGTTCAACGATCCCCTCTTTTACAAATCGCTGGGCAACACGATTTTCATGGCCGTCGGGATCCCGCTGGGAATGGCGCTGAGTCTAGCCATTGCGATGTTGTTGAACTATGAGGTCCGGGGTATGGCCGTATACCGCACGTTTTTCTACCTGCCGGCCATCATGCCCGCTGTTGCGGCTTCGATTCTGTGGATCTGGATCTTCAATCCGCAGGAAGGAATTCTGAACGCCTTGCTTGGGAAGATGGGCATCGCGGGCCCGTCGTGGCTGCAGAACCCTTCCTGGTCGAAACCGGCGCTGATACTGATGGGGTTGTGGGGTGCGGGCGGCGGGATGATCGTGTGGCTTGCAGGGCTCAAGGGGATACCCGCTCACCTGTATGAGGCGGCGCGGCTCGATGGCGCGGGACGTCTGCGCTGTTTCCGGCACGTCACCTTGCCCATGCTCAGCCCGTACATCCTGTTCAACTTGATCATGGGCTTGATCGGGACTTTCCAGGTGTTCACGCAGGCGTACGTCATGACCCAAGGCGGCCCCGTCGACTCGACCCTGTTCTATGCTTACGACCTATTCAACAATGCGTTTCGGTATCTGAAAATGGGCTATGCGTCCGCGATGGCGTGGGTTCTTTTTGCGATGGTGCTTGTTCTTACGCTTTTTCAGTTGAGGCTTTCGCGAATCTGGGTGCACTATGAATCCGGCGAATGAGGCTAGAGCAAGAGAGGAAGAGAGGTCCCATGCGGCGCAGCATTGAGCAGATCCTGCTCTTCGAGCTATTTTGCGAACTCAGTGGCGTTGGGTTGGCCAGGGAGGCTTGTTCTGGATAGGGGAAGATTTGTGCAATTCGTAGAGGGCCGGAGGACGGCTCTCGTTCTCGAGGACGGCGGCGAGGAGATCCGCGCCGCGTTGCTCGAGGGCGCCGGGTGCGTTCCTCTTGAGACGGAAGGCCGGGGCCGGTTGTTGCGGTTTCCGTACAAGGGAGGTTACGGGCTTATCCGCACATACCTGCGTGGCGGAGTCGTTCGCCATTTCTTGAAGGACCGGTATTTGCTGGATAACCGGCCGTTTCGGGAACTGGCGTTGCACTCTTACGCATACGAGAAGGGGCTTTCCGTGCCGAAGCCTCTTGGGGTCTGTTGGGAACGGAACGGACTGTGGTTTCGGGGCGCTATCGCTGCGATTGAGGTTGACGCGATAAACCTCTTGGACTACCTGCGGACGGTAGGGTCGAGCTCCTGCTCGACCGTAGGCCAGTCGGACAGGTCGGACACGTCGGACAGGTCAGACCTAGAGGCGACCCTGCGGGATTGCGGCCTTCTTATCCGGCGGATGCACGATCTCGGGATATGGCATGCCGATTTGCAGCTCCGCAATATCCTGGTCGGTGTCGAGGGGCCTTTGCTCATTGACCTGGACAAGGCGCGGGTCCATGGCAGCCTGGGGTCATGGCGCCGGGCGCGCAACCTGCTTCGGTTGCGCCGTTCGTTCCAGAAGTGGGACCTGCCTGACGTTCACTTTCAGAGACTGTGCCACGGATATGGCATGGAGGAACTACCAGCGCTGCTCGACCGGTTATATCGGGCGAAAGACGGCTTGTCGGATGTACTTTCGGGACGCAGGTAATGAACGCGCTAATCTGTAATCAGGACATTCGGCGAGAACGGCACGGCATGGTCAGGGCGCATCTTCGAGGCGGCGTTACGTTTGACACGCTCCGCGACAAACTGGGGCAACCCCGTGAGACGCTCGCGCGCTCGGCGAAAAGCTGGACGTACCGTCTTGGCGATTGGGTGGTCAAGGAAAGCCGGTTTCAGAAGGGCCTGGGTGTGCTGAAACGCACGTTCCAGCGGCGGCGTTACAGGCGTGCATGGCAGGCGGCGAGTTTCCTTGTGGCGCGAGGCGTTTTGACGCCCGAACCTATCGCATATCTCGAATACGGCGCTCTCGGAGTCGTATGGAAGAACGCCATGATCGTCCGATACCTCGATGGGTTTGATCGCGTTGAGGATTATGCGGCAAGGCTGATAAAGCAGGAGGCCAACGAAGAGGCAGTTGTAGGTTTCCTGGCTGGCCTGGGGGAAGCGGTGCGAGCGCTGGTTGCCACGGGCGCGTATCATTCGGATCTGGCGGGCAAGAATATCCTCACCAAAGACGGCCGCTCCTTTTATTTTGTTGACCTGGATGCTGTGCGCTTGGGCATGAGATATACTGTGGCACGGCGGATGCGGAATCACGTACAGTTGTACGACAGTTTTTGGGGGGTGGTACCTGAAGGGCCGCTGATTGACTTCATCGCGGGAATGGCCCCGTCGGGTCACGATGTCGGTGACTGGATGCGCGGCGTGCAGGAAGGGGTGGAGCGGCGCCGCGCGGGCCGCAACAAGGCGGACTGAATGTCTGCCACACGGGGCGCAGGTTGGTCGTGTCTGACGGGCCGGAGGTCCATTCGAGGAGATACAGGAGCCAAGGTCCGCGCAGTTTTCCCCATTTTGGGAGATATTTCACGGTTATTGTTGAAATTCACGTGATGGGATGTTATGCGGACAACCTCAATAAAGACAAATTCGGAGGTAGGATTCTTTTGACAGACGAGGGTAGCTGTAGGGTGGGTGAAGCGAAGCGGAACCCACCGAACGGGCTATCAGTCGTCATTTCCTCACGAATCGGTGGGTTCCGCTTCGCTTCACCCACCCTACCACTTACTTCTATGGGGACAACAAGGCTGACTTCGATGGATGGGTCGGCGACGCGGACTTGGGATATACTTTCGACATCGCGTGGAAGCCGCGGGTGCACGTGGGCGCGGCCTACTTCGAAGGCGAGGACAACCGCGGCATCAGTTTTTCCGACTGGATCAAGCCCTGGGCGCCGTGGGTCCGCCCGAATGCCAGCGTCAGTTTCAATCGCCTGTTCTCGAACACGGTATACAGTCCGTTCTTTGATGAAATGGGCGAACTGTCGAACTTCTGGATGGTACGCGGCGGCGTGAGCGCCCATCCCTTGGAATCCGTCGAGGCTGGGCTGGACGCATCGTACTTTGGCGTTCTCGACACGTTCGACCTTCCCCGATTCTTCCGGGTCGGGCATACGCCCCTTCTCTTTGCGCGTGGTTTTTCGTTCATGACAAAGAAGTCCGGCGATGATCTCGGGTGGGAACTTGATCTCTGGCTGAAATACCACTACAGCAAGGACCTCACCCTCGAGGCCGGCTGGTCGCACCTGTTTACAGGAGACGGCCTCTCCAAAGGCAACTTCACCGACATGAACGGCCTGCTGTTCAACGGCGGCACCGCGAAGGACGACGCGGACTACCTGTATTTCCAGACGACGCTGCGCTTCTGAGCCATTGAACGCTAGGCCGGTAATCTTCGGAGTGTGCTTCCGTTCGTGGTTGGGTGTATGACCCGTCCAAGGCAATCCCCCAAGTCTGATGCAGCCGGCGTGTTGCGTTGCTATTGAACACAGCGCCTGCATGGGCTATCGTGACGGCTAAAGCAACGAAAGGAGGACCGAATGGTTACGTTTATCGCGCGGTTGAAGGCATTGCCGGGAAAAGAGGCAGAGGCTGTGAAGCATATCAAGGAGATGGTCGCGACCGTGCAGGCGAAGGAGCCAGGCGCCCTTGCTTACATCTCTCACACCGTGGCGGGAAGCCCAGGTGAGTTCCTTTTCTTCGAGGTGTATGCGGATGAGGCGACGAAAGATGCGCACATGGCATCGCCGCACTTTCAAAGACTGGCCACTCTTTTCGGTACTGTGTTTGACGCGGGCTTCGGAGCCAAGATCGAGAATCTCGAGCGAATCGCCGGTTGCGTTCGGGCGTGATTTTGGATATCGGAATGTCCGATTAGGAAATCGGACCTACGTTCAAGTTTTGCGAATTGATTCCGTTGTGAACGGAACGGACAGCGATAAGGTGCGAAGTCCATGGAAGCTTTTGGGCCGTTTCTGAATGGTTATGCCAACGCCGGCATGCAGCTCTGGGAACACCTGCGCGCAAAGACGTTCGCCGCTCTGGACGCGCACGCATTGTTGAAATCCGGCATGAAAAGTCCGGACGACGTCCGTCGGCGCGCGGATTACGTACGCAACACTTTCCTGGAATCTCTTGGCGGACTGCCGGAATGCCGGTCCCCGGTGAAGGCGCGAATCGTCGGATGTGTGGAACGCCTGGGCTACAGGATCGAGAAGGTTGTTTACGAGAGTCTTCCGAGCGTGTACGTTACTGCGCTGCTTTATGATCCGGAACGGCTCGATGGGCGCGCTCCGGGCATTCTTTTCCTGTGCGGTCATCATCTTGAAGCCAAGGGCAATCCAGAATACCAGCGCGTGTGTCACGACCTTGTAACGAACGGGTTCGTGGCGTTGGCGATCGACCCGACGGGACAAGGCGAACGGATTTCGCATATCGATCCTGAAACGGGGGCGATGAGCATTGGCTGGGGCACGACGGAGCACAACTACCAGGGACAACAGTGCATCCTCACGGGCACGAACATCGCGCGGTACTTCCTGTTCGATGCCCTTCGCGGTATCGATTATCTTCAATCGAGATCGGAGGTCGATCCGAAGTTGATTGGCGTGACGGGGAATTCCGGAGGCGGGACGCAGACCAGCCTCGTCTGCATGTGCGGCGATCCGCGCGTGAAAGCGGCGGCGCCATGCACATACGTCACGTCGCGCGAACACTACTTCATGACGGGGCAGCCGCAGGATTGTGAGCAACTCCAGTTCGCCATGACGAGGAGCGGGATCAACTTCGATGATTTCTTCATCCCGTTCGCCCCGCGTCCGTTGCTCATTGGGGCCGTAGAATCGGATTTCTTCAACCCCGAAGGCACGGACCTGACGTTTGAGCGTCTGCAGCGAATCTACGGACTTTTCGGGCAGGAGAAGGCCGTGGCGCGCGTGTTCGCACCTGGACAGCATGCTTACTGCCGCGGGTTGCGTCAGGCGGTGGTCAACTGGTTCCGCGAGCACCTTCTGGGCGTTGCGCCGGATTTTGTCAGCCCGCCTGATGAGGATATCGAAACGCTCGCAAATGCCGCACTGTGGTGCACCGGGAAGGGGCACGTGCGGACTAAGTACCCGGATCATCGAACGCCGTATCACTTGAATCTCGATGCTATTCCGAGGCGATCTCCGTCGGCGGACCTCGGAGCGTTGCGAACGCGCGTCATCTCGGTCTTGGGGATGCAGGAGCGGCTTGATTCAAAGATTCCTCTCTATCCGAGAATGCTCTCCGACGCCCAACTGAGATGGAAAGGCGTCTATCTTGATCCGGTCTTCTTTCGCAGCGAACCGGACATCATGGTATCGGGGTGCTTTCTTAGACTTGGTCCCGAAAACAAACGGAAGGCGATCCTGCGGTTGACGACGGGCGGTACACGAAATATTGACTCGGAGGCGGAACGCTATCAGGCGAGCGGTTGCATCGACGAGGACGTTTTCGTGTTTGACGTTCGCGGCACGGGGGCAGTATCGCCGCACCCGGTGAACCCCCATCAGGACACGTTTCCGGCGAGCTTCTTCAACACGGAGGCCTGGTTCGCTTTCTCTGCTTATTGTCTTGGTGAATCCTTGTTGGGCATGCGGGTCTTCGACGTGATACGAAGCGTCGATTACCTTTGCCATGAGGCCGGGTATACTGCCGTGCGACTCGATGCCGCGGGACTTGGATCATGTCTGTGGGGATACCTTGCCGCAGCCATAGACTTGAGGATCGAGGAAGTATGTCTCGATGACTTGGTTGAATCATTTGAGGCCATAGCCCGGACGGAGCTTTATCGAACGGATTTCGCGCCCGCGATGTTGGTGCACGGCATTCTGAAGGAGTTCGACCTGCCCGATCTTCGGCCGTTGTTTTCGGATCGGGTGCTCCGGATCAACGTGACCGGCGCACAGATGCGCGCCTGATGCCGGAAGATAGGGTCGGGTTCCGTGTGTTTGATCTGCAGGCGAGAAGCAAGGACGGTTTACTCCATAGGAGTTTCTTCAATGAGATCGATCGTGGTAACGCGGTACGGAGGGCCGGAGGTCCTCGAGCTTCAGAACGTGCCCATTCCGGAACCCGGAGAAGGTCAAGTGCGGGTGAAGGTCCATTCCGCAGGCATCAACTACGCTGACATCATGCAGCGGAAGGGACTCTATATCGGCGGACCGAAACCGCCGTTCGGCGCCGGCTTCGAGTTTGCGGGGACGATTGAGAGGCTCGGTTCCGGCGTGAAGCAATGGCGCGTCGGTGACGCCGTCATGGGGGTCTGTGCGTCCGGCTATAGTGAATACATCGTGGCCGACGCCGCCCGCGTGATGCCGAAGCCCAAACAGCTCGATTTTCACCAAGCCGCGGCGATTCCCTGCCAGTACCTTACGGCCTATCACACCTTGATCACGCTGTCGCAACTGCGCCCGGGCCAGACGGTCCTAGTCCAGGCGGCTGCCGGCGGCCTCGGCACGCTTCTCGTCCAGATCGCGCGTAATATCGGCGCCGAGGTCATCGGCACCTGCAGCACGGACGAGAAGTGCGCCTACCTGCGCGAAATGGGTTGTCGCCACCCGATCAACTACACGGCCTGCAAGTTCCGCCACGAGGTGATGAAAATCACGCACGATGAGGGCTGCGACCTTATCATCGAGTCCGTTGGCGGCGACGTGTTTGATGAGAGCCTGCGGTGCCTCAAATCGCGCGGGCGGCTTGTCGTACTCGGAGTCGCATCCGGCCAAGCGCGCAGTGTGCAAACCCTGTACCTGCTCACGCACAACATGACCGTTTCCGGGTTCCACCTGTTCGGTTACGCTGACGATGCGGTCGCGATGGCCAACGCGGTGCGCGACCTTCAAGCCTGGCTCGATACCAATGCAATCACGGTGGTGGCGAGGCACGTGTTCCCGCTCGAGCATGCAGCCGAGGCCCACCAGTTCATCTCGGACCGGAAGAGCGTAGGAAAAGTGGTTCTTACGACTTGATTTTGGATTTTGGATTGCGCGAAGAGGAGAAACGTGATGCTGATGCGAGGGACGTAAGGGACATAAGGGACGCAAGGGACGCTCACCTTTTGGGTGTGTCGTTGAGGTCGTTTATGTCGCTTTGGTCCCTTGCTGTGAAGGGCATCCGCGCCTTCAACTGACGGATTTGAGCTGAAAGGAGGGAGGAAAACATGAGGATTCGGATTTCTTGGAGTGGGGGAGAGGTCTTTGGGACGCTCAATGATTCGGCGACGGCGCGCGCGGTTCTCGATGCCTTGCCGCACACCTCGGACGCGAACACCTGGGGCAAGGAAGTGTACTTCAGTCTCCCCGCCACGGCGTCCCTTGAACCTGATGCCGCTGATGTAGTCGATCCCGGCACGATATGCTATTGGGTCCAGGGGAAATCCCTGGCGCTTCCCTTCGGGCCTACTCCTGTCTCGCGCGCGAAGGAATGCCGTCTGGTGACCGCCGTGAACATCCTGGGCAAACTTGATGGTAATCCACAGGTTCTGGCCGGCATACGTGACGGGGATGCGGTAACGGTGGCGGCGATTCAGTGACGAGAGAGAATCTCAGATCTCAGATCTCGAATCTGAAAATCCCGCATCCGGCATTCGGTCCGCTGCCGCGGGGAGTACGATGCGGAAGGTGCTTCCCTGGTTTAATTCGCTCTCGACGGCGACTTCACCGCCGTGCAGTTCGACGATGCGACGGACGATCGCCAGGCCAAGCCCGCTGCTGCCTGTGATGTCGAGATTGGCGCCGTTAGCGGGCCGGATCCGTCCAAACTCCTGAAACAACCGCTTCTGGTTTTCCTTTGAGATGCCAATGCCGTTATCCACCACCTCAATCCGCACGCGATCGGCAATGGGCATCGCCCGAACAATGATGCGACCTCCGTTCGGCGTGTACTTGACCGCGTTAGTGATGAGGTTTAGGACGGCTTCCCGGAGGAGCCTCGCGATCCCCTTGACGCCCGGCAGATCCGCGTCGCATTCGAGAGTAAGCAGGTGGTCGTGCATTCGCGCGAGGTCTTGATTCTCGGCCACGAGCGACTCGAGCATCGGTTTCATCTCGATAAGCTGCGCCTGTTTCCGGATTCCTTCGGATTCCAGCACTGCAAGGACCTGGAGATCATTCAGGAACGCAAGGACCTCATTCATCCGCGTCAGACATCGCGCGAGCCACCGCGATTCCTGCTCGGTCATCTTTCCGCGCAACATCGTCTCGATGTTGTAGAGGTGCTGCGACACCGCCACGATAGGCGTTCTCAAGTCGTGCAGCACCATCTGGAGGAAATCGCGCCGGACTGAAGAGAGTGCCGCGAGTTGATCGTTTGCTTCGCGAAGGCGCTCCTCGCCAGCCCGCAGCAACTGGACGAGACTCGTCAGCATGACCACCGAAAGGGAGAAAAGAATGCCGTATACGACGAGCAACGTAACGGCATATCGTCCGTCGAGGGCGGCGGTCGTGCTGACCGCGCCGAGGGGCGAACACGCCGGTATCCAGCCTTTCCACTCGCCGACAACAAGCCCTGCCAGGAGCAGATAGCCCAAGAATGTGTGGAAGAAAGCCGCGTTTCTCGATAGGAGCACGCTCGCTAGGATGACGTTGAAAAGGTAGAACGCCAGGAAGGGGGAGCGAGCCCCGCCGACGAGCCACAACGCGATTGTCAGGAACAGGAAGTCCAGCAAGATCGTCCCGTGCATGACGCTCGTGAGCATGTTGCCCGCGGATTCGGAACGTTCGCGATCCCGATATGGACGGATGATAGCGAAGACAATGATGTTGTAGAAGCCCAGGGCCCCCGCTACCCCCAGTAGCCGGGTGAAGTCGAGGTCTTCCACCCCGATGACGTACGTGGCAAATAGCGCGCCGGCGATGATGGCTCCCACGACCAAGAACCGGGCCAATGAATAGAGGTACAAACGTTGGCCGAGAAGTTCGTTGTGCAGAAGCAGCCGGTGCACCCGACGCGTGCCGTATCGGCCAAGCCTGCGGTCCCACCATGACATGAGGCTCAAATCCGAACCCCTCCCTGGACATGGCGACTGCCGCCCTTCGCAACGGGCTTCATTCTACCGCATGGATTGCACCTTTGAAAAGGATCGGATCTTAACGCGGCCGAGCCGTACCGCAAAGGGCACGGGCACGAATTCCCTGCCGGAAGCCCTTGCCCTTTTCGCGCGGATGTCTTCGACAAAGAATCTGACAAACAGAAAAGGTGTGGGAGAACCTTCTCTCCCACACCTGCACAATCGAGTGTCGTACACGCCTTAGATCTCAAGGCTCAATTTTGTGGACTACTGGGACGGCAAATGCCGCGTCGGTGGCGTGGCAAACTTCGCACGTCTCAACGTTGTCCGGGGGCGGGCTTGTTGCCAGAATGGCATGCACATTAGGCAGAAGACCGTCGTGGCACGAAGTGCATGCGGCGCGCGTCGGCTGCGCTTCAGAGACCACCGTATCGTCTAGTGTCACAACCGTGGGCAAGGTGCCGTCCGGCAGTGGAACCAATTCCGCGTTCGGAACGTGGCAGATCTGGCACTTCCGGCGGTCGCCCGGGAAGCGGACCTCATTTGCGTTGAAAGACCCGATGGCATACGGGTTCTCCAGGTTCTCGCCCGTGTGGAACCGGTGCAACATGTCTTTCAAGTTGATGGTTACGGCCGAATCACCTTCTTCGGTCGAGGCATTGGGTCTGTGACACATTACGCAAAGGCCCACGCCAACGCGTTGTTCGCCGTGGGCGCGGAGGTCCGCGTGGCACTTGTTACACTTGGCGTCATCGACGACAGCGCGGCGCGGCACAGGCGCGGCCTTACTTCCGTCCACCGTAAAGAACGTCAAGCCGTTGGCCTTAATGCCTTGCTCGAATTCTTCACCGTTAAACTCGAACGTTACACGACCCGTCAATGCTATGCCAAAGGTGTCGGTCGTGCCCGTCGGCAACTTGTTGCTGAAGGTGTAGGTGTACGTACCGGTATCGCTGGTCGGGCTGTCCAAAGTCCCCTTCATCGGGCTGCTGCCCCTGATGGACTCGGATATGCTTGTCTGATAATCCGTGGCCGGCCATGCAACCACAAACCCCAGGCGCTGAAGAACGGGGTCAGTGGTGACTGCGGTAATAGGCGAGCCGTCGCCATACTTGGCAGTGATCGTAACGGCCAAGGTCCCATCCTCGGGGTTGGCATGGACTGCGTCGATCTGGACATCGAGCCCCGGCGCCGCCGCGCTTTCCTGCGGCACCTTGTGTGCCTCGGTTATCGATACGCGGCCTACGCCGGAGGGTTGATGGCACGAGGCGCATTGACTGTCGTTGATTTGCTCGAAGTCATACGGGTGGTTCGTGTATCCCGCGGGCGTCTGATTCGGGTTGCCGAACCAAGTCCGGTCGTGACAGCTTCCGCAGCCGGCCATCGTCGGGTTGTTCATCCAGACGTTCGCCTGGGGTGCGTTCGCGTGGCACGCCGTGCAATGGCGGATGTCTTGTGGGAATGCGACCGTGGAAAAATCAACGACTGTGTTTCCGTGTCCGATGATCTGATACGGCTGACCGGCTATAACGCTCGGGAGGTTCTCACCCATGTGGATCTTGTGAATCATGACCGGCATGTCGACCGTGTTACCGGTGTTTGCGTCAGTAGTCTGCGGAGAATGGCAGAGGATGCAAAGCTGGACCTCACGCCGGTTTCCACCGTGCGCCCCAAGGCGTGTATGGCAATTGTTGCAGGTCGCCGTGTCGGCGATCTGGCGGACCTCGCTTACAGAAGCACCATCAGGCCGGAAATCATAGATGGGATTGGCGGGATAGGTTGCGCCGTCGATGACGTACTTCCGGGTAATCTGGCCGCCCAATTGATGCGTCAGCGATCCGTTATAGGTTGCGGGAAGGGCCTTTGCGAATTTGTATAACATGGATCCGTCGGGATTCTGCGTGAGCCCGCCGAGACTTGCAGTATCGAAACTTGCCTGTGTGGCTTCATCACCGGAGTTCGGCACGCCATCGGGGTCTTCGGTTGATGTGGTGTAACTGGCGAAGCGGTTGGTGCTTCCGTTCTGTCCGGGTGTAAGATACCCGAGAATAAAACGGACACTCGCTATTTCGCTGCGCGCAATCAGATCGCCCTTATCGTCGGTAGCCGTAAAAGTCACCACGGGCTTCCGATCATCCGGGATGACGACGTTGTTGATCTGGACGTTCAGGCCGGGGGCCAGCGCCCCACCGGGGATCACGCCGGGTTCGCCTTCTCCCTCGCCTTCGCCGGGCTCCACCGGAACCGAGACAACGACTTGTCCAGTGGCCCCGCTAGTTGCACCCGTGGCGGTTATCGTAGCTGTTCCGGAACCTACAGCGGTTATGGTGATCTCGGTCCCCGTTGTGGCGTTCAGCGTAATGACGTCCGCATCAGGAGTTGTCCAGGTGAATGAAGCATCGTTGGCCGTCGACGTTGCGGACACGCTGATAGTCTGATCAATCTCCAGGGTGGCTTCATCCGGAACAACGTTCACCAAGACCAGCGGACAACCCGTGAAGAGATAGCCGCTCGTCAGAACCGCCACCAGCAGCACAGTCGCATTAAGTCCTTTTATCATGGGTGTTCCACCTCTCCCTTAGTAAGGGCAGCATACTCTCTCCTCTTGACCTATCTTCACCGCCACCTCATGTCCGGCGCTCCCGTATTGGACATAAGGCTCAAGCATTTTAGAACGCCAAGAGGTAAAAGGAACCCGTATAAAACCACAAATCTACGCTCGAATCATACGTATAAAAACCGGATACCTGCTTTTGCTAAAGAACCAAACTGCAAAACGCAAGGCCGGAGTCTGCCGCCTCCGGCCTCGTACGGGATCGTCGTGTACGTGGTTCTACTTCTTCTTCAGCGGGTTCAGATGCGCTATCTTCTCGTAAGCTTGCTTGAAGTCAAAGCCCACTTTCTTCCCGTCTGCCAACGTGTACTTTTCGGGATTCCACGTCGGGCTCTCATCGTTATGGCATTTCACGCAGGTCTTCTCATCGGGCCGGATGATATGAGCCGCCATGTTGACAGATTTGTCGCCGGACTTGAATTTCTTTCCGTCGGCAGTGTGCAGAGAAGCGGGGCCATGGCAAGTCTCGCACTGGACTCCGTCCTCCTTCATAATCTTTTCCGGTGCGGCGCCCTTGGCGGCGTCAAATGCGGTGACGTGGCACTTGAGGCATTCCGGCGCTTCCGCAGGGGGCCTGGAAACACCTTTCTTCTGGGCGGCAGCCTTGGCGGCGTCGGTCGCTAGCGCGGCAAAAGCCTGTGCGTGCTTCTCGGCCTTCCACTTGGTCCACTGCTCGCCTTCTTCTTTCTTATTGTGGCATATTTTGCACTGGCTGTTGCTCACATAGGTCGCTTCCTGGGCGAAAGCGCTTGACACCAACGCGAGTGATATCACAGCGGCTAATGCCCAGACCAGACACCGTCCCTTTCGACACATCATTCTTTGGTCCTCCTTACCTTAGGCTGTCTTTTTGCGTTCACTCATCGCGCAGATGCGCAACGATGTATTCTCACGCCGATTTGAAAAGCGCCCTGCGCTTCTCGATAACACAAACGACTTGCGTTATTCGGAGTTCACGCTCTCGTGTGCAGCATTACCCACGGGTGATTCTGCGCACGGGAGCGTGAACTCCGAACAGACGGTATAACGTTACCTGCCTACCGGATGATGTGCTTAGGGTAGCTCGCGAAAAGGTCTCGCACATCCGGGGGAAAACCCGTACCTCACCCTTTGAAATCGGTAACAATTCTGGATGATGAAGTATTCCATCCGCATCCAGCAAGCTCGAATCTATCCGGATGACCGAGGAGATGGCTTTCCGGCCATCGCAGTCGGACCAGGGCTCTTGTCCGGGTACTTGCGATTGTCGTCGTGACATACGCTGCAATCGGTAGGCTTGCCTAAACCATTCGGATGGCACCCGTTGCAGCTCGTGTCAGCATGGGCGGTGTCCAGTGTCAAGCCTGTCTTCGCATGGTCAAACACCTCTGGGAACCAGTCGGGAGCGCGACAAGTTCCGCACTCGCGCTTGAGTCCGCGGAAATGTTCGGCGGTGTGGCACTTCCCGCAGGCGACGCCGTGGTGGAACGGCTTGAGCATAAACCCGCTGCGCCGTTCGTGGTCGAACCCCGTGGATTCCTGCTGCATGTGACAGTACGTGCAATCGCCGGACGTGTCGTGGCACTTCGAGCAATCCTGGTGCGGGTCCTGGCGGACTCGTTTCTCCTGTGCGACCGCAGTGTCGTGACAGTTGCTGCAGTTTTCCTTCATATGGCAGTCCACACATTTCCTGCCGAACAACTGCACGTGTTCTTTGTGATGAAACGTGACCTTGGATCCCTGCTCGAGCTCTGGCGTCTCGTACACCCTCTTGTCCGGCACGGCAACGTTCGGGTGTAGACGTCCGATGATGTCGGTGGGGTCCGTCAGTTCCGGCGCCTTTCCGGGTAAGC
>Ga0315274_10005037_pt1 | contig 19379 bp, 16 predicted proteins | sample YL17G02_20_MG_FD_203700 | JGI IMG/M metagenome (GOLD analysis project Ga0315274, IMG submission 203700) | Sediment microbial communities from Yellowstone Lake, YNP, Wyoming, USA - YL17G02_20 | ecosystem: Environmental > Aquatic > Freshwater > Lake > Sediment | place: USA: Wyoming | collected... | reverse complement strand
GAGTGTGGCACCATACTCCCTTGCCGTTAGAGCCGCACCTGGACAATATGTCGTGCCTAGAAGATTCAGCAACCACCCTGGCACAAAAAGAAGTAAAGGACCAAAGCCTACACATACAAAGGCTTTGATGATCATTAGAGTTTTGAATTTCATGGTAGTCCTCCTTCTTTAGATTAACGTATTGGCATAACGTTTAGGATTTTATCTTCCGCTGAGCCTAAAAAAAAGACACCAAATCCAGCGGGTCAGTCGCTCAATGGAAGATAAAATTCGGTTGGACGAGACCGCCCCCAACCGGATTTCCTCTATTATATGGGTATTTAATCTTTTCGTTATGTTTTAACATTTTGAAATTATTTGACATAGTTATAATAAATATTTTATAATTATACCTTTATTATTGTTTTATATGGTTTTATACTTGTCAAGTCAGCTATCAACATTTGCCATCACTTAACCCAAATTAAAAACCAACTACTTTTTTGCTGCCGCCCGTACGCCGAAGGCGGAAGGGCGGTTTCGTTCAACGATGCGGCTGAGTGGGCTGACGGCGTTATTTAAAGGCTTGCACAGAGCAAAAGCGGCCATAGCTGAGTAGTGTTCGGTCCGCATCATGCGCTGGTTCTGCGAACAATTAACCTTCTCATTTTTAATATTCGATCGATCTTTGCTACTGTTTTTGGATTTTCACTCGTTTCAATAAATCTTGCGACAGGATTTTGACATTTCTTGCATCTACCTTCCATTACTACATCATTTGAACTTTCTAAATATATTTTATAATTTATAATTTCAGTAACTTTATCACCTATACTTCCTTGACAATTGGGACAGAAGACATTTTGAATTAGCATATTATAAATATCCTCACTATCATCCAAAAGTATAATAGCTTCTAATTTTGATATTTCGATTTTAGATTTTCTTTTCATAATATTTAATCAGAATATTATTAAAATAATTATCGCAGAACAAGTTATTATACAACCAATCCGCCCTTCCACGACATGGCTAATATAAGACATATTTTAATCTATTTCAATAAAGATTCAGTCATAAATCTATAATTTCCAGATTATGCCATAGAGCGGCGGAAAAGCTGTTTTAGCGGGTTTTCCTTCAATCGCTCCAAAACTCCGTTTTGGAGCACACATGCAATCGAGACTCCGTTTCGAGAAAACAACAAAATGAAATTTTGAAAACAGAGTTATGGAACCAGATCAGGGGATCACTCACATCTTACGGATAGGCTCATCCACCTCGTTTTTTATCATTGACATTTCATTCGTTTTTGTGTAATTTTATTCCGCTGAAAAATTCCTCTGATTTGCTGAAAAGAGCGAAGTTCCATTTATCCATCAAAAGGAGTGTTATCAAATGGCGATCACCAAGGGAAATTTGGGTATTCTGGTCGGCGGGGGACCGGCTCCGGGTTTGAACGGGGTCATCTCCGCCGTGACGATAGAAGCCAGGCGGAGCAAACTGAAGGTGTACGGGATTTACGACGGTTACAAATGGCTGGTGAAGGGCGACGAAAAGGAATTGATGAAGCATGTGAAGGAGCTGGAAATCTCCGACGTTTCCCGGATCCATTTCGACGGCGGATCCATCCTGCGCACTTCGCGGACGAATCCGTCCAAGGTCGAGAACGGCATCGAGAACTCGGTGAAGATGCTGAAGAAGCTCGGCATCACTTACATGGTGACCACCGGGGGGGACGACACCGCCTACGGCGCGAGCCAGATCGCCAAGGCCGCCAAGGGCACAATCAAGTTCGCCCACGTTCCCAAGACCATCGACAACGACCTGCCGCTTCCCAACAACCTGCCCACGTTCGGCTACCAGACGGCCCGCGACCTCGGCGCTGTGCTCGTCAAGAACCTGATGGAAGATTCGCGGACCACGGACCGCTGGTACGTGGTGATCGCCATGGGCCGGCACGCGGGGCATCTCGCGCTCGGCATCGCCAAATCGGCGGGCGCGACACTCGCCATCATTTCAGAGGAATTCGACCCGAAGAAAAGCATCTCCATCGAACAGGTCGCCGACGTCATCGAGACGTCCATCCTGAAGCGGAGGGCGATGGGAAGGAACCACGGCGTGGTGGTGGCGGCGGAAGGAATCGCCGAAAGGCTGAATCCCGACGAGCTGAAGCAGATCCAGGGCGAGGGCACGGAGCTTGACTCCTACGGGCATGTCCAGCTCGCCGACGTCGATCTGGGCAGGCTGATCAAGAACGTGATCGAAAAGCGGTTCGCCGCGCGCGGCGAGAAGCAGCGGCTGGTCGAGATCAACATCGGGTACGTGCTGAGGTGCGCATCGCCGATTCCGTACGATCAGGAATACACGCGCGATCTCGGTTACAACGCCGTCCGCTACCTGCTGAACTCCAAGCTCAAGGGTAACGCGATGATCACGGTCGACAACGGCAGGCTGACTCCGCTGTCGTTCGAGAAAATGATCAATCCGAAGACGAAGAAGACCGAAGTTCGTTACGTGGACGTGAACAGCGATTCCTACAAGGTTGCCAGAAGCTACATGGTCCGCTTCGACAAACAGGATCTCGAAGATCCCGAGCTTCTCCATAAAATGGCCGGATACGCAAAGATGACGGAAAAGGAATTCGTCAAGCGTTTCGGTTATCTGGCGAAATACTAATGACCAATCAGTTCAAATCAGGGGCTTTCCTTATCGGGAAGCCCCTTTTCAATTTCATCCGGGGAGGAGTCCGGTCTGTCGCCGACTTTATATACCCACCCGTTTGCCTCCTGTGCGGCGGCGGTTTCGAACGGGGAAGATGGCTCTGTCCGGGATGCCTGAGCAGGATCCGAGATTCCCGTCGGATCGTTATCCATGCGCGCCCGGAGGATTTCCCCTACCTTTCCGGTATGCTGCACTTCGACAGCGTGTTCACTGCATGGGAGTTCAATAAGGATCTTGAGCAGCTGATCCACAGCGCGAAATATTCCGGGATGAAGAATCTGGCGCGGTTTATGGGCGCAACCGCGGGGGATGTTTTAGCGCACGATGCGACGTTCACTGGATCCCCTTTCCAGATTATGATTCCCATTCCGCTTCATAAGATCCGTCAGCGCGAGAGGGGATACAACCAAAGCCGGTTCGTGTGCGACGGGCTGTCAGAATCGCTCGGCATCCCCATTCTGCCGGATGGATTGTATAGAAAACGATACACCCTAACCCAGACCGGCAAGAGCGGCGAGGAGAGGCAGGAAAACGTCAGGGACGCATTCCGGACCAGGCATCCGGAAAGGATTCGGGGAAAATCAATCCTTTTGGTGGATGACGTCATGACAACCGGCTCGACCATGAACAGCTGTGCGAAAGCCTTGAAGGAGGCAGGAGCTGAAAGGGTGCATGGAATCACCCTGGCAAGACCTCTCATGGGTGTTTTCCGCGGTCAAACGGCATGATTTTTCTTGACATTGGAATAAAAAATAATTAATATTGACTTCTGTTGCCGAAACAGACCGGTGGAGTATGTCCCTAAATATCGGGCACAATCGGGATCCAATGAAATTCTGTAAGGAGGTATATTCATGGCAGTGAAAGTCGGTATCAACGGATTTGGCAGGATCGGACGCCTTGTTTTTCAAGCGATGGCAGACCAGGGGCTTCTTGGCAGGGAATTTGACGTCGTCGCCGTCGTGGATATCGCGACCGACGCCGATTATTTCGCCTATCAGCTGAAGTATGATTCCGTGCACGGTAAGTTCAAGCACGACGTGAAAACCGAAAAAAGCGATCCGTCCATGGCGGAGGAGGACACCCTCATTGTGGACGGCCGCAAGACCAAAGTGCTCCTGGCCACTAAGAATCCCGCAGAGCTCCCCTGGAAGGCGCTGGGCGTGGAAGTCGTAATCGAATCCACGGGCCTGTTCACCGATTCCGAAAAGGCCAAGGGCCATCTGGCGGCAGGCGCCAAGAAAGTATTAATCACGGCTCCGGGCAAGGGCGAGGTGAAGACGCTTCTCATCGGCGTCAACGAAAACGAATATGATCCGGCCAAGCATGACATCGTGTCCAACGCCTCCTGCACGACCAACTGCCTCGCGCCACTGGTTCACGTGCTTCTCAAGGAAGGCATCGGCATCGAGGCCGGCCTGATGACCACCATCCACTCCTACACCGCCACCCAGAAAACCGTGGACGGGCCTTCCAAGAAGGACTGGCGGGGCGGACGCGCCGCGGCGATCAACATCATCCCGTCCTCCACGGGAGCGGCCAAAGCCGTGGGCGAAGTGCTTCCCGCGATGAAGGGCAAGCTCACCGGCATGTCCTTCCGCGTTCCGACTCCGAACGTGTCGGTCGTCGACCTGACCTTCCGCACCGTCAAGGAGACATCCATAGACGAGATCGACGGCCTGCTCAAGAAGGCCAGCCAGACGTATCTCAAGGGCATCCTGGGCGTGACCGACGAGGAGCTGGTGTCCACCGATTTCATTCACGACGCCCGGTCGTCCATCTATGATTCACTCGCCAGCCTGCAGAACAACCTGAAGGGCGAGAAGCGTTTCTTCAAACTCGTGTCGTGGTACGACAATGAGTGGGGTTATTCGAACCGGGTTGTCGATCTGCTGAAATTCATGGCGTCGAAGAAGTAGATCTTCGGAGATCCAGGTTTTTGAATTTCATTAATTAGGAACGTTTCACACATGGACAAGATGACGGTTAAAAACATCGATTTGAAGGGCAAACGCGTGATCATGCGCGTCGATTTCAACGTCCCGATGAAGGACGGCGTGGTGCAGGACGACACGCGGATCCAGGCGGCCTTACCGACCATCCACTACGTCCTCAAGCAGGGCGTCAAGAGCCTCGTGCTCATGTCGCATTTGGGCGATCCCAAGAAAGACATGCAAAAGGCCAAGGAAAAGGCGGAGAAGGACGGCAAACCCTTCGACGAGAAAAAATACATTGAAGGCAAGCACAGGATGGCGCCCGTGGCCGCCCATCTGGCCAAACTTCTCGGCAAGGACGTCAAGCTTGCGCCCGATTGTTTGAGCGACGAGACCAAAGCCATGGTCGCGTCCCTTCCGGCCGGGGGCATTCTCATGCTCGAGAATACCCGTTTCCACAATGAGGAAACCTCCAAGGACGCGGCCGACCGTGAAAAGATGGCCAAGGTGCTCGCGTTGTACGGCGACGTTTTCGTCAACGATGCGTTCGGCACGGCACACAGGTCCCACGCCTCGACCGAAACCATCGCCCGTTTTCTCCCCGCGGTGGCGGGCTTTCTGATGGAGAAGGAACTCGAGTTCCTGGAAGACAAGATCGTCAAGAATCCCGGTAAACCTTTCGCGGCCATCATCGGCGGAGCGAAGGTGTCCTCCAAAATCGCGGTTCTGGAAAGCCTGCTGTCCAAAGTCGATTGCCTGATCATCGGCGGCGGAATGGCCTATACGTTCCTCAAGGCGAATGGAACGTCGGTGGGCAAATCCCTGGTTGAGGACGACCAGATCGAAACTGCAAAAGCCGTTTTACAGAAGGCGCTGGACAAGAAAGTCGCCATTTACCTTCCGGTGGACCACATCGTCACCCAGACGTTCGCTGCGGACGCGCCTTCGAAACACGCGGCGCAGCAGGCGATCGAGGACGGCTGGATGGGCATGGACATCGGCCCCCGGACCATTGAAAAATTCAGGGAAGCGCTCAAGGGCGCGAAGACGGTATTCTGGAACGGTCCGATGGGCGTGTTCGAATTCCCGAAATTCGCCGAAGGAACGAACGCCATCGCCAAAACCCTGGCCGAATTGAAGGACGCGGTCACGGTGATCGGCGGCGGTGACTCGGTGTCCGCTGTCAAAAAGGCCGGCCTGTCCGACAGGATGAAACACATTTCCACGGGCGGAGGCGCCTCGCTCGAACTGGTCGAAGGCAAGGTGCTGCCGGGCGTGGCGGCACTGACGGATAAAATGGAGACGAAGGACGATGCGTGCTGCTGTTGTGGCCGGTAACTGGAAGATGTACACCAACGCTGCCGAGGCCGAAGCCCTCGTCGGCGTCCTCGCGGCGCTCGTTTCCGACGTCAAAAACGTGGAAGTCGCGGTTTGTCCGCCGTTTCCGTACCTGATCCCGGTCGCGAAGACGCTTCAAGGAACCACGGTCAAGGTCGGCGGCCAGAACATGCATTGGGAGGACGAGGGCGCGTTCACCGGCGAAGTGTCTCCCAAAATGCTGAAGGACGCCGGATGCCACTTCGTCATTCTCGGCCATTCCGAGCGGCGCCAGTACTTCGGCGAAACGGACGAAAAGATCAACAAGAAAATCAAAAAGGCGCTGTCCATCGGGCTTGTGCCCATCGTCTGCGTCGGAGAGAGGCTCGCGGAACGCGAGGCCGGGACCACGGAAAAAATCATCCGCACCCAGCTTGAAGGCTGTTTCCAGACGCTGACATCCGAAGGAATGACGAAGGTCATCATCGCATACGAACCAGTTTGGGCGATCGGAACCGGGAAGACCGCGACTCCGGAACAAGCCCAGGAGGTCCATCGTTTCATACGCGGCTGGCTGTCCGGAGCGTTCGGCAAGGAAACTGCGGAATCCATCCGCATCCAATACGGCGGCAGCGTGAAATCCGACAACGCCAAGGCGCTCATGTCCCAGCCGGACATCGACGGTGCTTTGGTCGGCGGGGCGAGTCTGAAGGCGGAAGGATTCGCCGCCATCGTCCGTGCGGCTGAATAATAGGCACAATCAGGAGTTCAATCATGATTGCATTCTTAACGGTCATTCACATCATCGTCTGCGTGTTCTTGATCATCAGCATTCTGCTTCAGTCCAGCAAGGGCGGCGGCATGGCGGGCATGTTCGGCGGGGGCGGCAGCACGGGCGGCGTGTTCGGAGGACGGGGAGCGGCTTCGTTTCTCTCCAAAACGACGATGTGGCTGGGCGTAATGCTCGCGGTTACCACCATGTCCATCGCCCTGTTGTCCATGAAAGGCGGACCGAAAGCCAAGAGCATGCTGCAGCAGGTCAGCGAAAAGGAAAAACAGGCGTCTCCGGCCAGCATGCTGCCGGTCGTACCGGAACAGCCCGCACCTCAGAAAAAATAACAGGGGGCTGTCCCAAAGGTCATGTCATGTAATTATCTTGCGCGCCGAGCCCTTCGGCTCCGCTTAGGGTGCACCCTGAGCGAAGTCGAAGGGTGCGGGTAGAACTGACTTTTGGGACAGCCCCGATGCCGAAGTGGTGGAACTTGGCAGACACGCTATCTTGAGGGGGTAGTGTCCGAGAGGACGTGAGGGTTCAAATCCCTCCTTCGGCACCATTTTTCTTGCCTTGATCTCTGAATCCGTCGACGGGCATCCGTCCGAAGCCTCACCCATCGGTTGAACGATGGGTTTTTCGTTTATATTGTTTTTTTTACGCTCCGAATAATAATGACGGGATGAATGATGCGACGGTCTGCCATTGTATTTTTGTTATCCTCCATCGCCCTTCCTCTGCTGCTCCTCGGACAGGAAAAGGGGCTTGTCCTCACAGAAACCGTAAAGACGCCGCCGATTTTCGGCTTTCCGGCCAAAACGCGCCAGGTCAAGACCTGGATCAAAGGCGACCGCCTGCGGCGCGACGAGGGCGAAAAAAGCCGGACCATTCTCGTGCTTCCGGGACAGGCCAATGCCTGGCTGGTCAACCACCGCGACAGCACAATCGCGCCGATTTTTCCTGAGACGCTCCAGGGCCTTTCATTGCTCGGGATCGGGATGTTCGGCATCGCGTCCGATTCGGTCACCGGCAAGCCGGTCATTCCTCCGCAGATCTTCCATAAAACCGGCCGGTCCCAGACCCTGAACGGCTGGCACGCGGAGGAGGTTCAGGTCCAAACCGGCGGTTCACCGGCTTCCCCCCAAGGCGCCGGCGGAACGTCCCTTTGGATCAGCGGCGACGCCGGATTGGACATCGGCGTGTATCTGGACATTCTGAAACGGATGATGGGCCCGTTTTACGAAGATTACGCCCAGATGATGGTCCAATTCCGGCAATTGAACGGTTATCCCGTTCTGATCCGGGGCAGCCTCATGGGAATGGAGATCAGCCAGGCTTTGGCGTCGGTCGAAAGCATGGACATTCCGGATTCGGCGTTCGAATTGCCGAAGGGATACAAACGAAGAACGAAGACTCCTGGAGAGTGATTCCCACGTCAATCCCATCGCCGGCAAGCGCAAGATCGGATGCATCGGCCTGCCGGTCTCGGACACCGAGGCGGCCGTGGTCGGCATCCCCTTCAGAACTAAGGATAGAATAGAACGCGGACCTTCGGCGGAAAAAGCGGATCCCGCTGCCGCGCATTGGCGTCAACTTAAGGGGAAAAATGTCAGGATAACCACCCATAAGCCGTTCGCGCTGAGCCCGTCGATGGGATTGCCCTGATACAGACAAAGTGAATGAAGTGCTCCGCTCCCTCGAAATGACAGATGTCATGAGGGGATGAAAAAAAACATGATAGGAACCGTTAGACGGCCGCCCATTTTTTTGAAGTCAGGAGAATGAAAAAAACCGCCAGATTGATTGCCGATATGCACAACAAGGTATTTTGAATCCCCAGAAGAGGGATTGCGATGGCCGTGGTCAGCAGGGCGCCGGCCAGGGAACCCAGAAGATCGATGGCATATAATTTCCCCGCGGCGCCATTTGCTCCGGCTGCGACGGAAAAAAACAAGTCGTTGGCGGTCATGAAGGCGGCGCCTGCCAGAAAGCCGGCCAGCGCGTTGAGACCGGAGAACCAGACGACGCCGAGAATCCGCAGCCCCCAGGCTCCTCGATCCAGAATGAGCAATCCGACAAGGGCAGCGGTGAACAGCCCGATCAGAAGCTGAAAGAACGCTTGACGTCTGAACGCGGCGGAGGGAGCCGGACGTTTCCCCTTCACCGCGAACGCGCTCCCGATTCCGAGCCCGGCCATGTAGCCGGCCACGATCACGGCCATGTCCTGATACAACACGCCGTAGAGAGTTTGGTAGGCGAGAAGAATCACCAGCTCGATCGAGATGCCGGAAAGCCCGAGACAAAAAAGGGACAGCCGGACCGAGGGCAACGCGGACCGGCTCCTCCGGACCCAAATCCAGGCTGACAGGGCTGACAGCAGAAGCATGGCGAATCCATATCCCGCGCGCAGCCGGGAGAACCATTCCAGCGTTTTTGCCATCACCGGGGAGGCGAAATGCCTGGACCAGAGGATGAAGTCGAACCAGAAGGCGACGGGCCGCAGGTCGCGGTTGATTCTTTCGGGAGGAACCCGATCCAACCTTGATGACAGATAATCCCTTCGTTCTTTCGAAAACTGATACGACAGGTAGTATTCCCGCACATAGGCGGTGTTCAATCCGCGCTGCCGGACGCGTCCCGCGAGCACGGCGGGGTCGGACGTCAGAAAACCTTCGTCCATTGACGCGATGAACCGGCAGTTGTCACCCGGCAGGAGAACGGCGTACTTGAACACGGACGAAAGGGTCGCGGAAATCGCTCCGAGGAAATCGGCCAGGTTGTCTCCGATGGCGTTTTCGGACGAGGGCAGCGCGAACGAAAACACTCCGCCCGGTCTCAATCTCGACCTGACTTCGAGAAAAAATTCCTGCGTGTAATAGCGGTTGAGCAGGATCGTGTAGGGATTGGGCAGGTTGAGAAGGACGGCGTCGAAGATTTCCTCCGTATTTCTGATGAAGCGCCTCGCGTCGGTGAGGTGGAAGGTCACCCGCGAATCTTCGAGAACCAGGCGGTCCTCTTCGGGAAGGAACCTCCGCGCAAGACGGACGGTTTCCGGATCGAGTTCCACCGCGTGGACGGCCTTCAACGACGGATGCTTGAACGCCTCGCGGATGGTTCCGCTGAGGCTCCCTCCGACGAGCAGGATTTTTTCCGGGGCGGGATGCTCAAGCAGCGCGTAATGGACTGATTCCTCGGCGGCCATCCGGTCCGGGCAGGTGAGAAGACGCAGTCCGTTTTCAAAGAAGCTGATTTCTCCTTCCCTCCGCGTCACGGCCAGGTTTCCGTAGGGCGTGTTTTCGGAGGTCAGAAGCGCTCCGTTGCGCCAGAAGAATCCGTCCAGCTTCGATTGGATTCCCGGCGCGAAGAAAAAGGCCGACATCGCCGAGACCAGGAGTACCGTGCCGAGCGGCTTCTGCAAAGGTTTTTTCCCGTCCGCTTGAAGCAAGCCGGCCAGGGAGGCGAGACCGGATAACAGCGCGATGATCCCCACGGTGGAGACGATGGGGAAGAACATCAGGCTGGTCAGGAGGCAGCCGGCCGCGGCGCCGAGAGATTCAAGCGCATAGACGCGAAAGACGGTTGAAGAGTGTTCTTCGGCCGTTTCCCTGAAAATTCCACAAGCCGCGGAGTAGGCGTACCCCGAAAGAAGGCAGAACGGCGCGAACAGAACGAGACTGGTCGCCAGCATCGGGCCGAATCCGACGATCTCTCCCGATGTCGCGTGCAGCACGGTCCGGCTCAGCCGGATGCATATGTCGGTGACGGGAATCGCGAAGGCGAGCGCGAAAAAAAGTCGTCGCATGCGCGCGAAATCCCCCCCGGAAGCAGGGAACCGTTTCGGCAGGATTCCACTTCCGACAGCCGTCCAGAAAAGCCAGACGGCGAACAAGGCCCCCAAGGAGAGTTCGTTGCCGTAGAACACGCCGGTGAGTTCGCGCATGAAGACCATCTGGGACGCCAATCCCGAAAATCCCAGAAGGCCGACGGTCCACCAACCGCGATTTCGAAACCGAAGATGAGACATGGCTGAGATTAAAATACAATTCCAATTGATGGGAATCAAGAGATAATGCAGCAGCGGAAAGGGTGTTGACATGCTGACCGTATACAACACGTTGACCCGAAAACAAGAAATGTTTGAGCCGATCAATCCGCCGTTCGTGGGCATGTACGTATGCGGTCCCACGGTGTATGATGAGCCGCATCTCGGGCACGCCAAGAGCTACGTCTCGTTCGACGTGGTCGTCCGCTTTCTGCGCGCGCTTCAATACCGGGTGCGCTACGTGCAGAACATCACGGACGTGGGGCACCTGCTCGGCGACCAACAGGAAGGCGAGGACCGCATTCTTAAAAAGGCGCGGCTCGAACAGCTCGAGCCGGTCGAGGTGGCGCAGAAATATGAACGGTATTTTTTCAGGGACATGGACCGTCTCAACTGCCTGCGTCCCGACATTTCATGCCGCGCTACCGGGCACATTCCCGAAATGCTCGAACTGGTCCAGACGCTGATCGCCCGCGGGTTTGCGTATGAGGCTGAAGGGAATGTATATTTTAACGTGAACCGGTTCGCCGAATACGGGAAGTTGTCCGGCAAGCGGCTTGAGGATCTCAAGGAGGGTGTCCGCGTGGAGGCGGCGGAAGGCAAGCGGCATCCCTTCGATTTCGCGCTGTGGAAGAAAGCGGACGCCGGGCATCTGATGCAGTGGCCCTCGAAATGGGGCAGGGGCTTTCCCGGATGGCATCTCGAATGTTCGGCGATGTCCATGAAATACCTCGGCGAAAGCCTCGACATCCACGGGGGGGGGCTGGACAACCAGTTTCCGCACCACGAATGCGAGATCGCGCAGAGCGAGGCGGCCACGGGAAAGCCGTTCGTCAAGTACTGGCTGCACAACAACATGGTGACCGTGGACGGACGGAAGATGAGCAAGTCCCTTGGGAATTTCGTCACGATCTCGGAGCTGCTCCAGAAATACAACGCCATGACCGTGCGCTTTTTCATCCTTCAGGGGCATTACCGGTCGCCCCAGGATTTCAGCCCGGAAGCCCTGGAAGCGGCGCAGAAGGGTTTCGCGAGGCTTTCCAAAACCGTCCAATCGCTTCGCGAGAAAACCGGGGGCGGGAGCGTCCCGCTCGACTCCCTCGACGACCGGTGGAAGGACATCCGGACTCGATTTTTCGCGCATCTTGAGGACGACTTCAACACGTCGGGCGGCATCTCCGTCCTTTTCGAGCTGGCGAAGGAAGTAAACGACATGATCGGCGCGGAGGCCGCGATTGAGGATTTGAATAGCGCGGATTGCCTTTTCTCCCACCTGGGCGAAGCCATACTGGGGTTTTCATTTGAATCGGCCAGTTCCGGGTCCAGCGGGACGGAAAAGGACATTCTCGATTTCGTGGTGACGCTGCGGAGCCAGCTACGGACGCAGAAATTGTGGGAGTTGTCCGATGAAATCAGGGATGCACTGAGCAAACTCGGAATCGTGATCGAAGACGGCAAGGACGGCTCGAAATGGTCGCGGACATGATTCCAGAAAAATCCCGAAAGGGAAAATCCATATTATAGTACTTTATCAATTCCTGTATTGAATAATGAACAAGGATAAACGATTTATGATTTTAGAAGGAAAACCAAAATGATTGTAGCAAGTGATATCTTCAAAAATCAAAAATCGTTAATCCTTGTTCTGAAATTATTTTCCTCTATGGTTGTGGCTTGTCCACGTTGGGAGAAGACGATATGAAGCATTCGGCTTTCGTCTATTTTCTTACAGCGGTGCTGATTCTTTACGCCGCGATCAACAGCTACATTTTCATTCGTGCCAAGCAGGCCCTTGTCGGATTCGGCGCGGTTCGGGTCGTTCTGCTCGCGGTCCTTGTTTTGTGGATGGCCGCCTATCCCGCGGGCCGCATCTTGGAACGGATCCTCCACAACGGATGCTCCCGGTTCCTGATCGTCTCGGGCTCGGTTTACCTGGGCGTGATGATCCATGCAATTCTCCTGGTCTTTCTGATCGACCTGGTCAGGCTGGGGAACTTCGTGTTTCATTATTTCCCGTCCTCTTTCTCCGTCCTTACGGTTCAGACCGTCCGCATCACAGGTTTGACGGCCTGCGTCGTCATTGCTATGGCGGTTCTGTCCGGATGCTGGAATGCGGCACACCCGCGGGTGAGGAAGTACGAGCTGACCATTCCCAAGCGGGCGGGGGCGGACCGGGAGATGACTCTGGTCGCAGTCTCGGATCTGCACCTGGGAACCATTCTCGGGCGGAAAACCCTGCTGAAGATCACGGGAATGATCAACGACCTGCGGCCCGACGCCGTGCTGCTGGTCGGGGACACCTTCGATGAGGATGTCACCGAAGCGGCCGAACAGAATATTGCCGAGGTGCTACACGGCATTAAGTCCCGTTTCGGATCGTACGCGGTCCTTGGCAACCATGAATATTACGGAAACGCGGAAAAAGCAGCTTCGTACTTCAGGCAGGCGGGCGTGACGGTGCTTGAGGATCAATCCGTGATAGTCGGGGATTCCGTCTGCCTGATCGGACGCAAGGACCGAACCGCGGAACAGATGGGCTCAGGCCGGAAGGCGATCCATGAACTGCTGACCGGGCTCGACCGCAGCCGTCCGCTCATCCTCCTCGACCACCAGCCCTTCCATTTGGAGCTTGCCCAGACGAACGGAATCGACCTGCAGATCTCGGGGCATACGCATCACGGCCAGCTGTTTCCATTCAACTGGATCACGAACAAGGTCTATGAATTAAGCTGGGGGTATTTGAAGAAGGGAGGAACGCACGTCATCGTGTCATGCGGAGCGGGCACCTGGGGTCCACCGGTCCGCACGGGCAGTGTGCCGGAGGTTTTACAGATCCATCTGAGGTTTGAAGAGAATCGCGGGGAATAAGGTGTAATAGACTATCCCGGATTATTTTTCGATGACGGTCAGGGCGACTTTAACAGGTTTGTTATTTTGATCGCATTCTTTCAGAAACCATTTCATAAGGCATTGACCGATTCCCCGCGAGCATGCCGACAAAAGAGTTTGATCCACGTCCGATAGTCTCTGCCTCTTGCAGCCGTCAAAGGCCGGTGATTCCGGCTCGACCCACACGGGTTGGTTTTCATCCGTACTCAGAGTGATATTTTTAGGCCTGCCGCCGGTCTGCCATTTCAGAAGCGAAACGGGCGCCGACGCGTCCGCGGATTGATCCATCGGGATGGATGATTTTAATGATGATCTGGTGTGACGAAAAGGTAACAATTATTAAGGAAAAGTCAAAGGGTATTTCCCATGCTCCAATACTCCGTTGTGGAGCTTCATTCCCTTCGAGACTCTGTCTCGAAAAAGCAACAAATGATGTTAACCGCGCTGAATACAAAGAATCATTAAGAAATAAACTTACCGTGGTCCGGTTTTCAGGCCATTCGATTTGGCGATGGAGATCAATTTCTTGTCCAGACTGACGAGTGTTCCGTTGTTTCGTCGCGTCCATACCAAATAAAAGGCGTAGTAAATCGGGTGATTCGTTTCGCATGAGACGAGAAACGCTTCACGGCACAAAGTCGAGCCGGGTTCGAAATGGTCGATCAACTGGATGGATTTATCGATGAACTCCTCGCAAAGTTCCAGGGGAAGGGATTCAAACCGGTGGTATTTCCAGAAGACATTTGCCGTTTCGGCTATGAAAATGTCAGGACTGGTCACCCAGTCGGCTTTGGACACAAGGGATTCCACAAGACCCTTTTGCGGGCGGTTCAGCGCCAGTTCGACCGCGGCACTCGGATCCAGAACCACAATCATCGACGACGGTCCTCGCGAACCCAGTTGGCCGGACTTTTACGTGCTTTAAAAGCGAGGTTTTGGTGCAGTTGATGAATCGCTTCAATGACCCTGCTTCTGCGGTCCTTGTTATGCAGGGACATGTCCATGGCTTTTGCAAGTTCCACAAGGGCCTGCTGGGAAATGCTGCGGTGTTCCTTTCGGGCCTGTTCGGTCAGTTTCTGATAAACGGCATCGGGCACATCGCGGACTTGAAGGATGGGCATAACAGCCTCCTTTTTTTTGGACGGTTGTAATATAATCAAGTCACCGGATAAATGCAATATGCATTTAATGTGCATGCGGGAAACAAAGCAACCAAACAGGGTTTTGGAGCCCTATCAACATCCATTTGAGGGTTGAAGAGAAGCGATGGGAATAAGGGACATGCACGATTCCGGATTTTTTGGCAACGCATACGGTATCGAGCAGTTACTTTTGTGATTGGCAGGTTATATCTCGATAACGGTCAGAGCGACTTGTACCGGTTTGTTATATCGACCGTATTTTGGGGTCAACTATATCATGAGGCACTGACCGCTCAGCCGCGGGTTTACCAAGATAAGATTTTGATCCACGTTGGATAGACGCTGTATATGATAGCTGATCAGGTCCGGTGATGACGTCTCGACCCATAGACGATGGTTTTCACAGAAAACATCCGAAAGGCAACACTGTTGCCCTGAGCGAATTCCGCTTGCATTAATCAAACCCCCGTATTATCTTTTAGTGCTCATTCATCCCATGCATCTTTCACTTTTGGCGCACCTTTCCGGAGGGTGCCGATCAATTATTTTCTACGATCCATGTCAACCGTCAGGCTGACCTTTTGTGCCGAAATTGAATTCGGCGAATGATTAAAAAAATAACATGACAGGCGGGTCCTTCGGCATATACAAAAAATTAAAGCCACATACTTCGATCGCATTTTCACAAAAGTCGGATAAAAAACAGTAGAGGGGGGTACAGCCATGAAGCGGACATTTCGATTCTGTACGGCTTTCTGCTTTTTCTTCATTTACGCGGTCGGATCGTACGGCTGGGGTCCGGACATCCCGATCTGGACCGATGGAGTCGTCCGGTGCTTCGATGCGGATTACGCCCAGGATGGAACCCTGTTCGTGGCGTTCCAGCCTCAAGGAAGCACCGTCATCCTGTTCTACGAATCGAGAAGCCGCGGTTATTCATGGAAAGAATTATTTCGGTACGATTGCTATCACTCGATTTCAAAGATTAAAATTCTAATCCACGACGACACGCGGAACCTTTTTGTCTTTTACAGGCCGATGAACGGACCGAACATCGAAGGGAAATTAGCTTGTTTTTATTTCAGGTGGGAGGACGCGCGCACTTGGATCACCCCGCCCGCAATGGTCCTGAATGTCGTGAGCGAACGATCAGTCATTGAAAACAGTTTTGACGCCTGTTCAAACGGGGAAACCATCTATGCGGCTTGGGAGGAGGAAATCGACGCTTCGACGAGGCGTTTGGTCATATCGAAATGCACCCTGCCGACCGTGCATCGCTGGACTGTCTGCCTGGACCAGGCCGTGGCCTGGACCGCGGAAGTCGGGACCCGCGTGAGTCTCGACGCATCCCCGCCGTCCACCGTTGCCGCGGGAGTCGCCGATTATGACCCCAGCGAGGGATATCGGGTCTGCATGCTGATGTCCAGGAACGGCGGCGCATCCTGGGATCCGCCGGTGCGCTCCCCCAACCGGACCGTGCTGCGCTACGATCCCAGGATCGCCCTGTCCCATATCCCGGCGTTTCTTTTCGCGTGGATGCCCTACAACACAGATCGCGGAGGCCATGAAATCGACATCCGCATGGTAACGCGGGCCAACTCCGAAACACCCATTGATATCAGAATCTCTGAAATCAACGGCATGGACGAATACATCGCCGACATCGGGAGCCTCAGGGCGGCGACGGACGGGAAGGTGAACCTGCTGTCCATCGAAGACACGGAAGGGACCTACCGAAGACTGGTGTGGCGGGAATCCACCTCTTCCGAGGGATTGGCTTGGCACGGAAGAACGGAGGTCAATGACACGGACATCACTTCGTGGCCCGAGGACGTGGCGCCTAAACTCGTGTACTCGCCGGGCGTCTGGACCCCCGGAGGCGGCGCTGTTTTTTCCCATTTGTATCAGGAGGGACTTTTTTTTGACGCACCCTGGAACGTTACCTCGGGTGTTTTGATGATCGTCACGCCGCAGGTGTTCGTGGCTGATCTCGCGCCGCTTGTGGACTGGAAGAACCGGACCGGCGTCCGGACCTACGTGGTCGAAACGGACACCCTGACGCCAGACGTCGATTCGGCAGCGGCCATCAAGAAATCCATACTCTGGCATTACCAGAACCGAGGCGTCCGTTACGTGATGCTTTTCGGGGATTCGGAGCTGCTCCCCACGCGATACACGCTTATGGGGTACGAGGAAGATCACCCCTTCGGAAGCGAGTACCTCAGCAAGGCATCGTGGTGCTGGGACTGGTGCGGCGGCGGGGCCTTCGACGAGCGCATGCTCGCCTTCCTGCCGAATTTTTTCGCGACCGACCTCTATTACGCCGACCTGTATGATGGGAACGGCGGTCCGGCTGATTGGGATAACGACGGAGACGGGTATTTCGGAGAGGTATACCGGGACCCTATCAATCCGGAAAACCTGGACCTCATCCCCGATGTCGCCGTGGGGCGGGTTCCGGTTTCGAACCTGCAGGAAGCCGCGAATTACATCCACAAGGTCATGACCTACGAAAGGACGGCTTTTCAACAGGATTGGTTCAACAGGGCATTCGCCATTGCCAATCAGGACTGGACCACATGGATCACCCAGACGCAGAAAACTGCAGACCTCATGACGAATGCCGGATTTGATGTCACCCACTGGGAGCATCCGGCGGGTGCAAACGCGGATGCACTCGTCAACGGAAGCACGGCCGACGGATTGGGTTTTCTGCTGTACAATGGGCACGGCCCTGGAGGCATGGGGCTGGAGGCGGACTGGAAGGTCTGCGACGAGAAATTGCCCGTTGTTTTTCACGGGGGTTGCGACGGGGGCCAGTTCGCGCCCAACAACCTTCCGCACGCCGGATATCGGGCTGCGGACGGGGTCCAGTACTGTCCCTACAACAATGACGCATGCGCCGGGGGCACGCCATTCCCGCGTCTCTGCGACGGAATGCCGCCCGTGCCCGACCCCTTGCAGCCGCAGGACGTTGACGGCTTTCACGTGGAATTCCTTCTCTGCAGACATCCGGACCGGGGCGCCATCCTTTTCTACGGCTGCAACACGGGAAGTCAAAGTCCGGGAGAGGATCACGGCACCTGGTTTTTCGAGGCATTCACTCTGGGGATCCGGTTGTCCGGCGACATGTGGCGGTATGCGGTGAACACCTATTGCCGCGAGCATGACGTGGGTTCGATTGTCCCTCAGACCTACAGCGATGCCTTTCTGCCGTCCACGGTCACCATTTGGGACTGGCAGCCAACGACCCTGTTTCATCAGGTGCAGAAATATACTTTTTTCGGTGACCCCACGCTTCGTGTGGGCGGACTTCCTACGGAGGGGCTTCCGCCCGTGACCCTGGCTCGGTTCGAATCCGAAATCCGGCCCGAAGGTTCCCTGTTCATCGACAGTTATCCGAATCCATTCAATGCCGAAACCGAACTGCTATTCAATCTGAAAGAAAAAAGCCGTGTGGAATTAACCGTTTACAACATCGAGGGTCGCATGGTGGCATTGCTTCTCCGGTCGGTGGTCGAGCCGGGCCGGCATCATCTTCGATGGAGGCCAGATGGTCCGGGCAGCGGAGTCTATCTGTGTGTTCTTCGAACAGGCAACCACAGCGCCACGAAGCGAATTGTCTATTTGAAGTAACAGGTCAAACCCTTCGAGGACTCTCAAGGTCTTTTTTGATGGTTCTGGACATTGCCGGGCTCCACGATTTTATGTTCTTGTTAAATAATCAGTCTGCAATATCAGTGTCATACGACCTGATGATGCGTCGCAATCTCTTAAAAATCATTGATATATATATTGTTTATGGCTCCCTGATGATAAAATCCGACTGATTTAGAGCCCTCACTAATGATAAAAATTTATATTGACTTCAAAATAAATTTTTTATACCTTAATGTTTGCGCGTAAAAATAACTATATCAAGCATTTTTACCGCTGGCGTAGCTCAATCGGTAGAGCAGCTGATTTGTAATCAGCAGGTTGTAGGTTCAATTCCTATCGCCAGCTCACACCGACAATCAGCAGGAATCACGGAGAGGTACCCGAGTGGCCAAAGGGGACAGACTGTAAATCTGTTGGCGATGCCTTCGGAGGTTCGAATCCTCCCCTCTCCACACTAAAACAAACTCAGTACAAGGCGGTTTGAGGTCTACAAGCGGGAGTAGCTCAGTTGGTTAGAGCGTCAGCCTTCCAAGCTGAAGGTCGCGGGTTCGAACCCCGTTTCCCGCTCAAAAACTGCCATAGGGGGAAAATGCAGATTTTTCTTGCATTTTCATTTTTTTTTCCTTAACATATAAAGCTTTGGTGGTTACGTCTCGCGGCATTTTTAGAAAAAGGGTTTACTCATTTAATTTCAATCGTTTGACGCCCACGTAGCTCAGTCGGTAGAGCGCATCCTTGGTAAGGATGAGGTCACCAGTTCAATCCTGGTCGTGGGCTCGGGACGTTTTTTCGTTTTTTATCAAAAGGACATCGGAGGATTTTATCCATGGCAAAGGCGAAGTTTGAGCGGAACAAGCCTCACGTGAATATAGGCACGATCGGTCACGTGGACCACGGGAAGACGACGTTGACGGCTGCGA
>Ga0315274_10005036_pt1 | contig 19383 bp, 17 predicted proteins | sample YL17G02_20_MG_FD_203700 | JGI IMG/M metagenome (GOLD analysis project Ga0315274, IMG submission 203700) | Sediment microbial communities from Yellowstone Lake, YNP, Wyoming, USA - YL17G02_20 | ecosystem: Environmental > Aquatic > Freshwater > Lake > Sediment | place: USA: Wyoming | collected... | reverse complement strand
CAAACTGCCACCACATGAATATCAGCGATTCACATTACCTGAAATTTGCTGGCCTAACAATAGCTTCAACTCGGACTGTCTTTTCCTCTGGCGCTCCAAATCCAGCCGGTTAAGCTGAACGTTAAAAGAGAAAGAAGGGGACGTTGGTTCTAAAACAACTTGAAATCGGTCGGCCATTTTTAGAGAAGCGGCAAATATGGAGAAATACTTTAAAATGTTTTAGAACCTACGTCCCCTCAATCCAACCTGTGAGCGAGAAACTGTTTCTTCTGGTCGACGGTCAGGCGGGAAGACGGGTCGATGTCGAGGAGTTGATAGCACGCAGAAATCCATTTCAGATAGAAGGGGACATACGTGGATTTTACAGAACCTCTCAGGAGATACTCTTTGAATGCATTAATCATAACAACATCCAAACTTATACCGACTCCGTATAATAATAAATATGGCGTCATTCTACCGAATATTTAACCTTATTTCAACAGTTTTTTCGGGAAAAATCATTGACAGTCCCTCATATTCTATATATGATGGCACCGAGTATGTAATTAGCTTAAAAATAAATGTTCGGCAGGAGAGGAAATGAGAGTCATAGAGGAAAACTACGAGCGTATCACGGATGACAGGCGTTCATTCGATATTCACTTTTGGCAATCCCAAGGTGATCGTGCCATTTTTGAGGCAGTATCGGAAATGCTGCGTGACTACTTCTTGATTCGAGGGAAAAATGCTGACGAATTCCGACTTCAGAGAACTGTTGAATCTTTTCGAAAAGCATAAGATTCGCTATCTTGTTGTGGGCGCCTATGCAGTAATGAAATACAGCGAGCCACGATTCACGAAAGATCTTGATCTATGGATAGCGACTGACCCAGAGAATGCAAATTCGGTGTAAGTGGCGTTGAAGGAATTTGGTGCTCCACTGGCAAATCTTACAACAGATGACTTCACCCATCAGGATTACTTCTATCAGATGGGAATACCGCCTTTGCGGGTTGATATTATGATGCCGATTCCGGGAGTCGAATTTGAAGAGGCATGGAAGAACCGTGAGGTCGTTGAATTGGATAACCTCAAGATTCCGTTCATTTCGAGATCTGACCTGATCCGGGCAAAGGAAGCGAGCGGAAGGCCGCAAGACAAGATTGATATCGATAGACTCAAGGAAGCCGAACAATTGGATGCACCCGGCGAGAAATAGCGCACCGCTTCGCTTTGGGCCATTTCTCGCGAGTGATCCATGACGTTATCTGTCTCCTCTTAGAAACCCCGCAAGACGTTTTCTAAAAAACAAGAGACTTTCGATGGACCGAGGTCTCTCCTCCTTGAGTTTGAAGTCCCAGGCAACCCCTTGGCCATTCCTGTCTTTCATCGATTAAGATTTCACTGAGTTTAAAATGCTTTTTCAGTCTTAGAATATTTTCATTCCTCTGGCCTCTCAGGTTTGAGACCTCTTTGAGATGGCATAAGAATAGGGCTTGGCCATTTTCTTGAGAGATTTGGAGAAGAGAAGTCGCCATGTCAAAGAAAATGGCTGAATCAATCAGCTGATGAAGAGCAGGATGGTAGGGGCCGGCGAGGAAGTTTTTCTCCAACTCCTTTGTTGGCTGGAGGCCAACCCGTGCCACTGGGATGGAGGCCCTTTCCAATTTGAGAAGCCCTTTTTTAAGCCATCGAATCGTTTCCTCCAGGGGGAGGGGAGAATACTTTCCGGTCCGCCACAGGATTTCGAGAGGGGCACCTTTGAGAACCAGTGTGGGATGGATCCTGATAAAATCAGGTCTGAGTTCGATGATCCGATCGAGGGTCTGGAGAAAATGATCAAAGGTGTCACCTAAAAGGCCGATCATCAGATGAATACCTATCTCGAAGCCCCATCGTTTTAGCCGTGTCGTGGCAGAGATGGTGTCCTCTGCCCAATGGCCTCTATTGGCGAGGAGGAGGACTTGATCGATCATCGACTGTGTTCCGATCTCGATGGTCTTCACCCTGTATTCTTTGAGCAGCGAAAGGGTCTCTTCACCTAAGGCATCTGGTCGGGTGGAGACGCGAATGGAATCGATCAGGCCAGAAGAGAGAAAGGGCTGAACCTCTTTCAGATAACGGATCTGATCCTCTCGATGGATTGCTGTAAAACTTCCACCGTAGAAAGCAATCTGGTTCTCCCTATCCTTCTTATCAAGAGGAAACCCTCGGAGAGAGGTCTCAATGAAGTTTCGAACAAAAAAGGAGGATGGGAGTCCGTCACCTGAGACCTTCTGGTTGCAAAAGAGACACCGTTCACGACAACCCGCATTAGGAAGGAAAATGGGAATGATTAGCGGCCTCATATGGCCTCTCAATGTCAAATTTCAATCCCGCTAAGGCGGGACCAAATTTCAAATGAATGTCAAATTCCAGATCTCAAAATTCAGTAGAATCCTTTGAGCTTTGGCATTCAGTGCTTTGGATTTCATTTGAACTTTGAAATTTGTCATTTGACATTTTATCGATCTCTTCCAACGCATTTCTGGCGGCCTCTTGTTCGGCCAACTTTTTACTCTTTCCCCATCCCGTTCCCTTGACCTCCCCGTCGATGATCACAGAGGCCTGAAATTGTTTGTCGTGATCTGGCCCGGACTCCTTCACCACTCGATATTGAGGAGACAGTCCGTGAGCCTGTTGAGAGTGTATTTGTAGAAGGCTTTTGAAATCATCAAATAGTACAGATGGGGTCTTGGTTTGGAGATAGGGCTCGAAATGGTGTTCGATAATCTCGAGAGCCTGGTAGAATCCTGAGTCCATGAAGATGGCTCCGATCAACGCTTCATAAGCATTGGCCAGGATGGAGGATTTTTTCATCCCGCCATTTGAGAGTTCCCCTTTTCCAAGAAGGAGATGTTCTTCCAATCGGAGTTCCTTGAACAGGAATGCGAGAGAGCTCTGTTTGACGAGTTGGGCCCTCCTCATCGAAAGCGTTCCTTCTCGAGCCTCCGGAAATTTCTGAAGGAGAAGGTGACTTACCCCAAGGTTGAGGACGGCATCACCAAGAAATTCCAAGACCTCATTGGATACCTTGTCTGTGGAGGCTGTCTCATTCACATAGGATTGGTGAGTCAGGGCCCTATCCAGCAACCCGATGTCGTTAAATGGATAGCGCAGCCGTCTTTCCAGTTCCTTTAACGAAGCCAATCTCTTCTCCTCCATCCTATCCCTCCACCACTTTTCCGACGACACCTTTTCCCGTCAATTCGGTCACCCTCACGATCCGTTCCTGATTGATCCAATCCGGACGGGCTTCTGATCCGCTTTCATGGGTGAGCAGGACAGGAATGTAATTGCGCGAAAACCCTTTCCATCTCCCGGTCCCTTTTTCTCTCCGGTCCTCCACCAGAACAGGCAACTTCTGATGAAGAAACTGGCCATAGAAAACCTGGCGTTTCTGTTCGCCCAACTCCCTCATCCCTTCCGCTCTCTTCTTGATTCTCCCCGCATCGACTTGATCAGGAAATCGGGAGGCGGGGGTTCCCTTTCTCTTGGAAAAAGGGAAGACATGGAGATAGGAGAGTGGGAGGGATTCGATCAGTGCATAGGTACGTTGAAACCTCTCTTCGGTTTCTCCTGGGAATCCAATGATCACGTCCGCACCGATGGAGAGCTTTGGAATCCTCTGATGAAGATCTCGGATGAGATGAAAGAGAACGGAGCGGTCATAGTTTCTATTCATCCTTTTTAGAATCTCATCATCTCCACTCTGGATGGGAATGTGGAGGTGAGGGCAGACCTTAGTCGATTGCGAGAGAAAAGAGATGAGGTCTGCTGAAAAATCCATTGGCTCAATTGAACTCAGTCGAATGCGATCGGGAGTATCCTCTTCCTCCAGTCTTCCAAGGAGTTTCTCTAAAGGGAAGGGAGGGGTAAGGTCCAGCCCATAGGCACCAATATGGATGCCGGTGAGCACGACTTCTTTAAATCCCTTTTCCTTCAACATCCTCAGATGTTCGACGACCTTCTCCGGCGGGAGGCTCCTCGAACGGCCCCTGGCATAAGGAACGATACAGTATGAACAACGGGCATTGCATCCATCCTGAATTTTTAGGAAGGCCCGGGTGTGACGATGAAAAGAGTGGAGAGACATATCCAAAAAGAGGGTCTCCTCCTGAATTTCGGAAACTCGAATCCGTGGAAACTCGCCTTTTTGCATGAGAGGAATAAGGTCAGGGATCTGGCCCTTTCCTCTGTTTCCAAAAAGATACTGCACTCCTTCGATCCTTGCAATCGCCTCAGGTTCTACCTGCGAATAACACCCGGTGACGACAATCAGAGATTTTGGATTGGATCGAGAGGCACTTCTGATCAGCTGTCTCGACTGAAAGTCAGCCCGGTGGGTCACCGTACAGGTATTGATAATGGTGATATCCGCCCCTTCTCCAAAGGGGACGAGAACGTATCCCCTTTGTTCGAATGAATCCATGAGGGCCTCGGATTCGAATTGGTTGACCTTGCAGCCGAGTGTGGCAACAGCAACGGTTGTCATATCTTTAATTCAAGAATCCAGAGTCCAGAAGTCAGGGTTCAGAATGGAAAAAAATCAACAAAGGATTTCCAGATTTTGATCGGTTCTATTCTGGATTCTGGCTACTGACTTCCGAATTCTAATGTACTCAAAGCTGTATCAGTTTAATATTTCCCCAAACGCCCATCTTTTCCCCGACAATGATGAGGGTCCCCAACACCCCCTCGATCTCTTTTCCTCTTTCCAGACCCAATTCAATATCTTTCTTCTCCTGGATGATATTCCCGACAGCGGTCGCTGCCGCATCGGCGAGGGCTGCAGACCTGGAGAGGATGCAGACGGCGTCTGCCTTTCCAAAGCTAAGGGAGTGGCCAACCGTTCCTGAAGAGGTGCAAATGCCAAGAGGTGTTTCCTCAGGTCTGATCACGATCCCTATTTTAAGGCTGAGAGGAGAGTCACCCGCATAGATCCCAATCGTTTGTTCTTTAGAGGTGGAAAGATAGATATCCCCCCCATTTTCAACGATCACCTCTTTTGAGAGTTTGAGCAGATCTTTTGAAACCGATTCGGCCATTGCTCCGGCCACGGCGGCCATCGGGCCGACATGGGCCAGTTGAGAGGTTCGGATCATCTCTCGAACAATTTCTGGGATATCAGGGTCGTCCTTCAGAGGGATCAGGCTCTTTTGGAATTCTGGATTCATCGCGATATAAGTTTCGAGTTGATGACGGTATTTCAAGATCGATTCTCGAGTTTCTTTAGTGAGATCCCTCTCCGCTCGGACGAGGAGGTCTGTCTCCTTAACAATAACCTCAAATTTGATGAGGTCATCCGTTTTGACTAAATTTCGGTAGGTCCGTTTTTCGTACATCTTAATATTTTTATTTTACTAACTTTTTTAGATGTAGAGGTATTTTAATACTCAAATGCATATAATGTCAAAAAATGATCAAGACCATGGAGTGAAGTTGCCTTTCACCCCGTTAGAAATAATGCCCCGCTGCTCTGCAGCGGGGTTAGATTTTAGAATAATTCCGGCGGGGTTTAATTCCCCGCTGGAATTTCTAACGGGGTTTCACTTAGGGGTAATACAAAAATGGCCGATCTCTGTATCGGCCATTTCAGACATTTTAGCAATTTAATAAGGTTTTTATAAATACTTTTGGATCAATATTTCAGCGATCTGGACGGCGTTGAGGGCGGCACCTTTCCGGATATTGTCCGAGACGATCCACATATTAATTCCGTTGGGGATCGATTCATCCTCCCGAATCCTTCCGACAAAGGTCTCATCTTTTCCTGCCGCATCAATGGCCAAAGGATATTCAAATTTCTTGGGATTGTCCACGACCACCACACCCGGAGCCTTTGAGAGGATCTTCCTTACCTCATCGGCCGTCAATTTTTTATCCGTCTCAATATTGACGGATTCGGAATGGCCATAGAAGACTGGAACCCTCACCGTCGTCGCGGTCACCCCGATCGAATTGTCCTCCATGATCTTCTTTGTCTCATTGACCATCTTGATCTCTTCTTTGGTATAACCGTTGTCAAAGAAGACATCGATATGGGGGAGGCAATTGAAGGCGATCTGATGGGGATAGACCTCCTTCTTAATCTCCTGCTGATTGTAGATGGCGAGGACCTGGTTCTCCAACTCCTTGATCGCCCTCCTCCCTGTTCCGGATACTGCTTGGTAGGTCGAGACAACCACTCTCTTGATCCGGGCCACATCGTGAATGGGCTTTAGAACCACAACCATCTGGATGGTTGAGCAATTGGGGTTTGCGATGATGTTCTTTTTCGGATACTGGGCGATTGCATGAGCGTTGACTTCTGGAACGACCAAAGGGACCTCAGGGTCCATCCGGAAGGCGCTGGTGTTGTCGATGACCACACAGCCAGCCTTTCCGGCGATGGGTGCAAACTTCTCACTCACCGAACCTCCTGGAGAGAAAAGACCGATATCTATACCGGAGAAGGAGTTCTCATCCAACACCTCGACGGTATAGGATTTCCCTTTGAACTGCATCTCTGTGCCCGCGCCTCTTTTGGAGGCAAGAAGTTTCAAATGGTCCACCGGAAAGTTTCTCTGCTCTAATATAGCAACCATTTCATTTCCAACCGCACCGGTTGCCCCTGCAACAGCCACATTGTACTTCTCCTTTTTCATCGAAACCTCCCTTTTTAACACAAACGGGAATGTCCTTTGAGACATCCCCGTCCCGAGATACTCCCTCATATCAATTTTATAAATAGAAGAAAAAAGAGATATTGTCAAGAGGGAAAATTTCCACGGGTTGAATTACGGCATATTGAGCCATGAATAGTAGTTCCCCCATAAGTAGATAGGGCCCAAAGGGTTATGGCCTGTCACTCTGTCCTTCACAGCATTGAGGCAGACCCTTTCTTGTGGATTCAAAGCACAGCTTGCACAATCTGAAAGTTTGACCTTTCCCATACATGACCTCCCCTTCCCTCACCATTTCTTCTATTTTATCTTTTTCGATTGAATAATTACTATTACATTTTTGATATGATGAACTCGTAAAAAGTCTCGATCTGTCATTCTTAACGAAAGGAAGCTTATTGATAGCACTTCAATGGAGAATTTCGTGCGATAAGTTCAAAGTGGGAATCCTTGTGTAGCAAGCTGCAGCGGTATTCGATAGCCAACGTAGCGATCAAGGTGTCGATGGCAGAACTTGTAATACCTTTCCTCCTTAGATCAAAGGCCATCTCGGCTGACTTGTGCCAGTGGTCGTCGGTTACTGAAAGCCAGTGAATGCCCCTGAATAATCTTTTGATAGTTTCTTTCTCTTCGACTGTTCGAGTCCCCTGAATAAGTTCAACAAGGATAGGACCTACTATTGCAGCCTTGTCTTCGTCAAGAAGAGTGGATATAATCTTTTTAATTTCTTCAAACCCTCGACGGGAAAAGAAGCATATCCATCCACTCGTATCGATCAAGACGAGGTCATCCATCAGTTTTTTGCGGTCCGAAGACTCTTTTGACCTTTTTCTCGCCTCTTACGAAGCCTTTTTAATTCAGAAAGCCCTGTTTCTATGATCCCACTTCCTGCCATACCTTTTAATTTCTGCCGAAGCCTCGATTTGATAAGTTCTTCCAAGGCCAGTGTAATCGTCTCCTTTTTAGTGGTCGCTTCTGACACTTCCATGGCTTCTTTTAAAACATTTTCATTGATATCTACTAATGTTCTCATTATTGACTTCTCCTTTATATATATAAAAATATATGTTTTATATATAAATGTCAAGACGGAAGAAAAAGGGGTAGAAGGAATTTTAATTCCAAGATAGACACCAATTTGAATAGGGTTTTCATTTTATCGTTCTTAAGCAACATTTCTCCGCAGCCAGCGGTAAGCATTGCGGTCAGGCCATCCTTCCAATTCATTGTTGACTAAACGGTTTTTGTTTCATAGAATGCTATCCAAAAGGGTATCCTCCACCAAAAACCTTCAAACAGTTAGTCAAGGAAATTCAAGTAGATGGCTCGAATCGAACTTCAGCAGTCGGTATTCGATCTCCTCAAGAACCTTCGAGGGTTGGAACCACTCAAAAAGTTATTTTGGTCTGAGTTAAGCTACGAGAGGGTCAACCAACCGCTCTCTCGCCATGGATGGACCGACACGGCAGCCAATGCTTTGGCCGAAGACCCCATTCTTTTTGCTGGTGGTGGGGAGAATACCGACTTCCATGTGATCTATGCCCGCCTGACATCAGATCGATTGTCACTAGTCCAGGAACGGCCTGTTGCCTCCAGACTCCTTCGAGACCACCCGTATGCCCTCTTTGTTTTTTCCAACTCTGCACAAGACAGGTGGCACTTCATTAACATCAAGTATGAAATGGAAACCGAAAAGCGCCGTCGTTTCAGACGCATCACCGTTGGCCCAGAGGAACGGCTGGGTGTCCGCCTTCGTACCGCTTCTGAAAGGCTTTCGTTGCTTGATCTGGGAGCCATTGGTCGCGATCCCTTTGGACTATCCCCCTTAGCCATTCAGGAACGCCACGATGAGGCATTCGATGTTGAGGCAGTCACCAAACAGTTCTTCGGTGAATACAGGATTGTCTTTGACTTTCTCCAACAGGATCTCTCCAAGCAGACCAAAGACAAATCCTGGGCTCATGACTATGCGCTACAATTCCTCAACCGCTGCATGTTCCTCTACTTTATTCAGCGGAAGGGGTGGCTGGGAGAAGACAGAGAATTTCTGAACACTTTCTGGGAAAGCTACCGGACAGTGGACCAACCGCCAAATTCCTTCGTCCATAAATGGATGAAGGTCCTGTTTTTTGAAGCGTTTAATAGAAAGTTTCACGGGGGCCACAGGCATTTTCCTGGGAAGATCAAAGACACGCTCTCCCAAGCTCCTTTCTTGAACGGCGGCCTATTCACTGAAAATGAACTCGATACGAAACATGATTTCCTGGTGACGGATAACCGGTTTGAGCAGATCTTCAAGTTTTTTGAGCGCTATAATTTCACCATAGCAGAAGACAGTCCCCTGGACCAGGAGGTGGCGGTTGATCCTGAAGTGATCGGAAAGGTCTACGAAAGCCTTGTTAATATTTCTGAGGAAGCGGACGAACGGGGGGACGCGGGGATTTTCTACACCCCTCGGACTGAAATCGACTTGATGTGCAGGCTTGCCCTTGTGGATAATCTTTCCAACTATCTCGGAGAAGAACACAGGAGCCTTCTTTATCAGTTGATATTTGCACTTGAGCCCGATGAGAAAGCAGATGCGGATAAGGCATTTTCTGATGCGAAGTTATGGCCAGCACTCAATCATCGGCTGCATGAGCTGACCGTACTGGATAAGGCCTGTGGTTCCGGGTCATTTCTCGTTGGGATGCTCCATATTCTCGACAATCTTCAGGAGAGAGCCAATCGGCATCTCAACATCAAAGAAACGCCATACGACAGAAAAAAGCGGATCATCGGCCAATCTCTTTACGGCGTAGACGTCATGGACTGGGCATGCCACGTTGCTGAACTCCGCCTGTGGCTTGCTCTTGTAGTTGATGCCGACCTGACCAGCGAGGAGCTCTACATACGGCGTGAGCCTCTTCTGCCGCATTTCACCTTTAAGATCCGGTGTGGTGATAGTCTTGTCCAGGAGGTGGGAGGGATAAATTTTGGCCATATTCGGGCGGCCAGGGACATCCCCAAAGAGATTCAAAGCCGAGTTGTGAAACTCAAAACCGAGAAGCTGAAATTCTATGACAACGATCCCGATTGCCATTTCAAATCGCCCGATCAGGTTAAAAGGGAAGAGCTTCGTCTGTTCCAGGATATCCTTGATGCAAGACGCCATAAGATTCAAGAAGAGATCAAATCCCTCCGCAGAAAGATCGAAGGGCCTATCGAACGTCAATTAAGACTGGATGGTAAAGTCGAAGAGAAACCTCATCAAATTGCCCTCGATTCTGTTTTGTGGCAAAAACAGATAGAATCGTTAACAGAAGACCTGGAGCAAATAGATCGGGCGCGGTCTGCTCTCAGAACGACTCGCGAGATCCCCTTTGTCTGGGATATTGCGTTTGTCGAAATTTTCGAGAGTGAAAAGGAAGGTTTCGACATCGTTATTGGCAATCCCCCTTATGTGAGGCAGGAAAACATTGCCGATCCTCATCTCTTCCGCGAGGACGTTACGACCGAAAACAAAAAGGAATATAAAGCCAAATTGGCCCGGTCCGTTTACCAGGCTTTCCCGAATTTCTTTAGCTATAGAGCGGAAACCGATACCGCAGCACACAAACTGGATGCAAAAAGTGACCTATATATCTATTTTTACTTCCATGGCCTTTCCCTCTTGAACTCAAAGGGTTCGTTCTGCTTTATTACCTCCAATTCCTGGCTCGATGTCGGCTATGGGAAAGACCTCCAAGAATTCCTTCTTAAACGTTGTCACATCAGATTGGTGTTGGATAACCAGGCCAAACGATCTTTTGCACAGGCTGATGTAAACACGGTGATCGTCCTTTTTTCGTCCCCTGATGATCGCCGTGATTGGGCCTTGGAAAAAACCGCACGGTTTGTAATGTTTAAAGTCCCGTTCGAACATATTCTATCACCAATCATCTTTGATGAAATCGAAGCCGCCGCCGACCCTAAGGGCACACCTGAATACCGCACCTGCCCAATTACGCAGAAGTCGCTATTGGAAGATGGTTGGGAGTGGCCGGAGGATGCAACAGAGGAGATAAAGAAGAGGTTTGGTTTAACTGTGAAGGGAAGCAAGTATGGCGGCAACAAATGGGGTGGTAAGTATCTAAGAGCACCTGAAATATACTGGACAATTCTTGAAAAAGGCAAAGACAAACTTTTACGTTTGGAGGACATTGCTGAAGTGAGATTTGGCATTAAGACTGGAGCCAATGATTTTTTCTATCTTGATGAACCAAAGATAGCTCACTGGCAAATAGAACCTCGCTTTTTACAAACTGTCATTGTTAGCCCAAGAGAATGCAGATCGATCATAGTAGAACCTAACACATTGAAATTCAAGGCTTTTGTCTGCAATGTTCCCAAGCCCAAGTTAGTGGGAACAAAGGCATTGAAATATATTGAGTGGGGCGAGTCCCAGGATTTCCCGCTGAGGCCTAGCTGCAGAAACCGAAACCTGTGGTATGACCTTGGAACAAGAACTCCTGCGAAAATACTTTGGCCAATGATTCATAATGATAGACCTGGTGTTTATTTGAATCAATATGGAGTCCTCGTTGATCACAACTTATTTGAAATTATCACTAATTCAAATTTAGAAATCTGGGCTTCTCTTTTTTGGACTGGACAAATCATTTTCCGTGAACTTTATGGCCGTGCAAACCTCGGGCAAGGAGCACTAAAAACTGAGGGTCACGACATCAAACAGCTAATAGTTATCGATCCACAAATTTTTTCATCTGAACACTTACAAGAAATCAAACATACTATTGCAAGTATTTCTAAGAGGACAGTCAAAAGCATTGCAGAAGAGGTAGGAATTGAAGGCCCTAAACTTACCCCCCATCCTTTGCAAGACCGTGTCCTTCTGGACAATATTATATTCGACTTGATTGGACTAAATTTTCACGAAAGGGAGGAAGTTTATCGGGTAGCATATGAGCTTGTCAATAGACGACTGGCTAAATCGGATAGCCTAAAAAAGAAAGGAGGATCTTATGGCTCAATGGACTGAACAGGAATTGGTTGTGCTTTTAGCCTTTTATTTCCGTTATCCAAGATCTTCGCATACAGACAGTCATGCTGACTGTATACGTCTTGCAAGGGCTTTGCACCGAACCCCAGGCGCCGTTGACAATCAGCTACGAAATATTGATTTTGACCTTATTAGGAGAACCTCGGATAGACATGCCTCAAAATTGCTTGGCCAATTGCTTGATCGTCATAAAGACAATCTTCCAGAGCTGTATCGTGAAGCAAATCGTATTATTACGGAGGAACGATGGCGATTTCAAAGTTTTTGAGAAGAACACAGCACTCTCGAAATTATCTGTAAGCTTTTTCAGTATTTGTAGGGTGGATCAAGCGAAGTGGATCCACCATCCCTGATTCTATTCTCTGGGGATGCCCACACTGTAATACTCAAGGTGGAATTGACAACCGGATAGGTTCTCCGTCGGATCGAGAGGAGAGATGCCCCTGTTGTGGGGGAACAAGGCATGGTTTAAGTAATAATTAGAGAGTATAAAATGCAATCACGGAGGAAAACACAATGAAAGAATTGGACCGTATCACAGTGGACCCCGAAGTTTGCCTTGGTCAACTCACGATTCGAGGGATGAGGATAACGGTTTCCGTTATTCTTAAGCAGATCGCAGGCGGGATGACAAGAGAGGAAATCCTCAAGGCTTACCCTGAGCTTGAGGAAGAGGATATTGTTCAGGCCTTGAAATATGCGGCATGGCTCTCCTCCCTACCTGCTACCTGCTGAGGTAATGGGTCATTTTAAGAATCTTGAAGCCTGTAACTAAAAAGAGTACAATTGCACCCGATATGATTACGATGTCTGGAAAGAGCAATTTGTCGTCGGCCCTGTTTGGGAAATCTCCTGGGCTATCCTGTCTCTGCTCTGTGGCCACACGGACAAGGAGGAATAAATAATGGATCGATCGGGGAGCCTCTCAGAGGTTTTAAAGTTGCATACTGGAGCTCGGTTTTTCCGCTGTGTGCTCCAGGTAAATCCGCACCATTATTCGAATACCTATCAAGGACAAAGCCAAGGGATGAGCGAAGAAGAGTATGTGAATTCTATAATTGATAAATGCGTCGAGCGGGATATCCGCGTTATAGCGATAACGGATCATAATCATGTTGGTTCAATTGATCTCTTCAGGCAGGTGGCTAAGGAGCATAATATTAATGTATTTCCGGGGTTTGAGATCGGATCGAGCGAGGGGGTGCATGTACTTTGCCTCTATCCTTCAAATATTGCTATCGAAACACTCAGTCGCTATTTAGGTGAATTTGGGATTCGTGACACAGACCCGTCGAGTAAGCTATCAAACAAATCATTCACCGATATTTTGCGCTTCGTAAATGAGCAAGGGGGTGTGACCATTGCAGCACATATTACGCAAGATTCCGGTCTTCTTTATGTGCTTCATGGACAAGCAAGGATTAATGCATGGAGGGATAAAAATCTAATGGCTGTTCAGATTCCTGGGAGGGTAGATGATGTACCGGAAGATAAACGCGGTATATTAAGGAACCAGGTTGCAGAGTATAGGCGCCCCCGCCCTGCAGGTGAGAATCTCGCGGTTGCAGTTGTTAATTCAAAGGACGTTGTAAGGGCAGAAGATCTTGAAGATGCAACCAGTTGGTGCTGGATTAAAATGTCAGAGGTTTCGGTTGAGGGGTTGCGACAAGCATTTCTGGATCCATCCTCCAGAATCCAATTGTCCAGCGATCCTGCACCTGAAGAACATACTGAATTTCTTGCGGTAGCCTGGCAAGGTGGTTTTCTCGATGAAGCGGCTATTCATTTCAATGAGAATTTGAATGTTCTGATAGGTGGTCGTGGAACGGGGAAGTCGACAGTGATTGAAAGCCTCCGTTATGTGCTTGGCCTTGATCCTTTAGGGGAAGATGCTCGAAAGGCTCATGAAGGAATTGTCCGGCAGGTACTCCGCAGTGGTACGAAAATTTCTTTGTTGGTGCGGTCTCACAGTCCGGCTAAGCGTGACTACTTGATCGAACGGACAATCCCTAATCCTCCATTGGTCAGAGATGAGACGGGCAACGTTCTCAATCTATCACCCTTAGACATCATTCCGCAAGTGGAAGTTTTTGGACAACATGAAATATCTGAATTAACAAAAAGCCGTGAGAAACTGACTCGCCTACTGGAACGTTTTGTGGAGCGTGATCCAAGTGTGTCACGACGCAAAGGTGAGCTGAAACGACAACTGGAGCGCTCAAGGGTAAGCATTCTTGATGTCCACAAAGAACAGAAACAAATCGAGGAACGTTTGTCAGCCCTACCTGCCCTTGAGGAGACTCTGGGTCGCTTCCAGAAAGCTGGGCTTGAGGAACGGCTTAAAGAACAGAGTCTGCTCGTGCGTGAGGAAAGGATTCTTAAAACGGCTACCGAGAGAGTTTCTCCTTTCAGAGAATGGTTAGAGCAATTACAGCGCGAGCTACCAATCGACCGGGCTTTCCTCTCTTTAAAAGCGCTGGAAGGGCTCCCAGGCAAGGAAATCCTTTCTCGGTTGGACGGTATTTTGGAGCAATTTAGTCAGGATCTCATAACTTTAGGTGCCCAGATAAAGCAGCTAATAGATAAGGCTCAGGGGGAGATTGAGTCAGTTCGTAGCCAATGGGAAAAACGGAAAATGATGGTGCAAGCGGAATATGAAAAGATCCTTCGGGAACTTCAGAAATCAAAAATTGATGGCCAAGAATTTATCAACCTCCGTAAGCAGATTGAGGAACTTCGACCTCTTAAAGATCGATTATCAGTACTTCAACGAGATGTTAGAGAGTATAGCGACCATCGGCGCAATCTTCTTGCGGAATGGGAAGATGTTAAGGCTGAGGAATTTCGGCAACTTGAAAGGGCTGCAAAAAAAGTGAGCAGGAAACTTGAAGGTCGCGTAAAAGTTGAAGTGACCTCCGCAGGTAACCGGGAACCACTATACCAGCTCCTACGCGATCAGGTGCGTGGACGTTTATCGGAAACGATTGAAATATTGAAGCAGCAATCTGATCTTTCACTTAAGACATTTGCAGATGCCTGCCGTGAAGGCAGAGAGGTGCTGACACAGAAGTTCAACATTCCACCTGTGCAAGCTGACCGAATTGCTCAGGCGGACCCTGATGTTATTATGCAAATTGAAGAGCTAGACCTCCCTCCCACAACCACAATTAGACTTAATGTTGCTTCCGAGGGCCAATCTCCTCAATGGCAGACCCTCGATGAACTTTCTACAGGTCAAAAGGCGACGGCAGTGTTGCTTCTTCTTCTCCTGGAATCGCAGGCACCTTTGGTGGTAGATCAGCCGGAGGATGATCTCGATAACCGGTTCATCACAGATGGGGTTGTACCCAAGATGCGAGACGAGAAACGTCGAAGACAGTTTTTGTTTGCCACCCATAATGCCAACATCCCAGTTCTGGGTGATGCCGAGTTAATCATTGGGCTGACCGCATCAGGAGAAGCAGATCAGGGAAAGGCCAGACTGCCACAAGAATACATGGGTTCCATTGACACTCATTCCGTGCGCGAACTGGTGGAAGAGGTTCTGGAAGGTGGTAAGGATGCCTTCGAGATGAGGCGGCTTAAATACGGATTTTGAGGAAAACTGCGATGACGAAAACAGAATTGTTAGAAATAATACAAAATGGGGAGAACTCAGGTGTTGAGTTCAAACGTGATGACGTCCAACCCGATAGTCTTGCTAAAGAAATGGCAGCCCTCCTCAATTTGGAGGGGGGTTATATAATCTTAGGGGTTGAGGATGACGGAACTGTGGCCGGACTGACAAGAAGCCATAAGGAAGCAGAAGAATGGGTGATTAATGTGGCACGCAACAATATTCAACTTTCAGTAATACCTTATTGGGAACATATACAATGGAATGAAGGGAAGTCTATAGGAATTATCACCTTGCCATCCGACAGTCCGGATAAGCCCTACAAGGCCAAGAAGGGGAGTGCCTGGACAACTTATATTAGGGTGGGTAGTACATCCCGTGAAGCCACAAGGGAAGAGGAAGCAAGACTCTATCAGGCTTCAGGGATTATGCGCTATGACAGAAAACCAGTGCCGGGTTCGGAGTTCAAGGATTTAGACCTTCGGCGATTACAGAACTATTTCCGAGAAATACGAAAACAGGAATGTCCCTCAATAGAAGATAAAGATATGGAAGACTGGCAAAAGCTTTTGATCAATACTGAGTTTATGTTGGAGAGTCATACTAGGCCCATCCCTACGGTTGGAGGAATCTTGCTTTTCGGCCGTTCTCCAAATCGATACTTGCCACAGTCAGGTATTTCAGCTGTTGCATATCCCGGAAAAGAGAAGGACTATGCCTCGCTTGAACGGGTTCAAATACGGGGGCCGATTACGCCTTTGTATGCTTCTTCACGAGAAGTTCTTGAAACTGGAATCGTAGAGCAAGCGATAGAGTTCGTCCGACGTAATACATCAGTTGAAGCATGGATTGATGAAAGAGGGGTTCGCCAGGACCGCTGGAAAGATTACCCTTTGGAATCTGTCCGCGAGGCAATCGTCAATGCAATAGTTCACCGGGACTATACTATTACCGTGATGGATATAGAAATTTCAATTTTTAACGACAGGCTTGAAGTCATTTCGCCGGGTCGCCTCCCCAACACGGTTACTGTGGAGAAGATAAAGGCTGGATATCGGGCTACACGAAACGAGCTGATCAAAGAGGTCTTGAGAGATTATCGATTTATTGAGGCCAGTGGACTCGGCGTTCCACGAAAGATCATAAGGGGCATGTTAGAGCACAATGGTAAATACCCCGATTTAATCGAAGAAGAGAATCGTTTCATTGTAAGGCTTTGGAAATAAGATCCTTCTTAATGCCATTTAACCTAACTTCTATGCAATGATTGATAACGTGTCGGAGAGAATGATTTATGCCCACACATGACATCATTGACAACCGTAATGAGAAGTTGGTTGACCACATCAATCGCATCCTCGGTTCAACCGGAGCAGCACGGTTCGCAGTGGGGTATTTCTTCCTCTCCGGCCTGACCAGCATCGCTGAAAAGCTGGCAAAGGTTAAGGAGTTGCGTTTGCTTATAGGTAATACTACTAATCGAGAAACTTTGGAGCAGATGGCCGAAGGCTACCGTCGATTGGAACTCGTGGCCGAAGCTACCGAGGCCCAATATTATCCGAAGAGGACCGAAACCAAGCGGATGTCATCTGAAACTGCTGAAAATATCCGCTCATCTATTGAACTGATGGACCAAACAGATGAAGACGAAAATCTGGTCAAGACGCTTGTTCGAATGATAGAAGAGAAGAGGCTCAAAGTCCGTGTCTATACAAAAGGGAGAATGCACGCCAAGGCTTACATTTTCGACTATGGGACAGTCTATGACGGAACCGGAAAGCCTGTGGATCGTCACGAGAATGGTATAGCTATTGTGGGATCATCTAACCTCACACTGTCTGGTGTTACTCACAATACCGAACTCAACGTGGTCGTCCAGGGAAACGACAATCACGCCGAATTGGTCCGTTGGTTCGAGGATCTTTGGAAAGAGTCTCAAGATTTCGACGAAGCCTTGATGCAGGAGATGAAGCAGTCCTGGGCCGTTGCCCCGGTTCGTCCTTACGACATCTACATGAAGACTCTCTACACGCTGGTCAAAGACCGGCTGGAAGGAGAGGAAGACAAAGATATCCTCTGGGACGACGAGATCACCAAACGATTGGCTGACTTCCAGAAAGTAGCTGTCCGACAGGCCATACAGATAGTTCGTGATTATGGCGGGGCATTCATCGCCGATGTTGTTGGTCTCGGCAAAAGTTATATCGGAGCCGCCATTGTCAAACACTTCGAGCGTACCGAACATGCCCGACCACTCATCATCTGCCCTGCTGCTCTGGTAGATATGTGGGACCGCTACAATGAGGTTTATCAACTTAATGCTCGTGTCCTTTCCATGGGGTATCTGAAAGAAGACGATGATGGTACGGCTAAATTTCTTCTTGAGGATATAAAGTACCGTGACCGGGATTTTGTGCTGATAGATGAGAGTCACAATTTGCGCTATCCTGATACGCAACGATACAAAGTGGTTCAGGCCTTCTTAGCCACGGGACGACGGTGTTGTTTTCTGACTGCAACTCCCCGCAACAAGAGTGCATGGGATGTGTACCACCAGATCAAGCTTTTTCATCAAGATGACAAGACTGACCTGCCTGTAAACCCACCATCATTAAGGGAATATTTTAAGCTTATTGAGCATGGTGAAAGGAAGTTGCCGGATTTACTTTCCAACCTACTCATACGGCGGACCCGTAATCACATTTTACGCTGGTACGGTTTCGATGCAGAGACCCATCAACCTGTCGATCCTTCACGGTTCAGGGAATATCTGGATGGAAAGCGAAGGGCATATGTTTTTGTGGCTGGGCGACACCAATTTTTTCCCAAGCGAGAGTTAGATACTATCGAGTACAGCATTGAAGAAACATACCAGGGTCTCTATCAACAATTGCGCAAATACTTGGGTAAATCTCGCAAGGGCATTCCGGGCAAGCCACCAGTGGACGAACTGACCTATGCACGGTATGGCCTATGGCACTATGCCACCAAGGAAAAGCAACGGCGTGAGCCCTATGCCAGCCTACATCGGGCTGGTGCCAACCTCAGAGGATTGATTAGGGTGTTGTTGTTCAAGCGGTTTGAGTCGAGTGTTTTCGCATTCAAAGAAACGATAGATAAACTGCTAAAAGTACATGAACGATTTCGAGAGGCTCTATCACAGGGATTTGTCCCCGCAGGAGAAGACGCACAGGCAATTCTTTATGAGCCAAACCAGGCTGAAGAACAAGACTTAATGGACGCTCTTCGTAAGATTTCGGGTCGATACGATATAGCGGATTTCGACCACGATTGCCTGCAAGAGCACATTGACCATGACATTCAGCTCCTCAAGAAGATTCAGACTCTGGTTAAGCCTATCACTCCAGACAAAGATAATAAACTTCAGACTCTCAAGAAGTGGATGAAGGAGAAACCCCTTAAAGATGGTAAACGGCTGATATTCACCCAGTATGCCGATACAGCACGTTACTTATTCGATAACTTGAACCCTGGGGGCAAACTGAATGATGTCGAAGTCATTTTTAGCGGCGATAAGAGCAAGGCTCGTGTTGTGGGTCGTTTTGCGCCGAAGGCCAACCCTGAATATAAATTCCAATCTGGGGAATCAGAGCTGTTTACTGTTATTGCTACGGATGTTCTGGCAGAAGGTTTGAACCTCCAAGATTGTGATAAGGTTATCAATTATGACCTGCACTGGAACCCGGTGAGGCTTATACAACGCTTTGGCCGCATTGATCGGATCGGGTCTGATTATGATGTTATCTATGGTTTCAACTTTCTCCCAGAGACCGGTATCGAGCGAAACCTTGGGTTAAGGCAGAAACTAAAGAACCGAATCCAGGAAATCCACGATACCATTGGAGAAGATTCAGCCATTCTTGATCGCTCCGAACAAATCAATGAAGAGGCAATGTACGCCATCTATGAAAAGAAGGGTGGGCAGTTAAGCCTATTTGAGGAGGAAGAAGAGGAATTTCTAGATCTCAACGAGGCAGAGGAAATTCTAAGACAGTTGAGGAGGGAAAACCCAGCTGAGT
>Ga0315274_10005035_pt1 | contig 19384 bp, 15 predicted proteins | sample YL17G02_20_MG_FD_203700 | JGI IMG/M metagenome (GOLD analysis project Ga0315274, IMG submission 203700) | Sediment microbial communities from Yellowstone Lake, YNP, Wyoming, USA - YL17G02_20 | ecosystem: Environmental > Aquatic > Freshwater > Lake > Sediment | place: USA: Wyoming | collected... | reverse complement strand
CGGGGAGCTTCAGCTCGGGGGCAGTTCTAAGCATCAAATTATTTCGGGCACGCAGGATCTTTTGCCGTATCATGTATCATTATAGGAAACCCCTGTCAAGAGAAATTTCACTGGAGAGAAATTTCACTGGTGTTGACTGAGTTTTCAATGCGTTTTTTTCTAATCCATTGAAACTATTTGGTCAGTCGAGAATTAAGGTGTTGAAGGGAGACTATTTCCCCCAAGACGAAAAACTCCTCAGTAAAATATTCTCGGCAAGCTGCAAAGCGTCGTCAGTGAAGGAAATGGAGCCGCTATGAGCGAAGAATCGAGAATATCAGCGAGTTTGAAGGGACACCTCTCAAAATTCTCAGGAATCGTTCCGAATCTTAGAATCTTTCTTACCAATTGGGATTTAATCCAGTTTCGTGTTCACATTAAAGCTCCGTGTGGCTCGTTAATATGTTTCCTATTCGGATGCCGACTTAGTAATTATTTGGTCTCATACGAAAATAGGTAACCTTGAAACTAGAAACATTTTTTTATTGACATGTGTTTCCATTTTGGATACGTTATTGCCACCATGTACGAGAGATCGATTGCAAGAAACATAAAAAGGGTATCGGTCGTGGTCTACCCCTTTTGGAGATTGGGGTATAAATTGTCGTTTTAAAGAGATAACTGCTCGCAAACCATTGATGGATAGGGTTTTCCCGAAGGGAGGTGAGGTCAGAAAATGACTGGTTAGATTTCCTGTCAAAATCAATACAATCAAAGTCTTATGAAGGGCTAAGAAAATCAGAAAAGGAGGTGCGCAAATGGAAAAAAATATACAAAAAATCGAACCGGTGGAAGAATACAGTCATTATGAATTTACTCAGGAGGACGTGCAATCTACCTATTGGGTTTGGGACCGTGGTCATACCCCTCCAGGATATCCTTGGACGCCCATGTTCGTTTGCTGGTGGTTTTACGGTGTCAATGGATGTATGGCTCAAGCATATGAGGATATGCCATCGCCTCTTTCCAAAGGGCCTCGTGCTCACTCGTTGCACGGCTATCATATGGTAACAATCAGTTCACCACAAGAACACGAGAAGAAGGAACGTGCCGAGAGGTACAAGGGAGCAGTGCGTCCTTGGCTTGAGAACTCTGACAAAATGTTGAACCAAGCGATCTCTGAGTTAATGGGGTTATACGATAAATTTAAGAAACACAATTATGAGAAGGCTACCTGGGGAGAACTGATTCAGTGGGTTGCGGATATGAAGCACCTCTGTCATAGGCACTGGTATTGGCATTATTACTGCATGCTGTCAACTGGCATAGTCTATCAGGACTGGGAATCACTTAGTAGTGAGCTTCTGGGGATTGATGGGTACCATCCTCAATTTCAGAAATTGATGAGGGGTTTTGACAATCGTAATTTCGAAGCGGATAGAAGGAAGTTCAGGCTTGCGAAACGCATTATTGAACTGGGTCTCAAGGACCTCGTCCTGAGTAGCAAACCAGAAGAGATAATCCCCAATCTTAATAAAAGTGAAACGGGAAAGAAGATTGTTGCCGAGCTCAATGCATTTCTGGACGAGTTTGGTTGGCGGAACGCCATGATGATGTCATTTGAAACGCCATCCTGGAGGGAAGACCCAACGCCAGTGCTCATGCACATCAAACAGTTTGTGGCCAATCCTGTCTATGTGTTAGACGAGACCATAGCGAGGCAAGCCGGGGAAAGAAAAAAGTTAGAAGAAGAAACAATTAATAAGCTGCCCATAGACCAGAGGGAGTGGTACCGCATCCTTATGAAAGCGGGGCAGAGGTGTAGTAGTTGGGCAGAAGACCACAGCTTTTACATGGAATTTTATGCTCATGCAATAAACCGCTATTTCTGGCTTCAAGTCGGCGAGAGGCTTACGCAGGTCGGTGCTCTGGAGAAACCTGACGACATCTTCTTCTTGGTCCCGGACGAGGTACTTAATATACTCTCTGACCCCTACGTATTTAGCGGCAAGACCATAGCAAAGAGAAGGAAGGCAGATTGGGAAAAGGCCAAAAAATTTACTCCTGAGTTTTATTACGGGGCGCTTCCTTTTGAAGAAGCCATGGGGAAATTCATGGGGACTAAGGATGTAGTTATGGTTCAAACAGTGGCCGGAAGACCACCCATACCCAGGCCAGAGCTAAAGGCTGACCTGTTAGGCATTATTGGTTCACCGGGCATTGCTGAAGGTCCAGCTCGCGTAATTTTTTCACCCGCCCAGCTTGGGGAAGTCCGACCAGGTGAAATCCTGGTTGCTCCAGCAACGGATGCCACTTGGACGCCCGCCTTTAGCCTGATCAAGGGAGCAGTGATAGACTCAGGGGCACCCATGGCCCATGCCGCTATCATCTGTCGGGAGTATGGGATACCCGCGATTTTAAATACGATGGAAGGCACAAGTAAAATCAAGACGGGGCAAAGAATAAAAGTTGACGCAGAGATTGGCGCTGTCTACATACTGAAGTAAGAAGCTTACAACATCTAGTACTACTGACCCTAGGGATACCATGACCTGAAAGCTCTGGCGGGTTTGTATTGTTCCCTGTCATGCTAGGGTACAGGAGCCATGAGCGATTCTGACCAGGGCAGATATGGGTAAAATCTGCCACCAGAGTGGAACCTGTAGACAGACACACTGGGAGGTGCCGAATGGCATCAGGGAGTATATTACAGCTCTGGAAGAACATGGGGAACTGAGGAGGGTAAATAGGAAAGTCGACTGGAATCTGGAAACAGGGACAATTATCGTCTAACCAACGAGAGGAAGTTCCCATCTCCCTTCTTCAAGAAAGTTGCCAGGTATTTTTCTGCCCACAGGACTTTGGGAGGCTGTTTAGCGGAGTCAGCAGAGTATTGCCAAGCTAAAAAGAGCGAGCTCAGGCTACGGAGAGGCAGATAGGGGGTAGAAATGAGCAAAGATAAGTTAGTATTTTGGTTTGAGGAAGTAGGACAGGAACATAACGATATAGTAGGGAAGAAGGGAGCTAATCTGGGTGAGATGTGCAGACTAAACATGCCGGTAGCTCCAGGGTTTGCCATTCCCACGGATGCCTACCGCAGATTCATGGCTGAAACCGGTGTTGCCGAGAAGATCTCTAAATATATAGCCAGCCTAGGCAAGATCAGTGAGATTACCCAATGCGAAGATACAAGCAAGGTGATACGCTCCATGGTCGAAAAGAAAGAAATACCTAACTATATAAGGGAAGAGATATGCTCATGCTATAACGCATTGTGTGAGAAGGTGCAGATAACTGATGTTCCTGTTTCAATAAGGTCAGGGGCGCCAACCAGCCGTCCCGGATTGTTCGAAACTTACCTCAATGTGAGGGGTAAGGAGGAGGTGCTTCAGCAAGTCAAGAAGGTATGGTCAAGTGCATTTACTGCCAGGGCTATGTGGTATCGCCTTGCCCATGATATTCCGGTGGATAGTGACGTATTAGGTGTTGTTGTTCAGAAGTTGGTGAATGCTCGCTCGGCAGGTATTACCTTTACTGCTGACCCGGTGACCGGTGACAGGTCAAGGATTATCGTGGAGGCTAGCTGGGGTTTGGGAGAGGGGGTTGTTAGCGACAAGGTTCAGGTAGACGGGTTTGTGATAAATAAGGAGACCCTGGAGGTAATTGAAAAAGCCATCGGTAATAAGACGTTTTGTATAACCTGTGGGAAAGAAGGTGGTATAGAAGAGAAGGATATACCTGTCGATAAGCAATTAGTTCAGTGCCTAAGCGAACAAGAACTAAAAGAGATAGCTCGATTATCTAAGTTGCTTGAGGAATGCCTAGGTCAACCCCAGGATATAGAATGGGCTATAGACCCTGACCTACCCTTTCCCAACAATATATACTTCTTCCAAACACGCCCAGTAAAGTTTGCCACGGAAAAAACCCGAACTCCTATTGACCGTTTACTGGATATAATGGCAAAGAGGGCACTCAGTCCTTGAAGATGAGGGAATACTTATGCTGGTAATGGCAGAAGGAAAATGGTAAGAAGCTGATTTATTACGCCAAGAGATGGAATGAGGCGATCTTGATTATAGCGCTTGTGAGTCTACTTCAACAATCGGTTCATCCCTTACCATTTTAGAACAAGTCTCACCAAATACCTCCAATTCTTAGGGCACTCGAATGGTCTTGGTAGCCCTTAAAGCCGGGAAATCTGATGGCACGATTAGTTTTCGTCTGCACCGTGAATCGAATGCGAAGTGTTATGGCCCATTATCTCTTTAAGGATCTACTCGCACAAAAGAAGGCGCTGGCTCAAGAAATTCATGTCTCATCAGCTGGAATTGTGCTCGACGGACAGATACAAAAACTGGAAGGGACAGGGATCAAAATTCCAGATCCACTCTTTGGGTACCGGCCACAGCCATGTGTCCTTTTCCATATGGCGATGCGAGGCCTGAATGTATCTGAACACAGGTCCATGCCGCTGACCTCAACAACGGCGCATGAGGCTGACCTAATTATTACGATAACCAGAAGTCACGAACATAATGTTCTGGCCGTATATCCACACTTAAAGAATAAAGTTGCCGCTTTGGAAGAATTATCTTACCCATTTCAGTTGCCAGAAATTGCTCATGAGCCACCAGGTTTAATGCCCCGTGACGAATTCTGTATGCGAGACTGTGACCGTTGGCATATTGCTAGAAAGATGATGTTAGAGACAGAAGAGCGCCTCATAGCGGCAGCAGACAAGATTCTAATTAGATCGAGGATTCGGACTGTTACCGACGAATAAGGACGTGACGGGAAACTAATGTGTATGGAAAAAACCTAAGCTGAGGACTCAGGGAAAATTTAGGTCTAGGACATAAATCGAGCAAGCATTAGTTTTGTAAGGAGGTAAGCATGGTTGGCATTACATCATTTGGGGTTTATGCTCCTGTCTATCGGCTCACTCGAGAAGAAATTTCTCGAGCTTGGAAGACTAAAAGCTTAGGAGGAGAAAAGGCTGTAGCCGGACATGACGAAGATAGCCTGACTATGGCGGTAGGGGCTACCCTGGATTGCATGAAGTACAGTCCGCAGAAAGCAGATGGTTTGTTCTTCGCAAGTACAACCTCGCCTTACAAAGAAAAGCAGGCGGCTGCTATCATTGCTGCCGCAGTTGATCTCCAAGAAGAAATCCGGACTGCTGACGTCACTGATTCCCTGAGGTCAGGGACGATCGCTTTGAGTTTAGCGATCGATGCTGTCAAAAGTGGTTCTGCTGAGAACATCATTGTTGCTGTCTCGGACTCTCGGATGGGGGCTGGAAAGAGTCAATTTGAGCAGCTATTTGGTGACGGAGCAGCTGCCTTAGCAATAGGCAGCTCAGATGTTATCGCTAGCATCGAAGGGAATTACTCCCTATTTAGTGAACTCCTTGATGTATGGAGGCTTGAAGGAAATACTTTCGTTCAGTCCTGGGAGGAACGGTTTATTCTTACTGAAGGATACATGAATATGATGCAGAAAATAGTCTCTGGAGTTATGGAGAAGTATAAGCTAACTCCCAAGGAATTTGCTAAGGCAGTCCTATACGGACCTGATGGGAGGAGCCATGCCAATTTAGCTAAGCGCCTTGGATTTAATCTCCAGACCCAGGTTCAAGACCCATTGTTTCAGTCCATTGGTAATGCGGGGACGGCGGCGCTTCCGATAATGCTAGTGAGTGCACTCTGCGAAGCCAAGCCTGACGATAGAATTCTGGTTGCTAATTATGGAGATGGGGGAGATGCCTTTATCCTTAAAGTCACCAAGAATGTGGAAAAGGTGCAAGGGAGGCAAAAGTTCAAGGAACGTTTAGCGAAGAAGACCTACATTGATTATGAAAGGTATCTGAACTGGCGGGATTTGGTGCCATCGGAGGAAGCACGTCGTCCGGATCCTCGGCCACCCTCCATCACGTGCTTGTGGCGGGAAAGGAAGAGCGTCCTATCTCTTTATGGAAATAGATGCAATCAGTGTGGTACCGTCCAGTATCCGCCACAACGAATCTGTGCGAAGTGTCAAGGAAAGGATGACTTTGAGGCCTACAAATTATCTGATAAGAGGGGAAAGATCTTTACATATGCTGTCGATTATTTAACAGCGAGCAAAGAATCTCCAGCCATTATTGGCGTCGTTGACTTTGAAGGGGGCGGTCGGTTGATGTGCGAAGTTGCTGAGTGTGAGCCTTCTGAGGTTAAAATAGGAATGCCCGTGGAGATGTGTTTTAGAAAGCTTAGTCGAAAAGGTAACATTCATAATTATTTTTGGAAAGCCAGACCGGTATACTAATCATAATGGAGATGGAGAAAATATGGGCACGATCAAAGATAAAGTTGCAATCATTGGGATGGGTTGTACTAAGTTTGGAGAGCTATGGGATAAAAGCGTTGATGACCTCATCATTGATGCAACCTATGAGGCATGTGAAGATGCCGGAATAGAGCTAAAGGATATTGAAGCCGCTTGGTTAGGAACCGTGTTTTCAGGGCACACGGCTCTCAGCTTGTCTCCGGCTTTGAAGTTGCAGTACATTCCTGTAACTCGAGTTGAGAATATGTGTGCGACAGGCACTGAAGCTCTTCGGGCTGCTGCCTATGCCGTAGCTGCGGGCGCGTGTGATATCGCCCTGGCTGTTGGCGTAGAGAAACTTAAGGACACAGGATGGACCGGTCTTCAGCCTACGAGTGTTGTCGGTAGGTCCACGATGGGCACTACAGGTACAGAGATAGGGCTTTCTCCACCCGCGATGTTTTCTCAATTAGCTGTCAGATATTTCCACCAATATAAGTTGGACCCTGACGAAGGTAAAAAACTCATGGCAGAAATTGCCGTGAAAAATCACCACAATGGCAGTTTGAATCCCAGAGCCCATTATCAAAATGAACTGACTGTTGAGCAGGTGCTGAAGGCCCCAATTGTCGCCTGGCCTTTAGGCGTACTTGATTGCTGCGGTGTGAGCGATGGAGCGGCGGTTGCCATCATCACTCGTTCCGATCTGGCGAGAAAATTTAGGGATGACCCTATTTATATTAAGTCTTTAGCCGTAAGCGTCGGCCCTCGACTGGATCTCATGACGCAGGATTATGATTTTGTACACATAGAAGAAAACGTCCGTGCCTCTAAAATGGCTTATGCCGAAGCCGGGATAACCAATCCCCGCAATGAGCTAAGTCTAGCTGAAGTGCATGATTGTTTTACCATTCATGAGATGGTGATTTATGAAGACTTAGGCTGGAGCAAGAGAGGCAGAGCCAAGGAAGATATAGAAAGTGGAACCTTTAAATTAAAAGGCGAATTGCCGGTAAATACTGATGGTGGCTTAAAGTGTTTTGGACACCCCCTGGGCGCCAGCGGCTTAAGGATGCAGTACGAAGTATATAAGCAGCTTCAGGGAAGAAGTGGGCCTCGCCAGGTAAGGAATCCGCGGCTAGGATTGACGCATAACTTGGGAGGAGATATCTGGGGAGGGATCTCCTGTGTATCTATTACTGGAAACGAACTAGACAGGAGGTAGCGGTTGCTCATGATTAGAAAATTCGATCATGTTGGAATAGTAGTCAAAAATACTGAAGAAATGGTGTCGTTGTTCTCGAATTTGTTTGGGTTCAAGATCTCTGAGTCGCTCACATTCCCAGAGGAGAGATTTAGGTCGACCCTTATATCCAAGGAGGGGGTGACTATCGAGTTACTCGAGCCAATTGGTTCTGAAGGAATAATACAGAGATTCGTTCAGAAGCAGGGTTGGGGACTGCATCATATCTCAATTCAAGTTGATAACATAGAGGATGAGATGAAGTCGCTAAAGGGTAAAGGCGTGCAACTTGTAAATAAGGAGCCCCAAGAGGTTAAAGGGACGTCCAACAAGAGTGCCTTTATACACCCCCGCTCGACCAGTGGAATATTGATCGAACTAATTCGTAGAGCATAGACTCAAGTTGAAGCGGGCTTGAGTAAACAGATAATTTCGATGGTGTATATTCTTACTTGAAGATGACCTAAAGCTTCCCGCTGATCAGGAGTTAAATTTGATACCGGGTATGTCTTGACAAAATCAAGCCAGTGTCTTACGACCGATGCAGGTGTTGTTGCAGTCGGTGGAGGAGGTGATTTCAAGAGTATTGAAGAAGGTGTGATGTAATGATTAAGGAGTATATTTCCACCAATGCGGTAGGGGAGGTAATCAAATGAGTCTTGGAAGATACCAAATAAGTCTTTGCAGGAACTGTGGGAATTGTGGGCTTGGTTTTTTCAAGCCCTTCAGAGAAGACGGTGTCATTCCTCAAGACAGTGGGCGTCTCTTATGTCCGCCTTATTTGAAGTATAAATTCCAATCATATAGGCCCACAGGCCGTGCGAGTATCATTATGTCATTAGCGAGCGGGAACCTCGACCTAACGAGTGAATTGTCGAAAAACACTTACAGTTGTACCCTCTGTGGTAGCTGTGATGAAATATGTTCCGAGGACAAGACTCCAGCTTTTAGAGCCTTAAGGAGAGAACTGGTCAAAGCTGGCAAAGGCCCCCTTGAACCTAGCCAAAAAATCGATGAGAATATTGAGAAAACCTCTAATGTCTTTGGGGGAAAGAACGAAAGAAAAACTGCCTGGTCAAAAGAATTGGCCCTCCCAAAGAAAGGAGAAACGCTCTACTTTGCAGGTTGTTTTAACTCATATGTTTCCCCTGAGGTCTCAAGGGCAACCGTAAGCCTCCTGAAGAAGGCAAGAGTTAATATCGCATATTTAGGTGAGGGTGAAGTGTGTTGTGGCAATCATCCTTTCTTAGATGGGCAGGCGGAGCTGGGGGAAAAGCAGGCGTCTTTATTGTTAAGCACCATAGATGAATGCGGTGCGAAAACAGTTGTCACTTCTTGTTCCTCTTGTTACAGGGTATTTAAGAACGACTACGTGGAGAAATTCGGGAAACTTCCTTTCGATGTTTTCCACATAACAGAGTACTTGTGGAAGCTTATAGAGAACAGGGAGCTTTCCTTTGGGACAAAAATCAATAAGAAGGTTAGCTACCATGATCCCTGTAGTCTTGGTCGCGGGTTCAGGATATTCGAAGAACCTCGAGGGATCATTAAAGCCATTTCGGGGATTGAATATGTTGAGATGCAGAATAATCGGGCATGGTCCTGGTGCTGCGGCGGTGGTATGTCGGTAAATTACTTTGCGACGCAGGACCTGGCTAGTTGGAGTGCTCAGCAAAGGTTAAAGGAGGCAGCCGAAGCTAGAGTGGATACTTTGGTTACGGCCTGTCCTCATTGTGCAGCAAACTTTCGGAGAACTGCTAAACAAGCTGAATTAGGGATTGAGATTTTGGATCTGACGGTGCTAGCTGATAATGCCACCGTCCAATAATATAGGATAGTCTTCGCAAATCATGGATGGGCCAGTTTGCTTGACTCTCAGCACCAAACCATTTGTCTGACTTGACGAATTTTCTGAACGTCGAGTACAAAGATGGGTAATCCCAAGAAGAAAGGAGAAAAAAATGGGAATACGCACTCGAGAAGAATACATAGAAAGTCTCAGAAGACAGAAACCGAGAGTTTATATGGGGGGGGAAAGGATAGAAAGTGTGGTTGATCATCCTGCCTTTCAGGTGGGGATTAACCTCATTGCCACTACCTTCGACATAGAGAACGATCCCAAATACCGAGACAGGGCGCAAATTGCTAAACCAATCTTTAATATTGTTAACGAGCCCATTAGCCGTTACAATCAGCTCATCGGGAGCCCAGAGGAGCTCGTTGAACATATTAAATTATATCAAACGCACGAAGATTTCATGATTCCATGTGGCTATCGATGTTTTGGTTTCCATGCGATGAATTCATTATGGGCTAACACCTATGATATAGACCAGAAATATCACACCGAATATCATGACAGGACGATTGAGCTGACAAAAAAAATTCAGAAGGAAGACTTGGTAGTCGCTGCTACCTCAGTAGACGCCAAGGGGGACCGAAGGTTCCCACCAGGTAAGCAGCCTGATCTAGATGTGAATCTGCGCATCGTCAAGAGGAGGCACGATGGCATCGTCGTCAGGGGTGCAAAGCCACACTGTACGGCCGCAGCGTATTGCAATATGCTCAATGTTCGTGGATCCACTGGAGGGCCTGAGGAGGAGAAGGATTTTGCTGTTGCTTTTTCCACTCCAATTGATGCTCCGGGGATAACCATTCTATGCACGCGGCCACGCTTCCCCCTCGAGCCAAAGAAATTTGAGAATCCATACAGCAAACGATATGGCGGCCAAATCGAAGGAATGGTAATTTTTGAAGATGTCTTTGTCCCTTGGGAAAATGTCTATATGTGTGGCGAGATTGAGTTCGCTCGTCAAATGGCGTCGTTGAGACATGGTTATCACATTATGCATAAGTGTATGTGCCGGCCAGTTCTTCTGAAGATTGCCATTGGGGCCACAGCATTGATGGCTGAATACAATGGCCTGGATCAAACCGAGGTCGTTCAGGAAACCCTCGCCGACATGGTGATGGAATATCATATTTTACAGGCTTGTGCACTATCCTCTGCCATGCAGGCCTGGCGCCACGAGTCAGGGATATACTTTGCCAAGGACGGGCCAGCATCGAGCGGCAAGGTTTATATGACACACAAATTGGGTGAGGAGCGTGTTAACCTTCTAGAATGTGCTGGAGGGCTAGCGACAACGAAGGTGTCGGAAAAGGATTACCTGAATCCAGAAACAAAAGGGTATATTGAAAAGTATTATAAGGGGAGAGACGGTGTGCCAACAGAAAACAGGTTTCGTGCCCTCGCGCTTATCGAGGACCTAACAACATCGGAATTTGCTGGGTGGTATCTTGGACTGGTAGTACTTGGCGGGACGCCCGCACGAACGCACAAACGGGCGATCATGGCCGAATGGAACATGGAGGAATGTAAGAGGTTAGCGAAGGCAGCCGCTTTGATAAAGGAGTGACAGTGAAGTCGTAACCATAGACAGATTCAGAATGTGGCGGGCAAGAGAGATGCGAACCTGGATGTGATGGTTAAGTTCGGACTGACGCGAATATTTACAATTGATCATATAAAGGATCAACATATAGTTTAAGAATGAGAAGAGGAGAAATAAAATGGATACTGTATTAGCGAATCAATTGAAAGAAATTTCTGGGGCAGAAAACGTAACTGATTCGCCGGTAGATTTAGAGGGTTATCGCCTCGTTAGTTCTCATGCTCAGGCGTTTTTTCCGGAGTTATTGGTAGCGCCGGATGTAGTTGTGGTGCCGAACTCTGCTCAAGAAATATCTAAAATCGTTTCTTTGGCTAACAAGCACAAAATGCCAGTTTCAGTTAGAGCACAAGCAACAAATCATGAGGGCCCGAATATCCCGTTACATGGAGGCATCCTCCTGGACATGTCGTTCATGGACAAAATTGAAAAAATAGATGAGGAAAATATGGTGGTGATAGCTGCAGCTGGTTGCTCGACTAATAAACTATTCACTGCACTTGACGAAAGAGGGCTAGCCTTTCCGATAAGGCCTTGGTTCGATCCTCATATGCAACTTGGTGCGTACATATCTTCAAATGGAACAGGTGATTACTCTAACTTCTTTGGGACCGTCCCGCAGCAGGTAGTTGGCTTGGAAGTTGTTCTGGCTACGGGGGAAATTGTAAAACTGGGATCCTGGGCGTATCCTAATGGATACGGGGCATGGAACAGGTTTCCAGGTGGGCCAGATTTAATTGGGTTATTTTCCGGATCGGTTGGCACGCTTGGAATTATAACTAAAGTTGCGCTTAGGTTAATAAAGAAAAGAGAACACATATGGTATAGAGCTTTTGGCTGGCCTAGAGAAGAGGCGCACGAGATGGTTAAGGGAATCCATGAATATTTTGGATATGGCGTCCACAATATAAGTTTGCACAACTGTTGGGCTTATCATCAATTACCAAAGATGGTGGAATGGCTCAAGGGGCAGAATATATACTTTATTGTAAACCTAAACCAAGTCGGGGAAGACGAGGAAGAGCTGAGACTAAAAGAGAAACATATCACTAAAATCAGCAAAAAAAATGGTGGCTTAGACTTGGGAGAAGAAGTTTGTAAAATTGCGCTGGGTCCTCCATGGTACCTCTTCAATCTATCGAATTTGAAAGGAAAGTCGAGACCAGTAATAAAAGGGGAAATAATTGGACGGGGCAGGCAAGGTTATAATTCGATACTTTTCTACAGTTACATTCCTGTATTGAAGTTTCCTGATTTTTGGGACATGTATGAGGACCTGGCAAACAAGTATCGATTGTCAACTCCTGAACGGGGGCCTATCCTATACTGTTGGGGGATTCCTCCCTGTGCGCTAAATCCTTTTCCTGTCATACCATTCCGGAGAAATGATCCTGAAGAGGTAACCCGGGCAAGGGAATTTTACGGAGAACTGGTACGCAATTTCTTGAAGCAAGGAGGGAATCCTTATTGTATTGGAGCCGCATGGCCTAAAGAAGTTCTGAGCAACCAGGGAAGTGCTTATGACCTTGTGAGAAAATTGAAAGAAACGCTTGACCCCAACAACATTCTAAATCCGGGCCAGATTTGATTTGGCCGTTTCGATAAGGTGAAGCTCCCCGCCCCTGCCTATCGGCAGGCACAGGTCGGGGCGTGCGGACCGCTTACCGGTCAATCTTCCTTCTGAATATACATCTTGAAAACGACATTGCCCCATCCACCACGCTCAGGACCCATATCCAGACATCTCACACGGTCAAGAAAAAACGGCTGGGTAGTGTCCACCCCTGACAGAACCCGATCGTGGGTCATCCAGACCCAAGAGATCATTTGCGAGATGGCTGCAGCGCAAATTTTGGGGAAGGTGGTCTCCTCAGGGATAAGCCTCCCCGTAGCCGTGAAGACATACTTGTCTCCTATTCTGGGCCTGTAGGCGCATCCCTTTACCTCCACCACCTCTGCAACCAGCTTATGTTTATGAAGTTTGTCCAAATTCAATATAAGATTACGTTGAGCAGGAGTTAGATTATCAATGTCACCGTCAGTCCATCCCTTAAACTTCTCTTTCAGGCTTTGTCGGAATTCTTGGTCTTGAAAAATGTCTTTGTCCTTCATCGCTGATGCACCTCCTGCTATCAAATCATAAGAGTTCGTTTCAACTGATCCATTTGAGTTTTATGCTCTGTCCCCTCTCAATTTAACCCTCTCGATTTCGGGTAACTCGACTTTAGCAGATTTCCAAACTGAATTGCAGCCCAAAATGAGGCTGCGTCATACCAAATTAAGAAAAAAAGTATCCTTAACCACCGCCCTTGCCAATCCCTAATTTGTCAAACCTGATCTGAGCTAGCCCAGCAAATTACCAAGAGACTACTTTTTCTTGGCGTCAAGTACCTCCTTGATCTTGGGCAAGTTCAGTCTTTCTACCTTCCGTTTCTGTCTCACTTCATCGCTTGCAGCAAAAATAGCGTAATCTCGGTCGAGAACCGAATTCCCCCATTCATCGTCCTTCACAATCTCAAGACGTTCGTAAGGCGGTTTCCACCATTCGTCCTTAGTTTTCATTCCTCTTCGAGGGTAGTCTCGACCTGGTCCGGTAAAGCGTATCCATAACGGTGGGTAAAGCAGCATTTGGGCCCTTCTCGCTGCTGTAAAAGGTTTAAAATCCTCCCTCCCTGAGCCTGGCTCAAAATACCAGCGCTCTTTACATGGCCCTAAAGGCACGACGACAATCGTGCTGCAATCGGGGAGGTGTCCCATGCGCATGAAGACTGTGCCTGGGATCATCGCAACTCTGCTCTCGACATTGTGGTGATGAGCGGCTGCGGCCGCCCAATCGACCGCGATTCCAAACTCTACGAGTCTCCAGATGCAGCTTGGTCCTTTCATCAGCCATCCCCACGGTTCGCCCCCGGTCTCGTTGAGCCTATTTTGGTAGTTAATCACTGCCTCGCGGCATGTCTTGAAGCCACAAGCTCCACAATTGAACCCAATCTCATTGCACTTGAGACAGCGGGTGGACTCAATTAAAGACGTTTGTTCACTCAGGCCAAGCTCGACCTCGGCGAAACCCGTTAGGACCTGGTCAATAGGTAGATGTGGCATCGAGGGTCTTTTAGCCTCACCATTAGCCATTGCAAGTGCTTCCTGCGCCCGGGACACCTGCGGAATCTCCTCGGCTGGAGCAAGCACCTCATCAATTATCCCCAAGCCACCCAGGTATTGGTCTATCCAAGAAGCTGCCTTTCTCCCTGCTGCAACAGCTTCAATGAATGACGCCGGTCCGCTGACTGCATCGCCGCCAGCGAAAACTCCTATCTTGTCTGTGGACAGGGTACCCTCGTCAACTTGAAGCATGCCGCCGCTCCCAAAGGATAGACCAAAATCAGAAGGCGTGTCTGGTGATTGACCAGTGGCGACAATCACCCTATCGACCAGGAGAGTGAACCCACTCCCTTCGATCGGCTCCGGGGATGGTCTGCCGGTCGGATCAGGAGCACCCAGCTTCATACGAACACATTTCACCTCAAGTCCGTCACCTCTCTTGATCAGAGTGGGTGAAGTGAGGAATTCAATCTTCACCCCTTCCCGTTGGGCATCCTCTACGTTGTTCCGGTGCGCGGGCATCTCAACCATAGAACGCCGGTAAAGGATCGACACCTCCTTTGCACCACACCGAAGTGCAACACGAGCAGCGTCCACGGCCGCATTGCCACCGCCAACCACCGCTACTCTTTTCCCCACCCTAATTTCCTTGCCTAAGTTCACGTCTCGCAGAAATGAGAGACCGTCAATGACTCCTGGTAAATTCTCACCCTCAATTCCCAGTCCATCCGGACGATGTGCTCCAATGGCAACGAAGATAGCATCATAGCCTTGCTTGAAAAGCTTATCTAAGGACTTAATCTTCGTGTTTAACTTAATCTCCACCCCGAGTTCTTTTATCATATCAATTTCCTTGTCCAAAACTTCCCGGGGCAAACGATACTTGGGGACCCCTATGCGCAGCATACCTCCCGGCTCGGAAGAGGCTTCAAAGATGGTAACAGCATGACCGCATACCTTCCTTAAGTAATAGGATGCAGTAAGTCCTGCCGGACCCGAGCCGATGACAGCGACGCGCTTCCCCGTCGTTTTGCTCACTGACATACTTGGCTTCCTATTCAGCGCTGAATCCATAGTAAAACGCTTGAGCGTCAGGATCGCAATGGGATTATCTCTAAGTGTGCCACGCCGGCATTTCGTCTCACAGGGTGCGTGGCAAACGCGGGAACAAATGGAGGCAAGGGGCAACTTCTCCCGGACCACTGCCGCTGCCTGGTCATATTTGCCGTCACCAATCAACCGAATGTAGCGCGGTACATCTATACCAACGGGGCAGGCTGCTCTGCAGGGTGCTTTGACATCGGGCGTAGCGTCAGCGCCGACGAGCAAAAGAACCGGCGGCTGGCCTAAATCGTAGGCCAACTTATAGGTTTCACCGGAGAGTACTACGCCTCGTTTGTTGGCCTCTGCCTGAATGGTAAAATAGTCCTTCAATTCTTCTCCAGTGAGTATTTCCATCTTAATTTCAGTTTTGCCGGTGAGTTGCGGAGCATGGAGCACAGCTTGAGCACAATGCTGAGCTACCTGCAATAATCCCTCATGGGCAAATACATTCCCATCGTATTTAGGCATAATGATTCCTCCTACCGCTTTTCTGAGGGGTCGCCCGATCTGTAGCCTAACCCTGTCGCCGGTCTCAAGCCCAATTGATTGACGTTGCCGCGAATAGCATCTATACCCCTTTCCAAATTGATTAAGTGGTAATCAAGAGCCGGGTCGGAAGGTTCACACTTGGACCTTGCAGCGATCCCGATTCCTATGACCAGCGCAGAATTACGACAATAGCCGAGTTTTTGAGCAGCTAAGCCCATAGTTATGAAAGGGCGAGCATCGACGTAAAGATGCGTAGCGACCATGAGGGCACTCCCGATATTATAGCCAAGTTGATGGGCATAGACGGCGCATAGAGGCCCTTTGAGGAGTACGTCGGATCTCCTATCGGTGTTATCGATTAAGCCCATTGACTGCTTTCTGCGTTCATAGACAAAACTGCAATCAGGCCTCCCAGCACATAAACCACATTCCCCGTCCCAGGGATCGGAATAAGCACGAGTGTTCCCCAAGAGTAGGATGACATCCACTCTACGGACCATGATCGCCTCATACAGAAAGACATGCCGCTGGGCTTCTGTCTCATAGGCCAGCTCTTCCATTTTTCTGCCAATTTGCTCTTGTTCTTCTTCGCCGTAGACGATTTCGCCTTCGGTCATTGGGATACCACCAATGTTTGGAGCAGTCAACGCTCCGTTCATCATCAGTTTCGCCGCGATAACGGCATTGTCCCGCCTTTGCTGGTCTGTTGGCGAATAGGGGGGCCAATCTCTAATAACGATCCTCGGCATAGTGTCTCCTTTCAAATATTCGTGCTACGTTCGCCTCAGGTATTATTCTTGTTCACTCACAATGCCTGCTTGCTTAAGATCCATACGAGTAAACAACAATCCGTTTTCGATACCCAAGATTGTTTCGGCAATAAAACAGTACGAGACCGCAGCTATTCTTGTCAAGAATTATAATGGCCTCCAGAACAATAGTCAACACGAAGGATAATTAGGAGAAGGATACTTAGGAGAAAAAGTCCAAAAAGGTCCAAAAAGACTTGACAAAATTTTATTTCAACATTTATAATACCGGACGTCCGGTATAACAATGAAACACTCTCAAAGGAAGAAGACATCCAGAAAAATAATTAATACAGCCCTCAAATTATTCGTTAAGAAAGGGTTTCATGGTACCTCAATTTCAGATATCTCAAACGCAGCTAAGTTAACTAAAGGGGGAATCTACTTTCATTTCAAAAACAAAGACACACTTTTAAAAGAAATATTGGAAGAATATGAGAGAATCTATTTGGATAAAATGATCGAGGTGGTGAAATCTTCGGAGGGGAAAGCAATCGAAAAGTTAGAACATCTCTTAAGATTTTCTCTAAATTTTTCAGCTGAGAATAGAGAAATTTGTTTATGCCTAACAAGTCTTGCTACAGAATTATGCTCAAGTAAAAAAATATGAAAACGATATAAAAAGGATTTATGAGGAATATAAAAAATTCCTTGTCAATTTATTTGAAGAAGGGAAAACAGATGGATCTTTCAGGGAAGACATAAGCCCCGATGTTCTTGCACTAAATTTCATAGGTGCAAATGAGGGGAATTTATTCCAGTGGAATATGAATAGGGGCGATAATGCTGAAAAATTTTCAAAGGAATTTTCAAGAAGCTACATGAAATTTTTGTTAAATGGAATCTGTAAGCCGAAAATAAATTATTCGAATACCCTTAATTCTGTTTAGTATGAGGCTTTCCGGAATCTGCAAATTGAATATGAATTGAGTCGCAACGGGGGTTATCTCAGCTGAATAAGGAATAAATAAGGAAGGAGGTTTTTTTGAAAATGGAGACTTCAGAGAAAAAACGAATTCCTGCTGTGCAAGGTCTATTCACTTGGCCCTCTGCTGAACCACATTTCATAGCCAGTAGATGCAAAAAATGTGGCACGGTCTCTTTCCCCAAGAGTCCATTCTGTCGTAATCCAAAGTGTAAAAACAAAGTAGATATCGAAGAAACTTTATTGACTCGTCGAGGGAAGTTACTGACTTATACGTTAATATGTTACCCTCCACCGCCTCCTTTTGTGGCATCTCAGCCTTTTGTCCCATTCCCCATAGGTGAAGTACGGTTTCCCGAAGGGATTGCGATCATAGGGCAAATGACTGGATGTAAGTATGAGAATTTGAAAATAGGTATGGAAGTTGAGATGGTGGTGGACAAGCTTTTTGAAGATGAGCAAGGGAATGAGGTTGTTGGTTGGAAATTCCGGCCCATTTAGTCTCGTCTCCTGTCCTTTGTGATCGAACCTATTTGAGGATCACGTACGGCGGCAGTTATTTAGAAAAAGAGTTCGGTTGTAAACAAACAGAAAGGAGTACTTAGAATGGCAAAATTGCTTGGAAGAGAAGTCGCAGTCGTCGGAGTGGGTATGCACCCGTGGGGAAAATTTCCCCAAAAAAGTCCGCATCAACTTGGTTGCGAGGCGGTATTGAGCGCTCTTAAGGATGCCGGACTACAGTGGGGTGACGTCCAGTACCTGGTTGCGTCGGTCACTCCAGAGATTAAAGGGAATGAGAGTATCCTCCCTGGCCAGGTGCTCTGCGAGAAAATGGGCGAATTGGGCATTCCTGTTATCAATGTTTCCAACGTTTGCGGGTCAGGGGGCGTTGCGATTAAGGTTGCCTATCAGGCCATTGCTCTTGGCGAATGCGATATCGCACTTGCTGTTGGGTTTGATTGTAGCCCAGAAGGCTTTTTCCCAGGCACCCTGGGCACACGGGACCTGAATGATGCGAACTTCATGCGGTGGAGGATCGTGGGGGCCCCAAACCCATCGCATTGGGCTATGGAATGCCGGAAGCGGATGCAGAAATATGGAACGACGGAACGTACTCTGGCGATGACAAAGGTGTTACCCAGCAGAAACTCCGTTCACAACCCCTATGCGAGATACCGGAAAGTCTATAGCGTTGAAGATGTACTTGCATCTCCTATGGTATGCGACCCGTTGCACCTTTTGGAGATCTGTGCCACGAGTGATGGCGCAGCGGCAGTTATCCTTGCCAGTATGGACGTAGCAAAGGGGCTTTCCGCGAAGCCAATCACCGTAGCTGCTGTGACGACGTCTCATGCTCAGTATGGTGACGGGACGGTGCATCTGATCGGCGTTTCGTATCATGGGGAGCAGGAAACTCCTGTTGCCAGTGAAGGTTATGTTGCGGCTCAGGCGGCCTATGAACAGGCAGGCATTGGCCCCGAGGATTTAGACGTGGTTGAGCTACCGGACAACAGCGCCTGGCATTATCTTACTTATCTGGAGAGTCTCGGGTTGGCAAAGGAAGGCGAGGCAGATCGGCTCGTTATCGAGGAAGCTACAACAATTGATGGCAAAATTCCGTGTTGTACCAGTGGTGGGTTTGCGTCCTTTGGTGAGACCACGGCGGCCATGGGCCAATTCCAAGTTTGCGAGTTGGTATGGCAGCTGAGGGGAATGGCAGGTCCGAGGCAGGTGAAGGGAGCGAAGGTAGGTCTGGGGCAGCTCTACGGAGGAAACGGAAATAATTCCGTCATTATCTTGAAAACTTGAAAAATTAACTATGTAGAGAAGATTGTTGAACAACTACGGGAATAGAAGGTAGCGCTCTGTAAGGATTAGCTTGAATTTACGCCAGCGATCTAAATAAGGGGTTGACATGAGGACGATCAACAAGTTTGAAGAAACAAAGAAATTTATGAGTGACCTGAAGGGA
>Ga0315274_10005033_pt1 | contig 19387 bp, 26 predicted proteins | sample YL17G02_20_MG_FD_203700 | JGI IMG/M metagenome (GOLD analysis project Ga0315274, IMG submission 203700) | Sediment microbial communities from Yellowstone Lake, YNP, Wyoming, USA - YL17G02_20 | ecosystem: Environmental > Aquatic > Freshwater > Lake > Sediment | place: USA: Wyoming | collected... | reverse complement strand
TTCCATGTCCAGTGAAACTCAGGGCGTTCCTTTAGCCACTTGGGACGGCACCGCCCATCTCTCCGGAGTCCAGTTCCAGAAAGCATATAATCACGCTCTCCTTCAATGGTCGCCTCGCAGAATAAACATTTAGATTTTACTATCATGTAATCCTCCTATTCTGACTCTTTGCTTTGCAGCGATTTCCCTTCTTTCCGCCAGGTACTCAGAATTCCCCCCATGTATCGCAATGTCGGCTTATTCTGTAGGCACGCTTCCCGGATAGCGTCAATGACCCAGGGTGCGGAAAACTGCCGGACCGCGATCTTCAATTCGTTCTCTGCCTCCTCGCTGATAATTGTTCCGGGAAGGCAGATGTTCTTTTCGTAAGCTTCTATTACGTTTTCTATTGAGGGATCAAACAAAGAGACTTTTTCTTTAGTCTCCTCTTCTCTACTCTCCTCTCTTATAGTTTCCTTTCCTTTCCTTTCGTCAGTAGGAATCGCTATTTCAACTGTAGTTATGGGATTCCTACCTGTACTTATCAGTTTAATAGGTGTAGAAAGGGGTTTTAATGGCATTTCCCTGCGCCGGTTGCGGTAGACCTCAGCCAAGTTATCAACAAGATTTTGGCACCAGATTATTCTGTTTGTTTCCCAAAGGTCCTTGTCTATTGCGCCCATTTCTACAAGTAGATTAAGCATTTCTACACCTTGCTTTTCCGTAATATGGACTTTCCCACAAAAGACCGGTAGTCGCCGAGAATCACTCCAGTCGAGGAAGTGTCCGTCACTAGATGCCAGTTTCTCTAAGAGTTTGAACCAGAAGGCATAACCGTCATTGTTGTACTGTCCCTCCAGGACGGCGAGGGTTGCGCTCTCAGTGCTGGCGTGGGCATCATGGGGGAAGTAATCTACTGTGTTTTTCGGTGTTCTAGCCATTCCTCTCTCCTGTCTCTTTTATCACCCTGATAATCTCATAAGCCACCTGTGGCACGATTGCGTTTCCTAAACATTTAAGTCTGTCCACTCGGTTTCTAATTCCTGTGGCAACTCTTGGGATGTCGGGTTCTCTGTCAAAATATCCGTCCAACCCACTGGGAAGCCCATCAGCCACTCGACAAAACCCGGATTCAACTGCCCGCCAATCGGCTTGCCGTCTCCCCTGTCCTGATTTGGTAAGGCATCCTGCGGGGCATAAATTCCCCTTTGTGTTCGACCCATCCAATCCCGCTGTTTGGGTGTCGGCAACATCTTGACCTGGTTGCTGAGATTCGTTGTCCATTGGTCGTATTCTTTGTTCTTGTAGTCTGAGCTCATTGGTGAAGCCCACAATCCAAACTCTGTCTCTTCTGTGCCAGGCGTTGACGGCGCAAGCTGGAATAATAAGCGTTTCCGTGGCGTAGCCCGCACCTTCCAGGTCAGATAGCACAGTGTCGAGCGCCAGGTTGATGATTCCAGTAACATTTTCAAGCAGAATCCAGGAAGGCTTGACGGCTTTAATAACTGCGAGAGTTTCAGGCCAGAGGTAGCGGTCATCTTCCGTGCTTCGTTGCTTCCCGGCAACACTAAAAGGCTGGCAAGGGAATCCTGCGGTAACAAGGATGGCTGGATGCTCTGGGCTGCCTCCGTTCCGTTCCTTAGTTCCTGCCATGCTACTTGCTCGGCTAGATTCCCCTGCGGGTGCTTCTCGTATCGTTTGGCTAGGGATTCCTGCTTCAAGTTGCTTCTCCAGGCATCCTTCGCCTGTGGCGTTAGTAGCAATTTGCCTGATTCTCTCGACATCTCTAATATCCTCTACTATCGGCACATTCGGAAAGTGTCTTCTCAAAACCTTCTGGCAATACTTGTCTATCTCCACAAAGCCTATCGTCTCTATGCCTGCCCACTGACAGGCTAGAGAAAAGCCACCAACGCCTGAGAACAAGTCCAGGTGCTTCATTCATACCTCTCTCCTGTCATAGCTCCATTACTTCCTGAGAACACCGCCTCGCTGCGATTTCCGGCAGCCACAAACCTGACACTACCTTTTGGAATCTAAGGATGGTTCGCTTCCTACGTGTTGGCAACGTCAGCTTATCCTTGCCTCTCCCGTAGACACTCTTAGGAGAAACGAAATCCTGAAAGGCAAAACCTAAGCTCTTCCAGAATTCAGTTGCTTCTAAATCTTCCGCACATCGGCACGAAAGAAGCCAATCAGTCTTCCGCCTAGCAGCTTCAATTAGCACCCTCCCTCGTTCCATCCTTCTTGCGTCCTCCTGAATAGCTATCTGTTGAATATGTGTTACACCATAGTTGTTATGCGTCACGTAAATAAAACCCACTAATTCGGTATTATCCTCACAAATTAGAATGCCACCACCTCGCCTCCCATCAACCTCCATTTCATATCTAACCCGCGGGATAAACCCAACCGCCTCGCTATTTTTCGCCCTGAGATGGTCTATGTATGAGATGTCGGCTAATCTAGCTTTTCGGATTGTTACCCACTTCTCCTGATAAGCCTTCATCCTATCAAACTGGTAGCGCGGGCTGGTGAGACCCGCGCCACCTAAGAGAAAGGAGGATAGAATGAAGGTCAGTTGTCTTAATCATTGCAAACTAACCTGGCAATGTGCCACGCCATTTTAGGACTAATTCTATATTTGATACGGTAAGGCTCAGGAATCGTGCCTTTTTCTTCCCAATCACGAAAGACTATTTTGAAAAATAATCTAAACCGTCGCAGATGCTTCATCGTTCCTCAATACCAAGACAGAGTTAATATATTCAACCGATAGTCCCCTTTTGATCATCTTCCTTATCCTCTCTGTCCGCTTCGTGGATTGGAAGCGTTTGGCGAATCGTGTCTCAAACCCTAGACCAACTAGGGAATGATAATTCTCGCTTCGCTTTGCCAGATACCTCAAATATCCTTCTAGGTTATTGAAGTGAGCCATAGTTCTGCTCTTGTGGAGCTCTTTTAACTCCGTCCTCTGCGGGACCCGGAAAAGCGGGCATTTGTACTTGTCTTTGCAGTTGTCACAAACGTACTCAAAGCCTTTCGCAAACTCCACCTTCATTAAGTATTCCCCACACTCAGAGCAGGGAATGCCCGTCACTGCTGGCGGTCCCGCTCTAAAAGCTCGGCGTTCCTCTAAAAGAATGTCCATTACTCAATCTTCTTTGCTGCTTTTATGTCCGCCCAGGCTTGGTCCAGGTCAACAAGTTCCATGAACGACTTGATGCTCAGGATTTCATACACCTCCCGGGTGCCGACTTTGTGCTTTGCCATTAAGCCCTTTAACTCGGTTACGTTCTGGATTTTGCCAGCAGTCTCTTTGTCCATCTTCTCCCAGTCTTCATCAATAGTTGTCTCCGCCGCGGGTGGCGCGGTCTTAGTCTTTTCTGACGGCGCTGGGGTTTTAGCTTCCCATGGTGCCAAGGTTTCGGCCTTTAGCTTGGGCTCAGGCGCTTTCGATTCCCCATTCATAGCCTTCTCGGTAACTACCGGCTCTTGATTTTGGGGCATAATCAGTTCTGGTAATTCATCATCGGGTTCAGGCATCATGGGTTCGCCCTCTCCAGTCGTTAGTCGCTTGGTTCTGGCCGTCTCCATGAGTTCTAGTAGGGTTTGATTGGTGCGTAAATTAAGAACATAGACATCGCGCTTCTTGCCATCGGGATCCTGGACTGAATAAGGCTCGACAGTCAGAAGTAAAGGGATCATGCTGATTCGCCCATAGATGCGCTTGATGAGTTCGCTTGCCGAATTGATGTTTCGAATACTGTTGATGCTGCCGGTGTCTATCTGCCAGATGCCAAGGCCGGCCACTTCTGGCAATAGGAATTGAAGGTTCATTACCTCCCGGCATTGCTTGTTATAATCAGGACATTCCCGTCCCTGGCAGGGTGTGTCCTTCATAATAACCTTTTGGGATTTAGAATCGGCAAGCGTCCCTGTCTCCACATCTACCATGCGCACGGCGTTTATTCCATCGCCCTTGCAGACAAGTCCCCGCGTCTTCGTATAGGAACGATAATACTGACTGGCCCAACGTTCCTCATCTTCAACCGGGATCAGGATTCTCAGTTCCTTCGGCTTTTCCCCGAATATCTTTTGGACTTCAGGCGGGCAGACGAAATAATCTACTGCCGAGGGATACTCAACCTCTCTCCCATTGACAGTCTTTGTTTTCTTGATGCCAAGATGCAGCTTACCGAGACGAGGCAACCGGCGTTTTTCTGTTAATCCTTGTATTGGCATTATTTACCTCCTCTGGCGACTGTAACGTATTTCTTTGTTATGAGAACGCCGGGTATCTCCATAACGCCTGACTTTACCCTGGCTCGAATACGGCTGAGGTTCGGGTCACACAGGTCGCGAGGCACTAACAGAGGGTCAACAATGGCAACATCAAAATCCTCTCGATAGGTGACAGCACCAAAATTAGCATGACTGGTTTTGAGCGGTGTCTCAGGTATATCTGTAGTCGGGGTTATCTCGACTATCTCCCCGGTCTCTTTGGACTCGGTAATCTTCGCCGCTTGTTCCGTAAGGGCTATCATCCTTAATTCCTCTGCTTCCTTGACTTGCTGGGTGTGGTAATGCTGCAAGGCCGTATTGACTACAAAGATGCCCATGTTCAGCTTATCTGATAAGGGCTTGAAAAGAGCGTTGATTCTGTCCCTGGTTTCATTGACCGGCTCTAAGAGTTCCTTGCGCTTAGTTTCTATATCTCGCAAGGATTTCCGGGCGTGTATCAACATATCCTCGGCGTTCCTCTGTTCCTCACCGCATGTAATAACTGTGCTGGCTCCCAGCCAACTAACTAGCGTTGCCTGATTCTGTTCAAGTGTTTTAACCTCAGTTTCTACCCTTGTTTCTATCGTTTGCACAATTCCTCCTTTTGATATTTGATATATTTGTCCACGTAATCCTTGCCCTGGCAATCCTCATTAGGTTCGGCGTGTTCACTCCATCGATCCTTCTCCCAGGGGTGCTTCCGGCAGTTACCCCTCCATAGGGCGGTTGAATACCACTCCAGGCAATTTCGGCAGTTCATTATCTCTCCCATTTGTCTACCTCCAATCTCTGCCGGTCCTCCGGGGAAAGGCCGCTTATAACAGCATCAACAACTTTCATAGCAGCTTCACTTCGCGCTATACGATTGAAGAAACTCCAACCAGTAGCAAGGCGCAAGTCCTCCATATTCACTTTGACATTCTCGGCGACTAGAACTTCATGTCCTTTCGCATGGTCAACAGCTTTCCCAGCGTCCATAGTTGAGAATCCACATTCACAAATCACTGGTATTGATAACTTCATTTGTCTCCTTCCTTTCCGGCATAAACTTCTCTTTGGCTCTCACTATCCTCATGGCTGTCTCGCCCATAACCTCGTCAATACAATGATGCGTAATCTGACGTAGAAGCTCGGTAGAGGTCACCTTGAGTAAGATGTTGATATGAGCCTCAGAGAAACTAACCCGCACCGTTTTCATTCTTCCCTCGCCAGCTCTTCAATCCTGATGTTGCCCCTTTGCTCACAGAACAAGGCGAAGAGCTTGAAAACTAGACTCGCCTTTCCTTTCAGTGTTATAATGACTTTGTTCAAATTCCTACTCCTCGGCTGGGATTGCCGAATGAGGGCAGCAACCCCAGCCTCTTTTCTTTAGTATTTCCTCTGCCTCCCAGGTGGCCGGCCTGGACAAAGAATTCTCGTCCGTACTTCCTTTTCGTGGCCTCCCCTCCTTTCGTGCCAGTTTCCTTATAAAACTGGCTGCTAACTAAGTGTCCGCACAGCGGACACAGCGTAGGGTGATTGTCCCTAGTCGCTATCCCGCCTTTGTGTCCTGAGTCCTGTGGTGTCATTTATTTCCCTTGGGAAGATTTTTCTTACCCTTGTTGACGATCTGGCATATCCGCTGCCGGGTGATGCCAAACGCCTTTGCAATCTGGCCGTATGAGAGACCCTGTTCGTTCAATTTTGTTATCACTTCATTTCTGTTGTTCATTTTATCTACTGTAGAAAGTTTACACCCTCGTCTATAGGGTGTCAAGCCCCTGTTTTATACCTAGCCTAGCTTGACAGGTCATACTATCAGCTATGGGTAGAAAAATCTTTCCAGCGTAGAGAAATAGAACTATGTTCTAGAACACAAGACCTTCCCATCCCTTTGGGGCAGGTGTATGCTTAATCTACACTTGTGAAATTGGACGAAGTGTTAAATAATGTAAAGCCCTATGACTGAAGAAACTATCGGCAAACGATTAAAGAGGCTCAGGCTGGCGGCTGGGCTCAGCCAGAGAGAGCTGGCTCGGCGTTCCGGCGTTGACCGAGAATATATCTGCCAAATAGAGGCCGGCAAGACTAAGAGCATGACACTTAGATTGGCTGAGCGCCTTGCCAAGGGACTCGGGAAACCGCCTGGTGTTTTCTTCGGCAATGGTCATAACAACGACACAGTGGAAACTCTTAAACAACTAGTAGCACCGCTAATTGACTACATCAATAAGTTGAAATGAAAAGGGTCTGGAAAACCTTAATGATAATGGGGTATGTCCTTGCCGGGTTATTCAGCATCAATCTGCTTTACGTTCTAGTTCTGTATGGTATCAGACATGATGGGTGGTTCTTTATATACAATCCGAATTTCGGCCCTCACAGTAACGCAACATTAGCGTGGCAAATAATTTGGAGTGTCATTCTGCTATTGATAGCCTCGGCTGTGGTTGGCCTTTCTAAAAGGAAAGTAAAACAACGGCCTTCCTAGGTTTTGGAAATAGGGACTCTTAATCAGCAGGTTCAGGGTTCGAGACCCTGGCGGCTCATAAATGAATCTAATTAAAAGAGGCTCGATTCAGTTTATACCAACTGACTTTTACGGCATATTATCTCAAATAGGCGAAAATATACAGCTTTTACACCAAATGACTAATACTCTTATTCAAAAGGAATTGCACCAGGCAAGTGAAGAATTCCTCTTCAGCCTCAAACTTGAAAACAGAACTCCGGCAACCCTTCGGTATTATCGCCAGCATCTAAATTACTTTCTCGCCCAACCTTTACCTCGATATGTCCATGAGATCACCGGGGAACATATAAAGGATTACCTCAAAACAAAACAGACCGCCGTTTACATGATGCACGGCTCATATCGTGCTCTTAGAGCTTTCTTTAACTGGACAATCAAGGAACATTATTATCTGGGGACTAACCCTGTATTAAGTCTGAAGGCTCCCAAATTGCCTCATAAAATCATCCCTGTTATTGGTCCCACGGAATTTAAGGCATTGGTCAAATCTTGTGGCGATACATTCCTGGGTAGAAGGGACAAGGCAATTATCTTTGTTTTTTATGACACCGGCATAAGGCTTCAGGAATTGACGAACCTGAAATTGTCCGATATAGACCTCGGCAATGGACTTCTTAAGATAACTGGCAAGGGAAACAAGGAACGCATGGTGAGAATAGGGCATACAACAATTAAGGCACTGTGGAATTATCTAAAGATACGGCAGGGTCAATATCAGGAACTCTGGCTTACCGAAGAACGAACGCCGATACAGGCAAATGGGGTATGCCAGGCTATAAGGCGTATGAGTAGGGCAGCGAAGATACCTAAGATCTCTCCACATAAATTTCGTCATAGTTTCGCGGTGACTTTTCTCAGAAATGGGGGAGATATTTTCTCCCTCCAGATTTTATTAGGACACTCTGACTTAACTATGGTTCGGAGATATACCAGTGCCTTAAATATTGATGATGCCCTACTATCCCATGAAAAGTTCAGCCCGGTTGACAGGCTTGGCATAAAATGAAAAGAGAACCCCTGGTTTTCACCAGAGGTTTTTAAGGCAGGGTATTCGGTGTGGACTAGTAAAGGAGTCGCACAAAGGCTTTAAGGGGCAGCCAGCGTCTTCCTAGGGGCATACTGGCTCTATTTAGGCTTGGCGCCGTCTTTGGAAAGTCGCTCTAAGAGCCTGACTTCACCATCCAAGCGGAGAAGTTCCTGTAGAATCTGTTGCTCCTCCGACTTTATTTGGTTAAGTCGCTCTACGGTTTGCCCTCTTCTCTGCTGTGCCTCTTTTAGTTCTTTTGTAATGTCCATTTGCCTCCTTTTACATTGTCTTCAGTGTCCAGATTGCCATGAGGTTGCTTAGAACTGTTGCCGTGTTCGCTCCTACCGCAAAAATTAGAACAGTTCTTAATTTCAAGCGGACACTAATATATGCCAACAATGAATAAGCCGAAACCTTTATCAAAGACATCGTGCCGATACTCATATCTTTGAAAAGAGGGTTAGCCTCTATACTGCCCAGGGACAAGGAAAAATATGTGGTCAACACATCAAGTCCTGCCAGTACTATCAAGACAATAGCCCATTTCTTCATGCTCCCTCAAAATATCGCTCGTTACCGCTGGAATCTATGTATCTGAATTTTGTCTCCTCTATCCAAGGGTGCCCCGGAGTCTTACCGGTAGCCCCCTCCTGCGTTCCCTCTATGTATCTTTCATTGCCACTACTGTCTATATATCTAAACTTTGTCCCTTCTACCCAGCAATATCCTGCGATCTTGCCAGTAGCACCTTCTAAAGTTCCCTCTGTTATCCGTTTAGTTCTGTAGTCATCGAGGTAGGCAAATTTACTTCCCTCTACCCAGATATAGCCACCAGACTCATTGATGAGGAGCATATGAATATTGTGACTGCTATCTAAATAGAACTCTTCTGTCCCCTGTGTGGAAGGGCAGTTACCTGGTGGCGTACCTTCACTAGAGACTCGAAAGGCAAGAATCATAATACCTCCTGCCTTGCTCTCTATGAACTCTAACCCTAATGAATTAAAATCTATATGAAAAGGGCCATAGTCGCCAGTATATAGTTTGGCTGAACCAAGAGAAGGAGACAATGTTCTGATAAGTCCAAAATCTGATTGTGCACCTGTAAGACCTGTGCCATCAAAAACCAGTGCATCAATTCCTCCCGGTTTAGTAACCAAAGTTCCTGTACTCTGTAATCTTGCTATACTTACTGCTATGCTTGGTGACAAGTTAGTGAGGTCATAGGTACATATACCTCGGCAGATTCTGTAGAAACCAGAAGGTACATAAGGAGGGCTGGTAGGTCTGAATAATTGCCCAACACAAATATAACCTGGTGGTGAGCCACTCCAATCCGAACTACTTGCATTGTAAGCAGCATCATAAGTTGAACTACAATCCCAGCCGTAATTACTTAAATATCGGTATACGCCTAATTCTTTTCTAGATACAAAATCAAATTTCATTTCTAATCATACAAATCAGTCCCTACGGGGATTTTGAGGCGGGATTTGTAATAGCCGCCATAGAATTGTTTAGACACGTTGCCCAGCCTTACGACATTATCAGCATACGGCAAGACATAATTGCTGTCGGGGTCAAGCCAAATGTCAGCCCCCGATGCTGCGTCTGTTGCCAATAAAAGGGGATTTCCCCCCATCGCCAGAATACAGAATTCATAAGGACTGGTATCACTAACCCCGAGACAGCCCGCATACAAGGCACCATAGTAAAATCGCAGACTGCCTGGGCCATTGATGCAAAGTCTGCCATCCGTTCCGATATAGCATAGAACATTAGTCCCAGCTAAATAATCCGCTTTCGTGGGGTAGGTTCTAAAGGCGTTAATCCCAGCTCCACCATACAGCCCGATTCCCGTACTGGCGTTCATAGCCACTCCCGTTTCGTCATACCATAGCCCATCTTTGGTTGTCTTAGACAGCAGGATATGACCTGCCCCAATATCGGTATAGTAGACCAGCCCGTAGGTTCCTTCTTGTACTTGGTCCAAGACGACTAGACCATCAGCGGTTAAGGCTACAGATTTTAATTCCCTGAAAATCATGCCCCTGTTGAATTCAGCGACCTCCGCCGCTGTTAATTCATCCCATGAGTCGCCATCCCACATCTTGACTAGATTCGGTTCGTAGTTTGTGTCAAGCCAGAAATCGCCATCCTCGGGGCTAGATGGTGCCGTAGCCGACTTGTGTAGATTGTGCTGTGGGCCCCCTGGCAACCTGATGGTGTAAAGTACATCGTCTGTTAGATAGACTCCCGTGGCATCCAGTTGCAACGACCTCTGCCTTACATAGACATCAGGGCCGTCAATTATCTCGTCTAAGTAAGCGTGTACATGTTCTACATAGAGGTCTCCCACTGAGAGGCGGGAAAAGTAATTCTCGATGTCATCTGAAGTAACGCCCAGGTCTGCCAGCGCCTTCCTTACAGTCTGCCAGTTGCCAAAAACAAAAGATGTCCGCCACTCGTTCTTGGTGGCGGTATAATGTCGTCTTAAAGTCCCGATATTTCCTACGCGGTAGTCACCCTCTCTTGAGTCAGTGACCTTGATGTAATCGTACGCTTCCTGGCCTACGTTCATCGGGACGGAAGCGGAGCCAGCCTCACACCAGAGTTGAGCCTTACTTAGTTTGGCCTTAGCTATATCTTGTGCCTGCTCATCGGTTTCAAGGCGCATTTGGTAATATTCACGCTTCTTTAATTCAGTAGGCAGGGAATCAAAACTATCATCCTGGGCTGTTCCACTACGTTGAGGGTCATCATCTTCCCTTGAGTGCACCTTGATATAGTTTGGAATGACCACCCTATTTCGAAGTGCCTTAGCAAAGAAATGATGCCCGGTTTCAAGACTGTATTCGTAATCGTAGGTTGTATCTGTGGTCGTGGGTTTGAATATGTGTATCTTCCCATCGTCCTCTGCCCTCATCACATTCTTGGTGTAATCTAATAAGCGATTCACAGCAGAGAGCCGATTATTGCCCTCATAGATGCGGAAGGAATCCTTTGGTTTATAAGTATCGGCTAATGTGTCATAGCCAGGTTTCCAGACAACTTCATAGGCTTTGTGCAGGCTAAAGCAAGCTAGACTTGCTCCTAGAATCTCGTTAATCAGCGTCTTGACTGTTTTAGTATCGGTATCATCTGGAATATACGATGCGCTGGCCTTGTCCTCAGACATTAAATTGCAGATACCAACTAGCGAGAGAGTACATATCAACTTATCCGCTGTGGACTCGAACTGTTGCGGAATCACCCACATCGGCGCACAAGGTGAATACTCCTCGCCCGACGCTATGGCTCCAAGGGAAAGCACGCCCTTATATCCTCGAAGATCAAGGTCAGTTAATTCGCCATCGCTGTTGTCTAATGTTATCTTGCAGGACTGGAGGTTGCCGTTCTCAGTCTCGTCAATATCGAGGATTCTTGTCTTCGTGTATGTGTACGAATTAGCCCCCAAGGTCAGCACGACCTTAACCAGAGTCTTAACTGTAACGGCTTTTTGTGCTGCCTCAAGAGTTGAAGTTAGTGTCCTCATATTCCTTTCCGTACCTCAACACTAAATGTCCCACAACTGGTCTTGGCGCTCTCTCCGCTTCCGTCCACTACCCAGACTTCGCCGGGCCACCATCCCTCAGCGCAATCAACCAGAGTCGTGTAGTAATAGTCATAAATACCGGTATTAACACCATCCTTTGCCATGGCTACGGCATCCACTTTCTTTGTGCCGGCAGCATCTACCAACGTCAGTTTGATTGAAGTGGTCGGGTCCACCAGGGCGCCGTCCTTGTCATAGACAAACGCTCTTACCCAGATAGTTGATTTAGAGAGAAATTTCACAATTACTTCCATTATCAGTCTCCTAACAAAAACACCTTGATTTTCCTGTATTGAGATGTGAGGATTTTGATAAACCGATGTTGCGATGTGGCGATCCTCACGATTCTGTATTGAGATGTGAGGACTTTGATAACTAATTGCCTTCCAATTCCGCCCCAGGTAGCAATAACTTTGAGCCCTAAGAGAGCGGTTTTGGTTCTGGACAATACCAGACTTCTTGTGGCACTAGCCTTCAGTCCGAGCAGGCTTGTTTTGCTTCTTGTGAAACTGAGGACTCTCGTTGCTGTAGAGTTTAAGCCCAATAAAGCCGTCTTGGTTCTCACAAGGTTAATAGTCTTGGTAGCAGTGGATTTTAGACCGAGCAAAGAGGTTTTGGTTCGTGTGATACTAAGCCCCCGGGTAGCGGTGGCTTTCAATCCCAAATACACGGTGGCAATGAACTCAAACCCTACCTGATAAATACCTGTAGCTTTCAGCCCCAGAAGTCCTATCTTGCTTCTCGTAAGGCTGACTCCACGACTGCCAGTGGCCTTGAGCCCGAGGTATGCCGTCCCAATAAACACCATCGCTGTCGAATAGCTGCCTGTAACCTTCAGCCCTAGAAGGGCGGTGTAAGACCTCACCCTTGCCAGTGTCCTAGTTCCTGTGGTTTTGAGCCCTAGTAAAGCCGTCCTAGTTCTTGTGAAAGCAAGTGTTCGGCTGGCAGTGCTTTTTAGCCCCAACAGTGCCGTATAGAGTCTTACCCTATTTCTTATCCTTGAAGCAGTCGCTACTAATCCCAATAAACCTGTCTTATTTCTACTCAGAGATAACACTCTGGACTTGATGGGGAGTAAGCCTAATAAGGCTGTCTTACTCCTGGTTAAGGTTTTAGTCTTTGAAGTTGAGACTAATAGACCAAGAAGAGCAGTGTAGATACGAGTATACTGCTGCCCTGGGGGATTCAATGCTACTGCAAATGCGTGCTTGGGGATGATGCTGGCGCTGCAGGTAGCGTCCATGGCTCCCGTGTTTCCGGAGCCTGACCAGACCTGGGAGCAGACTTCGTTGCCGAAGTCGGGGATTGTGTCCCAGGTGTCGTCGTCCTCGTTCCAGGTGCCCGGGCTGGACGGCGGTGTGAATGACTTGGTGGACGTGGAGTAGACGGAGGCGAAGAATACCAGGGGGGAGTTGGCGTTGGCCACGCTCATGGCTGCTGCCCGGACGATGGCATCGCTAGTGCGGTATTCTGTGTTTGAAACGACATCTATGGGGGATGAAGCGTTGAAGTCGCCGGCGGTGTAGCAGCTGCAAACTATGCGGAGCCTGCTGGTACCGCTGAGACTCCAGGTATAAGATGATGGCTCGCTGGCTCCTGCTATCTTATAGTAAAGAGCGTACCTATCAATGTTGGCGACGTTGTCGCCCAACTTTGTCCAACCGCTGGGGACGGAGTCTATGGTAACGTCACGGAAGCATAGGAGGGTGAAGAGGATGTCTCCCTGGGCGGTCCCTGTTGGCTTGTCGACAACCGCATCAAAGGGAGTAGTTAACGACGAAGCGTTGAAGTATGTCTCAATTCTAGCTGTAAATGCCATCAATACTCCTTACAAACAAGGGCAGGTCGCCCTGTTGTTACGTTCTGAGCCTGGATTCCAATTTACGAATACGCTCCTGTAATGCGTGAATAAAGGTATAACTTTCGTGCTGTGGTTTAGGAATAGCTACTAAATTGCAGGGGCGGTTATCTGTTTTAATTCCATTCAAGTGATGCACTACACATCCCTTTGGGACAGCTTGTCCATGTTCCTGTTCCCAGATGAGGATGTGTTCCAGAATATACTTTGTCTCCACTATTCTGGGGTCTATAACCCTTACATACCCATGAGAAAAGGAACGCCCACCATTCCAATGAGGATTATTCTCCCTGCGCTTGGTTAACCCTCTCGCCTTTTGGGCACAAACTATGCAACGTTCATATGCAGGTTGCCCTTTCACAAGCAGCACCCATCGCTGTTTACCACAGACCGTACATGCAGCCCAAATATAAGCAAATCGTGCCTGTGTTTTGCCTATCTCTCGGCCACGCCTTACTTCACCTAATTCAGGCATATTTAAGTCCCTAGTTTGCTTTGCAATTTGATTGTCTCTGTTAAAGTGTCAGTCGCCTCGAACGTGACCGACGTTGCCCACTCATGGAAAGCCTGTAGATAAGCACCAGTTATTGCGGTGAATATGCCACCACCATACACAGTAGAAACACCCGGTGTCCAGGCTGACTTTGACATGACTATTGTGTCATCGGTCTTGGTTACACTCTCCAGTGTCGGCGTGACTGCCTGTCTGGTAAGCTCACTTGCAAAGGTTGTCGTATCCACATCCATCGCTGCCATAGTCGCAGTGCTGAGACTCAGATGGGAGAACGCAGTAGGCGCATCACCTTTGAGAAATTTGCTCACCTTCTGATAAAGTAAAGCTGTAGGTATTGCCCTTTCTGCCATGTTAAACCTCCTGTTTATTTATTTCTACACCAGCTCCTTCTAATTGGCTGATACGCCATTGTAGGAGCTTAATTTGTGTAGATTGCCTCGTTACTATTTTGTCTAACTGGTTTATCTTATTTTCCAGTATGGTAATTTGTTTGTGCCTATCATCCGAAACAAGCTGAAGGTTTTCTATTCGGTTATCATCCCTCTGCTTATTCTTGTGATGGACAATTTCCCAGGGGTGAAGGCATCGTCCAAGATGTTTGGCCATGATAAGGCGATGCTCAAGGACATATCCTTTCTTCTGACACATAAAGTAGAAAAAGTCATTGGGATATAATTTAATAAGGAAATAACCATCTACTGATTTAATCCGTCCACCCCTCCAGAATGGAGATTCTTTGCCCATCTTCCCTGCGGCTCTACCACATATGTGGCACTTTGTTGAGCGTGGTTTGTCCTTGCGTAAGAGTACCCACCGTTCCTTGCCACAACCAATACAGACATGCCAGATAAATCTACCATGTCCTATATGGCCTATCTCATTGGCTTTTCTGATTTCGTTCAATTTGGGCAATGGCCTTCTCCAATTTCAATGTCTGTCTTCTTAGCCAGAAAGGTATCCATCGAGGTCTCTTCCCTGTTCTTAACCACATGGGAATTGTCTCTCGCCTTTTCAGCATAGAATATCGTATCCTTGCTGCCTGAAACCTCTGCCCCCAGGGAGTCTCAGCATCTTCCGAGCTGAAAGCGACAAGCAGATTGCCGTCTTTGTCCTTAATCTCCGTATACCCCTCTGCCTTACTTCCCCCTGATGTAGTACAAGTGCCCATTAGCCCCTCGGGTAGAACTCCCAAACCTTCCGCCTGGTTATGGAATTCAGCCCGTTCTGGTATATCGCAAAGTGCTCTCTCGCCCAGTCGTGATACCATCTCATAGTACTAGGTACTATTTGAGATCGCATTTTACTGAGCCACGCCAGAGCTGCTTTGGCCACAACGCCTTCGACCACCACTTTCTCCAGGTCTGGCTTTAATGTAGATGCGGATTCGGTCAACTGGTGAACCTTGTGGCAATAGAGGTAGATATTCTGCCCGGATGCTGGCACGCTATCCATTTCAATTCGTAGCGTGTCGCCAAAGACGCTGACATCTCGATAGTCAGGCGGGTCGCTCGCGATAGGATACTCCGCCTTCTCCACGTCAAGTAGATTAGTGATAGAGCTAATGCTTACCTCTTTTGAACCTGTGCTAACTACCGTTTCCCTGACTTCATAGGGTCTCCGCTGCGAGATTTCCACAAGGACTTCGTTGATGTGTAAGTCCAGCTCATCCTCAGCAAACTCCGCGTCAACACTCTCTTCGAATTCGTCTCGTAGCATTTGGCGAATTATGGTTCGTATTGTCTTTCGATTTTCAGCCATCGTTCACCTACTTCTTTTCGATTGGCCCCTTGCACCACTCGGTTAATTTTTCTTCAGTCATGGACTCGGCCATCTTTGCAGCTTCGGCGCTGTAAGATGCGGGTGTCTTGCCCTCTTTTATGGCAAGGGCGATACACGCAAGTGTGCGTTGGTTTGCGCTTTTTGGCATAAGTCACCTCCTTTAAGTTCCGTATCAACCATAATGCGTACCAGGTCATTAAATGATGTCCTTGGTTGCCAGCCTAAAATACGTCTGGCTTTACTCGCATCGGCTAATAGATAGTTGACTTCGCTCGGTCTGTATAATTGGGGATCGGTCTTAACGTATTTCTGCCAGTCCAATCCCACACGGCTAAAAGCAACTTCAAGAAACTCACTTACCGAGTGTGCTTCCCCCGTGCCGATAACGAAGTCGTCAGGCTTGTCCTGCATCATCAGCCACATAGCCTCACAGTAGTCAGGAGCATAGCCCCAATCCCGCTTGGCATTTAGGTTTCCCAAATACAGTGTCTCTTGCTCACCAGATAGGATTCGGGGTAGGCTCTCGGTGATCTTGCGGGTCACGAAGTTCCTCCCCCTTCTCTCCGATTCGTGATTGAACAAGATGCCATTACAGCAAAAGAGGTTGTAACTGTCCCGGTAAACCCTGACTATGTTGTACCCGTAAAGTTTAGCTGCCCCATAAGGGCTCCGCGGGTGCATCGGTGTATCTTCGTTCTGGGGCGGTGGACTATTGCCGAACATCTCACTGGAACTGGCCTGGTAGAACCTACTGTTCGGGCTAAACTTCCTTATCGCCTCCAGAAGTCTCACCACGCCCAGACCAGTTATATCACCAGTGTATTCGGGTATATCAAAGCTGATCCTGACATCTGATTGAGAAGCAAGGTTGTAAATCTCATCAGGATGGAGTTCTGCCATCAGAGCGGACAGGTGATTCTCAGTAGCTAAGTCGCCGTAGTGTAGCTCTAACTTGTCTTTGATATGCTCTATGTTTTTAAGACTCTCAGGGTATAAGGCCGTCCGCCTGATAAGGCCATGTACCTCATACCCCTTGCTCAGTAAAAGTTCTGCTAAGTAAGAGCCATCCTGCCCGGTGATTCCTGTGATAAGAGCTTTTACCATGAAATCAGACCGTCTCCTCCAGCAATCGTTGTGTATTCGATGTCTTTGACTTCCTTGTGATCGGGGTCTGCGTCAAAGCAAGTCCTGTCAGCCGATGTGCTGAACAGACACACGCCATGAACGCCCACTCGTTTAGCCTCAGCAATGACTTGTTTGGGATCTTCAACGTGCTCCAGCATCTCGGACATCCAGACAAAGCCGAACTCCCTGTCCTTGAACTCCAGGTGGTGAGCATCCATGTGGACAACCTTAGGCCCGTCCTTAATATCAATTCCGATATATTCGCCCAACTGCTCAAGGGTATCCCTATACGGCTGATTTACGCCGCAACCAATGTCTAACACCTTTGCCGGGGTACATTCCTTCGGGATAAAATAGAGTTTCCAGGGGACTTGCCCTTCACAGTTCTTGGGGTCTTTGATTCTTTGCTCGATGTCTTTCAATACCGGCGGCCACATTGCCAATATCTGACCCTCAGAGTATTCCAGTGCCTTAACCCTTGCCTTGTCCTTCATCTCTTGAAGGGAGCCGTTCTTCTTGGCTTGATAGGCTTGTTCAAGATACTCCACTATTTCGTCAATGGAGCAGTTGAAATTCCATGAGTTCAGCCCTGTCCATTCCAACCTCTTTTCTTTCAGGAGCCAACCACCACCCAGAAGCTCGGGCATAGAGGTGTTGTCGCTGATTATGACTGGAACACCGCAGGCTTGTGCCTCTACCACTGGCAGGCAAAATCCCTCACCCTTGCTGGGAAGTAGAAACACGTCCAGGCTGTTATACATTTGAACCATGATGTCCCGGGGTATTCCTAATTCCATTTCCGTAGGAGGAGGGAAGAGGGTAATGTCCTTAATCTTGAGTGCCTTCCGCAAAGAGTCCAAGTTTGTCCCCTGAGTGTCAACGGGTTTCGTGTGCATATAGTAGATAATGTCATTGTGTTTAGAGGCGAACTTCTCAACTGCCAGCATTGATGTCTCATAGTTTTTGCGGGGGCAGTTGACGGCGACAGTGCCGATGACGAATTTATCCGTCCAGCCCGCGATTTCCCTTGACCGCTTTCGTAAGTCTTCTCTCGGAGCGAAAAGTTGCGTGTTGACACTTAGCGGAATGTAATATGCCGGTATCCCGTGCTTTTGAAGCTCAGCCTGACCAAACTTTGACATGGCGATAGCCTTAACAAAAGCAATCTGTCGGAGACTATCAAGCACTCCCGGCGGCGCTGGATCGTGGTCCACCGGGCACCAGGGGACCCATTTTATCCGGGGGTCTAAGCCTCTGAGTACCCATGTATCAGTCAGGGTGATCAATATGTCCGGCTTGTAATGCTCGTAATACATATAGGATTGCTCGATCCCATAATCGTTTGAGTTGTTGGGATATATGGGAATGTCCCCCCAGTCCAACTTTGCCCCTAGAATACCGAAATAGGCAAAGACGGCTATTTCATGCCCCATTTGTTTTAATCTTGGGACCCATGCGGCAGTCATGGTTCCATAACCGGAAGGAGCAAAGGGGCTTACCGATTGCCAGAGAATCTTAATAAAAACCTCCCTCTCCCCTAAAAGGGGAAGGGGGGAGAGTAGTCTCCCCCCTTGACTTATTTAGTGTCGCTTTATCAGCGCGCGTCGCACAGACGGCAGGCCAGTTCCTTGTCGAGAGTCTTGACACCGAACAGCATATCAATAGATATGTTGTTGGTCTTGACATCCTTGTCGTAGTCGTAAACCACTCGACAGGATAGGCCCTTGTAGTTCACTACATCTGCCCTTTGTCCACTCAGAGGAGCTTCCAAAGGAGCCGTTACGAGAGCGATGGCGTTCTTGTGCAGTGCAAGGTTTGCCTTGTGGGTCTTCTGCCACACCAAGGTTGCACCACTGGCCAAACTGGTCATCAAAGGTGGGGTGATGGTAACACTTGCGGAGCCGCCACTAAGGGTTTCGGCGGTCGTGATAACGTGGCCCCGGTCATTGGCCTCGCCAGTGATCTTGAACACGTCACCCACGGGTAGCACCGCAGAGGTAGAGGTTGCGCCACTGACACGGATCACGGTGGCAGCAGCCGCCACGTTAGCCCCCACGACAGTAGGAGCAGTAGCAATGGCTTCCGTATGAGTTGGAATGTTCTGGTCCATATACCAGTCCATGCCAAACACACGGCCCATGCTGGCTTCCTTCAATGCCTGAGTATCCCCGCGCTTCTCAGCGTGCAGGAAGGCATCCAGGACGATGTAGCCAGCTTCAGTCTGTGGATGCAGGACTACAGCCCTATCCCCAAAGGGGACTTTATTGAGGTTTAACTGCGTCCTGATACCGGCGATGTCGCCAACTACGGGTGTGGCACTTACCGGATAGTGAGCTGCAATGTCCACAAAACGGGCAGCGATAGCCGCGTCTATTGCCTGGGCGTGAGCCCTCATTGCCGGCACAATGGTCTGTTCCTTAAAGTCAACGATGTTCAGGGAAAGCTCTTTTGCGGTGATAGGGAAGGTTATGTCGTTGAGCTTGTTCAGGATTACAGCCACACTGGACTCGACTATGGTTTGAGCGGTTACAGTACCCGTGACGGCGAAGTCATGCACTGTGCCGAACTCATGGGGTTTACGGATGAGTACAGTATCCCCAATCTTTTTGTACTCGTTAGAGAAAGCCCGGTGAACAAGATTGCCGAATACCAGGTTGTTTTCCAGGACGATTAGAGCTTCCTTAGCTATAACAGTTGGGGTTAGTAAAGTAGTT
>Ga0315274_10005031_pt1 | contig 19389 bp, 17 predicted proteins | sample YL17G02_20_MG_FD_203700 | JGI IMG/M metagenome (GOLD analysis project Ga0315274, IMG submission 203700) | Sediment microbial communities from Yellowstone Lake, YNP, Wyoming, USA - YL17G02_20 | ecosystem: Environmental > Aquatic > Freshwater > Lake > Sediment | place: USA: Wyoming | collected... | reverse complement strand
AATGCCCATATCGCGACAGTGATCGTCGCACCCATGACGACCAGAGGGCGAGAATATCCAACCAGGGTCAAGTGCAAGTTCCAGGGTAAAGCCGGGCAGATCGTTCTGGATCAGATCCGTACAGTAGGTAAAGTCCGTCTTGTGAAAAAACTTGGGCGGATCAACAGCGCGACGCAGAAACAGGTACTCACGGTTCTATTTGAAATGTTAGCTGAGTAATGCAACCACAATGAGATGTCCCGCGAATGGGAAACCGAAGGCGCAGCATAATAGGGTCTGACCTCCTTCGAGGATGCTCCGTGAGGGGAGAGGGGGTGATTCTCCAGCATGGTGAGGAAGGATGGGGTGGGGGTCTGGCGGCGCACCTGCGGGAGGAGACTGCCACGCCAAAGACCGGCTCGCAGTGACATGCTCGGGGGAGGAGACTGCTAAGCGAAGACCCTCACCAAGCAAGGTGAAATGATCCCTGGCAGATAGTGCCAACGGTGTCAGTATCTCAGCGGGGAATAACCTGCCCTGCGATTGGCGGAATGATGATGCCCACAGCGAGCCAGGTTTTCATAAATATATTTAACCCTACACCTCCCTAACAACCGATTGCATCCGCCTGAAAACCCGATATAATAATAAGCAAATGTAGAACCATGAACGTGCCATCAAAAAAAATCATGCCTGGGTTGCTGGGGATGATGCTCACGATTACTGCATGTGGAGTGGAGGCCGTGCCAAGCCAACCTGCTCCAAACCTGGCGATCGATCAGCCGACCACTACCGTTACCGTTTCTAAAACCACCAATCCATCCCCAGTCCCGAACAGTAGCAAAACGCCAGCGCCCTCCCCAACAAGTACCCCAGGGCCGGTCACAGAATACAACAGCGGAGCGCTCTGGCTGCGACTGTTCACGCCCCAGGATGAGCAGGTGGTCACGACGGCACAAATCATGGTTGACGGTCAAGCCCCGGCGGAGACCGTCATTGGGGTCAACGACCAGATTTTTATTGTAGGTTCCGATCAATCCTTCTCGATCCCGGTCATCCTCGAGGAAGGGCCAAATGTGATCGAGATCATCGCCAGTGACGTATACGGTAACGAGATCGATCTGGTCCTGACCGTAGTGTACGATCCACAAGGAGAATCCTAATGAACGCGAAACGCATCCTGATTGTACTGACCTTAACCATGGGGCTGCTCCTGATATCCATGCAAGCGTTAGCGAGTTCAACCACATTTGTAGATACCAAGAAGACTCCCCATGTGCAGAAGACCCCCGGCTCAGTTGCCTCGCAGAAAGCTGAGGAGAAAGGAAACAAGCTCCACGGCAAGCACGAGAACTATAAAGGCACGATCACGGCGGTGGATGCTGCCAGCCTGACCCTGATGCTTAAAGAGGGCAATTCTGTGACAATCGGTTTACTGCCCGAGACACGCATTAAGGTCCCTGGCTTGAAAGGGGCAACGACCAAAGACCTGCTACCCGGCCAGACTGCCATGGTGCAGGCAATCCGCAATCAGGGGAGCAACCTGATGGCGCGAGCCGTTGTGGTTATCCCGGGTAAGCCAAGCCGGGTACACCGCGTAGGCTGGGTAACCGCTTATGAGCCGGGAGCCAGCATCACGATCCTGTCACACGACGGCAACACCTACACCTTCCTCCTGACCCCTGACACCAAGATCCTGCCTGCCGAGCGAACCGGTCTATTAGTGGTGGGTGCGCGGGTAACCATCATCGCACCGCGAGAGACAGCCAACACCACTCTAACAGCCAAGGGGATCGTAATCCATCCCGAAGGCTCAGGGGCAGGCAGCTATCCAGAAGCTACGGCTACTCCCTCCCTGTGAGCCTGGTGTGCCCTTCCCAGCAACTCCAACCGTCAGCGTTGCACTGATTTCTGGGGGTAATTGATTATTAGCGCCTGGTATGAGATTACCGATTGGGGATCAGGTATCAGTGATTAGGGATCAGGCGAAAGGTGATAAGGGAGATGAGCCAACCCCCACAAAAATTGCCACGGAGGCGATGGGGGAGACACTCGAATAGAAATTATGGTTAATTTTTGTTGTATTATAGGGATAGACCTTTAACGGATAAGGGATTACAACATCAAGGACTTGTATTGAGCATATACAAGCTCCACGACTTGTATAATAGAGCAAGATGTAACTTCTTAGCATATTATGTTAGACCGCCATTTTTTCGCAGCGATACATCTCCTTGATGATCGTGAGGAGATTCTTACCACAGGCACCCTGTCAAGCGGGGCGAGCGGCATTTCGCGGCACCGCTGCAAAGAACGCATCGGCTCAGAATGACATTGAGCTGAGCAGTTACGGCAAGAAGGAAATACACCATGGAAATCGAAAGAGACAAGATCTATGCAGTCTTGACAGGTGATATGGTAGGGTCATCAAAACTGGAGACGACCGACAGAAAAATCCTCCATGATATTTTAGAATCAACCTCAAAAGAAATTGTCTTGCAATTTCCAGGGGATGTGCCTTACCGACCTTATTTGTATCGAGGCGACAGTTGGCAATTTGTTGTAACTGAACCATCCTCCAGCCTGAGAATCGGGCTTACCTTTCGCACTTATTTAAGATCCAGGATGGAATCCAAACGGATCGACACACGCATCTCAATAGGTATTGGATCTATCAGCTTCATTCCTCCAAATAACCTATCAAGCGGAGATGGTGAAGCTTTTCGCCTCTCTGGGATAGGCCTGGAGAACATGGACAAATCAAGCCGTATGGCTATCTCCTTCCCGGACAGGTTTGAGCCGGATATTTCTGCTTCCATTCAAATGATCGTAAAACTTATCGATCTTCAAGTAAAGAACTGGACTGAAAGACAATCAAAAGTAGTTTCTGGTGCCTTACTTGGATATACACAAAAGACTATTGCCGAAAATCTTTTTGGAAATAAAATATCCCAGCAAGCAGTAGCACAACATCTCGATAGAGCTGGATGGAACTCAATTGAATCAGGCATAAACTTCTTTGAAAAGAAACTCAATAAAATCGTAAACTCAAATTCCCACTAAAGGATATTAAAACAAGTTACAGCGCTTGTAACTGAACATTACAAGTCTCAGGAATTGTTTAATAAGGAAATGTTGAGGATACCAAGATGCCTAGAATGTTATATGAAATAATTCTGCCATTATTTGCGGGGCATATATTTGGAGATTTTATTTTCCAGACAGAGGATGAAGTTAAACAGAAAAGCCGAATAATCATTCTACTTAAGCACTCACTGATTGTTGGTTTTGTCAGTTATGTATTATTCGGAGTATACCAAGCCTGGCATGCCGGTCTTGCCATTTTTATCTTTCATGCACTTATAGACTTTTTGAAATCGAAGCGGCGAGAGGATAGTATCAAGGTTTTTATTTCTGACCAGTGTGCACATCTAGTAGTAATCATTATCATATCTACCATCATCTGGTCACAGGGCTTGTATCCAATGCAAGTGATCTGGATACAGCTTATGGGGCGCTGGTACTATCCAACATTGTTGGTATTAACCGGTGCCGTCATCTGTGTTGTTGTTAACGGTCACATCGTTGGTTTAATTGTCAAGCCCTTATTAGACCAAATAGAAACAAGCAACAGAGAAAAATCGGCCGGTTCACATGATCTGAGTGCGATGCACGCGAGAGGATTGAAAGACGGGGGAAAAATCATTGGTCATCTAGAGCGGGCATTGATCTATATTTTTATCCTGGTAAACCAACCCGAAGCAATTGGGTTTCTAATAGCCGCCAAATCAGTATTTAGATTCGGAGAGATAAGAGATAAATCGAATCGCATGGAAGCGGAATATATAATCATTGGCACGCTTTATAGTTTCCTGTTTGGTTTGATCGTCGCATACACCATCCAGAGACTTCTATCTAGAATTAATTAAAATGGATACAATCGAGGAACTCGTTCAACGAGTACGAAAGACACAACATGGATTTTTAGATATTCAGAAAGCAGCAGATGAATTCGTTGTTAGCCATGCTGCCAGAGAAAACCTGCGAGCTGCCAAACAACTCTTTGGTTCGGAGATATACCAGGTGCGCTGCCTGGCTACTTTCATTTTTGGACGATTAGCTGCCGTCTCGAAGGATAGCCTCCAGTTTCTGAAACAGCAAGTAAGCCAGGACAACGATTGGCGAGTGCAAGAGATCCTGGCGAAAGCCTTCGACAGGTATTGTGCTGATATTGGCTACGACCAGGCACTCCCTGCCATCAAGGAATGGGTGGCGGATCCCTCGCCCAACATCCGACGGGCAGTCACGGAAGGGTTGAGAATCTGGACAGGCCGCCAATACTTTCAAGACCATCCAGAAATTGCCATTCAACTATTGAGCCAGCTGCGAAACGATGAGAGTGAGTACGTGCGAAAGTCTGTTGGGAATGCGTTACGTGATATCAGCAAAAAACACACGGTATTGATAAAAAGCGAATTGGAGCAATGGGTCATTGCCAACAAGCGTATCGCCCAAACCCACAAACTGGCAAGCAAATTCATACGAGACAAGGGTGCGGGGTAACCATGCCGATAAATGGAGGACCGAATGAACTCACCCGGGATATATACCAAACACCTGCACTTACGAGAAATCGAGCAAGGGGACAGATCTGGCATTTTCAAGAACTTTTCCGATCCTGAGATAGCGAACTGGTTCTTTGATCAACCCTTCACACACATCGAACAAGCAGACCAGGTCATCCGTGAGTTCAACGAGAAGTCCAGAACAGGCAAAGGATTCACCTGGGCGATCCTGCTCAAAGAGACCGGTGAATTCATCGGTACCTGCGGTTATGAAAATTTCGAACATGGATCAAAGGGAGAGATCGGATTCGACCTGGCAAAAGAACAATGGGGAAAGGGTTATATGAGCGAGGCACTCACGGTGATCATCCATCACGGTTTCCAGGTATTCAAGCTCAGCCGGGTGGAGGCACACACGTATTCGCACAATTCGCGAGCAAGAAAAGTGCTCGAAAAATTGGGGTTCAAAGCCCAATCCGCGGATAAAGACTCACATTACTATATAATCTCTAAAAGAGACTGGGGGAGGAAGAAACCATAGGACAGACCACCGTTGAGATTATTCGACAATCCGAGATAACCAATAAAAATAACAGCGGTCCATGTTTTCCATCGGGAAAACATTGGAGGAGTGTAAAGGGATGGAAGCATTCCTAAGGCAGATAGTAGCGGATGGTTAAAACAGGGCGTGAGGATATGGTCGCGTTGTCAGCGCTGAAGAACTTCATGTAGTCGGCTATGCTCTCGTTGTCATCATCCAGTTTAAAACGCAGGCGGAACTGGGTGGTGCCGACCTTGTTGATAGAGGGGAAGGCATTAGTGTTCAGGTTGACGCTATACCAGCCGGAGGCGGGGGTCGGGTTGAAGATGCCGACAGCATACTTGCCGGCTGCTGTCTGGAAGTCACTAGCAGTCAATGCCGCTGTCGTGCCGAAGTAAGGATTGGCAATATCAACCAGCAAGCCCTGGTGGGTGGTGAAAGGGTTGATGCCCACCAAACTATGCTTTTTGATCCTGAGCGAGGCTGAGACGATGACCGCGTCATCGGGCATGCCCGAGGTATCGAAAGACAGGATCGAACGGTACTGCTTGTTGGACTGGTCATCCCCAAGATAGAAGGTGGTTTCAGTTGAGTTGAACAATCCCCCTTTGCTGCTGGTTTCAGAAGATTCGAGCAACCAACCATCGGCGGCAGCCTGCGAACGGAAGTTCAGGACAGAGGTAGGAATCAGCTCGTAGGCGCCCACGTCGAACTCAGCAGTGCCATCCCCGTCGCCATCCAGGGGCCGGGGATTACCATCAAAATCCACCAGCGGAGCATCCATGGATGAACCCCGGTCAATGGCGGGGGAGTTGGGCTGCAAGTGAAAATCTGCCCCAAACTGATCCCTAAAGCGCGGATTGCCGATGATGGGGTATGCGCCATACATCTCCCCCTCTGAACCTCTGAAGCCATGAATAAGATTATGGTCCACAGCCAGGGTTGACTTTGGAACGGCGGCATCGACAGCGATCTGAAATGTAAGGTTCTGGCTGAGGATATTGTTGCGGATGGTGACATTCCGAATGGCAGGATTGGCATCCAACCCAATGCCGCCACCCCATGGTTCCCAGCCATTGTTGTAGAGGCTGTTGTTTATTATCTTTATATCTCGGAGCGGGTGAGAGGTGACCCCGGGACAGCAGGCGGAAAGCCAGATGCCCACAAATTTATTGTGATAAAGGATATTGTTATAAACGCGGACGCGTTCCAGCAAGCCACCCTGTTCAGACGCCAGGGCGATCCCATTGGCAGATACGTCGTGAACGATATTTTGAAAGACTTCGATGTTGAAGGTATGCCGGTCAAAGGCGTCAACGTAGATACCATTTGCGAGTGTCGAGTAAATCTGGTTGCGATAGACGGTTCCATTCGAAGAACCCTGCTTGACGGTGATGCCTTCCTTACCAAACCCAGCGCCACCACTGTGGAGGCGGTTATTCCTGATGACGAACACATCCGTGCCAGCCATGGTGATGAATTCCTGCATTCCATTTGAGCAGGCGCGTTCGACCTGATTGCCATCCACGATGATGTGGCGGCTGCCCCAGACCCCTATACCGGAGGAAGCCGTATCAGCGGTATCGTTCTTTTCCAGGATGACATGACCCGAAGAATCGACGAGGATGCCGGCATAGGCAGAGTGGATGATCCGCAAACCGGAAATCCGGATGTAGCTCCGTCCGGCAACATGGATCAAGCCTTCATCCACCGGTACGGATATGCCGGTCCCATCCAGGGCCACAATCTCCCCAGGATAGGCGGCATATGTGATGTAACCATCAACCGCGCTGCCTGAATTGAGGGGAATGACCCTTTCATGATAAGTGCCGCGCCGGATATAAACGGTATCACCAGCGACCAGGGTGTGGGCAGCTTTCTGGATGGTCTTCCAGGGCAGAGTTATTGTTCCCGGGTTTGCATTATTGCCAGCTGGAGCCACATAGTATATGTTGCCTGCCCCCTTATAGCCAGGTATTTCCATTTCTACTTGCGCTGGATCAGGGAACAGGTTACCAGTAAAATCCAATGAGCGACCTGACACTGGAAAGGTCAGGGCCAGGATAAGGATAAGTGACAGGGATGCAATTCGAAAGAAAGAATGAATTTGCCGCGGGTGGGTATTTTTTATGGGTAGCTTCCTTCTTGAAAAGACAGGTATATTATTTTAAGGAATTTGCAGCAAGGGTGAATGCAGTCAATGTGATTTACCAACGACTAAAGTCGTTACTACGATAGTGTGAACAGAATAATGAGTCAACCTTCCATGTAGACATACACCATGGGGATCCTGGAAAACTGGTTGCATCCGGAAACCGTGAATGTTATCTCCTCAAATCCAGTGTGGCAGTTACAAGCGATAAAGGGTCTTCATATGGTTGAAAAATTCATCCTTTTCATCTGGCAAAAAGACGAACAGGTCTCCATTATTGACCTTGTGTTTGTCCGAGTTGGGGCAGACCAAAACTTCTCCTGAGCCGAATAAATCTTTTTTAGTGATGACGGACGGCGTGATGATCTTTCTACATGGATTGCACAACACCAACGCGCTCAACAAGCCCTGCCTGAAGAATTTTGAACGTTGTTCGCAGACCTGGTCTATGTACATGGAATGCGATTGCATGGCACTCCCCATCTGAAAAGCATTGCCACCAGCCACGGGAACGATGAGATGCGCCAAGGCTTCGCCAAGTTCGTTCATTAGCAACCACTTCATCAAGGACTGCTGCTGGAATGCACCTGCAGCTTCTGATCCCTCAGAACCCGGCTTGAGCGAAGCCAAGAGAACGTCGATCTTTGCCTGGTCATTTCCCTGCATGATCTCTTCAAACAATAAAGCCTGCAAAGCCCAAAGCACATATTGAAGGGAAGGATATTTATCCTTGATAATTTTCGTGCGCTGAGAAGGGTGTGCAAAACGGAGCGACTGGAGGGCCGCCTGCAATTTGGGCAGCAGAAGCAGGTCAGGCTGGATCACTTTTTCGAAGAGCACCAGAATATCCTTTAAAATCCACATAATGGCGGGGGAATTCTTTTCAAAGGGAGGGTATAGATTGAGCAGGTAGGTTAATTGAGAATCCATTGCATCATAAAATATCGGAACCTGAAGGATGGGAAGGCTTGCCCGGTAACCCCCACCTCCCAATTCTTTCCTAACTGATGCATCCAGACCATCGACCAACACAAGATGGTAGAGCAATTTATTACCCTGGAACATCCTGGAAAACTTACCCTTGCCTGGTTCAATCATTTCCATGCAAGTCTTCCCGATTTCCTTGATAAAATCATTCAATTCCTTGCGGCTGGTAATCTTCGCTTGATCACTGACCGTACAGAGAGTCAGTGGAATATTTACCCCTTTGCGGGCTTCCGCCATAACCGGGGAAGAATCCTTTTTAAATAATCGAAAGGGCTGCTGACCCGGCAGTGGCGTGAAACCCTGGGCTAAAAGATTTTGCTCCAAATTCATTGCATATTGAGTGGTGTTCATAATTCTCCTTTCGCGATGCCAATATGCTCTTCAAAGGTAATCGCGCAAAAGTAAGGAAGCGTTGGTCACATTTATTTTATGATGTAATTATATAATGGAAGGAGAGAGATGTGATACGGATATAATTATGGTCGGGAAGAAGGAAGATCCCACTTCAAGCGAAAAATGTTAAATCACAAAGGAGCATGCTTAACATGGATGAAAATAAACAGATTGAAGCGATCGTATGCAAGCATGATTTCAATGACTACAAATGGATCGATCCCAAGAACATCGTCGTAGCACAGTGGGTGAGGATGAAGTGCATGTATGGTTGTCCTGATTACGGTCGAATTGCATCCTGCCCACCGAACACTCTAACAGTGGAGGAATGTAAACAATTCTTCGCGGAATACAGGAGCGGGATGGTGATCCATATCCAGAAAGTGGTGGCAGATCCAGAAAAACGGCGGCAATGGATCGCGAAAACGAATCTCAAGCTGGCAAAGATGGAGAGGGAGATCTTTCTGGCAGGCAATCCCAAAGCGTTCCTGCTATTCCTGGGCTCGTGCCATATTTGCGCAGAATGCACAGCGTCACGTGCAGATTGCTTGGAACCCAAGATCTCACGCCCTTCGCCTGAAGGCATGGCAGTGGACGTGTTCAGCACCATGCGGCAGATCGGTTACCCGATAGAAGTCCTGACCGACCAAGCAGAGCAAATGAACCGGTACGCTTTCCTGATGATCGAATAAAAGGACAGTAGAACCGATTTAAATTCGATCACTCACCCAAAGGAGGAAGGCATTGGAAGCAACAAGAATACTCATGGAAGAGCACAGGGTCATCGAGCAGGTCATCGCCAGTCTGGAAGCGGGCGCCAAACAGCTTGAGTCTGGTAAACCCATGCGCATTGGTTTTTTCATCCAGGCGGCTGAGTTCATCAAAGGATTCGCAGATGGCTGCCATCACAGGAAGGAAGAGGGCGTGCTCTTTCCAGCGATGGAAACAGCGGGTGTCGCGAGGCAAGGAGGACCGATCGGTGTGATGCTGGCTGAGCACGAGCAGGGGCGGCAGCTGACGAGCGGTATGCGTCAGGCGGCTGAGAAGGTGCAGGCAGGCGAGGCGAGTGCAAAAGCCGAAATCTGCCAGAATGCCCTGGGTTATGCTGCCCTTTTACGCCAGCATATCATGAAGGAGGACAACGTCCTGTTCCCGATGGCAGAGCGGGTCATCCCGCTGGCAAAGCAGGCTGAAGTCGCTGAGGAATTCGAGCGGGTCGAACACGAGGAGACAGGGGAAGGAGTGCACGAGAAGTACCTGGACCTGGCAGAGGCGCTGGAGCAAGAAGTCAAGGCGGAGTAAGATCAGCTATGAAGGGTGACAACAGGACAGCCAATATGCGTGAGGCACTTGCAAGGACACACAGCGGCCTGGACCAATTCCTAGTGGAAGATAGATTGAGGTGTGAGTGAAAAAAATTATCATGCTGGAACCAACAGATGAGGTGACCACCTGGGGAAGAGTGTTTGGCACTCCGGTGGTTTCGAAGGGTAAGACGTGGTTCCCATTCATCCAGATCGTCACATGGGGGATCATGAGCCTGGTGGCAGGCAGGAACCGACCGGAGCGAAGCTGGTCTGAGCGATTGGGGGTGGGTGGATTGACGATGGCTGCCATCCTCGGCTCGGAGTGGTGCCATAACCTGGCGCATGCAGCAGCAGCAAAGCTGGTGGGAAAACCAATGGATGCGCTGCTCGTCATGTGGGGGATGCCAATGGTGATTTATTTTAATGTGGAGGATGAAGATGTTACACCGCGACAGCACATGATGCGAGCGCTTGGGGGACCCGTGTTCAATGCTGCTGCTGCAATAATCGCCGGTCTGGTGCGGAGGCCCACTCAACCAAAGACGGCAGCCCGAGAAGTATTGGATGCCGCCGTAGGGATGAACACATTCCTGTGTACAGGCTCGCTGGTACCGGTACTAGAGCTGGATGGTGGTCCGCTGCTGAAATGGACCCTGGTGGAACGAGGTCAAACACCAGCCCAGGCAAATGAAACAGTCCAAAAGGCAAGCAGGGTGGTGGGAGGCGGGCTGGGGATGGCGACCGGGATTGCGCTGAAGAAGCGCAGGTGGTTCCTGGGGGCGATCCTGGGGGTGTTAGCCGCACTGTCCCTGATATCTGGCCTGGGATTGTTCAAGGAGAGGGATTAGGGAGTAGGGCTTAGGGATTGGGGATTGGGGAGGCGAGATTCGTTATTCGATATTCGAGATTGGTGAAGATGAATCAAGGGACCAGGAGGCTCCCTCCCAACCTCCCCCAAATACACAATAAAATATCGGGATAAAAACAGAAGTCTCCACTTTGTATTTGGGGGAGGGGTAAGTCAATTTATCGGCAAGGCATACAGTAAATGCCCTGCGGGATTGCTGTGCTAAGACACACGGCGGGCAGGAATAATGGTAAGCCAGGTTGTTATCAATCAACCAGCATGGCTTCTTTGCTCCGCTTGGTGTGTTTACCACGCTCATCGGTTTCGAGAATACGCTTGCGGATACGAAAGGCCAGGGGGGTGACTTCGAGCAATTCATCATCTCCCAGGTATTCGATGGCTTCATCCAGACTCATCTGGCGCGGGGTCACCAGGCGTATCTCGATGTCTTTGTTCGACGAGCGCATATTCGTCAGGTGCTTCTTTTTACAGACATTGAGCGCCAGGTCACCGGGACGGGTATACTCACCCACCACCATTCCCTGGTACACATCCACCCCGGCACCATAGAAGAGAGTGCCGCGCTCTTCAGCGTTTTTCAAGCCATAGGTGGATGTCACCCCCGGATCCCAGGCAACCAGGGAGCCTGTGGAACGGGTCACCATGGATCCAGCCATTTCATCATAGCCATGAAAGAGGGTATTCATTACACCCAGACCACGGGTCGCGGTCAGGAACATGTAACGGAAGCCAAGCAGACCGCGGGTTGGTATGATATAGACCAGGTGTACGTTCCCATCACTGGTATCCTGCATGTCGAGCATCTGTCCGCGGCGGATACCCAGCATTTCGACCACAGCGCCAACCGTATCAGGGCTGGTCTCGATGTGGACTTCCTCGTAGGGTTCGAGGGTCGTCCCATCCGGACTCTGGTGAAAGATGACTTCTGGACGGGAAACCTGAAACTCATACCCCTCGCGGCGCATGGTCTCGATCAGGATCGCCAGGTGCAGCTCGCCGCGCCCGGAAACGATAAACGTCTCGGCACTTTCGGTCTCAGCCACCCGCAGGGCGACATTCGTCCGCAGTTCAGTAAGCAGACGTTCATGCAGCTTGCGTGAGGTGCCCCATCGACCCTCGCGGCCTGAGAAGGGTGAAGTATTGACGCCGAAGGTCATGCGCACGGTCGGCTCCTCGATGCGGATGGGCGGCAGGGGCAGCGGGTACGCGGGGTCAGCCAGCGTCTCACCGATGGTAATGCCCTCAAGCCCGGCAAGTACGATGATCTCGCCCGCCTGGGCTTTTTCCACCTCAATACGTTCCAAACCCTGGTGAACGTACAGGTAACGGGCGCACTCGGGTAGATTCTGCCCATCCAGGGTCAGGCGTGCCAGGTTTTGTCCGGCTGTGATCGTACCTGAGAAGATCCGCCCCAGGGCGGTCACGCCGCGATAGTCATCATAACCAAGGGTAGTGACCAGCATTCGAAAGGGTGCGTCGGGGTCAACTTTCGGGGGAGGGATGTGGCGTAAAATTGCCTGGAACAGAGGTTGGAAATCGGCACCGAGTTCGGGCGTCATACCTGCCTGTCCGGTGGTCGACTTGGCGTAAATCACAGGAAATTCCGCCTGTTCGTCGCTCGCGCCCAGTTCAATGAACAGGTCAAAGGTCTGGTTGAGGACGCGCTCAGGTTCAGCATCCTTGCGGTCCACCTTATTGATGACGACGACAGCCCTATGACCAGCCTCAAGGGCTTTCTTGAGCACAAAGCGCGTCTGCGGCATGGGACCTTCAGCAGCATCGACCAGCAAGAGGACACCATCCACCATGTTCATGATGCGCTCGACCTCACCACCGAAGTCGGCATGACCGGGAGTATCGACGATGTTGATCTTGACCTGCCGGCTGGTGTCCTGATCCCAGATGGATATGGCGGTATTCTTGGCAAGGATGGTAATGCCGCGCTCGCGCTCGAGATCATTGGAATCCATCACGCGCTCAATAACCTGCTGGTTATCCCGAAATGTATGTGCCTGTCGCAAAAGACCGTCGACCAGGGTGGTCTTGCCGTGGTCAACATGAGCGATGATGGCGATGTTACGAAGATCGGTACGTTCGATGAGCATTGTTGCTTTTTCTTTATTTTCCAAACAGTGCAAACACTGGGGAAGGGTTTTTCATTCAGGTATTTTATAAACACATAAAAGCCCCGACCATGGTAGGCCGAGGCGATTGTCCGGCATGCAAATTAGATTATATCATATCCAAGCAGCAATGGCAGGAGGAATGTTTTATTCCGGCATCAAGTGATCAGGCAAGCAGGTAATCAGGTAGTAGGGAATGGGGAGGCGAGTGAAGCAGCCGTGTATAAACTACTTGAAATACACCCGGAAATATGCCATAATGGTATAGATATATTTTTCCAAGCGATCATAAAATCTGTTGTTTCTATAATTAAGGAGGCATCATGAAGAACAACCTTAGAGCATATGTAATGACCAGCGTGCTTGTGCTGGCAGTCCTTGCCTGTTCATTTGGTACCCAGGCGCCTGTATCCCAACCTCCTGCCGATGCCACTCAAGCCATCTCCCCCGACTTAGCCACGCTCCCGGCTGGTACCCGGGCGCAGACGGATATTTCCTGCCTGATGGGATATTGGGAAGTAGAACTTGACAGCCTTAAAAACGTGGCAAATTCCATCATCATGATCCCAAGCCTGTACATTACCAGCGTTGGACCTTCGATCCTCTTTGCCTTTTACACAGTCAGCGAGCCTTCCAACAGCCCCTACCGCATGGACGTCTGGTATACAGACGTGCTCATCAGTGCAAATATCCAGAGCACGGGTCAAACGAACCCACAACAGCTCGATCTGCATCTCGAGGGTGTCTTTACCGCGGATCTTTACAGTTACACGCCCGGGGAAATTACGTATCAACCCATCCCAGGTGAATCCCAGCTTCAGGTCATGGATGTATGGCTGAACGGTGAACCCCTCACCGACAGCCCGATCGATCTGAGTGATTGGGCTGACCCGAATAATACAAGAGACCTACGCTACGAATGTCTTGGGGCTGGGCGCATATCCCTGCTGTCACCAATGGCTGGACAGCCGGTTTACCTACAGGCTACAACGCCAAGTACGCAAATCAGTCCTTAATGTAGGGCGATGACATCCGGGTTGTCGCTATTCCACAACCCGGAGCCATTAGTGCCGGCGTTAATATTGAAATAATAGCTGCCTTTTGATGAACATTTGAAGATATGCCATAATGATAAAAAAGTATTGTATATATTTATCATTCAAGTAATGGATTTTTATAAGGAGAAGGAGGCATCATGACGATCAAATTGAGAATATTTGCGATGATCAGCGTGCTGGTGCTGAATGCCCTGGCCTGCACGTTCGCGGGTCAAGCACCGGCCACACAACCACCAATGGAGAGAGCCATCACCGAAATGGCGGGGACGCTGCAAGCTCAGCAGACCCAGCTGGCAGGCGGTGGACTGCTGGCACCATCTCCCATCGTGCTGCCGAGCGAAACACCCCCCAGCGAAATGCCCCTGCCAAGCATGACGCCATCCATCACCCTGACACCGACAATAACCCTGACCGCCACCCTTTCGGTGCCGATGGTCAGCGTGAGCGAGGATACCAACTGCCGCTCCGGACCGGGTGTCATCTATGATTACCTGGGGGCACTGACAAAAGGTGAAAAAGCCGAAGTGGTTGGGAAGAACAGCGAGAATAATTACTGGGTGATCAAGAACCCGGATTACGCCGGCACCTGCTGGCTGTGGGGCCGGTATGCGACCGTAGAAGGGAACACAAGCGGGATTCCAGAGTGGCTCGTTCCGTCCACGCCCACCCCATCCATCCCGGCAGCGCCATCCGGATTGAGCGGTACCAGGGTATGCAAGACAATCCTGCTGCCGGCTCCACACGTCGAAATGGTTAAAGTGACCCTGAGCTGGACTGACCAGGCGAACAACGAGGAGGGTTATCATATTTACCGGGATGGAACGCTGGTTGCCACTCTTGGACCAAATGAAGTGACATACATCGAAAATCCAACCGGCATTCCAAGTGCCACATATGCCGTGGAAGCGTTCAATGCGGCGGGTGCTTCTGCCAGGAAAAAAATAACGCTTTCCTGCCCGTAAGGAGCGACCAGGTTATTAAAAACGTGCCTCACATCTCAGTGGGGCACGTTCTATATTGGCAAAATGTACGCAATGTATCCACGCCGATAGCGGTCAGATGCAGGTGGGGTTGGGTTGAAGGGGTATTGGGCGGTTTATATCTTCTTAAGACCCCAATGGTTTGACCGTTTCGATTTTCGGTGAGTACAACATCTCTTTAATCCAAAACCATTAGAATCTCACCTCATCACCCCACTGGAACACTGTTCTATGTTCCCTCTTCCCATGAATTCAGATATTTGACCTGTTCGGGAGTCAAAACGTCAATGGATATATCCATCGCGGCGAGTTTCAGGCGGGCAATCTCTTTATCTATGTCCTCGGGTACAGAATGGACCTTCTTCTCCAGCCTGCCGGCATTTTTGACCATGAACTCGGCTGCAAGTGCCTGGTTGGCAAAGGACATATCCATCACCGAAGCCGGGTGACCTTCTGCGGCAGCCAGATTCACGAGGCGACCTTCACCCAGGAGGTTGAGGTGGCGACCATCGGAAAGTTCATACTGCTGGACGAACGGACGCGCCTGTTTAGGTTCAGCAATGGACATCTCCTGCAAAGCAGGGATGTTGATCTCGACGTTGAAGTGACCCGAGTTGGCGAGAATCGCACCGTCTTTCATGACCTCGAAGTGATGGCGGTCAACCACATTGATATCGCCGGTCAGGGTACAGAAGATGTCCCCTATCCGGGCGGCATCAGCCATGGTCATGACCCGGTAGCCATCCATGACGGCTTCGAGCGCCTTGAGGGGATCGACCTCGGTCACGATCACATTGGCACCCATGCCGCGGGCGCGCATCGCCAGACCGCGGCCGCACCAGCCGTAACCGGCCACGACAAAGTTCCTGCCAGCCAGCAGGATATTGGTCGCCCGGATGATGCCGTCGATGGTTGACTGGCCTGTACCATAGCGATTGTCGAAAAAGTGCTTGGTCATGGCATCATTGACCGCAATGACCGGAAAATGGAGCATCCCGTCCGCTGCCATGGCACGCAGGCGGATGACACCAGTGGTTGTCTCCTCGGTACCGCCAACGATGCCCTCAATCAGCTCGCGGCGCTCCTTGTGTATGGTGGAGACCAGGTCGGCACCGTCATCCATGGTCATGTGAGGCTTGTGGTCAAGGGCTGCGCCAATGTGCTTGTAATAGGTGACATTGTTCTCGCCCTTGATGGCAAAGGTGGGGATCTCATACTGGTTGACCAGGGCGGCGGCTACATCATCCTGGGTGGAGAGCGGGTTGGAAGCGGTCAGGACCACGTCGGCACCGCCCTGCTGGAGAGTACGCATCAGGTTGGCGGTCTCGGTCGTTACGTGCAGGCAGGCCGAGATACGAATATCCTTGAGGGGTTTTTCCCGACTGAAGCGCTCGCGGATCAAACGCAGGACAGGCATTTCACGCTCTGCCCAGTCGATGCGGCGGCGACCACCCTCAGCCTGGTTGATGTCTTTAATATCATAATCGCTCATGCTTGTCTCCTTCAAATTATTCACTGGAGTATGAGGCTATCCAGTTTACCATTGTCAACGAAGTGTTTGCGATAACGCTCCACAAACTCAGAGGGCGTATAGACATGACACTGGGGACCGCGGTTTTCCAGACAATAGGTGGCGGCCAGGGCACCCACCTGCCCACAAGTCAACCAGTCCCAGCCATGGCTGTACCCGGTCAGGAATCCGGCACGGAAGGCATCACCCACACCAGTCGGATCGACAATCTGCACAGGGGTGACGACCGGAACATGCACCACCCTGCCATTCGCATGGATATCCGCTCCATGCTCACCAGAGGTGATAACCAGCACCTCAACTCGTTCCAGGATCTGCCCCTGGTTCAAACCAGTTTTTTTCGAGATCAAGCCAAACTCATAATCGTTGACGAAAAGAAAGCGCGCCCCGGACATATCGCGTGCAAGTTCTTCACCCTCCAGCCGTAACACCTGCTGGCTGGGATCGTACAGGTAGGGAATACCCAGCAGCTTGCACTCAGCGGCATAGTTCTTCATTGCCACTGGGTCATTGGGCGAGACCACCACCAGGTCAGGACGCACCTCGACATCTTTCAGCGATAGTTCAGCTGCGTATGCCATCGCACCCGGATGAAAACTGGCAATTTGAGCGTTGGCTTTATCGGTGGTGGCAAAGAACGAAGCCGTGAACTCAGAGGGGATCACCTGGGTTAATGAGGTATCAACACCCTTACTTTCCAGCCAAACCCGGTAATCTGCGAAATCCTCGCCGACCGCTGCCATCAGCCGCGGGCGTTCGCCAAGCAATGCCATGGTATATGCAATATTGGGAGCAACGCCACCCCGCACACGTGTCATCGAATCGACCAGAAAGGAGAGGCTGATAGATGCCAGGCGTTCGGGTAGGAACTGCTCCTTGAAATAACCCGGAAAGGTCATCAAATAATCGTAAGCAACAGAGCCGGTCAATAAAATGTTCATGGTTCTCGTTTTACCACCTTGGGTAGATTAACATTGTAGGGTGGATAGACCACTCCATTCTCAGTGATGAATGCCGTGATCAACCGGTTTGGGGTCACATCAAAGGCAGGATTGCGGGCTTTGGCTCCTTCTGGAACCACCTGCTCACCATGGAACTGAATGTCGAGGACTTCATCCTGCGGGCGCTGCTCGATAGGGATCAATCCGCCATGAGCCAGTGCCAGGTCGATGGTTGAGGTTGGGACGACAGAATAAGCCGGTATTCCATTATCATAAGCGGCTAATGATAACATGTACGTTCCAATTTTGTTGGCAACATCACCATTGGCTGCAACCCGGTCGGCACCGAAGAGAACCCGCTGCACCTGACCAGTGTGCAAGAAATGACCAGCCATATTATCACTGATGATCTCGTATGAAATACCAAGCTGTTCCAGTTCCCAGGCGGTCAGGCGGGCTCCCTGCAGACGGGGACGGGTCTCGTCCACCAGGACGTGGAGGCGCTTGCCCTGCTCATGAGCCATGCGGATAACCCCCAACGCTGTTCCCCAATCCACGGTCGCCAACGCGCCGGTGTTGCAATGGTGGATGAGCGTATCACCGTCCTCAATCAACGCGGCACCATGCCGTGCCATGCGCATGTTGATTTCCACATCCTCATCAGCAATGTGCTGGGCTTCCAGAAGAACTTTTTGCCGCAGGTCACCCGGTGAACCGGTGAAACCGCTGACCCTGCTGAGGATGCGATCGACCGCCCAGACGAGATTAACGGCAGTGGGACGGGCAGCTTTGAGGGTAGAGGCAGCCTCTTCCAGATCCACATACAACTCCGTGGCAGCGCGGGCTTTCGATCCCTGAGCTGCCAGCACCAGACCAAAACCGGCTGCGGCACCGATGGCTGGTGCTCCGCGGACAACCATGTCCCGGATCGCATCTGCCAGTGCAATGTGGTCACGAAATGAAACCACCTCCAGCGACTGAGGCAGGCGGCGCTGGTCGATCATTTTCAGTTCGTTCTTATCGTAATCCCAAAAGACAGTTCGCATGGACACACACCAAAAGGCGCCCTCGGGGGAGAGCGCCGTCATGTATGACCACAGTTTAACATGGGAACCCCTCTTTGTCAAAGCATTGACACACCTCCTGTTCTCCGTTATAAGGGTCGGATGAATAGCAAATCGATGCTGGTCTGGCTGTGGATTATGACCTTGCTGGCAGCCTGCAACCTGCCATTAACACCCCCCGAACCAATAACAACCCCCAGCCATACCGCAATTCCCAGCATTATCCCAACAACCACACCCACGCTGACGCCCCCACCCACCCCGACACCTCTACCCATCGTGCGTATCGCAGACGCCCAGAAAGCACTGTTCAACGGCGATCATGAGCGGGCGCGGGCTGAATTTCAAACAGCGCTGGATGATTCAAACGATAAAAACATCCAGGCAGATGCCCTGTGGGGATTGGCGCGTACAGAGTATGAAGATTCGCGCTACCAGCCTGCAATAGCCGCACTGCAACAACTGACAACGGATCATCCGGATTCCCCACATTCAGCGCAGGCTCATTTCCTGCTCGGACAGATCTATATGACATTGGAGCGTCCCCAGGAGGCAGCCAGCGAATATGCAGCTTACCTGTCCTTACGTCCGGGAATGATCGATAGTTATGCACAGGAACTGCAAGGTGACGCCCTGGCGGCAGGTGGAGACTACTCCGGCGCGCTGAGCGCATACCAATCCGCATTGCAATCGCCGCGCCTGGATGATCATATGCAATTGGAAATCAAGACAGCCAGCACAATTGAATTAACAGGTGACCTGGCAGGCGCTCTAGCACTGTATGAGGATATCGCAAGCCGGGCGGAGAACGATTACATCAAGGCGCAGATGGACCTGTTCGCCGGCCGGGCTCTTATCGCGCTCGGACAAGTTGATGAGGGATATCAACGCTATCTGCAT
>Ga0315274_10005030_pt1 | contig 19391 bp, 12 predicted proteins | sample YL17G02_20_MG_FD_203700 | JGI IMG/M metagenome (GOLD analysis project Ga0315274, IMG submission 203700) | Sediment microbial communities from Yellowstone Lake, YNP, Wyoming, USA - YL17G02_20 | ecosystem: Environmental > Aquatic > Freshwater > Lake > Sediment | place: USA: Wyoming | collected... | reverse complement strand
CAACAAATGGATTTATTCAATGAAGAAGAACGTTACCGCATCAACGCCTTCAACTGGAACACCGAATTCCCCGACATAATGCAATCTGGTGGCTTCGACGCTGTCATCGGCAATCCTCCGTATGGTGCTTTTCTTTCTTATCCAATAATTGATTATTTGAAGGAAAAATATTTTACTGGTGAATATCAATTTGACACATATTCTTTATTCATAGAAAAGGCATATTACTTATGTAAATCGAGTAAGTATATTGGTGTAATTATCCCTTCCGCTTGGGTCGCATCAAAGTATAATAAGAAATTTCGTCAGTTAATATCTACTAAAACAATCATAAAAAGTATAGTTATTAATCGAAAAAAAACTTTCATCAATGCAACAGTTGAGACTTTAATTTTAATTCTAAAAAAGGATAATATTAAAACAAATAAATTTCCTATAGAGAGGTGGGATTTTGATGAAAGACAAATTTATTTTCTCTCACAAGAACATATAATAAATAATAAAGATTATGTTTATTCTATATATGCGAGACCAGATATAATAAAATTATTAGAAAAAATAAAAGATAATAGTCTACCTTTATCTATCGTAGCTAATGCTGTTTGGGGAGTAAAAATATATCAAAAAGGTAAAGGTAGACCAAAACAAAAAGGAAATGAACAAAAATTAAGAAAATTCCATAGTAAGGTAAAAACTAAAGATACTCATAAGCCATTATTAGGAGGAAGCGAAATAAAAAGATATAATATTGATTGGAAAGGAGAATATGTTGAGTATGGAGAATGGCTTGCCGAACCAAGAACAATTGATTGGTTTAATGGATCCAGAATAATTGTTAGAGAAGTTACAGATAAAGGAATTATTCAAGCAACTTTAGTTAATGATGAATTTGTGTTTTCTAATTCTGCAGATGGAATAAAACTTAAAAATAATAACTATAAATTAGAATTTATTTTAGGAATCATTAATTCAAAGCTAATTTCATTTTATCACTTAAACACTTCATCAAACGCTTTTAAAGGCACATTTCCTAAATTGTTAATTAAAGATTTATTAGATATACCCATTCCTAAAATTGATTCTTTAATCCCTGATGAACAATTTAGATATAATACGATAATCCAAATTGTTAAAAAGATGCTTGAATTCAATAAGAAAGTACAATTACCAAAAACTGATTATGAAAGAAACATAATCCAAAGACAAATTGAAGCCACAGATAGACAGATTGATAGATTGGTTTATGACTTGTATAGATTGACAGAAGAAGAAATATCAATTATCGAGAAAACTTATAAATGATTAACGAGATTGGTTGAAATTACTTCAATCTAAAACAGAACTTAGAAAAAATAAGGCTTGGATAAATATATGGCAGAAGATACAATTAAAAGAATGTGTTTAATTGAAGAAGTTCGATGTTCAATCTTTCTTATTCAAGAAGGATTAATTTCTCTAAATCAATTGACTGGGTCCAATGACTTTTACCATTTACCATTGTTATTATTAGCAAGTGGTTTTGAAAGGCTTCTCAAAATGATCATTTGCTTAGGTAACTTGGAAAAATATGGCAAGTTTCCTATAAAAAATAAATATTTTAAGGGAATAGCAGGGCATAATATTGAAAAATTGTTAGAGCTTGTTATGGACTCTGTCAAAACTTGGAATTACTCCTATAAATATTTAGCAACTAAAGATGATATTGATTTTATAAAAGAAAATTCGGATTTAAAAGAATTTATTGAATTATTATCATCTTTTGGAATGGAATCACGATATTACAATATTAACATTATATTAGGATCTACATCAAATAAACTACATAATCCAAAAAAGATGTTTGATAAATTTTGTTTCAAAATCATAAAGAGAAATCAAAATTGGATAGATAAGATTCAATATCCTCAAATAGACGAAACAATTAAAGAATTTAATAAATACCTAACATATTTAATACAACGTCTCGCAAGAGCTTTGTGCAGGATGTTTAAATCAGGAAAACTCGGAGAGTTGGGAAAAAGTTTAACTGGAATCAATAGTTCGTTTTTATATCTATCTGATGATGATTTATATAATATCAATCAAGATTGGTTTAAGAAATAATGATAAATAAATGATATACGTCTTGTCCCAAGGGACATTTCTCAACTGCGTAGCAGTTGAATATTAATAGCCCATAGATTCATCTATGGGTTGATAAAAATGGATATTGTTTCCAGTTGGTTTTTCAGATGATAGTTCAGGATGACGGGACGTCGGCGTTACAATAAGTCAATTTGATTAATCATCCTCCCCTGTAAAAATTCTTACACTTCAAATCTTTCCTTGAAATTGGCTTTTCATCTCACAATGATTATTCCCTAAAAATTATTTTGTGCAAGATTAATAAGGAGATTTGTAAATGAATTTAGTAGGTGTTGCTTCGATTTTAAAACGACTCACTCTGTATAGAAATATTTTCCCACTCTTATTATTTTGCTTACTGAATTACTTCAGCTTTTCCGCAGTTAAAAAAGAAATTGATTCACAACCCAGTCCACCACAGGAGATTAAGGTTGAATTACAAAATATTTCACCTGTCATTATTTCCGATTTCACACCTGAATTTTCCTGGCGATTCAGTCATCCAGACAATAATGATGCTGAACTCAATTTCTCAGAAGAATTGGTAATTGACGTTCATGATGTTAAAGCTATCAAAGTCGTTGATTTAAATAATGATGGTTATAAAGACATAATATTATGTAGTGGAATTCAAAGCTATCTATGCATTAATAATGGGGATTGGACGTTCACTATTATTGAAAAATTCGGTGATAAGGATACAAACAGTATAGATACTTGTGACATAGATAATGATGGTGATCTGGATGTGATTGTTGGGAATAATGGGCAGAACTACCTTTATAGAAATGAAGGCAATTTCGAGTTTACTCCTGATGCTCAATTCGGGATCGCAACTACAAAGGGAATTAAAGCGGTTGATATAGATAGAGACGGAGATATGGACGTTGTTGCTGTAAATTTTATTGAGGAATGTTTACTTTTTCGCAATTTAGGGGATGGGACATTTTTAACTGAGCATCCTTTTGGATTTGCTTATGCCACAAGTGTTGAAATAGGGGATATGAACAATGATGGTACAGATGATGTAATTATAGGAAACTGGTTCGGGACAATTACTATTTATCAGAATGATGGGAACGGATTTTTCCCAGAAAAAACATATATAAATGTAGATGATGTTAGAGCAATAACAGTAACTGATATTGATAATGATGGTGACCTTGATATTTTCGCTGGTAGAATGGGTCAGGATTATCTTTGTCGAAATGACGGGAACGGGAATTTTTCTGTGGAAAACGTATTGAACGGCTTTAATACCTTCTCAGTATTCTCAACAGACATTGATAATGATGGTGATGCTGATATTATGGAAGGAACATCGGAACAGAATTATATTTATCGAAATGATGGAAATGGCGTATTTGAAGGAATTCCCTCATTTAGTTCAGCATTTACTACAAGTTTGTATGCCGATGATTTGGACAATGATGGTGATATGGACGTTGTAGAAGGAAATTTAACGAATGCTACTATATATAAGAACAACGCGTCATTGATAAAGCAGGGAGCATATCGCATTCTTATAGCCTCTCAGTCAGATAATCTTAATAACGATATTGGAGATATTTGGGATAGTGGAGTTGTTCAGTCGAGTTTTAGTGGAGATGGACTAACAGGAATTTCCTGTGGCGTTGAATTGTCGCCTGATAGAAAGTATTATTACAAGATAAGAGTTTATGATGAGAATAATAATGAGGGGGAATGGAGTGAGATTAAGGAGTTTACTATTCCTATCATTATTAATAGTTTTATATTGAGTGATATAGCCACTGATTCTCCTGCAATTACGCACTCTCAAATCGTGAATGTATCTGAAATTGATTATTTTGGAGATGAACCAACTGAAATGATGTATAGTGAAGACCCGAGTTTTAAAAATACTACCTGGCAATTTTTTAGACCTACTTTTACATATAGATTTTCATCTCATAATGGTCCAAAGCAACTTTTTTTGAAATTGAAAAATGATTATGTTGATGCAAGTATGATTCAATCAGCCTCAATTATACTTTCTACTGTGGATGATGCAGTAATTGTCAATGATACCATCTTAGAAGAGATGTCTCCTGGACAAAAATACAAAGTTTCGGTAACGGTGAAAAACACAGGAGAAGCAATCTGGGATGGATACCCATATCTATTGGGTGCAGTGGGTGATTCAGATTCATTGAATGGTAATTCAAGACAATCTCTACCTTATGAGACCTATCCCGGTAACGAAGTTATTTTCGAATTTTATTTAATAGCCCCTGAACAAACTGGAACATATACTACCGACTGGAGAATGGTTAAGGAATGGGAACATTGGTTTGGAGAATCACTTGTGAAGGAAGTACTGGTTGTAAATGGATTAGTAAAAAATAATTCCATTGCAGTTGCTGAATATATCCCTGATACGATTCCTGTAAATACAAAGACCTGTTTGGGCGTTACATTTAAGAATACAGGGAATGCTACCTGGAGTGAAGAGAATAAATATAGGTGCGGAATAGTAGCAGATTACGTTAATCTCGGAACACAAGGAAGAATTTTTATTGATGGTGAAATTTATTCTGGAGAAGAAAGGACGTTTTTCTGGTTTGTTAAACCCAAAGAGGCAGGGGAATATATAATAAAAGTGCGAATGCTTCAAGAATATGTAGCATGGTTTGGTGATACTATCGAAAAAACTGTCAATGTAGTAGAATTAACCGGGGTTGATTCGGAAGTGTTTGAGATATATGAATAAATCGAGACTTCTGAAATACTTCTATAATTAATATAAAGACGAGATTGCCACGCCTGCCTTCGGCAGGCTCGCAATGACACCCTTCGTTTCCTCTCCCCTTGTGGGAGAGGATTAAGGAGAGGGGTATATATCATTGCAAACAGTCTTATTGCTTCGTAACTAAAGTTACACGCAACGAAGCAATCTTACTTTTATAACAAAAATCTGGGTTTTTAAACAATCACTTCTTTGGTATCTTCTCTTCTGGTATATGTTGTTGTGTTAGACATTGAGTATCAGGGGGACAATTACCTGCGAGAATTATGCCACGTGAACCGATTTTTTTGTCGTAATAAACATATAATTTCAAATCTTTATTATCATCCATTAAGTCTTGAAAATTACTCTCTCTGAAAATGCAAAATTTCTTTTTGTCGGTATTAAAATAATCCTTCAATTGTGGAACTTCATCAATCTCATCCAAATAGTAATTCCCATAAAACATATATTCTGCTCTGAATATTTTATATATGCCTATGGACTCATCCTGTCCTCTCAATTTGTCCACAAGTGAGCAAAGTTCTCGTGTTGATTTTGAAGAATCGATGGCAGGGAAAAGAAATATTATCATAATTAACATCATTACAGCACTAATGCTGGTGATTCCATAAAAGATAGTTCGGGCTGATTTCGTAAGTAGTAAGCAGAGTATCAAGAAAGCAAGAAATATTATAGGTAAAGAAGCCATTATTGGTTTTATGATTGTAATTGAGGTTTCCGTAACATCTTCGATTTTATTAAATATTAATTTCATACATAATGCTGTTACCACAAGAGCGGATATGAATATTATCAGAGGTATGGATAACTTCTTATCAAATTTAATTCCCTCAAAAATATAAGTATAAAAGAAGTAACCAACCATCATTGCTAATGCAGGATACATCGGGACGATATACTGTTCTCTTTTCCCGGGTGATAATGAGAAGAAAATGAATGTAAAAAGGAACCAGCAAAGATTGAATTTAAAATTAGTATAAAACGGTGAGTTTTTACTTTTGAATCCTAAGATGAGGGCAGATGGTAAGAAAAAGAACCATAACATAAAATTGAGTGGTAGTCTCTCTATGAAATAATATAAGGGCTGATTGTGTCTTTCAGGATTGATATATCTCGTAATATTCTGATACCATAGCAAATCGGATACTGTTGACTTTTGTGCTCGCAAGAGGACAGGAGCCAACCACACAAAGAGTATAACAGCATAGAGAATAATTCCTGAAAATATCTTTAATTCCTTTATTTTCTGTTTTTCTTTATTAACAATTAGAAATGTAATTATAGCTCCAAGAGGAACAATTATTCCCACAGGTCCTTTGGAAAGAGTGGCTAAAGCCATAAATATCCAGACAAGATAAGCATTTAATGTCTTATTCCCTATACCTTTATATATATTTACAAAGCATAAAATACTAAGATAAATAAAAAAACATAAAAGCATATCGGTCTGAGCCCATCTTGCTTGCCAGAAATATTTTACTGTAGTAGCGAGGACAATACTACTCAGAAATGCGATTGGACGATTATACAATTTCTTTGCAATGAAATAGGCTACAATTACCCCACCCACACCAGCAATGGCTGATGGGAGCCGCGTTGTAAGAGCTGTAACATTTCCAGCAATCAAGGAGAAAATGCCTGCAATCCAGAAAAACAAAGGGGGTTTATCAGAATATGGTTCTCGATTAATGTGCATAATGAACCAGTCATTAGTTTGTAGCATTTCTCTCGTTATCTGTCCAAATTTCGGTTCATCAGGTGCCCATAAATCCCATCCACCAATGTTAGTAAAATAGAGGATAATGCAAAAAAGAGCAAGGACGAGTATGGATTTTTTGTCGGATTCGAAAAAAGTTTTATTAAACATCTTCTTAAATCCCTATTTGATTTTGATTTAAAATTCTAACAATTAGATTTTTAAAATTTTTATTTTCTGCTCCCTCATATGAAGTACTTCTTTATATATTCTCTACTAAACTTTCGCAGATAATATTACTGATTAAACATTATGAAAAGATTACGTAAAAATATGATATTTTTAGATTGTTTTACCTGTGATGTTGAACTTGTTTCAGGATTGGAATGACACAATATGGTTTTTTAGTTTTTCAGAGATTTCGATTTGTGATCATTTGTGAGATTCGTGGTTTCATAGTTTTGTTTTTAAAATTTCTCTCTCGCCTTTTGAAAAGAGGTAATTATGGTATTCCAGACCGTATCAGGGTCGTTTGGAACCAGATGTGACATATGCCGACAGGCATCAAAACCCCAAACTGCAATGTTTTTTATTCCCTGTGAGGTATAAATATCCACTGCATTTGCCAGTTCTTCTTCTCTTCCACTTGGAACCCTGAATCCTTGCAACCACATATGTGAATCAATGTTGTATTTTTTACATACATCCATTGTTTTTGTCGCACAATCAGTAGCAAATTTCTTATAATCCACGTCCATTTGAAACCAGTAAGGGTCAGTTCCAAAGTTATCTAATCCCTTTATGCCTGCAATTCTATCCCAGTTCATTACACCTTCACCAGATTGACTTGGGAAGATGCAAACCACATTTTTCTTACCTTTTTCTTTCACCTCAGCCACCATTTCAGTGAGAAATTCCATAATCCATTTATCTTTTAAATCAATAAGTTGTTGTGTGAGTTGAGCAGGAAATACCTCATTAGTCTCCCAGTAATATTTTTCTTTACAATATTTGCAGGTGCATCCCCATGTTCCTTTGCGACCTCCAAGCCAGTTTGAGATGTAGAAATGTGGTTCATCCCAGAAAAAGCAGTCCGCCCCTGTTTCATTCGCCGCATCAATCCACTCCTTTAAGAAAGCACGGAATTTCGGGCTATTCGGGCAGGCTATTCCAATTGGTTTATTATCTGATAAAACCTGGCATTCTTCGATATTGTTCTCTGCAAATCCCGAAAATGCTTCTCCCCCAAAGACTCTTCCAACACCCCAGGGGTCAATCCAGACCTCAAGCCCAACATCTTTACTTGCTTGGACAATATCTTTCATTGTCCCCTTATAAAAGGAATAATCATTTTCGCTAAATGTATGTACAACATAATCGAAACCCTCTTTTTTCATCTGCTCCATATCTATCGCAACGTATTTTACCATCCTATTACCAAAATAGCTCGCTCCGAATTTCATATATCCCTCCCTTTCTTATTATTTAAAATGTAGCGGTCGCATTTATGCGATAATAATTGTGCGATAAATCGCACCGCTACAATCAATATTTATATTTTTAAAAAGGCAAAAAATTACCATAGCTGTTACAAAGTAAACGTAAAGTTTGCAAGACTTATTTTAAAGATGTTCTGGTGGGGATTTTTTATCCTTCTGCATCGCTATGCCATGAAGATATATGTAGAGATAAAATATGATTCTAACCTAATTGTACTATGCATATTTTTCAATATCAAACAAAGAGCTAACAGATTCACCGATATGTATTCGTTGAATGGCGTTTGCGAAAAGTTCGGCTACTGATAAGACTTTAACCTTTGAACTTTTTTTATTTTCACTTAACGGTATTGTATTTGTAACAATCACTTCGGCAAGTGGTAATCCGTTTATAATATCAATAGCAGGACCACAAAATGCAGGATGGACCACAGCAGCACTGATTTTTTCTGCTCCGTGTTCTTTTAAAGCAAGGACTGTTTCTTTTAAGGAACCTCCCGTACTGATTTCGTCGTCAAAGATAATGGCATTTTTACCCTTTACCTCTCCGATTATATTTAAGACTTCTGCATAATCCTCATTTCCGATTCTTCTCTTATCGAGAATAGCCATTGGGAGTCTCAATTTCACGGCGTACATTTCAGCTCTTTTAGCACTTCCTGCATCCGGGGCAACCACGGTGGTGTTGGACATATCAGAGTTTTCAAAATAGCTGCACATCAATGGGATAGCGAGAAGTTGATCGAGTGGTATTCTAAAAAAGCCCTGAATTTGCGGAGAGTGAAGGTTCATTGTTAAGACTCTATTTGCTCCTGCGGCTTGGAGTAAATCCGCAACCAATCTTGCTGTGATAGATATTCTTGGTTGGTCTTTTTTATCGCTTCGTACATAAGGATAATAAGGGATAACGGCAGTAACGCGTTGAGCAGAAGAATATTTTGCCGCATCAATTAACATCAGGAGTTCCATAAGGTAGTCATTAACCGGCTCCCTGGATGTCTGGATAATGAAGACATCTTTTTCTCTCACATTCTCCATAATTTTTACAAAGGTATTGTCATTCTGGAATTTTTTGCAGATAACAGGAGTAAGTGGAACATCTAAAATGGAAGAAATTTCTTGTGCTAACTCGGGGTTTGATTGTCCAGAAATTAATTTCAATGTGCTTTTTCTTCTATCCTGTGTTACATCCATACTCTCCCCCTCTTATTCGATAATTTTTTCATACTTATCTTTTTAAAAATAATCAATTGAGTAAAACAATTCAAGAGAGGAATATCAACAATAATTTCTAAAAAAATTAAATGTGTAATATATATTATGGATTGTAAGATATAGTAGTTATAAATAGCGATTCATTTCCATTTTTTGGAATATGTATTTTTCTTTTTCATTTAATAAATTATTAATATAGAATAATGTTTAAATTTATATTAAATAATTATATAAATAATAAAATATTTATCATTTTTAAATTTTAGATATCAAAAATTTATTTCTTGACTCTTTAATGACGAGAAGTATATTTAAGCAGTTATTTTTTAATATAAAATTATAAAATTTCATAACAACTCATTGTATTAATATTATTATGTCAATGTTATTGTAAAAATTATTTGTTATGTTAGCAAAATTAATAAAGACTGTTTCTGAAAATGCCAATACGTTAGAGGCTATTAGTTATCTTTGGGGAGAATTAAGAGGAAATATTGCGATTATTCTTCCTCCTCTTATTCCAGAGAGGATTTTAAAAGGGGATTATACAAAGAATGTCGAAGACTTTGCAAAACGAATAAATGATATTGGTCCCATAGCTTTCACAGGTGATTTATTAGCTGCTAATATTGTAACTAGTGTATTAAGGGAATTGTATTTAATACCAACTAGGAGATCTATCAAATATTATTTTGTCCAAAAAGTTAAAGAAGAGGAAAAAGAAATTCTTGAGAGAAACAATCTTATTTTAATAGCTGGTCCAGCTGTTAATGAATATACGCAAAGATATATGAAAGAAAAAGAATTATTTTTTTTCTCGGATGAAAATTCAGTAGAAGAGATTAAGAACTTAGCAAATGAACAAGACATAGAGATAGCAAGAGATAAAATATATAAAATTTTTTCTTCTCTTAATGATTACTCTAAATGTAATCACCTTTTTTATAATCCATTTTATAGTGGCTCAACAAAGAACATAACAAGTCCTTTTGATTTGCCAGGTCTTATATATCCCGAAAGATTAATAGACTTTAAGCAATTTGACTATGGATTTTCATATAAAGGTGAAAATATTTGGAATCCTGATTATAAAGTCTATATATTTGCGGGGCTTAGAGCATATGGAACCCAGGGTGCTGCATCATCTTTTTGCATAGCAGATTTGGCCTGTAGTATTATTAATTTCTTAAAAGCAAGGGGGAAAAATGTTGATGAATTAAACGAAATATTAGTGATTTCAAAAATTACAAAAAAAGATCAAAATCCATTAATATCTTACTTTCCTAAAAATACTATACAGATCATTCAACCGTTCCAGAGTGTGGAAGCCGAAAATCCACATGATTATGATGAATCTCTAAAACTATATACCATAGCAAGAACTTTTATTAAAGATAAGCAAATTATCAACAGGAGAAGCAAAAAATATCGTGATCTTTCACACTTTTTTACCTTAGTTTTTATAATAATTATTTTGATTAATTTTATTTTTTTAATGATAACTCAATCTCAGAATAGGATATTGTACTCTTCCGCCTCTTTATTTTTCTTTACAATCTTTTTAGTTGTATTATTAATACGTAGAATATGAAAATTTATGATATTTGATTCTATTAAACTTTATTTAATTGCATTAGATACATTTTTAAAATGTATAACTGGAAAAAATGGTTTGAAGTTGCAAGATTTTATTAATGAATTAAAGATTGCTGCTAAAGATAAGAAACTATTGAAAAAAGGGAAATATCTGAAGATCTTTTTAGCAATATCAACTCATTTATTAGTCTGTGGTGTAATTATTTTTTTATTGTATTTTCTTTATTTTTTATTATTAAATAAGATGCCTGAACTGGGTAAATATTGGCAAAGATTAATATATTATATTGTTATTCTCTTTTGTATGCCCATTATAGGTCTATTGTGCTTGTGTTTCCCATTTCTTCCGAAGGTGCGTGCGGGTCAAAATCTTGAAAGGGGTAAGCCAAAAGAAGATTTTATTGATAGAATTGATCAGTCATTAATATCATATGTTAAAACTCAATGTCCGGCTGAAGCACTGATAAAGATATCTCCTGAATTCGAAATTGAGCTAGTCAGAAGAAATCAGTTTGATTTAAAAAGAGATACTATTGAGGAATGGGGTGAAAAAAAATTACTTGCATCAATGCCTGCTTGTTGTATAAAGGCTGCTATCGCTGATGATAAAAGACTTATGGTCAATCGTGGAGTTAGTTTTTGGTTATTTGTACCTAGTGTTATGGAAGAGCCGAAAAGATTATTAATAAAAAGAGAAGATTGTGATCATATTTCATCGGAAAAGATATGTTCAGATGAGATAAGCGCTATTAATGATGCCAATAAACAGAGGATATTTATTTGTCGTTGGATATTATAAATCTGTTTTTAAGATAAAAGCATTTTTGATTTTACATAATAATAGCGTAATATATTGTATTGGTTTTAATTAAGCGAGATGAGATTGTTATAAGTATAGATTGTTAGCATTTCTATGGGGCAATTTTTCTGGTTCTCACCTAATCCATCCCGAAGAAAAATTTCTTAATGGGTAAATCCCCAATCATAACAGCTGGCATTTTTTACTCTTTTTTTTATGATTTTTAGAATTATGGATTATAGTTTCTATACAGATAGAGAAAGATAAAGATTTTTTAAAGGAGATGTAGCTTTGGTGTATCCTGCTCTATAGTGTTCTTATCGTGTTAGGATGTGGCTAATTAATTTCGACTCACTACTTCGAAATTAAATGGTTATATTAAAATATCTGATGAAAACAAAATAGCCTGAAGAGGGTTCATAAGCCGAATTTTGTACCTCACGTTGTAGGGGTACGTTGCATGTGCCCAATAATTTCAGGGCATATACAATATGCCCCTACAAGTAATGAGGTAATAATCATTCATCTGGGTTAATTGTTACCAATCAACTCAAGCGACCTACCCGTGGGTGCTTATACTGAGATTTTTGAAATACCGTTTATCGATTCTTATTGATGATACATTCGGAAAAATCTGTAATCATTCTGGTTAGGGAATGACTTGAAGCCGATTCCGATTATATTCAATTTTCATTTTGACTTTAAATCACATTGCTTAAGGTGTATTAGATGTGATTTGGTGATCAAAAAGAGATTGACGAAACGGTATTTATCCAGTCCACCTTTTTTTGGTCGGACTGGATTTATCTCTGTATAAACGAGGCGAGCAACCTCTCCCCACATATTTGGTCTTGCACCGGATAGGGTTTACCAAGCTATTGATGTTACCACCAATACTGGTGAGCTCTTACCTCACCGTTTCACCCTTGCCTACGCTTCAATAATGTAGCGGTACGATTTATCGCACATTACAATGTCGGATGAATCCGACCGCTACAATATACTAAAGCTATCGGCGGTCTATTCTCTGTGGCACTTTCCGTAGGGTCACCCCTCCCTCCCGTTAGGAGGTATCCCGCTCTGTGGTGTTCGGACTTTCCTCTTTCATAACAGTAATTGTTTCTTATTAAGGAACGCATATATGCGTTCCTTACAAAGAAATTGTTGTTATGAAAGCGATTATCTCACCCTCTTCAGGCTCTGTTTTATCTTTATTTTTTCAAAGAACACTTTTTTAAATCGATTGTTTTATAGCATATTGTTTTTCTCATTTCAAGGGTCTTTTTTGAGGTATACCATTTTTTCTTGGGTATTTCAAATCAGTTGATTTAACCTTTCTTATTATTAATATTTTTCGTTTTTTTAATGAGTTGGGTAAAATAGTTTCTGTAATATTATCTAATCTTACACCCAATATATCGAAGACATTTTTTGCATCCTTTAGTTCAATCTCGACATTTTTACTTTTATAAGCTAATAAATGTCCACCCAATTTTAGAAAGGGAACACACAATTCTAATAAAGTATTTAATTTAGCTAAGGCACGTGTGATAATAACATCATATTTTCCCCTATGATTCGAATCTCTGGCTAAAATTTCTGCCCGCTCAGAAATTATCTCACAATTTGTAAGAGCTAATTTATCTTTTACTATTTTCAGATATTCAGTTTTCTTTTTTGTTGCCTCAAGCAAGGTTATTTTTAAAGAGGGGCAAATTATCTGTAACGGAACCCCAGGAAAACCAGCACCAGAACCTACGTCAAGGACTTTTACATACTGTTTATCATCAAAAAACCTATAGGGTATACAAGAATCAATGAAGTGGTCTTCTATAATTTCTTTGGCATTTTTTATACTCGTGATATTTATTTTGTTAGACCATTCTTGAATTAATCCAATTAATAATTCGAATTTTTGCAACTGTGTATAAGACAAAATAACTCCTATTTGATACATCGAATCAAAAATGGTTTTACCAAGAGATGACTTCTGCTGAGGTATCTTCCATTCTTCCCACAATTTTTTGAATCTGCTAATATAAATTTTCTCAAATAATTCGAGACTTTCCGGGAACATCTTTTCACATATTGAACGGAGTTCATCAATTTTGGCTTGAACCTGAGCCCACAAGGAATCTGGAGACATAATTAAATTGCATATTCCATCCGCTTTCTTTTTTAGTAATTCACTATGTTTTTTTCCATTTCCATTCATATAAAGCTCTTCTATTAACGAAATTCATAATAGTTTAATGTTCAATGTCAGAAAGTTTCAAAAATTGAATTTCAAAAAAGTCGAATAGAATAGATTTGAAGGAGATGAGGAACCATCATTAATTTTAAAAGGGGACAAAGTACCTGTTTTAAATTGAGACCTCTGAAATACTTCAAAAATGAGATTGATTCGTCGCCTTCGGCTCCTCACAATGACATTTTAGGTCTCTGTCATTCTGAGCGAAGCGAAGAATCTCGTAGTTTGGTCAGTTTTTCAGAGATTTCGAATTAGGAGTCTAAAATTTAGATATCAATTACGGTTCCTATTTAATTTTATCCTTAGTAAATTTAATTAATTTTAGCCACATTTCTTTGTCTGTAGCAGAGTTGATCATACTTTTTCTGACTTCTGGGTTACGGAATGACTGAATTAGCCCTGACAAAAGCGTCAGATAGAATGAACTTGCCGCAGCAGGTATAATAATAAAAAATATAATTCGTGATAACGTTCTATCAGTGGCACCGAATTTTATACCATTCTTTTTTAAACCGATAGCGAAAGTTAATCCACCTCCTTCAACGCCTCTGACGTGAGGAAAAGCGAGGTCACTTCCAACCGCCGTACTCGCCATTGCTTCTCTGTTCAAAGCCTGTTCAAGAAATTCCTTGCTCTCTTCAATAAATCCTTGAGTTACCATTAATTTAGCTAACTCTCCAATGGCTTCTTCTTTTGTGTTTGCACCAAGAGATGGCTTCATTAGTCTTACAGAGGAAAATCTCATAACTCCCAATTTAATAATATCAGGTTTATCTTTATGAAGTTTAAATTTTACCTTATCACCCTCGTAAGGATAAATAATTCTTGCACAATTAGGGCATTGGAAAATTTTTTCCGCTTGTTCAACTTCCTGAGCCATAGAGATTGGTAATCTCACACCACATCCCCTACAAACACCTTTAATCATAGGGACGATGGCAAGCTTATAGTGATTAGAGACCTTTTTAAATATTGCAGAGAGATCTTCAGGAAGCCCATTTTCAAGAGAGTGAATTGATTGTTGGAGTTGCTCTAAATGGTCTTTAGCCTGTAAGACTTCTTGCTCAGAATAAGCGAAACAGAGTTCTTGTAATTGAATAAGGTGGTTTATTATCTTCTTCATTTTTCCGTTCTCCTGGTGAAGCGGGTTTATTCTTTATAAGTATTTTTTTAATTATGAATTATGATTATTCACTATAATCTACATAGTATTGTTGTCAATCCTTGTTTTGTAGGGACAGAACAGTGTTCTGTCCCTACATTGAACAAAATATTTATTTTATAAATAAATTAAATCATAATCACGAAATGAAACCTCAGAAAAACTTGTAAACTTTACAGTGTCATTCCGAACTCGTTTCGGAATCTCAATTAGGATCCTGAAACAAGTTCAGGATGACATTACTTGTTTCGGGATCAGCCTGTTAGACAAAACATTACGAAAGGTTAACTGCGTTTTAATATTTCTCCTCCTGCTCTTTGATTTTCTTCTCAATTATGGGTTTGGCTTCATCAAAGAATGGTTGAGCCATTTCTGTTGTCCAGGTGCGTTCTTCAAAACTTCTTGTATTAAGAGATTTTAAAAATCTACTTTTGAAATCCTCTATCCTTGACCCATAAATGTGATATGAATCTGCTATATGACAGTATCTTCCTACCAAGATATTTTTATTTGATTTCTTAGCCAACTGATTTGCAATTCTCTCCTGAAGAGCCGTCAAAGCAAACATATTCATAAATGCCGCATCATAAGCATCATTCGAGCGAAATCGAACGTTCAAGTTAAGATACCAATTATTATTTTCATCAGGTAGAATCCGAAACCATAAAGACTGCATACAAGCAGGATCAGATATATCTATATCTTCCCAGACTTTCCAGGTGATTGCCTGTGCTCTTCTGGTAAATGGTTTTTCTGCTAATTTTTGTATGACATAATCAATCTGGTTAATCGATTGTTCCTTGCCTGATTGATTAAAAAATTTATAATTAAATAATCGCTCGTGATAAGTATACTCCCAGCGGGTGTCTTCAGGATTGTTCCTATCACGTATCCACGTATCTTTCACACCATCTAACACTTCCTGGCGATATTCTTCAAGGGCATCAAGACCTCCGGGGAAACATCTGTGAATTCGTGGTTCACTCAAAGGCTCTTCAATAACAATTATCATTGTTGAATCTACGCTTAAAGGGTCGCCTTCTTTATCATATTCAGTTTTGAATTTTGTCCCATTTTTATAGAGTTCAATCATAGAATTTTCCCAGGCTTCAGCAAGAGATTTTCCTTTTGAATAAAGAACAGGTATATTTCCTGTCATAATTTGTTAACCTCTTAATTTATTTTTTATAGTGAATATGAAATAGAAACATAGTTTTTGTCTATAAAATTTTTTTGAATGTAGCGATGCAGTTCATTGCACAATTATTGTCGCATAAATACGACCGCTACTATGATTTAAAACCCTATAAGGGTTTCGTATATCAGCCCAGCGTAATCACGCTGGGTAAGAAAAAATTGTAAGATCTCGCAAACCCTGAAAGGGTTTCGCATAGATTATTATTCCCTTATATAATTAGTGAACAATAATTTATGCAAGTTTATGATGTGACCGCAACGATATTTATTGTGGAACATATATTTGTAGATATTCATTAAGACACTGCATTGGTGTATTAAGAAGCGGTTTGTAATATTGTTCTATGAAGTCCTTTAGATATTGTGTTTCGGGTGGATTTGAACTCGGAGATAATTCCTTAACTAATTTATCTGGAACAAGGATGTATCCAATTCCACCTCGATTCAGATTGAGAATGATTAATGGAAGTTGCTTATGGTAAATGGCACTCAAAATTTTTCTCAAGAGTTTTAAGCCATCGGCTTCTTGTCCACTCGCAATTTCATTTCGGATTTTAACGGTGTAAATGTAATGTTCTGAAAACTCCTCAATCTGTAATCTATTAGATAAAAATACATAATAGGGTGGAGCAAGAATGGTATCCCACGGCTTGCTGTATTTATCAATGAAGTTTTCTTTTATGAAAAGGACATTTCGTTCTGAATTTTCAAAGTAAGCCTTATCGACAAGAAGATTCCTGATAAAGAAAAATCCGATGAAGGAACTAATAATAAGGATGAGAATGAACACAAAGATTGATAATAACTTTTTTGTTATGGGATAATTATTATCGATTGGTTTCCCTTGTAACGCCGACATCTTGTCGGCAGAAATTATGTGCTTCTTAAACGTATTGTATAAGAACATCGCTGAGAACATTGCCACATAAGGCTCACCAAGAGTGAAAATATAATCAACAGTTCCACCTTTTGTAACATAGACTATGGAGAGTATCGAGAATAGTGAATACCAGCCAATGTATTCTGCAAAAGGGTGTTCTGAATGTTTGATGAATTTGAGAATTCCTAAAAGGGCAAAAATGATGAATGCTCCTTCCCACGTAAATACATCTTTACCTTCATTAACAATCCTTGCAATGCCTTCAGTGATGAAGTTCTTTGAGTAAGTCTGCAGTTGATTAAAGAATATTGCGTTTATGTAATTGCCTTCAGAGTAAATGTGCATAATTAACAGGAAGAGCAATCCCAAAGCGATTAGGGGAATGATGTAGAAAAGACAAAGTTTTCTCTTTTTGATTATAAGGAACAAGGCATTGAATCCAACATAAGGAGCCGCAGTCATATTTGTAAAGCAGGCAAAGACAGAAAATATGGCAGAAATAATAAGATTGTATTTTGTTCCACGAATTAAAAAGTAAAACGAAAGAAGTAAAAGCATTATCACAAGAGATTCCGACTGATAACCAATACTCCACCAAAAGCTTTCGGGTAAGAAGAGATATATTAGTGATGAGAAAAATGCAATAAGATGGAAAGACTGACATCTTGTATGTCTAAGAATATTTATCGAAGTTATAAAAATTAAGATCGCAATAGCAGTATGAAGAAGAATTGAAAAAACACGAACAGTGAAAAGTGGATTTCCAAGTATCCTACCAATCTTTATTAAAAAAGCTCCAAGAAAGAGATGACAAGGAGGTTGGGGAGGAACTATATCACGATATAATCTAAGCCCATCAGCTATTCTTGATGAGATGTAAAGGTAGTTCCCATCACCAAAATCAATGTATGAATAGTCGAGATGAAATAGCATTAAGATTATATAGGAAAAAATTAATATAACAAGGAGCAAGATAGAAAAGGTTTTGTTTCTTGAAGTAATATTTTGTTCTTGATTCATTTAGTCTAAATTAACTTTGTTAATTTTCGGAATAATCAGATAATACAGAAAGAGGAAAGGAATGCAAGGTTTTTCATTTGTATAAGAAATACTTAAAAAAGTGTTTCAAGTTTCAAATTGAAATCTCTGAGATAATAGTCAACTGTAAAGGATGCATATATGCATCCTTTAAAAATTAATGCAATACAATGCTGTAGTGCGAGATTTATTTCACACAAGCTTGCGACATAAATGTCGCGTTACAGTCTTTTAGATATCTTAAATTAAGAGTTTGAAGTTAAAAGTTTAAAGAAGGATTAATTCTAAGTTTCTGATTTTCTTTTTAGGATTGAGTAAAAATTTAATAGGGATTCATCATCCGGGTTATTTTTTAAGCCTCTAATGATTACTTTTTCTGCATCCTTAGTTCTGTTCATATTCATATAGGCTTCAGCAAGCCTTATGGAAGCAGTAGTATCTTTAGGATTAATACGTAAGGCTATTTCTAATTCACTTATTTCTTCATCATATTTCTTTTTGATTTTGAGTGAGAGTGCATAATTTAAATGGGCTTTAGCACTATTCGGTGAGGTCTGAACAAGCTTTTCGAAAAATGTGAAATTATCCTGCCAGTCCTTATCTCTCAAAGTTATCCTGAATGAATACAAGCTAATTATGATTACTAAAACTACTGCTATAGTAATAGAAAGTATTTTGGGAAATCGCTCAAAAGCCTTATTAAAAATAAAACCTAACAAGATGCAAAATCCTACAGAGGGGAGATAGATAAGCCTTTCTCCCATTATCGTGCCTGTTAAAAAGAAGATATTGGAGACAATGACATAACTTCCCACAAAAAAGAATGCAGAAAAGAATGCCACAAAATAATTTTTCCGCTTTATAATTAAAATTATTAAAAAAAATGTGATGCAGATTATAGAAACTATCAGCCCATTAGTAAAAAGTGAGTGAATTATTGGTATTTGATTGTAGGAATAATCTGCAGAAAGTGTTAAGGGAAATAGGATAAGGCTGATATAGTGATTCAGAACATCAAAGGCAGTGAGGAATCTTGTGATGACGGATTTCTCAGCAATTAAGGGATTGTCATCGAAGGCGATGTTTAGAGCGAATATTTTATGTAAGACAAAATATCTTATCATTAAATACATAATGAATATAAATATGTAACCTGAATAGTGG
>Ga0315274_10005029_pt1 | contig 19391 bp, 20 predicted proteins | sample YL17G02_20_MG_FD_203700 | JGI IMG/M metagenome (GOLD analysis project Ga0315274, IMG submission 203700) | Sediment microbial communities from Yellowstone Lake, YNP, Wyoming, USA - YL17G02_20 | ecosystem: Environmental > Aquatic > Freshwater > Lake > Sediment | place: USA: Wyoming | collected... | reverse complement strand
TCGGCCTCGTCGGTGAGCGCATCAGTGGTGATGAGCCGGTCGGCGGGTTCCTCCATCCCTTCCTCCATCCCTCACCGCTCCTTCAGCCGCTGCAGCGCGGCCTTGACCACGTCCTGCACGGCCGCAGGCGGGGATCTGGACTGGAGGACCGTGTCCACCGCCTCGCCCGAGTCCCGGGGGGAGAAGCCCAGCACCACGAGCGCGGAGACCGCGTCCAGCCGCAGCGTGACGGGACCACCCCCGGGGAGGTACCGTTCGCCGGCCTTCTTCATCTTGTCCCGCAGCTCCAGGATCAGCCGCTTCGCGTGCTTCTCCCCGACACCGGGGATGCGGGTGAGTGCCCGGTCGTCCTCGGCCAGGACTGCTGCGGCAAAGTCCTCCAGGGTGACCTGGGAGAGGATGGAAAGCGCGATCTGGGGCCCGATCCGGGTCACCCCGATGAGGAGCCGGAACATCTCCCGGTCCCGGGGCCGCAGGAACCCGTAAAGGGTCCAGCCGTCCTCCCGGACCGCCAGGTGGGTGTGGACCGTGACCGGCCCCTTCTTCTGGAGGAGTCCGGTGATCGCCGGTTGCGGCATGTGGACCTCGTAGCCCACGCCGCCCACGTCCAGCACCACGAACCCCTCGCCGACGTCGGCCACTTCGCCAGTCAGCTGCGCAAACACGTCCCTCACCTCACCCAGTGGAGATGGCAGAGGGCGATGGCGAGCCCGTCAGCCACGTCGTCCGGCCGGGGGATATCCGGGAGGGAGAGCAGCCTCCGGATCATCTCCTGCACCTGGATCTTCTCGGCCTTCCCCGACCCTGTCACTGCCTGTTTCACCTGGTTGGGGGTGTACTCCGTCACCGGGACCCCCGCCTCCGCCGCGGCGAGCAGGATCACCCCGCGGACCTCGGCTACCGACATGGCGGAGGTGATGTTCCGGGTGAAGAAGAGCTTCTCCACGGCAACGGCGTCCGGCCGGTGGGCCTCGAAAAGGGCCAGGCACCGCCGGTGGATCTCCTGGAGCCGCTCGGGGGTGGTCATGCCCTTGGGAGATGTGCGAATGCAGTCGTAGGCAATGGCGGTCGTCGTGCGCCCGTCCTTCTGCAGCACCCCGTAGCCCACGATGGCAAGGCCCGGGTCGATCCCGATCACGATCATCAGTGCCTCACTGCCGATCTGCCCCTGGGGAAACGTGAGTGTCCCTGTTTCTAATATCTTTGCCCCGCGGGGGGAACCTGGGGGAGAACAGGGATCCTGCGGGACCCGGTTCAGCCATTCTTGGGCTCGGCCACCAGGTGGTTGATGGTGTTCTCGCAGATATCGGCGGCGTACTCGCCGATGCGCCGGATCGACTCGATGATGTAGCCCAGGGCAACGGCTGTCTCTCCCTTGAAGGGGGAGGCGCGGTGGGTGATGCGGCTGCACCGCTCCTCCAGGGATGCAACGGCCTGGAGGTGGGTATGGGCAGCGTCAATGTCGTCGGCAAAGAAGGCGTCGGTGCTCTTCCGGAGGATGTCCAGGGCAAGGCTGGTGGCCTCCTTCAGGTCCTGCACGAGACCCTTCTCCATCTTCACTGCAAGGAGCGCCGGGACGTTCTCGGCAATCCGCACGGCATGGTCCCCGATCCGTTCGATCAGCCGGCTCATGATGTAGTAGCTCGCGGCCATGGGCAGGGTGATATTCATGTTCCGGGAGAGGTTGGGGTCAATGAGCACCAGGTTGAACTGGCGGGCAACGAGCCAGTGGAGCCGGTCCACGTCATTGTCCCGGGAGACCACGTCCTGGGCGAGGCCCGGATTTCCTGTCTCCAGGGCCCCGATGGCATCCTCATGCATGGACCGGACGATCACCGTCATCCGGCTCAGGGTCCGGTCAAAGGGCATCTCCAGGGGATTCAGCAGGTCCTTGATGGTGATGGACTGCTCCGTCTCCTCGGCCACCTCCTGCCCGATGGTCATCTGCGTGAAGTCCCGTACGGCCGCCCGGACAAAGGGAGGGAGCCGCCGCTCGCCGTGGATCCGGATCAGGGTGAACCCGTCAATATACGCCGCGATCAGGAGCCGGAAGAGGTAGGTAGCGTCGTGGACCTTGGCGAGATCCAGGTCCTTCACCCGCTGGACCTGCTCCCCCGAGATGCGGGACGAGATGAGCAGGTTGCCATCTGGCTGGACGGAGATGGCCAGCGGATCGTTCTTCTTGACTTTGTTGGCCTTGGCCCATTCCTTCGGAAGGGAGATGATGAACGAGGAGCCCCCCGTGATCTGGACCTTCCGGATCTCTGTCATGGTGTCAGACAAAGGATCCGGGCAGCCGATACAATATATTTTTCTATATATCTCTAGCATCTATTGGAAATATATATATTAATATAATATACTTCGAATATCCATTTAAATCCTTTCTGCCAATACCTGATACGGTGAAGAGATGAAACTTCGCTCCAGATGGTATCATTCACTCCCCGCGATCCTGATCGGGCTCCTCCTGGTCGGGATATGTGCCTGCGGGTGTATGGGCACTCCCGAACAGAAGCCCGTGCCCACGACGGTGGCTACGCCGGTCCCAACCACCACGGGTCCGGGCCAGACCCCTGCAGCGGGCACTCCGGTGCCGACCACGGAAGGAGCGGTGACCACAACGGTTCCTCCCCATCCCGTATCGCAGATCCCCGGGAGGCTTGTCGTGACAGGTTCCACCACCGTGCTCCCCATCGCCCAGGCAGCCGCCGAGGCCTACATGGAGAAGAACCAGGTGGCCGAGATCCTGGTTGCCAGCGGGGGATCCAGCGTGGGCGTCCAGACTGTGGGGGATATGAACTCCGGGATTGGCATGTCGTCCCGCGACCTGAAGGCCGACGAGAAGGCCCGGTACCCGGCGCTCGTGCAGCACACGGTTGCCAGGGACTGCATTGTCGTGATTGTCCATCCCTCCAACCCGGTGTCGGCCCTTACCCTTGACCAGGTGCGGGGCATCTACAACGGGACCATCCCGTCATGGGAAAAGGTCGGCGGAGGGCTGTCGGCCTTCGTGGTGATCGGCAGGGACAGCGCCTCGGGGACCCGGGAGTACTTCACCGAGCACGTGATGCAGAAGGAGAAGTACCGCTCCGACATGCGGGAGATGAACTCCAACGGGGCCATCGCCCAGTACGTGGCCAGGAACAGGGATGCCATCGGCTACGTGGGCCTGGGATACCTCAGCGGCGAGGTGAAGGGCCTCGCGATCACGAGCAGGGACACGTCCGTCGAGCCATCGGTGGCCACCGTGCTCTCGGGGACCTACCCCATCTCCCGGTCGCTGTACATGTTCACGAGCGGCACCCCGTCCGGGCTCACGAAGGACTACCTGGACTTCCTCATGAGCCCTGAGGGCCAGCAGATCGTGGAGAAGGAAGGATTCGTTCCCCTGAAATAATCGGGGAAGAGGGGGATGCCTCACCCCTCGCCCTGTTGGAGATAACCGGGAAACCACCATGCACGGATCAGAGCCGGGTTGCGGAAAAGAAGTTCGCCGGGAACCATCTGACTGCAACCCTCCCCCCTCTGCACATACCGGGGGCCCCGTAAAGGGGCATCCGGCCTCCTTCCACCGTACAGCGGGAGAGCGGGCGATCCAGGGGTTGCTCTTCCTGGCGGCCATCTCCTCAGTGGTCGCCGTCTTCTTCATCCTCTTCTTCCTGACGAGGGACGCGTACCAGGTCTTCTTTTCGGTGGGTCCGGTTGAGTTCCTCCTGGGCGGCCGCTGGGACCCCACCGGGTATCCCCCGGAGTTCGGGACCTCCCCGCTCGCCGCCGGCACCCTGCTTGTGACCCTGGGGGCCATCCTCTTCGCCGTCCCCCTCTCCCTGGGCACCGCCATCTTCATCGCCGAGATTGCACCGCTGCGGCTCCGGCTGCTGGTGAAACCGGCCGTGGAGCTCCTGGCAGGGATCCCGTCGGTGGTGTACGGCTTCTTCGGCCTGATCGTTCTCACCCCCTGGCTGGGGGACGTCTTCCGGCAGCCGTCCGGCGAGTCCTGGCTGGCGGGATCCGTGCTCCTGGGGATCATGGCCCTCCCCACCATCATCTCCGTCTCGGAGGACGCCATCAGCGCGGTGCCCCGGGAGTTCCGGGAGGGGTCGCTCTCCCTCGGCGCCACCCGGTGGCAGACCATCAGCCGGGTGGTGGCGCCGGCAGCCCTCTCTGGTATCACCGCGGCGGTGATCCTGGGGATCGGCCGCGCCATCGGCGAGACCATGGCCATTCTGATGGTGACCGGGAACTCGGCCATCATCCCCACCCCCCTCTGGAATGTCTTCTCCCCCATCCGGACCCTGACGGGCACCCTGGGGATCGAGATGGGGGAGGTGCCCTTCGACAGCACCCACTACCATGCCCTCTTCGGGGTTGCCGTGATCCTCCTCCTGATCACCCTCGCAGTGAACAGCACCGCCGTCGTGATCCTGGACCGGGTCCGCCGCTCCCAGACCGGCGTCGGCGCCCGGAGACGGGAGATCCTTTCCCGGGAGGTGCGGGCCAGGATCCGGAAGGCCGCAGGTGCATCGGGTGCGGTGCTGGCCCTGGCCGCGGCCTTCGCCATCGGGGGTGCGCCTGCCGCGGCTGCGCTGGCCCTCCTGGGTGGCCTCGCTTGGGCGGCCAGGGACCGGCTCTCCCCCGGCGCCACCCAGGCCCTGGCCCTGGTGCTCGTGGGCCTCTGCGTTGCCACCGTGCTCCTGATCCTGGGCGTGATCCTCTTTGACATCATCTCCCATGGCCTCCCTGCCCTCACCTGGGATTTCCTGACACAGAACCCGAAGGACCTGGGCCGGGCCGGGGGCATCTACCCTGCCATCGTCGGAACCCTGTACCTGGTGGGGGGCGCCATTGCCTTTGCCCTCCCCCTGGGGGTGGGGGCCGCGATCTACCTGGTGGAGTACACCCGGGGTGGGAAGGCCATCTCCCTGATCCGGACCGGGATCGACCTCCTGAACGGGACGCCCTCAATCGTCTTCGGCCTCTTCGGGTTCGCCTTTCTCGTCCTGTACCTGGACTGGGGGGTCTCCCTGATCGCCGGGCAGGTGACCCTGGGCCTGATGGTGCTCCCCACCGTGATCCGGACCACGGAGGAGGCACTCAAAAGCGTGCCCCATTCCCTGCGCGAGGGGAGCCTGGCCCTGGGGGCCACCCGGTGGCAGACGATCCGGCGGGTGGTACTTCCGCCGGCAATGGCCGGCATTGTCACGGGCACGATCCTCTCCATCGGGAGGGCCGCGGGGGAGACCGCGCCCATCCTCTTCACGGCGGTGGTCTTCTCCCGCCGGTTCCTGCCCGCCTCGCCCTTTGAGCCCGTGATGGCCCTCCCCTCCCACCTCTTCATCCTGGCCACCAACGTGCCGGGGGCGGAGACCAACACGTATGGCACCGCGCTCGTGCTCCTGCTACTCGTCGTGGGGCTCTACTCGGTGGCCATCCTGATCCGCAACCATTACCGGAAAACCGTGCGGTGGTGATCCCTATCGAGACCAATGGCACAATCATTACAACACGGGGACTGAACCTCTGGTACGGAGACTGTCATACTCTCGTGGACATCACCATGGCGGTCCTCCGGAACCGGGTGACGGCCCTCATCGGCCCGTCCGGGTGCGGCAAGTCCACCCTGATACGGTGCTTCAACCGATTGAACGACCTGGTGGACATCTGCCGCATTGAAGGATCCGTCTTTCTCGATGGAAACGATATCTACGGGCCGAAGACGGACGTGGCGGATGTGCGGAAAAAGGTGGGGATGGTCTTCCAGAAGCCCAACCCCTTCCCCAAGTCCGTGTACGAGAACGTCGCCTACGGCCCCCGGGTCCACGGTGTCCGGGACACCGGGGATCTGGACCGGGCCGTCGAGCGGAGCCTGCGGCAGGCGGCCCTCTGGGACGAGGTGAAGGACCGGCTCCATGACCCTGCCCTGGGCCTCTCCGGCGGCCAGCAGCAGCGCCTCTGCATCGCCCGGTCCCTGGCCGTGGAGCCGGAGATACTCCTGATGGACGAGCCCTGCTCGGCGCTGGACCCCATCGCCACGGCCAAGATCGAGAACCTGATCCAGGACCTGAAGCAGCGGTATACGGTGGTCATTGTGACCCACAACATGCAGCAGGCCGCCCGCGTCTCGGACTCTACCGGGTTCATGTACCTGGGGCGGCTGATCGAATTCGGCGAGACCACGCAGATCTTTGAGAAACCCCGGCAGGAACTGACGGAAAATTATATCACCGGACGGTTTGGATAGGTGATGAGATGGTGGAAAAGTTCCATACGGAGCTGGAGCAGCTGCGGGAGAACACCCTCACCATGGGGTACCTGGCGCTGGAGATGCTCTCGAAATCCATGGAGGCGCTGGAGAAACAGGAGAGAACGCTGGCCCAGTCCGTTATCGACAGGAAGAAGGAGCTTGCGGACTGGGATGAGCGGAACGAGGAGTATGCCCTGCGCCTTATCGCCCTGTACCAGCCCATGGCGGGTGACCTGCGCACCATCGCGACGAGCCTGAAGATGATCACGTACCTGACCCGGGTCGGGCGGTATGGAAAGGACATCGCCAAGCTAGCGATCAGGCTTGCCGACCAGCCCCCCATTGACGGCATGATGTCCCTCCCCCACATGGGAGGGCTGGTCTGCACCATGATCAAAAACGCCCTGAAGGCGTACGAGACCGCGGACCTCTCTTTCATCAACGGGATCGGGAAGAGGGATGACCAGGTGGATGACCTGAGAAAGACGATCTTCCGCGAATCCATCACCCACATGATGGAGGACCCGGCCACCATCACCCGCTGCACCGACTACGTGATGATCGCCCGCTACCTGGAGCGGTGCGGGGACCATGCCTGCAAGATCGCAGAGAAGGTCCACTACATGGTCACCGGGGAGCGGGTGGAGATCAAGTGAGGGGCACCGTATCTCATGCGGAAAAAGGGTATCCCGAAATTCGTCCACACCCAGGAATATGTACCGGGATTTACTACAGGATGATTGTCCAATCCATTTTCCCCTGTTTTCCACCGATCTCCATCGAGAGACCACATGAAGGGAATATCCTCACTGGGGGAAGGCGACGGGAGGGGGCCTGCCCCCTCCCGACCCCACATCCGATGAAAACAGGGGGGTTCATCGGGAGTACTCTCCGGTGAATGACCCCGGGGGATACCCGGTTACCTCCGCCATGAAGAAAGGCATAAATTCAGGGTCGCCGCAAGATCCCGGGCAGACGAACTCCGGAGCACCGCTCCGAGGACACCACGGTGGCGCGCCCCTTCTCCGTTCCCTTCCGGCCCGGATCCCCCACTCCCCGCAGCGCCAGGGGAGGTTCCGCACCGGTGACCCGGGTCCCCTTTTCACCCCATATCCCGCGGAGGCGTGATCCCCGATGACCAAGGGTGAGCGGCAGGATCCCTTCACCACGGGCTCCATCCACCTCCGGCACGTGGGGCAGGCGACCTACGTGATCAGCGAGGACTACTCCTTCAAGACCGAGACCTACTACCGGATCGTGAGCCTGGAGGTGGAGGGGAAGACCCCCGTCCCTTCGTCCCGGGAGACCCTGGAGGCATACGTGGTACCGGTCTGCCTTGCCCGGGCGCACGGGGCAGGGATCCCGGTGCTCCCGTGGGAGATCTCGGACCACCAGGTGCCGCTCCCCGCGATCCTGTACGGGGTCAACTACTTTGCCGACCCGTCCGAGTACTCGGTGGTCAGGGACCCGGAGACCGCCGCGCGGGTGGTGCGGTTCATCACGAACAGCGGCAAGTACCCCTTCTGCTACCAGGCCATTGGCGAGGAGACCGAGATCCTGCTCGTCACCGCCATCTTCGGGCGGACCGCTTCCGCACCCGAAGAGGTGGTCCCCCTCTGTGCCGAGATCTACCGGGTCTTCCACATCCCGCTTGTGAACTGCATCTTCGGCCGGACGGGGGACCGGTTTGCCCTCTCCGCCCTCACCCCGGTGAAGTACTCCAGCCTGGCCCGGGACGAGCGTGCCATCCTCCAGCAGGTGATGGAGGAGGAGTGCCATGGGTAACCTGGGGGTCTTTGTCGACCGTCAGGTGATGGGCAGCTCCGAGCAGCTGACAGCCCTGATCCGGCTGCGGGACCAGGCAGAGGCCATGGGCCATGCGGTGTACTTCATCTTCCCGGTAGAGGTGCGGAAGGTTGCCCGGGTGGACGGGCTCTTCATCCGGAGCCGGACCGACCCCCTGCACATCAGCTACGTGGCGGCGAAGCTCGCTGAATTCCACGGCATCCCGGTCATCGACGACCCGGTCTCCATCCAGGTCTGCTCGGACAAGGTGAACATGTACCTGCACCTGATGCAGGGGCAGGTGCGGATACCCGAGACCCGGTTCCTCTCCAAGGGGGAGATCACCCGGGCCGGTGCAGAGGAGGTCTTTGCATCCCTGGGCAGCCCGGTGATCCTGAAGGAGCCCTCCACCTCTTTCTCCCTCCGGGTGGAGAAGGTGGAGACCGTGGAGGAGTTCCTGAAGGTGGCCCATCGGTTCATCAAGCTCTCGGACTGGATCGTGGCCCAGCAGTACCTCTCCAGCAGCTACGACTGGCGGATCGGCGTCCTGGACGGGAAGCTCCTGTACGCGGCCCAGTACATCATCCCGTCCGAGACCTTCAAGATCCAGGACACGGTGAACGGCCACCTGGTGTACTGCGCGGTGAAGAGCGTGCCGGCGCAGGAGGTGCCCCGGCCCGTGATCGAGACCGGCATCGCGGCGGCCCGGGCCATCGGCCGCGGGCTCTATGGCGTGGACATCAAGGTGTGCGACGGGACGCCGTACGTGATTGAGGTGAATGATAACCCTTCCCTGGAAGGGGGCGAGGACGAGTCCTACCCGGACCTGTACCGGCGCATCGTGGCCGCGCTGGTGGGGGAGGGGCCCGGGTAACCCCGGGAAGGAGGCCAGGATCGCGGCATGCAGACTCCAGATCCCCCCGGTACGGACCTCATCCCCCGGATCCCTCAGACCCTCCACGAGTTCTCCCTCAACGACCGGCTCCTGCACCCGCTGCCCGAGGCAGATCAGGCCATCCGGGACCTGGGCAGGGACCCGGTGCAGGGAGCCCTGCTGCATGGCACCCGGATCTTCCGGCGGTCCCCACCCCATCTCCTCGGGATCCGGGCGGAGCCTCCCGGAGAGACCTTTACCGGGCGGGAGCAGCAGCTGCTGGCAGGCCTCCAGGCGATCCAGCAGGCCGGGGGCGGCCGGTATACCCTGCTGGGCCTGGGGATGCACCCGGTCCTTTCCGGGGAGACCGGGATCGCGAACAGCCAGTGTCTGCACATCCGCGTCAGGTACCGGACTGAGGAGGAGGGGCAGGAGATGTACCGGAAGATCCTCGCCCTGCTCCCGTACCTGGTGGCGGTCTCCGCGGCCTCTCCCTTCGTGGAAGGCAGGCTGGAGCCGGCGGCCGATAACCGGCTCCTCCGGATCCGGGGGGTCATGCAACAGACCCCAGAACTGTCAGGAGGGACAGGGGAGGGGTCAACCCCGAACCCCGCATCCCTGGTCCACCGGCCCGCACCGGGATGCCTGGAGATCCGTGCCCTGGACGAGCAGGAGTGCATCCACGCCGACCTGGCGGTGGTGGCCTTCCTCTCGGCCCTGCTCCGGCACCCGGATCCTGGTATCGACAGGGACGCGGGAGAGATCTCCGGCCTGCTGGGGACGGCGATCCAGTACGGCACCTCCCGGTTGCAGCCGGAGCTGGAGCGGCTGATTGAGGGCGCCCGGGGAACTGCCACCAGGGACGAGCGGCGGTTTCTTCCGGTCATGGCACGCCGCATCGAGCAGGGCAGCCTGGCCGAAGTCCTCCGGGACCGTTCTCTCAACGGCGAACCGCTGGCAGACCTCCTCTCGGACCTTGCGTTCTGCCTGAAGACCAACCTCCCGTACGGGATGGTGGGCTGACGTGGGCAGCCAGGGGGAGGTTCCGGAATGAATGGCGGAGACCTGGTCACTGCCATTCCCCTGGCGGTGGTGGTGCTGGTGTTCCTTGCCATTGCCATCCGGCAGGTGGGCAGGTACACCCTCCGCATCTGGCAGATCATGCTGGCCGGGGCCCTGGTGGTGCTCCTCACCGGTTCCATCTCTCCTGCCCAGGCCCTCTCGGCCATCAGCCCGGACGTGATGCTCTTCCTCTTCGGCATGTTCGTGGTCGGGGAAGGCCTGCAGGCCAGCGGGTACCTCTCCCACCTGGCCCACCGCCTCTTCAGCCGGGCCGCTACCTATGACCGGCTCCTCCTCCTCCTCATCCTCTCCTTTGGCCTTCTCTCGGCACTCCTGATGAACGACACCCTGGCCATTGTCGGAACCCCGCTGGTTATCGCCGTGGCCCGGCGCAACGGGATCCCGGCCCGCATCCTGCTGCTGGCACTGGCCTTTGCCGTGACCACGGGTTCGGTCCTCTCCCCCATCGGCAACCCCCAGAACCTGCTGATCGCGGTGGATGGGCCGGTGGCCAACCCGTTTGTCACGTTTCTCGTCGCCCTGGCCCTCCCCACTCTGGTGAGCCTGGCCCTCTGCTACGGGATCCTGCGGTGGCTGGACCCGGGCGATTTTGTCCACCGGGCCTGCTCCGTCGATGCGGGGGCCGTCACCGATCCGGCCCTGGCCCGGCTCTCGCAGCTCTCGCTGGGGCTGATCCTGCTCCTCATCGGGGTGATGGTGGCCACCTTCACCCGGGGGATCCCGGCCGGGTTCTCCCTGCCCCTCATCGCCCTCCTCGCTGCGCTCCCCCTCCTGCTGGGGAGCCCGCGACGGTGGGAGCTCGTAAAAAGGGTGGACTGGCCAACTCTCGTCTTCTTTGCGGCCATGTTCGTGCTCATGGAATCGGTCTGGACCACCGGGTTCTTCCAGGATCTCGTGGGACGGGCCGGACCTTCCCTCTCCCATACCGGTGTCATCCTGCTCCTCGGGATCACCGTCCCCCAGTTCCTCTCCAATGTCCCGTTCGTGGCCCTGGTCCTGCCACTCATCGGTTCCGGGGGAGGATCGCCAGCCCCGCTCCTGGCCCTGGCGGCAGGTTCCACCATTGCCGGCAACCTCTCCATCCTGGGGGCTGCCTCCAACGTGATCATCATCCAGAACGCGGAACGGCAGGGGGAGACCCTCACGTTCCGGGACTTTATCCGGGCAGGCGTGCCGCTCACGCTCCTCCAGGCCGGCGTGTACTGGGTCTTTTTATCGATCCTTTAGGGAACCCGGCGGGGGGATTACGGCTGCGGCTGGGGGAGGGCCGCGGCTGCCAGGGCCAGGAGAGAGCCCACGAGGAGCCCGGACCAGAAGATCAGGGAGAGGATACCGCCGGCCAGCAGGGTGAGGCGATCCCCCCGGCCCCACTCCGGGCTCACCGCCAGGGCAACCCGGAGGCAGAGGATCCCGGGGGTTCCTGCCAGGAGGATGAAGATGACCGTCACGATGGCGGAAGGAGCCGGCCCGGTGGACGAGAGGGCCACGAGCATCTGCACCAGTGTTCCGGCCGCGCTTCCCAGCGCAAGGAGGCCGGCCGCGGCCGCGCACCATCCTGCGACAGACTTCAGCCGCGGATACTCACCCCTTCGCCGTGCCAGGAGGAGAAGGCCCGGGACGAGCACGAGTACAAGGGGTGCCAGGATCAGGGCAGGGTACTGGCCCCCGTTCACCCGGGCCTGCAGCACCGACAGGGGGACCATCACCCATTCCACGGGGGAGAACTCCTCCCGGTACCCGATGGCCAGGCCGTACCGGGTGCCCTCGCCGGTCCCCATCACCGCCACCCGGTATTCGCCGTCAGCATTCACGACGATGTCAAGGGCAGCAACAGGATAGGAGGCGGCCGGGGCAAACGGCTCATAGGAGGGCCGTGGAGGCCGGATCCCCTGGAGCACGACCGCAGAGGAGCCGGGGGGGACCTCCACCCCATGAGGTGGGATCCCTGACGGCGAAATGCCAGGCCCCATGATCACCAGCACGGGAACCGGGCCCACGGGGTCCGGCACCTGGAGGGATACGACCAGCCGGTCTCCACGCCGCATTTCGAATCGGTAGAGATCCGGTTCACCCGTGGGATGGAGCGTGGCGTAGAACGCCCACGACTTCAGCGGGTCGGGGACCGTGATGGCAGCACCGGTGTGCGCATCGCCGGGGACGACCGGGACATGCGCGCCTGCGGGGAGGGAGAGGAGGAGGGCGGATGCCAGGAGGATGGCCAGGAAGATCCGGACGGAACACCGGTGGACATGCCCGTTTCCCTGCATGGCCGCCCCGCTACAGGTTCCGGAGCGCCACGATGTCCGTGACGCCGGTCAGCTTCCAGACAATGGACCGCTCCTCGCTGGCGATCGCCTCGATGGGCTCGGTGGGCATGTGGCCGAGGGCTGCCATGATGTTCCGGGAGAGGTGCTTCTTCCGGATGAGTTCCACGAACTTCTTCCGGATGATCTTCTTCTCGATGGCGTCCTCCACCTCCTCCAGGTGCCCCTGGAGGGTAACGAAGGTATAGCTGGAGAGGTCGCTGGAATACCGCTCCACCTCGACGGAGACATGCGGGTTCTGGCGGAAGAACCGGATCTTCTTTCCGTACCGGGTTGAGAGGAAATACATGAAGTTGCCGTCAAAGACATAGAGAAACGGCGCGATGTAGGGATATTTGTCGCCGATGAAAGCGATCCTGCTCAGGTATCCTTCCTCAATAAGGGCATCGTAATCCTGCTTCTCCATCCGGGGGATCTTCACAATCTCCAAGCAATCCACCGGACGAAAATATCCGGTTTGGGTAATAAGGCTTTCTTAATCGCCCTGCGAACCAGGGTGCGGGAGGGGCATCAGGAGTTACTGCGTTCGGAACGGCGTGGCGGGTGCTCCCGGGGAGATCCCGCTGTTTCCCTGATGCGGATCCCTCCCCCCGGGACCCTTACCAGGAAACCTTCCCTCTCCATCGCCTGCAGGATCACCGTGAACCGGACGGGGTCGCAGCCGGTGGCCTCGGCAGCCTCTGCGGGATCCACTATCCCGTCTTGGAGGAGAAGCCGCAGGAGCCGCCCCCGGATCTGGCGGTCTGACCCGTGGAACGGGGCCTGCCGATGGTACGAGGGGGACCTGCGGTTCGGGTTCCCGGGAAGGCTGCCCAGATCGGATCCCAGGTCCATGAGCGCCCAGTACCACTCCCGGGGGTTATCCCGATCCAGGGTGGCCTCCACCAGGGGGAGGATCTCCCGGTCAGGGACCGGATCCCTTCCCGGGAAGAAATGGTGGAGGAATACGCGGCGGATGTTGGTCTCCACAAAGACTACCGGCCGGTTGAAGGCAAAGGCCAGCACCCCCAAGGCCGTCGACGGTCCCACGCCCGGGAGTGAGAGCAGGGCGTCCCGGTCGGCAGGGACCCGGCCGCCATACTGCTCCACCAGGATTCCCGCTGCACGGTGCAGGGCCACGGCCCTCCGGTTGTACCCCAGGCCCTGCCAGGCAGCGAGTACCTCCCGCAGCGGTGCGCGGGCCAGGGTGGCAGCATCCGGGAACCAAGAGAGGAACTCCGGATACTTCTCCTCCACCCGGCCCACCCGGGTCTGCTGCAGCATGTACTCCGAGACCAGGATCGCGAAGGGGTCGCGTGTCTCCCGCCAGGGGAACCTCCGGCCGTGCTCCCGGTAGAAGTCCCGGACGGAACGGCGGAACTCTTCCAGCTTCCTGGCATCGAAGGAGAGGGTTCCCTTTCCGCTGAGTCCCTTCCGGTGGACCCGCTTCCCGGTTCCTGGCATCGTACCGGAAAGGTGGGGCGGCAGCCATGCATAAGACCACCGCCGTCCCACGCAGGGGTGAGGCGGGGCGGGAGTGAAGATCGGTTATCCGTGCATCAACCGCAGTATCGGCTGTTCGGCGACCCGGACGTTCCGGCTCGCCTCCTACTCCCAGGAGCGGCTCCTCGCCACCGTGCGACAGAACCTGGAGTGCCTGGAGCGGATCCTCACGTTCAACCGCGCATCCGGCCTCCTCTTCTTCCGGATCACCTCAGATCTCGTGCCCTTTGCCTCCCACCCCGTCTGCAGGGCTGACTGGCAGGGGGAGCTCCGCCCCTTCTTCGCCCGGGCGGGGGACTTGGCGAGGGCAGGGGAATTCCGGATCTCCCTGCACCCGGACCAGTTCGTGCTGATCAACAGCCCGGACCCTGCGCTCGTGGAACGGTCCGTTGCAGAACTGGAGTATCATGCGGCGGTGCTGGACCTGATGGGGCTGGATGATACCGCGAAGATCCAGATCCATATCGGCGGGGTGTACGGGGACCGGAAGGGGAGCATGGAGCGCTTCGCCCGCGCGTACGGGGAACTGCCTGAACCGGTGATCCGGCGGCTGGTGGTGGAGAACGATGACCGGCGGTTTACCATCCATGACTGCCTGGATGTCCACCGGGAGACAGGGATCCCGGTGGTGTACGATCACTTCCACCACCGGTGCCTGGGGGATGGCGGAGAGATCCGCGGGATCCTGGAACAGGTTGCAGGGACCTGGGCCGCGAAGGACGCCATCCCCATGGCTGACTACAGCTCCCAGGAACCGGGCCGGCGGCCGGGGACCCATGCCACGACCCTGGACCCGGAGGACTTCTTGGGATTTCTCCTGGCCTCCTCCCCCCACGACATGGACGTGATGCTGGAGATAAAAGACAAGGAACGCTCCGCCCTTGCCGCTGCCGCCATCGCCCGCAGCGACCCGAGGTTCCGTGGCACACCTGCTCCCCGGTCGCACCCCTGACAGCGCCCCCCATGCCGGAAGGGCTGCGGAAGGTATTTCCGTTCCGACCGGACCGGTACTCTGAGAAGCATTTTGCGGGGGCGGCCGGCAGTGCAATTTGTGGTGACGGGCGGGGCAGGGTTCATCGGGTCCCACCTGGCCGCTGAACTCCTGCACCTGGGCCGGGTCACGGTGGTGGACGACCTCTCGACCGGGACCCTCGCCAACCTCCGCCATCTCCCGCAGCAGGACCTGCAGCTGCGCAGGGGAAGCGTCACTGACCCGGCCTTCCTGCGCCGTGCCTGCGAGGGCGCCGACTGTGTCTTCCACCTGGCGGCCATTGCCTCCGTGCAGAAGTCCCTGGCTGACCCGGTGCGGTGCCACGAGGTGAACACGACCGGCACCCTCCACGTCCTCGCGGCAGCGAGGGATGCGGGGGTAAAGAAGGTGATCTTTGCCTCCTCTGCCGCCGTCTACGGCAACGCAGCCACACCCCCCGTGGACGAGGACCTCTGCCCTGCACCCCTGACCCCCTATGCCGCCGCCAAGGTGGCGGGCGAACACCTCTGCGCTGCCTTCACTGCGAGCTACGGGATCGACACCGCGGTGCTCCGGTTCTTCAATGTCTACGGCCCCCGGCAGGACCCGGCCGCAGAGTATTCCGCCGTGATCCCGCGGTTTATCATCCGCGCCCTGTCAGGGAATCCCCCGGTCATCTACGGCGACGGCAGCCAGACCCGGGACTTCGTGTACGTGGGGGACGTGGTCAGGGCCACCATCCTTGCCCTCCAGCGGGACGCCGTGGGGGTCTTCAATATCGGCAGCGGGAACGCCACCCGCATCAGTGACCTGGCCCGGTGGGCCGTGGAGGCAGCGGGATCCGGCGGCGAGCCGGTATCCGAGCCCGCCCGGCCGGGGGATATCCTCCATTCCGTGGCATCGATCTCCCGGGCAGCGAAGGCGCTGGGGTACAGGCCCCGGTGGACGCTTGCGCAGGGGCTTGCGGAGACGGCGGCCTGGTACCGGACCCATCCGCCCTCGAGTACAGCCTGACCGGGATCATTATCCGGCGGACCGGACCCGGTCCCCCGAACCTTCATCTCCTCTTCCCCACTCCAGCGATTCTTCCCGGACCACGAGTATCGCCGCCCCCGCCGAGGCCACGAGGGCAATGATCCAGTCCCTGCCGGGCGTGGACCCGGTCATCAGGGAGAAGGGGAGGAGGGAGAGCCCGGCCAGCACGCCGGCCACCGCGAGGGTGAGCAGCAGGGGGATACCGAAGGGGGCGGCCCTCCTGCCTGCCCTGCGGAGGATCGGGCCCGAGGTGCCGGGAGCCAGGGGGTGGAAGAGGGTAAGCGCCATGGCAGCCACGGGAACGAGAAAGGCCCACTCGGAGATCGAAGTGAGCTCTGCCGAGAGGGACCAGCGGAAGAAATCGATGGGCTCTGCCGGGGGAAAGGGGCCCAGGAGGGGATGGAGCCAGTGCACCGGCGTCAGCCACATCTGGTCCAGCAGCTGGTGCAGCAGGAATCCTGCTGCAAAGACGAGCGGCAGTCCGCCTGCCTTCTGCCGTCCCATGAGAACCGCCGTGGCCAGCACCAGCAGCGCGAAGAGGAGGGTATGGCAGAAGATCCTGCCCTGATGGAGGTTGCCGCCCAGCAGGAGATACCCCAGCGGCTTGTCGATCAGGTCCGGGAGGATCGCCCCGGCCGCGGCTGCTGCAACCCCTGCACCTGTCCACCTGCCGGTCCGCACGGCGGTGCCGAGCACCATGCCAGAAAAGAGGTGGCAGATCAGGAACACGTTCTACCCGTGCGCGTTCAACCCTGATGAGCCTGTGCGATCCAGCTCACTTCCTGCCGCGGGGAGGGACCCGTTGCCGACGGAGGAGAGCGGTGCGTTTAATAAGAGCGTCCCCCATATTCCATAAGAAGGGCATGCCCGCACGGGATCGCAGGAAGGAATTCAACCGTCTCTACCGGTCTTCCGAGGATACGGTGGATGTGGTGGAGGTGCCCTCCATGAACTTCCTGATGATCGACGGCGGGGGAGGAGGGGATCCCTACAAGGACTTCCGCGATTCCATTGAAGCGATCTATACCGTCACCTATGCCCTCAAGATCGTGATCGGGAAGAGCGTCATCGGGTTCGAGTACGCGGTGATGCCGCTGGAATCGCTCCGGTGGACCGATACCTCCGGTTCGCCTGGAGAAGGCAGCGGCAGGCCGAGGTGGCGGCTCATGATCGTGCAGCCGGAGTACGTGGGCCCGGACCTCTACACCGAGGTGCTGAAAAAAGTGGAGATGAAGATCAGCCCCCGCAAGCTCCACGAGATCCGGTTTGAGCAGTTTGCCGAAGGGCTCTCCGCCCAGACCATGCACGTGGGCCCGTACTCGGAGGAGACGGAAAGCATGAGCCGGCTCCACCGGGCTATCCAGGAGAAGGGCTACCGGATGCGCGGCAAACACCACGAGATCTATCTCTCGGACCCGGGAAAGGTGCTGCCCTCGCAGCTGCGCACGATCCTCCGGCAGCCGGTGGAGTGACCCGGGCTTCCGGTTCCCCACCCTGCAACCACCGGGTTTATTCCCTGCCGTCACCGGATGTTCCTGAGCACCAATGCCCGTTGTCATCATCAAGATGGGGAAAGGGAGAACCGTGGAGCAGAAACGCAGGGTGGCCGAGGAGATCACCCGGACCATCACCACCACATTCGGGGTGGACCCTTCCTGGGTCACCGTCCTCTTCGATGAGCTGGACCGGGAATCCATCGCGAGATCCGGCCGGCTCCTGTCGGACGGGTGAGAAAGCCGGGAAGACGAGGAGGGACAGGAAGGTGATACCTTCCATCGCGCCACCTCCGTTGATCATACATCTTTCCAGGGAGAGCGAAGAGAGTGGGGATATCTTCATGGGGGAGTGCGAGGGGAGGGGGAGAACCCTTTCCCGAACCCACTCCCTGCAGGGATGGCAGGGCCCCAGGGGTTTGTTCACCGGATGATCTCTGTCAGATCGGGGCCAGCGCAAGAGAGACATCAGCGAGGAGGAAGCAGAGGACCAGGCTCCCGATGAGGATGCGGGTCCGGGCCTCCGCTTCAAGCCTGTCGCAGGCGCCGGCCTGCCTGGCCCAGATACCGGCTCCCAGCGGGATCGCTGATGCCGCTGCCAGCACCTTCAGGGGGGCTGCTGCGGGATCCGGCCAGAAGAAGCCCAGGAGGAGGCAGAGGACCGTGGCAAGGAAGCCGGAGGCGGCGATGGACCGCAGCGCGGCTCCCCTCCCCATCCTGACCACCGCGGTGACCTTTCCCCCCTCACGGTCGGCCTCCATGTCCGGGAGCTCCACCGTGAGGATAAAGAAATAGCCCAGGGGCAGCAGGGGGAGGCAGGAGAGAAGGAAGGCGGGGTCCAGGGTGCCCCGCACCACCAGGAACCCGGTGGCCGGCATCATGAACCCGGCACCGAGAACGGTGGCAGCCTCTCCCAAGCGCCGGTACGCGAACGCCAAGGGCGGTGCAGAGTAGTACCAGCCCAGCAGGTTCCCTGCGGCGATGAAGAGGAGAAACCAGGGCGATGGCCGGTACAGGACCTGGAAGAGGAGGGCGAGGGAGAGGGAGGCCAAGATGAGGCCCATGGCGATGCCGCGTGCCGCCGGGGCAAGGGCTGGCCGGGCCACGAGAACCCCGGTGCCCCCCGAGAAGGCGCCAGCCGCCCCGTGGCGATCGGCTTCCCGGTCAAAATACTCGTTGCTGTAGGACAGGGAGAGGTGCCCGCAGCCAAAGACTGCATAGCCGAAAAGAAGCCGCACGGGGTCCCAGGGTGCACCCCACCGGAGGGCCAGGAGCGCTCCCAGCCCGAAGTAGAGCGCCCCGGCGAGGAGAAAGGGGAACCGCCCCAGCCGGATCAGGTCCCGTACGACGGCGCCATCCTCAGATGCACCCATACCGAGGGTTCTCCGGCTGATGGTAGGATCACCTTCCTTAAGATACCGCCGTTCCCCCTGCCAGCCCGTTGCCCGGCGAAAGGGTATATCTTCCCTCCACCGCAAGGTTCTGCTGGGAGAGAATCGGGAAGGGGCAGGTGCGCCTGCAGGCCCATCTCCCGGGGAGAAGGTGCAGGATGGGGGAAAGGGGCATCTCGGTGATCACCGGCGACATCTTCGCGCAGCACGATATCCCCCATCATCCCGAGTGCCAGCACCGTCTGGTGCAGGCCCTGGCCGGGGTCGCCCGGGACACTCCCCGGCACCCGCCTGTGCGGGCGCCGGTGGAGGAGGTTGCCCGGATCCACAGCCCCGCCTACCTGGGCCGGATCCGGGACCGTTGCGCAGAGACGAGGACGATCTCCTACCTGGATCCCGACACCTACCTCACCCCCGCATCCTTTGAGGTGGCGCTCCATGCTGCCGGATCGGCCATTGCTGCCGTGGACCGGGCTCTCAACGGCGAGCATTGCATGGCCATGGTCCGGCCCCCCGGGCACCATGCGGAGCGGGACCTTGCCATGGGGTTCTGTCTCCTGAACAATGCCGCCATCGCGGCCCGGCATGCGGTTGCCGGGGGGAGGCGGATCGCCATCGTCGACTGGGATGTCCACCACGGGAACGGCACCCAGCATGCCTTTTATACCACGGACCGTGTGCTCTACTGCTCGGTCCACCAGGTGCAC
>Ga0315274_10005028_pt1 | contig 19392 bp, 14 predicted proteins | sample YL17G02_20_MG_FD_203700 | JGI IMG/M metagenome (GOLD analysis project Ga0315274, IMG submission 203700) | Sediment microbial communities from Yellowstone Lake, YNP, Wyoming, USA - YL17G02_20 | ecosystem: Environmental > Aquatic > Freshwater > Lake > Sediment | place: USA: Wyoming | collected... | reverse complement strand
CGCTGCGCATCTCGCTCGGAATCATCGTCCCCGCGGTGATAATGACCGTTTTATTCTTCCTGTTCGCGGTGGGAATGGGACTGAAAGCGCAATCCCGCAAGGTTACTACCGGTTCAGAGGGACTGATCGGCATGGTTGGGGAAACGCTGACTGAGCTCAACCCAAGCGGACAAATTCTGGTTCACGGCGAATACTGGCGCGCGGAATGCTCCCAGACGCTGCCGGCGGGACAACGGGTAAAGGTGGTCAGGCGGCGGGGAATGCTCTTGGAAGTAGAGCCGACGATAGAGAAATAGCCCGTCGTCTCGCAGCCTGCCCACAACGATGCAACAGGAGAATCTCTCGCCCGAAAGCGATATCCACCGCCCGGTCGTTGCCAATCCCCCACTCCATACACTCCCAGCGCTGAAAGCAGCAATGTTCATCGGGTTGGGCATCAGCCTTGGGTTTTGGCTCTCTCCCTCTGTGACGACTCTACTAATCATCGCGGTTGGATTCCTTCTCTTTTCATTTACTTTTGACAAAACGAGATACTCCAACCCCCTGCTTATCGCCTCTCTGATTGTCGCAACTGCTGCCAGCCTGCCCGCATCGCTTCTCCCCATTCAAATACCTGCCACCCTTCTTACAATTCAAGGACGAGTATCCGAACCGCCGCGTCATCTTGAAGACCGCCTTTCGTTCCCGGTTCAACTTGAATATCTTTTCAAAGACGACCAACGCTTGACGGCTTCCGGGCGAGTCTGGGTGCGGATGTCCGGAAATCTGCCCGAATTAAAGCCCGGTTTGAAGGTAAAGCTCGCCGGCTGGCTGGTTCCGAACCCATCCCCTCGCAATCCCGGCGATTATAACCTAAACGCCTGGCGTCTGCGCAACGATTATATCGGCGAATTGTGGGTGACGGACGCATCCCGAGTATCCGTCGTTGACGCCCGGCTTCCCATAATCTATCGTATGCAGAATGGCATCGCAGCGGCTTGCGAACGTTATGGCGGCGAATATGCGGCGTTATGGCAGGCGCTCCTGCTTGGTATTCGCCGCGACCTTGACCCGACGCTTATTGAGGAGCTCAAGGAGACCGGCTTGTCGCACCTGCTCTCACTATCCGGTCTGCACGTCGGGTTTCTCGTAGTCCTGGTAGTGACGCTGGGAGCGTTGCTGCGGTTGCCCATATCAATGCGTGCGGTTTTATCTATTGCCGTAATACTCGTATTCGCATTCATCGTTCCATCGCGCGGCAGCACACTAAGGGCGGTCATAATGTCGGCGGCGTTGTTCAGCGGGGTGATGCTCAAGCGCTGGACAACGATGCTGAATTGCCTGGCATTGGCGGCAATGGCGATTCTCCTCTATCGCCCCGGAGAACTGTTTGACGCCGGCTTTCAGCTTTCCTTCGCGGCGACAGGAGGAATTGTGCTGTTCCACAAACAACTTGAATCGTTTTCCCACCGCTGGCTGGCGGTCTCCGGACCCTGGCGGCGACGTCTGGCGCATTACGTTCTGGTTCCATTCCTCATTTCCTGCGCGGCGACCCTGATGGTGATGCCGCTAACATCCTACCACTTCAGCCTGATGGCGCTCGGCGCGCCAATCTTCAATCTGGTCGCGATACCGCTCTTGGGGCTGATATTCGCGGGTGGGTGGGTGGTAACTTTGCTCTCCCTGGTCTCCCATTCATTGGCGGGCTTGACTGCTGACGGCGTCAACCTGCTGGCATTACTCTGGCATCAAATCGTCCACTGGTTCGCGGTTGTGGCGCCGACAGCGGACTGGCGATTTGCGCCCATCTCCATCGCGTTGCTGTTAGCGATAATAATATGGGTGGCGCGCAGCAGCCGTTCAGCTCGCTTCCGATTTCTCGCCGCTGCCGTTGCCATGTGGCTGGTTTTGATGGCCGATGGCGCTATCTCGCGGATCCCCAACCTTCAAATCTGGTTCTTAGACGTCAGGCATGGCGATGCCGCGCTCTGGTTGTTCCCCAATGGTAGAACTGCAGTGGTGGACGACGGACCGGTAATGGCCTACGATAGACCAGACCCGGTAGAACAGGCGCTCACACGTTTCAACCGTCGCCGGATTGACCTCCTGGTAGCCAGCCACCCTGAATCCGACCATATCGGCGGACTCGTCTCATTGGTGGAGAAATATCCAATTGGTATGGCAATAACGAGTCCGGTCTCCGCTAACACAGATCTTTGGCGTCAGCTTATGGACGCATCAGAGCGAAAAGGTGTTGAATGGCAGCGGTTGACCAGCGGCGCGCAAATCCAGGGATTGCCGCAAGACTACCGCCTTGCGGTCATCAACCCACCCCCAAGAGTAACAGGTTGGTCAACCAACAATTCTTCGCTTGGTCTGCTTTTGGAAGCGCCGGTTGGAAAGGATGGCAAACTGCGTCTGCTTACTGCCGGCGATGCCGAGTTGGAGGCTGAAGCAGCGATGATGGGTCAGGGGGGAATTGAGGCTGAATTATTGAAGATATCCCATCATGCTTCATCCACGTCAAGCTCGGCTGCGTTTCTGGATATGGTATCGCCCAAGATTGCGGTCATATCGCGCGCCGGGTGGAATGAAGTGAGTCGTTACCGGTCGCCAACGGAGGTTTTGGATCGCTTGCGCCGGCGAGGCGTCATCATTTGTCAGACCAACCTATCCGGCGCCGTTCTGCTGGAACCCTATGAAAACACTCGTGCCAAAGAACCGGTCTGGCGTTTGGTTGACTGGCGCCGTCCAGCCTTTGTCAACTGGCTGTTGGGAAGGGTTTAAGCGCAGTGCAACGCCCCCATCTGAAATACGAACGACAACTGCATAAACGCGGGTATTCGTTGATTGCCGGTGTGGATGAGGCTGGTCGCGGTCCTCTCGCCGGTCCGGTTGTGGCTGCCGCGGTCATCCTCCCAAAGCACACTAAGCTGCCTGATGTCGCAGATTCCAAACAATTAAGCGCCGGGCAGCGCGAAACAGCCTTTCAGCAAATTATGGAAACCGCTCTCGCTATCGGCATCTCGGCCGCATCGGCAAGCGTGATTGACCGCACCAATATCTTGACTGCGACGTTGAAGGCAATGCGCATAGCCATTTCGCGGCTGTCACCATCTCCCGATTACATCTTGATTGACGGTAATCGCCTCCCGGCAGGATTGCCGGTCATTGGAGAGGCTATTGTGGATGGTGATTGCCGGGTGTTATCCATCGCTGCGGCTTCCATCGTAGCCAAAGTCATCCGCGACCGCTTGATGCTGAGATTGGACCGGTTCTATCCCGAGTATAAGTTCGCTGAACACAAAGGCTACGGAACACCGGACCACTTCCGAATTCTAAGCGTTCTCGGACCGACGAAACATCATCGCTTTAGCTTCAGTCCGATAAGGCAGGCAAGATTAGGATTGTAATAAGGTGACCGCCAAAAAGTCAAAATCAAAAACTGAACTGGGCGCCGAAGCGGAAGTAGCGGTGGCGAACTACCTAACCAGGCACAACTGCCGCATCCTCGCAACCAACTGGCGCTGCCGCCGTGGTGAGCTGGACATAATTTGCCTGGACGGCGATTGCCTGGTTTTTGTGGAGGTGAAGAGCGTGGGGAGGCCGACGCGGTGGAATCCAGTGGAGCGAATTGACCGGCGGAAAAGACGGCGGATGAGCCTGGCGGCGCTGGATTATCTAAGCCGTAATGAGGGGAAATGGGATGGTGTAAGGTTTGACGCCGTTATAGCGCGGCGCAGCGGAGACGCGGAATGGAAGATTGAACACCTTAAAAATGCTTTTCAAATTGAGGCGGATGACGAACTATCGTAGCTGCCTTCTCTGCCGGATGGGCTCTGGGCGCCATTCCACATTTCTCAATATCTTCTTTGAGTAATTTGAACCAGTCAATCTCCACCTTGATATGCTTGAGATGGCGGGTAATCAACCGATACGCCAGAACCTTGTCCTCCTCCGGATAGAACTCCATCTTTGACCGATGACGCACCAATTCACGATAGACCATCTTCAGTAACTCCACTCTCTTCCCCAACACTTCAGCATAACGATTCTCATCCAGCAACCCGCCGAAGTAAACCCCGACATCCTCCTTCATCACCAACCGCGCAACGTGAGTGATATTCTCCGACAGCAGCCTCTTGAACTCCGCCTTTCCTTTGTCAGTAATCGCGAAGACACTGCGCGCCGGCTTCCCCTTGGCGCGAGTTGAACGCACTTTGCGGACGAACCCATCACGCTCGAGATTGCCCAAGGCGTGGTAAATTGACCCGAACTTGATGTCCGTCCACGCCCCCATCTTGCGCTCAATAGTCTTCTTGAGTTCGTAGCCGTGGTAGTTGCACTCTTGCAGGAAACCGAGGATGGCGAGCTGCACCGACATCTTACTACCAGGTTCGCCCAGAATTCACTGACTCCACCTTCCCCTGTTGAGACTGAGTCGGTTTCAGCCGGACAACTTCGCGCGCCTGCAGCCCCCGCTCATCCTCAATAATTAGGAACTCCACCTCTTCGCCGGTGACGAGTGTGCGATAATCTTTCCCCTTGATGTTGCTATAGTGCACAAAGACTTTCTCTCCGCGTTCGCTTTGAAGGAATCCAAATCCCTTACGCGGCAGGAAATTGATCACTACGCCCCGCACCCGTTGATTACTCTTTTCTGGCATTATCTCTCCGTCTTTTCAAACAGCCGATACATTACCGGTATCACGTAAAGCGTGAATACCGTTGATGAAAGCAACCCGCCGATGGATGCTATCGCCATCGGCGCTCTAAACTCGCCGCCCGAACCCAAGCCCAGAGCCAGCGGCAGCATCCCCAGCGAGGCGGCGATGTTGGTCATCACGATTGGGCGCAGCCGCACCGGGCAGGCTTCTAAAATGGCTTCATCCAACTTTCGTCCCTGTCTTCGCAGAACATTAGTATAATCTACAAGAAGTATGGCATTATTTACAACAATTCCGACCAACATCACCATCGCTATCAGCGATATCATACTGATGGACTTGCCAGTCAGAAAGAGCGACCACATAACGCCGATCAACCCCAGTGGCAGCGTCAGCATTATGGTGAAGGGATGCTTGTATGATTCCAGCATTGCTGCCATTAACATATACGTCAGAATTACCGCCAACGCCAGAGCTTTCATAAGTTCCCCATAAGATTCCTGCATCATCTCGGCTTGTCCGCCGAAGTTGATGCCATATCCGGTCGGAAGCGACAGCGCATTGGTCTTTATTCTTAATGCCGACACCGCGCTCCCGATGGAACCCCTTGCCACGTCGGCGTTCACAATCACCAGCCGCCGCTTGTCCTTCCTCATCACGGTGGTAGGACCTTCCGTGCTGACCAATTTGACCAAATTTCCCAACAGGGGCTGGTTATCGCCGGCTTTGATGTAAACGTCCCCAACCGATTCGGCTTGCTCAAGCTCCGCGCGATCCAGACGCACCCGGATGTCGTATTCATCGCCGGATTCACGGTATTTGGAGGCTACCTCGCCCTCCACCAAGTTTCTAAGTGTCATTCCAAGCTGGGCTATGGATGCACCCTGGTCGGCAACCTGTTCGCGACGCGGAATCAATTGCAGTTCCGGTTTGCCAAGCACCCAACTGCTGTTGATGTTCACCAAGCCGCCGGTCTCACGACAATAGCTCATCACACTATCCGCAATAGCGTTGAGCTCAGCCAAATCCTGACCGGTTATTTCCACCTGAATGTCGGCTTCACTGCCGCCCCCCATCAGCGAAACTTCACGGAAAGACAGGTCCGCGCCGGGAATGTCTGTTAAAGACGGTCGGATTTGCTTGATAAATTCGGCGGTTGGCATCGCGCGAACTTCTTTATCAACCATCCGGACAACCACCATCCCCAGGTTGACCGCCTGGTTGCTATATACGTGCCCCTCCGATACTCCGGTCGCGGCATAGACGCTCTTAACGCCTGGTTTGTCCACGACCCGCCGGGCAACTTCCTCAACCACACGGCTGGTGTATTCCAGCGATGTCCCGACTGGCAATTCTACCGATATAGAGAATGAACCCTGATCGGTTTTGGGGAAAAACTCTGCGCCGATGAATCCCATTGCCAACAATGCCACACTGGCGAAAAGCAAAATAGTAACGCTGGACAGCACCACAACCTTATGGCGGAGCGACCACGATAAGGTATTCTTATAACTCTCTATAATGCCGTCAAAAAACTGCTCCCATAACTGTTCAAACTTCTTTATCAAACCGAACGATTGCGCTAATACTCCCAACAGACATACCGCCAGGAACATCAGCATCGTGTCCATTCCCATCCGCCACCAGATAACGAGCGCCGCTACAATTCCGAGCAGCGCATAAACACCCTTCTTTATTGGGTAAGCAGCCATCATCGGCGTCAATGTGAACGACACCAGAAGCGACACCAGGGTGGCGAAAGTAACAGTCAGACCGAACTGCTTGAAGAACTGTCCGGTAATCCCCGACATAAACGCCATTGGCACAAATACTACGATATTAGTCAGGGTGGACGCCGCAACCGCGAGAGCAATCTCATTCGTTCCCAGCGCCGCTGCTTCTTTGTGATTATGCCCCATCCCAAGATAACGCTGAATATTCTCCAAAACGACGATGGAATTTGACACCAAGATGCCCACAGAAATTGACAACCCCATCAGCGACATTATATTAAGGGTGAAACCGGCGAAATCCACCAGGATGAATGTGGCGATTACGGAAATCGGTATCGCTACCGCCGCGATGACAGTCCCGGACAGCGTATGCAGGAAGATGAACAGCACCAATGCCGTCAGCAGCGCGCCGACGATGATGTTGCCGAATAAGTCGTCCACTGAATCTTTAATGAACTGCGACCGATCGCGGGCGATATCCAGTCGGACATCGGATGGCAGTTCAGCTCGTATCTTATCCATCTCTTTGAAGACGTCGTCCGCCACCGCTACGGTATTGGCGTCACTGCGTTTGACGATGCCGAGCCCGACTGACGCCTCGCCGTTGAAGCTGGCGCGCTCGCGTTGTTCCTTAAAACTGTCTTCAACCCACGATACATCTTCCAGGCGCACACTACCCTGGTCCTTCACCGGTATTTCTATGCGGCGCAGTTCGTCCAGATTGGCGAATTCACCCGCCATCCTAATTGAAACTTCCTTCCGGCCCGATATTATATGACCGGCGGGAATGTTGAGATTCTCAGCCGCTACCTGGGCTATGACCTGTTGGGGTGTTATGCCATACGCACGCATTTTCTTACGCGAGAGGTTGACCTGTATTTCGCGCTCCAAGCCGCCGGTCAATTCAATGTTGGCTATGCCGGGAACCCTTGACAGTCCGCGCTTGACGACGTCTTCAGCAAGCTTGTAAGTCTCGTCCAACGGGCGGGGGCTGGATACCGCGAGGTCCATTATCGGCAGCGCCCCGATGTCAAACTTCTGGATGATGGGATCCTGGATGTCTTCAGGCAGCTTCGTGCGAATCTGGTCAACCTTGTCCTTGACGTCTATTGCGACGAGGTCAACATTCATCTCCATATTGAATTCTATAATGACTACCGCCACCCCCTCCTGCGCCAGCGCGGTAACATGCTTGACACCGCCGATGGAGCTGACCTCCTCTTCCACCGGCTCCGCCACCAATGTCTCCATCTCCTCCGGACCAGCGCCCGGATAGACAATGGTCACAATGACGTAGGGGAGTTCAATTTTGGGGAAGATGTCAATCCCCAGACGACTGAGCGAGAAGAGTCCCAACACCACCAGGGCGAGGATGATCATCGTCATCAGGATGGGGCGCTTCAGCGACAGGTCAACAATCTTCATCTTTATTGGGAGTTGTTTGAATTATCGGGCTGCATGGAACGGTTCATACCTTAGTAAAGTTACCGGGTCAATTGCGGGTGATAATCCGCACCGGTGCACCATCAAATAGCAGATTGGCGCCGGAGACAACCACCGTTTCGCCTTGATTGAGTCCGGAACTAATCCAGGCGGCGTCAGACTTGCGTCCGCCAACTTCCACGTCCCGGAGTTTGGCGTGCTTCCCATCCACTACATATACCCGCCAATGCTCCCCCGCTCTTATCAGCGCATCGGGATGCACTACCACCGCATCCGGCACATCCCGAACGTTGATTGAAACATCCACCAGCAAGCCGGGGCTGAAGGCGAAATCCTGCGTCGGCTCGTTGAAATCAACCCAAGCGGTGAACGTCCGCTCCTTCGGATCCGCCGACAGCGCCACCCGGCTCACCTTCCCGGCGACGGAATTGCCATCAGCCTGGATGGTCGCCGACGCGCCGCTATTGATTAGCTTCCGATCGCCGGACGGGATTTTCACATCCCCACGCAAACGGTCGTTGGATACAATTTTAGCGAGCGGTAGTCCGGGCGCTGCGAAATATCCGACTTCAGCTGTTAGTTCAGTGACTCGGCCGGCAATCGGCGCACAAAGAGACAGCAGTTTCTCACCCGTTTTCAGATTCTCTCGCGCCACATCGCGTTGGAGAGTCACCATATCCAACTGCTGCTTGGAGACTGCGCCCTGTTCGTGAAGTTTATGCATCCGAGTCAGCTCCAATTCGGCGTTCGCCAGTGCTAATTTAGCGGTTTGGTAACGTGCGGTCGGGTTGTCGTCTGCCAATTCACAGATAACCTGGTCTTTGTCAACCCACTGCCCCTCTTTTACCGCCACTGACTTTATGTATTCGCCTATTTCCGCTACTACCGACGCCTGTTCCCCCCCGACAACAGTCCCAATGTAGCGCGCGGAAAGCTGAAATGGCATGACCGCTGCTTGGGCGACCTCCACCGGGTAGCCTTCGCGGGCTTGAATATCGCGGATGGTCATCGTCGGCTCCACCTTTCGTAATGTGACGAACCGATACGCGATGACCGCCACCAACAGCAGTAAAATCAGTATAAGCGCCAGTCTCTTCATTTATCTACCCTCTGGTAAAACGTCGTCGTTTTCAACAACGCGGTGGTATTCCGCATCCGCCACCCGCATGTCGTAAAGTCCTTGCAGCAGTCCAAGTTTGGCTGAATGCAAAGCCAACTGGGCGTCCAGGACGTCCAACTCGGTCCCCATTCCCTGCTCATAGCGAGTCGCAGCGATAGACTGCGCTTTATCAGCCAGTTCCACCGCTGCGCGTGCACTCGCCACCTGCTCATCAGCGCGGCGCAGTTCGCCAAGTGCTGCGGTCACCTCCAGCCTCACCCCCTGTTCCAATTGGCGGCGGGCAAGTTCGGTCTTACGTAATCCTATCTTCGCTTTCTGGATGCGCGCCGGCGTCGCGAAACCATCAAATAGGGGAACAGACGCCGATATCGTCCAGGATGCCGAACTTGACCAAGTCTGCCCTTTTAACAATGCGTCCAATTTGTCTTCCCCCCCCTGTGGACTGTAGCCCATTCCCAGGAAGAAGTTGGGCCAATATAGGGAACGCTGCTCAATCTTAAGACCGATTTCATTCAAACGCTGCTGCCGGTCTATCAACCGAAACTCGGCGCGATTCCCAATGGATTTTCGGTATGCCTCTTCCCTATCACCCAAAATGTCGCTGGGATTGGCTGCATCCAACTGCCCGGTTAAAACGATTTCATCGGTGGGAGCCAATCCTAGCCGGTTTTTCAGCGCGACCCCGGCAAGTTCCGCACCCTTCCTGGCGGCTGACAGTCCGGGTTCCAATGACTTCACCTGAACCTGCGACCTCAGCACATCCAATTCGCTAACCATCCCCACATCAAACATCTGCTTGACGGCAGCCGAATGCCGGGTGGCTTGAACCAGCGATTCCTCAGTGACCCGAACAGCTTCGCGCGCCAATAATAAGCCGAAATAAGCGCGAATAACATCCGCCTTAAGCTGAGCCCGGGTTGCGCTCAATGCGTCATTGGCGATGAGCCGGTAGGTCTTCGCGGCGTTCAGCGCCAACCCGAGTTTTCCCGCCAGCCATAACGGTTGAGCCAAATTCAGCGACCCGCTGGCGTTATAAAGCGGTGTGAAGCGCACCCGCGAATTAAATATGGGAATGTAGCTGGAAGGCGCGAGCATAAAGTGAGTCAGCGCCCCGGACATATCCAGTGTGGGCAGCGCCGCCGAATACGCCTCGCGGACCACCGCATCGCCAGACTCCACTTCCAACTGTGCCTGGCTAAGCCCCAGGTCGTTCTTGGCGGCAAGGCTAAGCGCCTGGTCAAGGCTTAGCTGTATCTCGGCAGCGCCGACCGGCAGGCAAATTGAAAGCAGTGCGCTGCCAAGTATCAGTATTCGTTTTGTCAACATTGATTGAGGGACTTATAAGGTTCGATAGTATTACCTTGTAACGATTTGTGCTCCTTGGAGGGCGGACTTTCAGTCCGCTCCTATTTGTGCTTAAACCCTACCAAGAGCGGACTGAAAGTCCGCCCTCCAAGAATATAGGTTCTTCATATTCAACTTTGAATATACAAGAACGAAATAAGGATGTCAAGCCTCTATTGGACGGCAGGCGGACGCGATAAAATATTGTCAAAATAGGCTTCAAACTGAAATGCAAAGCGACGTCAAGTCAATAAAAAACGCCACCGGCGAAAGCCGGCGGCGTTCAATTCGGACCGTAGTGCGTTTAAGCGGCAGCGCTGAAATTCAAATCCTTACCGCATTCGCCGCAACGGTCGCCCTGCAGGTTGACCAACTCCACATTATAACCCACCCGCTGCACCAACAGCGATCCGCAATCCGGGCAGTGGCTGTCCTGCCCGACATCGGTTATTAGATTCCCCAGATAGACCCAATCCAGCCTGGCGCGGGCGAGTTCGTAGGCCTGTCGCAGCACCGAAGGCGGCGTCGGCGGTTCGTCGTAACGGTTGTTCGGAAAATAGCGCGTCAAGTGCAGTGGAATGGTGCGGTCCACTCCAGCAATCCAGTCCACCACTTTCGCTATCCGTTTCAAGTCGTCATTAATGCCGGTTACTACCAAATGCGTTATTTCAACATGCTTGCCGGCGTTATAAATCATCCTGATGGTGCGCAGCACGTCTTCCAACCGCCCGCCGCAAAAATGCCGGTAACAATGGTCATCCAGCGACTTTAAATCCACATTAAAAGCATCGGCAACTTCCAAAATATCCTTCAACGGTTCGGGATTAACGAAGCCGTTGGTGACGAACACATTGACCAGACCCCGCTCGTGAAAAATCCGCCCGGCATCGCGCACGTATTCAAACCAGATGAGCGGCTCGGCATAGGTATACGCCACGCCGATGCTATCCATCGCGTCTGCCATATCGGCCAATTCGTGCGGCAGCACTGTCCGGGTGGGGGCGTTGTTCTGGGAAATCTGCCAGTTCTGGCACCAGGAACATTTGAGGTTGCAGCCGTTCGGTCCAACTGATAAAATCTCACTGCCCGGATAGAAATGATAAAGCGGTTTCTTCTCAATCGGGTCAAGATGGAGCGAGCAAATTTGGGCGTAGTTGACCGCGACCAGTCGGCCATCTATAACCTGCCGTCCGCCGCAGACGCCGATGCCGCCTTCGTCCAACGTGCAACGCTGCGGGCAAATACCGCAGCGGCTCAGCCCGTTTTCCTTGTCCTGATAAGCTACTTCAATCAGCGGTTGTTGGGGGGTTAATAGTTCCATTGTTCACAATCTTGGGTAAATGCCGCCCGTAATGGGCGAAAACTGAACATCACCAAACAATACGCCGCTTATAAGATTGCGTTTGCCGTCCCGAACAAGTCATCACAACGGGATATTGCCGTGCTTCTTCTTCGGATTCGCGTCAACCTTGTTCTCCAGCATCTTGAGTGCTGCGATTAGGCGCGGACGGGTTAGTTTCGGCTCAATAACCTCGTCAATATACCCGCGCTCCGCAGCGATGTAAGGATTGGCGAACTTCCCGGTGTAATCGGCTATCAACTGCTCTTCCAACTCCGCGGGGTTATCGGCCGCTGCCATCTGTTTGGCGAATATAATCTCCACCGCCCCCTTTGGTCCCATCACGGCGATTTCGGCTGAGGGCCAGGCGTAATTGATGTCGCCGCGAATGTGCTTGGAGTTCATAACGTCGTAAGCGCCGCCGTAAGCTTTGCGCGTGATGACCGTGATTTTAGGAACGGTCGCCTCGCTGTAGGCGTAGAGCAGTTTGGCGCCGTTGACGATGATCCCCCGCCACTCCTGATCAGTGCCCGGCAGAAATCCCGGCACATCCTCAAAAGTGATTAACGGGACATTAAAGGCGTCGCAGAAGCGGATAAACCGCGCCCCCTTTCGGGATGAAGCAATATCCAACACCCCAGCCATAACCGCAGGCTGGTTGGCGATTATCCCCACCGACTTGCCGCCCAACCTCGCAAATCCGACTACGATGTTCTTCGCCCATTCCCGATGAACCTCAAAGAAATCGCCTTTATCAACGACCCGGCGGATTATTTCTATCATATCGTAAGGCTTGTTGGGATTGTCGGGCACGATGGAGTTTAGTTCTTCATCGGCGCGGTCGGTTGGGTCGTCGGTAGGCTGGAAGGGTGGGTCTTCCTGATTGTTGGACGGGATGAAAGCCAACAGCCGCTTTATCCCCTCAATCGTCTCCACCTCGCTGTCCATCGCGAAATGCGCCACGCCACTTTTGGTAGCGTGGCTGTCCGCTCCGCCGAGTTCCTCTGAAGTAACCTCTTCGTGAGTCACGGTCTTGACGACTTTCGGACCCGTAACGAACATATAGCTCGTTCCGCGAACCATAAAGATAAAATCGGTGATTGCCGGCGAATAGACCGCCCCCCCAGCGCATGGACCCATAACGGCGGATATCTGGGGAATGACGCCCGACGCCAGAGTATTGCGGAGGAAGATGTCGGCGTAAGCGCCCAGCGATACCACTCCCTCTTGAACCCGCGCGCCGCCGGAATCGTTAATTCCAATTACCGGCATTCCCATCTTCATCGCCATATCCATTATCTTGCAAATCTTGGCGCCATGGGCTTCAGCGAGCGACCCGCCCAGGACGGTGAAATCCTGCGCGAACACAAACACCAGCCGACCGTTGATATGCCCGTATCCGGTCACCACACCGTCGCCCTGGTAATTTTGCCGTTCCAACCCGAAGTCGCGGCAGCGATGACGGACGAACATATCAATCTCGTGAAAACTGCCCGAATCCAACAGTAAATCCAACCTTTCGCGGGCGGTCAGTTTGCCTTTGGCATGTTGTTCGTCTATACGTTTTTTTCCCCCGCCCAACAGCGCTTCCTCCCGTCGGCGCGCCAATTCGGTCAACTTATCGGTCATCTCTTCCCCACTTAAGATATCAATGGCAATGTTATTGGCAGCAAGTTATTCTTCCGGCGCATCACCCTTCATAGCCGCGCGCGCCGCCGCGTCCCCCGATCGCGCAGCGCTCTCAATTGTGGCTGGGAGACCGGTGCCGCACCAGTCGCCGGCCAAATACAACCCATTGACCGGTGTTTCAGGGGGCGGTCTCAGCGATTCCGAACCCGGTTTCAACAACACCGTCGCCCGGACCGTGCGAACAACCTTAAGATATTTCACCTCTACCCGTCGCGCTGACGGGAGAACTCGCCGCACATCATCCAATACTTGCGCTCCAATTATTGTGGAAGACGTTTCATTTTTGCGCGGCGCGTAGCTAATCGCCGCCGATAATTGTGACCAACCTTCGCTCTCGCGGATCCCACGCGCAAATATCCATTGAGTAAAAGAGTCAGGAATATAACCGAATCTTACCGGCAGCACCGGAGCGTCAAAGCTCAAATGCACCGCCACTATTGGCGCATATTCAAACTCGGTAAACCGGGAAAAAAACGGCTGCCCCTTAACTGGCTCCGGCAGCAGCCTCAGAAGTTCCAAGGGCGGCACTGCTGATATCACTTGTTTTGCCCGGAAAACTGAATCGCCGCTGATAACTCCCGACAGCGCACCCTGACGCGACGTCTGAATTGCGTCAATGGAGCTATCAAGGCGCATCTCAACTCCCTGCCCGGTCAGATACTCCACCGCCGGGTCAATGTAGAGGCTTTTAAAGGGACGAGTGGGGATACCGATACGCCCGCTGTCGCCGCCGACCAGCAATCCTTCCTTGATGGCTTTAATGATTGGATGCAAGCCAACCAGATACGGTGGACCGTTCATCACCGCAGTCGTCAGCGCATCCCACAACCCGCCGCAACCGCCGGGTTTTATATCATATCGCGCCAGGAAATCGGCGACCGTGGTCTCCCCGGTCAAATCCACATCCGCCCAGCGCACTAATGCATCCAGCGCCCGGATGGTTTTCAGGCGGTCGCTGACAGGCATTCCACCAAAAGAAAGTAACGATGTCAACGCGCTGAACTTCCCGCCGCTTCCTCCCAATTTCAAACGGATAATTTTCCCGTTGGGATATAGCCAGGGGATGGCGTTTCCCTCGGCGTAGCTAATCCCCGCGGCGCTGCCCCATACTTGCAACAACCGTCTGGCAGCGGTATAAGCGCCGATGACTATATGAGGTCCATTGTCCAGCCACTCCCCGAGCTCATTCTCGTAGAATGAAGAGGCGCGACCGCCGGGGGAGTTGCTGCGTTCAAAGAGCGTAACCGGACAGCCATTTTCAACCAACCGCGTCGCTGCGGATAATCCCGCCCAGCCGCCCCCTATTATCACTACCGGTTGCCGATTCATCATCGTGAGGGAAGTTGCCCACTCATCACAACATTCCCAACCGTATTCTGATGAGCCATTCTATCGCCAGCAACCCGGTCATCAGGCTCAGCAGCCACCAGCACGGTTTCAGTTCATATTTCACGGTATCATCGCTCGTGACCGGGGGGAGATTTATGCCATTCAGTAACGAATCAGATCTCTCGGCCGGCGCATATTCCCCTCCGGTTGCCGTCGCTATTGACTTCAGAAGTTCATCGTTCAGCCGCGTATCCAGCATTTCAACTGAGAATGTTTCCACCGCCATGTGCGCGCTGTCGCTGCCGATGCTCTCCCCATCCTGCGAGGCAGCAACATTGAGACTATACTCCCCTTCACCCCACGAGTTAAATGAACCGCGATATCTTCCGTCGCTTACTCCCTCCGTTTTGACAGCCCCGCCGGTCAAACTGTCGCGCTGGACGGTGGCGGTGATAAACGCCCGGTCAACCGGCTGAAAACTCTCGTCCACCACCGATACCACAAATGAGACCGGCTCTTGGGTGGTATAAATCTCCTTGTCAAACTGAATCTGTACTTGTTTGGCGCTGCGGCGAATCGCCAGCCAGCGCACCAGTCGCTCCAATAGCGGCTTCCAAACCGGCTCCGTGGGACTATCCGCCAACCTCCAGCGCCACAAATCCCGCCCCAAAACGGCGACTGATTTAATGCCCCCGTTTTCCAAAACGGCTATAGCAGGATAATTCCCGACGCCGGGAAGTCCGGTGAATTCAGCGAGAACCTCCGCCTGTGGTTTTATTTTAAATAATCCCGGTGAGAACTCAAGCGGCGGCAGCTCGCTCCACCCACTGGTATAATCGGTCTCTTCCGGCTCAGCGATGATGGCGTGCCGCCGAACCGGTAGCGCCTGAGCGCCCGCAGTTTTTTCAGCATTCTTGTTGATGGTCACCGGCAGGCGTGAATCAAATTTGGCGAGCAGCCTGTAGTCGGTATCGCCGCCATCAATAAAACAGACGGGGATATTATACTTCGCGATAGCTGCAATTAACGCCTCCAGGGTGTGCGCGTTGGTGGTTTTTACCGGGAAATGATTCAGGATGATCGCATCCAATCCGGCGAGAGCGGTATCGGCAAGCCATCCCCCCTCGTAGAAGCCGGCGCCGCGAGTGACCCGGGTTATCAAGTCCACGTGTTCGTCGCTTCGCAACCGGCGAATTAGGTCGCCGCTGCCATTGTCGGGTGGTCCAGCTACCAGCAACACCTTCATCCGGCTTGGCAGGACATTAAGATAAAAGCTGCGGCGATTGTTATCGGCGGTTAATTCTGAAGTTAGAGTGTCAATCGTAACCGTGAAGCGCAAATGTCCCGCGCGGTCTGCCGTTAGTTCAAACGAAGCAAGACCATCGTAATGTTCGCCGTGGATATCGGCGTTCTGACGTGACACAACCCTGCCGCCGCTTAAAAGCGTAAGTGCCGTCTTCTCGCCATCCGCTCCGATAGCCCGCCAGGGGATCTCAACCGGAACCTTACTCCCTTGATAAACGGTGGGGGTGACATTTACTCCCGTCACGGCGATATCCCTTGCCGGTTGAGTGGTTCCCACTCCCACAGTCCAAATCGGCGCCCGACTTGAGCGTGCAGCTCGCAATGGGTCGGGACCGCTGTTATGAGCGCCGTCGGTGACCAGCAGGATCCCAGCCGGCGGTTCATTCCTCCCACGTTCCATCGCCGCCATCCAACTCGCACCCAAGTTGGTGCCAACACCAACCGCTGGATCGGAAACCAAATCATCGGCACGGAGAAAGCTATCATTTACCGACTCGGAAAAGGAGTAAAACATCAACCGGTTGCGTTGACCCAGCCGATGAAATGCTCCGCTCTGAAAGAGCGAAACTATCTGCTGCTGTTTGTCAATGCCATAGCCCAGCGTCATACTCGCCGATTTATCCAGCAAGACCGCGATTTTAGCTGATTCTTTGTGATGATGAGTGATCTCGAGCGCCGGTCGGGCAAGAAAGAGCAACCCGGTCGTCAACGCCCCCCAGCGCAGGATAATCAGCGTCCATTGCCATACGCGCGGCGCCGGAGGTCGCGTGTGGGAATAGCTCCACCAGGCAAACAGCGCGGCGGCTGCAACTCCCAGTATCGCCAGCCATACCGGAATCGCCGCCGATATTCCAGGATGCTGATTTGTCACTAAAGCTGATGTGAGAAGAGTTGCGCCGACGGGTCAACCGGGATGGACAGCGAATGGTATTGATTAGTCGCCAGCCGACGCCAGCCGATATAGCCTATCATTCCCCCGTTATCGGTGCAGAGTGCCGGCGGTGGGGTTAGAAACGGAATCCCGCGCTGGGAAGCCATATCTCCCAAGCGCTTTTTGATAACTCTACTGGCAGCCACGCCGCCGGTCGCCAAGATCGCGCGATAATCCCCCGCATCGCAGGCATTGGTAACCCCGTCGGCTAACATATCGGCTACAGCCGCCATTATCCCTGCTGAAATAGCCGCGCGCTCGGGTGCTGGTATATCAAACCGATTGCCATTTTGCGGGTATCTGTTGCGCAAGTAATAGAGAACCGCGGTTTTCAACCCGCTGAAACTGAAACTGAACGGATCGCCGGCAAGCCGCGCCCTCGGAAATTCCACCGGTGAACCCTGGAACTCAGATGCTTCACGGTCAATTGCTGCGCCGGCCGGAAATGGAAACCCCATCAACCTGCCAACCTTGTCAAACAACTCCCCGGCGGCGTCATCGCGGGTGCCGCCCAACCGGTAATAATCGCCAAAATTGTGAACCGCAACCAGCAGTGTGTGTCCGCCGGACACAATCAACGCCAGGAATGGCAGTGGCGGCACAACGCCGGTTAGCATAATACTCCAAAGGTGAGCCTCGAGGTGGTTGACAGCTATCCAGGGTTTTCCAGCAGCAGCCGCCACCCCCTTGGCAAACGATACTCCCACCAGTAATGAGCCTGCCAATCCCGGTCCGTAAGTAGATGCGACCGCATCAAGGTCGGTTATGCGCAGATCGGCGTCATTCAGCACTCCCGCCACCGCCGCAGGCAAGAGCTGTTCGTGCGCGCGCGACGCCAACTCCGGCACCACCCCGCCGTATTTTTCGTGCAGCACCTGCGTGGTCGTCCGGTCGGCAACCAGCTTACCGCCAACGATCAAGGCTGCGCCGGTCTCATCGCATGAAGTCTCAATACCCAGGACGACGCTGTGGTTCACCGCCGCCTCACAATCATTTTGACTTCGGAGGGTTTGGCGTGCATACTCTCCACGCCGTCCGGTCCCTTGATGTGAACCGGAACCCGGCCGCCATGGACGGGATCGTATTCGCGATAGTCCGCCCACACGTTAAAATCATCGGCGGTCAGGTCAGCGAGCGTTGATACGCTGCCGACTACTTCCAGATTGACCATCATCGGCTCCAGAATCAACTCTCTCCCGCGCGGCGGGTTGATGGCGCGCAGCGGAACGCCGATTAGAGTGCGCTCCGTAAGCCGTTCCACCCGGATTTTTACCGTGACGGTTGGGGGATTGATTTCCGCAACTCCTTTGACCGGCGGCACTAATGCAACTTCCACCTCGGTATTCTGCTTGAGATTGTTGAGTTCAATAGGCTCGGTCTGAACTCCACGGACATCGTCAAACTGCCCTTTGGGTCCAACGATCTTCACCTGCGCTGGTTCGACGGTAACTCTGCCCGCAATGGTGTAACCCGGCGCCGGCGATGCCTTGACCCTGGGTATTACCGGCAGAGTGACGGCGCCCCGGTCGCGAAGGACGACCGTGACTGTGTCGGGCTGCATCACCGCCAACACCTGCGCCTTCAAACCGCCGGGAACTACGACCATTTTGGGGACAAGATTGAAAGTGTAGTAGTAGTTGATGGTGGACAGGTCAACCAGCAGATACGGGCGCGAGGCGAAACCCATCCGGATTAGTTCACGTCCGGTGGCGCTGACCTTGATTTCGGCTTTGTTCGGAATCTCCGAGGCGATGACTTTACCCGGCTTCAAACCGGTAACCTGAACCGGAATCCAGACCATCCGCTCGTAGGTCTTTTGGGTTACCACTAGAAACCAAAGGAGCGTCGCCAGGCCGAACAGCCCCACTTTGACCCGCCAATGGCGCTTGAGCCAATCGGGAAAGATATTATTTGGCAGTTTGAGCACCGGTCAATAAGGATGCTATTCCAGCAGCTTCTCCACCTTGAGCACAGCGCTCTGTTCACAGAAAACCACCAACCGGTCGCCATCACGAATCACTGAATCCCCAACCGCAACCGACACCTCCCCTTGATGGTCAATGGCGCCGACTATGGTTCCCTTGGGGAAGCCGATTTCGCGTATCTTCCTGCCGGCGACGCGCGACTTGGCGCTGATGGCGAAATCAATGATTTCAGCGTCCACGCCAGTGAGTGAGGATACCGCGAGGATACGCCGTCCGATCATATGCTTCATGACCGCATCGGATGTCAGAATTTTAACGTTAATTGCGGCGTCCAAACCAATCGCCCGGATAATCGGCATATATTCCGGTTTGCTGATGAGGGTGATGGTGCGCTTCACGCCGAGGTGGCGTGCAAAGAGTGTGGTCACGATGTTGTTTTCGTCGTCGTCCGAAAGCGCGGCGAATATACCCATCTCGTCCAAACCTTCCACGGCCAGAACATCAAAATCGGCGTTGGAATTGCTCTGCACGACCATTGTGTGCTGCAGCCGCTGAACCGCGCGTTGCGCCAGTTGCGGGTCACTCTCA
>Ga0315274_10005027_pt1 | contig 19394 bp, 16 predicted proteins | sample YL17G02_20_MG_FD_203700 | JGI IMG/M metagenome (GOLD analysis project Ga0315274, IMG submission 203700) | Sediment microbial communities from Yellowstone Lake, YNP, Wyoming, USA - YL17G02_20 | ecosystem: Environmental > Aquatic > Freshwater > Lake > Sediment | place: USA: Wyoming | collected... | reverse complement strand
GTCGGAAATGTACGTTTCCAAGGCACATCTTTTGAGGGGAAAAGAAATCACTTGTGTTATTCCAGCTCAATCCAACGGCCTGTTTTCAGGAGTTTCCAGTATTTCAGCAGGTGCAATCACCACCGTATGCAGAGGTTCTCTCGTGGATGCTTTGATGTCGCGTATAGCCGCCGCGCCAACAGCTCCGACGTTAGTCGCGCCCCAAGAATTAAATAGAAGCGCGCGGTTGCGGAATTGCCAGAATGACGCGATGGGTTGTGATGAAAGCGTCCGCGCGCTCAACAGAACTTGTGCCTATGAATTCTGTGCTAGGAGCTGCGTTGACGCTGAAGGCAATGACTTGTTTTCAGGCGTGCCTGTAACTCCTGAAACATGCGCGCCTGAAACCGGAGCAGCAGAAGCGTGCGCGGCATGCCGTGCAGGCAATGTTTCAGTGTTAGAGTAGATCATTTTAAACCTCCCTTTGCTTTGCAAACAAATATCACATCCTTCGCTTCTTCAATTTCCCTGCTGATTTTGAAGGTTTTGGTGATTAGCAATCTGAGAGCATCTGCCTTTGGCGACTTCTTGAGAACAGTTATTGCCAGTTTGGCATTGGGCTTTGCCACTCTTTTCATCTCCTTCAGCCCTTTTTCCGGGTTTTCAAAGTTATGCAGCGCAGTTACGCAGACGACATAGTCAAAAGTCCCTGATTGCAGGGGAAGCGCCTCAGCTTTTACATTAAAAACCTTGAACTTTGCCAGCTTTGCAAGCTCCTTGCTTGGCTCAACTCCAACTATCTCGCAGCCGAATTTTGAGAACACGCTGCCAGAAAGCCCTGTTCCGCAGCCAACGTCAAGAAGCCACTGTCCGTGCTTTGGCTTTAGCTCATTTGCGATTATTCTCAGCTTTCTCAGCTGCTCTTCTGAGTGAAGCTCGTTATAGCCAAGGGCGATTGTGTCGTAGTAGGCCATTAAACTAATGGAGAACAGGCGGTATTTAATATTTTATCTTTTTAGGGTATTGGATGCATTGCATTGGATAGCCTGACCGTGTCCACTGCGCTATCTCCTTCGCGAGCGCGCATAAATTACTATCAAGCCAACTGCGAGCATCGCAGCCATAACAACAACCAGCTGGGTCTGTGTTAGTGCCAGCCCTGCAAGACCTGTTGTTGCAGCGCCTGTTATCGGGCTTGGCGCAGGTGATGTTGGAGAGGGCATTTCCGCAGCCTCAACCTGCTCAACAGCTGCCGGCATCTCGCATCTCTGGCTCTCAGCTGGTTTTTGTGAAGTAATCACGCTTGAAGCATTTCCTTTTTTGTAGCGATTGTCACAGTCATTGAAATCAACGCACAGCCTTGCCTGGAAGCCGCCGGTGCAGTTGCTCCATCCAGCGCAGTCCCAAAGTTGCGTACAGCTAGTGGTTGTTTGCGCTGCTCCGGAACTTGCTGTTGTGCTGCCGCGGCTTCTTTCCCCGCCACCATCATCTGGCGAATCCACTTTATAGGTCGAGAAGCCAAGCGTTACTGGAATCTTGCACACTGTCTCTGTTACTCCAAATTCGCAATCAGCATAGTCAGTCACATCCTCGCAATTCTCTCCATTGTCATCGCAGTGCATCAGCGCGTCGCCGTTTTCCGCAGGGATTGTCAGTATGACATAGTCCACGCCAAGCTCCTGCAGCAGCTTGTGCCAGTCGTCTGACGCCATTCCTATCAATCCGTCATCGCTGTCGCAGACAAACGCATTTTCAAGGTCAAGGGTTTTTGCCTTCATCACGTCTGCGCCGACAAAAGTCAGCGAGTAGCCGTCTGCCTCGCAGTCAACCGTTATGTTCATGTTGTTTGCCGTGGTGGCGTTTGACTTCTTGCCGTAGGTGAAGTTGTCGTTTGTCATTCCAAGCTGGGGGATGTTCACCTTGAAGCCAGGAGGCATGTTCATCTTGAAAACAAAGTCGCTGTAGGCAGCCGCTGTCGTAAAATTTGAGCAGGCGCTGTAGGCGCAGTTGCCAGACGGGTCACAGGTTTGAAGCTTGTAATAATAAGCCGTGCCATTCTGCAGGCTGTAGCCGAGCTTGTTCGGATTGAACTGGAAGTTGTCCACAGGCACTCCGTGGAAAGGCTTGAAGTCGTCAAAGGTAAAGAACGGGTCTCCGACATCATTTATGGTTTTGTTTAGCGTCGCGCAGCTTGAATCGTTCCTGTAGAACAGCACAGAGCCGTTTGCAGGCTCGTCTGTGTCAAACACGATAAATGCGCCGTCAACAAAAGCATCTTTCTTGCTGAACGTGACTTTTGGCGCTTTCTTGTCGTTTGCGTCTGTCGCAAAAGCAAAGCTTCCGCCGCATTTCGGGGTCTGGCTGCACTGCACGTCGTCGCAGTCAACTGCTCCGTCGCCGTCATCGTCTGCGCTGTTCCAGCAGTCCTCAAAAGGCATATAGCCGAATTTCTTGACAAACTTGCAGTCAGGATCTGTTTCGGAGTTGAAGCCATCCCCGTCTATGTCCTGCCCAGGGCAGTCGCAGCACTCAAACTTGAAGTCAACAGAGCCAGGAGTGTAGTAAGAAGGCCCGACGCTGTCAACAGGAGCTGAGCTGTTATGGCTTGCGTCTGCCGAAGTTACAAAAATTCTCATTGTTTTTGATTTGTTATAGCTGGAGAATTTCTCAAGGCTTTCCTTCTCAACCGCAGCCATCGCCCCTCCTATGTCTCCACACATCATCTGCTTCCACTGCGACACAGGCACGTTTGTTGAGACCCAGCTGCTGTTCACGCAGCTGTGGAACGTGAGGGTTTCTGCTGACTCGTTTTCATTGTTGTTCCATTCGCCAATATTTTTCAGAAGGAACTCGAATCCAGGGACAGTTTCGCCATCTTCGTCCTTTGCTGCGCATCCGTCAATTTCATTCTCATTTGTATCAATGTAAAAGAAAAACTTTGTCGTGTTGTGTCCGTCGCCAGAGCCTCCTGTCTGCAGCGGGAATCCGTTGCAGATTGCCGCGCCCTCAAGATTGGTGACGCCTGCTCCAAATCCAAAAGAGTTGCCCATGTCCTTTATTCCAAAAAACCTTATGTCAACCTCCTCAGCCACATCAGCATCTTGTTCATCATCTCCAAGGTGAATTGGCGGGCTCGGGTCCATTCCCTGGAACATGGCCTGCATCCCAACGTTGTTGCACCAGCCGTTGTCAGGTTCAGGCGCATCAGCGCCAGCCTGCCAGAAGCAGCTCATGTTATGGGCTGCGCACGCAGTTTCGTTTCCGTCATAGCTTGGGCAGTCGTTCATCGCATATCCTGGGTCGCAGAACGTTTCAAGAACCTCACAGGATGGCTCTGCAGCGCACTCGCTCTGGTTGAGGCTAAAGCAGAAGGGGTCGCACCATCCGCCCTCAAATGAATGGGAGTCGCTTGTCCAGCTGCAGTTTGAATCTGCCTCGCAGGATGTCTGGCTCTTGCCAAAGCATCCAAACAGGTAATATTCGCACCAGCCGTTCCCTGTAAAATCTGTCCGCCATGCGCAAACCGCATTTTCGCCGCACGCGCTCTGGTTCATCCCGTTGCACAAGTCTTCTGCTGTCATATTTGTGTCGCAGTCAGGCTCCTTGCCCTCTGCGGTGAGATTCATCCAGCGGCAGGCTGTGTCTGCTTCGCACGCACTCTGGTTGTCGTCAGATTCCCAGCAGCTTGCCCCTGGCATGTCGCAATATGCGCTGAATGTGTTGTTAATCCAGTCGCAGTTGCCCATCGGGGTTTCTGCCGCTTCGCATTCAAGCTCGGAATTCAGCATCTTGCAGGTTGAGAACTCAGCACCCATAAATCCCCCGCCGCAGAACTCGTCAAATCCGCAGTCAGGGTCCCCGCAGTCCCACATGCCATTGCCGTTGTTGTCAATTCCGTCAAAGCAAACCTCTCCATTGAATCCAACCGGCTTGCAGTATTGCATAATATTGTCCCAGCCGCACCCAGCGTCGCTCGTGCCGCAGGTTGCAGGGTCATAGCATGAGAAGCAACTCTCATCACAACTCTTTTTTGTCTGGCTTATGCATTCACTGCCTGTCCATTTGCAGCTTGCATCACTGCTTTCGCATTCAGCTTCAGGGTCAATCATGAAATTGCAGTTTTTGCAGTCAGAGTTGCAGTCGCCTCCTCCAAAAGAGAAATCGTGGGGGAAATCGCACCAGCCCTGGTCATTGAAAGCGTGGGTGTCAGGCATCCACTGGCAAAATCCCAACTCAGAATTCTGGCATGCGGTCTGGGCCGCAGCCGCGTTTGCCCACTGGCTTCCGTCAGGCTGGAATTCGCAAGCCCAGCAGCTGTCATCGCACATCTGGAACCCGACTCCAGAGCCCATCTCGCACCAGTTCTCAATCTTTACAACCCCTCCGTCAACATAACTCTCGCTTTTCCAGACTCCTCCTGCCATTGCGCAGCTGTTTTCATCCTGAATTTCCATAAAGGAGCCGGTTCCTCCTCCGCCAAAGACCATCGAAGATTTGAACTTGCATTTGCTTGTTGAGTTATCCCATTCGCACGGCATGAAATACTGGCTTACCAGACTCTCGCACACTGTCTGGTTGCTTGTTTCCTCGCAGAACTGCACAGGTGGAGCGCACTGGTTTTTTTCTGCCTGTGTAAGCATTCCCTCTGCGCAGCCAGTTCCGTTCCACTTGCATCCAGGCAACGGCCCGCAGTTGCATATCTTCTCAATCAAAATATCCGTACAAACAATATTATCCTCTGCTGCGCCTGAGGAGTCAGAATATGGTTTTGGCTCGTGCCCCCTGCAGTCGCCTGGCGCGGCGTTGTAGCAGAAGCTTGTGTTGCTTTCCACGTTGCTTGAGTTGCAGTAAACGCAGCCAGTTACATTGCCGCAAACTGCCTGATTGCCGCCGCTGGCAAACCAGCAGCGTATATCTGCGTTAAAAGTCGGCATCTCGCAGGTTTCTGTTCCAGAATTCCACCATCCGCCTCCGATTGTGCAGTCATTTTCCCCGCTGAAAAAGTTGAATCCCTGGTCCTCGCAGCTCTCTGTGGCGTTGTTCCAGTTGCAGGGCATGTCATAAAGCGGCGCCTTTGCGCACTGGCTTTCATTGTAGTTGCCGCACCATCCAGGGCTGCAGCAGCCCACTGGCTCTGGACAAAAGTTTCCTGCTCCTGCCGCAGTCCATTGGCAGATTCCTCCGAAAGCTGACTCGCACGCGCTCTCGTTTGTGTTTATGTAGTTCCAGCAGCCCTTTTTGTCGCAGCAGCCAACATTGTTCCAGCACCATGGATTCTGGTTTTTGTCATTCGGCTTCCAGTCGCAGCTCGCATCCTGCTCGCAGCTGCTTTCTTCTGTCTGGTCAAAATTCCAGCAGCCCTGCATAATACAGCAGCCTGTTGCGGCAGCGCACCACGGGTCTGTTGCCTTTGGGCTCCACAAACAACCCATTCCAGAGCTGATTGCGTTGTTGCACGCTGTTTGATTATTGTCATAGAGCCAGCATTGGTCCATTGTTGCAAACGAGAGCGCTGAAAACAAGGAGACTAAAAAGGCTGAAAGAATAAGCAAAAAACTTAGTTTTCCCGCCACAACCACCATCTCGCAACTGCGAAAAAACAAAGAGATACTTAATTATTCTTTTTATCCTTGAAAGTGAAAAGAAAATTATTCCCTGCTGGCAGATAAAATAACTGAAACTTAGTTCCTAAGCAGCAAAATGTTATTAAACTGGCTGGCGCACTATTATTATATGGCGTACGAACCGCGAGAGGACAGCTTTCTTTTGCAGGAGCAGGTTAAGAAGCTTGCAAAAGGCAGCGTGTTGGATGTCGGGACAGGCTCTGGGATACAGGCAGAGACAGCTGCAAAGAAGAAAAGCGTGAGCAAGGTTCTGGCTGTTGACATTGACAAGGAGGCGATTGATTTTTGCAGAGCGACTATTAAACACAGAAAAATAAAGTTCATTGTTGGCGATTTATTTTCAAACATCAAGAACAAAGAAAAGTTCGACACGATTATATTCAATCCGCCCTATCTACCAGAAGATCCTGCTCTCAAAGACTTGGCATTAGCTGGCGGACGAAGGGGGTATGAAGTTCTGGAGCGGTTCTTAAGGGAAGCAGGCAAATTTTTGAAGCCAGACGGCATAATCCTGCTTGTTTTTTCCTCTCTTACTAACAAAAACAAAGTTGATTCGCTGATTGAGGAGAATTTGCTTGGCTTTCGCGAGCTTGCAACAGAACATATCTTTTTCGAGGACTTGTATGCCTATTTAATAGTAAAGAAGCCGCTGCTCAAGGAGCTGGAGAAAAAAGGAGTCAGAGCCGTGCGCTATTTCGCGCGGGGGAAGCGAGGGGTTGTGTATGTGGGTGAGTTTCGCGGGAAAAAAGTTGCGATAAAGACAAAAAAGAAAGAGAGCTTTGCAACTGGAAGGATGAAAAACGAGGCGAGGATGCTGAAATTGCTGAACAAATACAAAATCGGGCCGAAGTTTTTGTTCGCTGGCAAAAATTATGTTGCTTATGAGTTTGTGAGAGGTGAATATCTGGCAAGATTGCTGCCTGCGGCAAGGAAAAAAGAGGTTGCATTAGTTTTGAAGTCAGCGCTTCAGCAATGCTTCAAGTTGGACCAGCTTGGAATCTCGAAAGATGAAATGCATCACCCTTTCAAGCACATTATTGTTGGCGAGCCAAAGGTGAGCCAACCTGACAGCAAGCAAAAGCGAGCTGGCTTGGTTGAGAAGAAAGTTAAACGCGCAACATTCAAGGTGACTTTTATTGACTTTGAGCGAGCGCACAAGATGAAAAAGCCGCACAATGTCACGCAGTTCTGCCAGTATGTTCTTTCTGTTCGCAGGCTGCTGGCAAGGAAAGGAATAAATATCAGCAAACAAAGGCTTATTTCGCTCGCCAGATTGTACCAAACAAAGCCGGCGCAGGCAACTCTGGGCAAAATTTTGGGCGTGATAAAATGAGCGAAAATGCAAGTGAAAACACAACCGAAACAGACCTTGTTGTGGTTGCTGCAGCTGTTCACGCTTACCTGGCGAATCACGGCGAACAGGAAACAATGCGAACGATGCAAATTCCTGCGCCAACCGAACTCGTTCGCGGCAGCCGAATAAGACAGCCATATTTCCCAAATGCAGCTTATGCTTCTGCAAGAGCTTTTTCAGGCAGCTGGAAGAACAGCTACAGGTAAAAGTCCAGCAGAGCCAACTCAACAAAAACCTTTATATACCAGTATACTTTTTCCTATACCAGTTCGTCGAGAGATGAATGAAAAATGAGTGAAGAAAGAAAAGAGGGCCACAGTCAAGAAGCGCTTGACAAGCTAATTAGCTACTGTGTTGCCGAACCTTCTTTAAAAGAAAGTCTTTCAGCCACGGTATATGCGGCCGACATTTCAGCAATAATTCTCGATAAGAACCTAAAAATTGACAACCTAACCAAGCTTGCTGAAAATAGGATAGGATATGGCCTGCGGGAAACCAAGATGAGCGGGCTTACAATGGTCAAGAGAAAATTGGACGAGGTTATAAGAGATTACGCGCAGAGAGGGGAAACAGAAATAACGAATATCAAGGAAATTGTCATAGACACGCGAGACAGGCTTAAACTGCACATCAAACCTTACATTAGAATAGTCGACAATGGAGCAATAGTGATTATTGAAAAAGCGTACAAGATAAATCCGCGCGCGATTCTCCGCAAATTGTTTGGCGCTTGCAAGCAAGGCGACGTATACCTTGAAGCGCCAAGGGTGCTGGACCATCACGCATTGCCAGGCCAGTCTCCGGAAGAAGAACAGAGGATTAAGAAGCAATTGGAAGAAACTGTTCGCGCCTGCTTGAAAGGATGCGAACTGCCTGCTGATGAAAAAGGAAGAACTGTGCTTGGCATAGGATATACCGAACACATTTCCAGAGCCTGCATAAATCTCTTTAACACATTGGCGCCAGGCGATAGTTTGTTCCTTTACAATCCGTGGAAAGATGTTCATGAAAAATTAATCGCGCAGAAATTTCCAGAAAAGGCAATTTTGCTAGAGCCTGTCAATTCTGCAGCCGCCTAAATGGAAACTGCATTTCAGAACAAAGTTTATTCTTTGTGCCGAAAAATTCCGAAGTCCGTCCTCTTCTGCATTAATTAATGCGAAAGGCATTTAAACTATATACCATTATTCAGTGACAATATGGGTGGGTTCAAAGAAGCTTCAAAAATCAAGTATTCAGTTCCCTCAAGAATAGCCATAAACCTCTATGACATGAACGGAAACCTGGGAAGAATAGATGGAGGGATGGGTTTTTCTCTCGAATATCCAAGGATGGTTTTCACCGTAGAACCTGCTGAAAGCATAATTGTTGATAGCAATACACTTATGGAAAAAGAATTAACCGATGCAGTTCAAAATGCTTTAAACATAACAAAAGACAAATACTTGCTGGGAGGAATTAGGATTACAATACATGAAGCAATTCCCGAGCATTCTGGATTCGGCTCTAAAACTGCAGCTTTGCTATCCACCGCGCATGCCTATTGCAATATTTACAACAAAAAAGCAGAGTTCAAAGAGCTGGCTGCAATTCTAAGAAGGGGCGGGACCTCAGGATTAGGCATAAATTTGATAGATAAGGGCGGCTTTGGTCTCGAAGGTGGGCATTCCACAAAATACAAGTCAGAATTTGGCCCATCATCAACCATAAAAATAATCCAACCGGCGCCTTTATTGGCAAGGTATGATATGCCCGACTGGAAAATACTCCTCTTGGTTCCTGACTCTGAAAGAGTTTTCGGAAAGAAAGAATTTGATTTTTTCAAAAGCATATGTCCTATTCCAGAGGAGGATATTGAAAAGCTTGCAAGAATAACTCTTTCGAAAATGCTGCCTGCGGTTTGTGAGTCAGACCTTGAATCCTTTTGTCAAGGAATAAACCTGGTGCAGGAAAAAAAATGGAAAAAAAATGAAATCAATCTATACGGACCTGTGGTACAAGACATAATAAATTTCTCATTGGCTAACGGAGCGCTGGGAGCAGGAATGAGCAGCATCGGGCCGTGCGTCTATGCATTTGGCGATGATCTCGAATCTCTGTCCAAAAAAATAGAAAAAGAAACTCCCCACCAATACAAAATGGTACGCATCACAAAACCAGATAATTTTGGCCTAAAAATCATGAAATGTGGAGAATAAAATGAGCAAAATACTTTTAATAAACTCGCCCAACAGAAAATCAGAGCCCCCACGACATTATCCATATGGTCTGGGCATACTAAGCGCAATTCTGAAACAGAACAACTATCCTGTGGAGTTTATGGATGGAAATTTCATGTCGCTCAAAGAGTCTGAGGATTTTTTGAGCAATAAAAAATATGATTTCATAGGTGTATCAGGACTGATAACAACATACCTTTACCAAAAAGAAATAATAAAAATAGCTAAAAATACAAACCCCAATGCAATCATTTCCGCAGGAGGCGGGCTGGCCAGTGCAGTGCAGTCTCAGCTACTTGAACTGATTCCTGAACTTGATGTCGCTTTTGTTGGAGAAAGTGAAACAAACATCATCCCTTTCATGAAAAATATGAAAGTGTCCCTATCAGAAATTCCTGGCATAGTCTATAGAACTGGCAAAAACATAATAAAAAACCAGCCTGTTGATTTCATAGAAAAATTAGATACAGTGCCCTATCCAGATTTAGAAATCTTGAACCTGCACAAATATTTTGAGAATAAATCTTTTCCTTTATCCCCAAATGTTCAAAGCGCCCAGAGGCGAGGAAATGTATTGGTTTCCAGGGGATGCCCCTACCACTGCGATTTTTGCTTTAATACACTGGGCAGAGAAAAAATTCGCTATCGCTCAGCTGAAAACGTATTGAGCGAAATAAAAATGCTCACAGATAGGCATGCTATTGACTTTATCAGTTTCATGGATGAATCATTTTTGACCAGCAGGAAACTGACCGGAGAAATCTGCGAGGGAATGAAAAAAATTGGAAAAAATGTGAAATGGGGAATTGCCGCAAGGTCAACTTCCACAGATCCTGAAATATTATCAGAAATCAAGTCGGCAGGCTGCGACTACATTTATTTTGGCTTTGATTCTGGAAGTGAGGAAACTCTGGTTCAGATGAACAAGAAAATGACTCTGGATGACAATTTCAATGCCTTCAAGGAATCAGTGGAAGCCGGGATCTATCCGGTTCCAAACATAATAATTGGCTATGATAATGAATCATTGAAGAACATAGAGGAAAATTATGCATTTTTCAAAAGGCTCATTGACTATGGCAAAACGCTGAAATCCGAAGCCCAGAGAGAAGTTTTTGAGCGGGGATTCAATAATTTTGGAGCCATTTATTTTGCAACGCCATATCCTGGATCAAAACTCTATGAAAGAACAAAGCACAGGCTGCCTCCACTCGAGGAGGTATTGAAAAGGGTCTCATTCAAGGACGCCTATGAACTAACAGTTAATGTCTCCCAGATTCCAGACGATACCCTTGTTAAAGAACAAAAGAAAATGGAAAACTTTGTGAGAGGATTCAGGCTATGAAAATGAAATTTCCAAATCTGGAGCCGGCGCCCAATGAGAAAACTGCCATTAAGGCATTGAACGACAGGCTGCTGCAAAAACTGGAAACATTTTTTGAGAAAGAATATGGATTAAAGCCAGAAATTAAAGCAAGCGGCTCAACAGAAAGAAAAACCAATTTGCCAAAGAAATTTTTTGGCGCAGATTTGGATGTTACTGTAAAGGCAGACGAGACTCTTGTCAGCAAAATTGCGTATAAAAGCAATCTTTTCGAGGGCTGCCAGCTTTTCAGCATTGATTTTTTCAGAAAGTTTTCTGAATATTTTGAGAATGTTTATTTCGCAGGCCACAGACTTTCAGGGAAAATAGCAGAAATGCCTTTTGATTTTTCCATAACAGATGCCCAAAAAGACAAATGGAAATGGCAAATGAACAAAAGCAAGTATTATGCCTTTTCAGCCGAGGGAATAAATGAGGCCAGAAAATCAAAATATTTTTTCAAACTGTTTAATGTATCTGGCTCTGACATTTACGGTGTTGTGGGTCCTGCAGCTGAACTGCTGATTTATCACAATAAAAAATTGCAGAATGTGATTGGAAAAATCAAAGATTTTGTTCAGTTAAATGATGATTTTTCAGGTTATTTCAATACTACGGCATTTCCAAATGAATTTAAAGAGCTTTTCGGGAAATCAGAGGATTATATTCACAAGGGGCTAGTTGATAGCTTCAGATACACCTGTCCGAACACTTACAACAGGCTGATAGAAATATGCACTTTTGGCGGATTGAACATAAATAAATTCATCAAAAGGCATAATCCGGCGTTTAATTATATCAAAGAGCTGCCCTCAAATAATTGCCGCCTTTTGTTTTATGTGCTTGGCTCTGGGCTAAAGGGCAAAAAATTCTTTCACATGGACATTCTGCCTGTTAAAGACAAGCAATTCCTGTTTGCAAAAACATCCAAATCCGAAGCTTCTTTAATGAACCAGCTGTGCCAGGACATCGGTTCTGTTATTTCAGAAGGAGACCTAAATTATTCAAAGTTGCCAAGATATATTCAGGAGAACATTGCATCCAGATGCGCTGATCCCGCCAGATACATTTTTTTCGCAGGAAAGCCATCATTGCAAATTAAGAAAAATGCAATTTATGTCCCATTTGATATTCTGATAAGGGAAGATGCAGAAAAACTAATTTCTATCATGGAGTCAGGCCAAAATGAATCTAAATGAGCATCTAATATATTTCGACATAACCAACAGATGCGATGTTGGCTGCGACTTTTGCATGTATCCCAAGCATAAAATTAAGGGATATACCGACATGATATTAAATGAAAAAGCATCAGAGAATATCAAGAATATTATTAACAATCCAGAAACTGATCAGATAACGATAAGTGCCGAAGGCGAGCCGTTTAATAAAGAGGAAATCATCAGAGATTTACTAAACTTGTCTTCAGGAGGACGCTCATTTCAGATACTCACTAATGGGGTTTGGACTCCAGAACAAATAGAATCAAGATTTTATGAACTAAACAGTTTGGCCAGGACAAAAAAAGACAACTATTGCATAAGAATTAGCATGGATTCGTACCACGGCGCCAAGATTGAAAATAAGCACTACGTCAATTTTTTTTCATTTCTAAAGGAAAACTCAAAAAATCTCACAAATATTGACATTGCAATAAGGGGGTTGTTTGAAGACAAGAATCACATTCGCTCGAACCTGGTAAAAATCCTTGAGGATGCAGGAATTAAACACCAATTGAAAGAGTCAACAACATTAGATGACGAATTAATAACTAATTATTCAGTGATTTGCATAAGCTACAAAAATATGGTCAAGCCTTTTAATATGGGAAGAAAAGACGCGTTTTCAATGGTTGAATATGTCTCTGCAATCGAAAAAAAGTATGGCAAGCAATTTACTCTTGGAAATTTGAAAACAAAAATAAGCGATAAAGGGCTCGACATTACTATAAAACCAGATGGAAATATATTTTTTTATGGCGCAGAGATAGAATCATTTGGAAATGTATTCAGGGACGAGGTTACTATTGAAAAAATCAAAGGAATCGTGAATACCAACCAAATAATTCACAGTTTGTATGAGATTCCTTTTAAAAAAATTATGTTTGAGTTAAATCTGGACTCCAAGTCTGCTTCACGAATTAAAGAGATTAATAATCCATACTGGCTGGTCAGAGAGCTTTATAGCACTAACCAAAATGAGTTAATGGCTGCGCTGGAGAAAGCAAGATGGCGAGAATAACACTTATCGACCCTCCTTTGGCAGTAGAGAAGTTTAAAGGAGATAAACTCATTAGTTATGACTTCGTTAAGCATAAATTTCCAGTTTGCACTTCGGTTGGATTGGAGCTGTTATCCCATCAACTCAATACTGCGGGGCGCCAAGTGGATATTCTGAAAGCATACACCTTAGGGTACGGCGAAGAAGATGTTTTAAAAAGAGTTTTTGATTTTCAGCCTCATTTTGTTGGATTTACTACTAAAAATATTTCATTTGAACCAGCAATAAAAATTGCTGAACAAATTAAGAAATCAGATCCTACCATAAAGATAATCTTGGGCGGGGTGGAGGCAACAATCTTAAACAAGGAAGTATTCTCTTTTACAGATTCTGTGGATTATGTCATAATGGGTGATGGCGAATCAGCAATTAACGATGTAATCAATAACCCAGATATTATTCAATCAAATGGTGTGTTGACAAAAAAATCATCGGTAATGCTGCCCCCAATAAATTATGCATTCGAGAAAAATACATATCCTGAGCGATTAGTTCTTGCAGAAGAACTGTTAAAGGGTTTTGTTCCTGGTGTTCAAACGAGTCGCGGATGTAGTTATGGTGCTTGTACTTTTTGTGCTCCTGCTGCGGCTTGCCGAATGAGTAAAAGAAAATGGACTCCGAGATCTGCTGAAAACGTTGTAAGTGAAATAAGATACTTAAGAGATAATTTCGGCGCAAATCAGATAGTATTCAACGATGATGATTTCATAGGTTTGGATTGGGATCGGGCGCACAAAATTTTTTATGATACGCATAAACTTTTTTCAGATCAAGAGTTATACTTCGATTTGAATGTAACCCAAATATACCCAAATCATCTTCAACTGCTGATAAAAGAAGGCTTGCAGGGGGTTTTTGTTGGCATAGAAAGTTTTAATAAAAAAAATCTCCGGATGTATAACAAAAGATATGACGCAAAATATGCAAAAGAACAGCTTAGAGAGCTACAAAAACTAAACTTGCCTTTTGACGTCGGTTTTATGCCGATAAATCCACAATCCTCATTTGAGGACGTAGTTTCAGATATCTATGAAGCATTGGATTCTGGCATCACAAACCCTGTCAAATTGACACATAATCTGATACTTAGTCTTGGAACCCCAATATATGCAACTTTGTGCGGGCCGCAACATCCGCACGACATTATTCATGAATATACGCCATCCGATCCCCGAATAATTCAATTGAAGGATGAGTTTCAGTCCTTGCCATTGCAACCTGATAAAATTAACAAGAATAATTTGAAAAAAGGTCTCGATCAAATAGTTGCTAAAATAAACAAAAAGTATGGCTGCCGAATTAATAAAAATACCTTGATGGGACCATGATAGACTGTCACGTTCACACGGTCAGATCGCATCATGGATCTGGCGAACTCGAGGAATATGTGCAAATTGCATTAGACAAGGGACTGAAAGTGATTGGTTTTGCAGAACACGGCCCTTTGCATTTTGATCCTGAAAAAAGGCTGACTGAGCCAGAAACATACATTTACTTAAAAGATGCTCACTCATTGAAACGCAAATACGCGAGTAAGATAAAAATATTGTGCGGCTTAGAAATGGATTACATTCCATCTGAAAAAGACTATTTGCGCAAAATAATCCCCAATTTTAATTGCGATTTTGTATTGGGTTCAATTCATTTTATCGAAAAAGGAAAAGACAGGATAAGTATCTGGGATTATCCTGCTTTGCAGGATGAAACTGTGTGGAAACAATACTTCAAACAAATGAATGAACTGATTTCATCCGGCGTTTATACGGGCGTGGCGCATCCGGATATGATTCTGAGGTCCGGATTGCCAAATGCGCCGTTAGCTCAGTATTTTATCAATGCAATACAGGAGTGCAAATTTAACAATATGACTTATGAGATAAACTGTGCAGGCATAACAAAATCATCATATGACCCGTCAAATAAAATAAAAATCACAGGAAAAAGAACATATCCTGATATCAATCTTGCGCAAATTGCTTACCAGCAAGGAGTCTGCTTGACAATCGGTTCAGATGCGCATGAACCAGAAAAACTGGCTGAGAACGTTGGTTCTGTAATCCAGATGCTGCTGGAAAGGGACATTGCGCGCCTGTATTTTGTTGAAAGCAAAACTAAATTCTCTTTTCAAATATCCTCTTTGGACCCTTTGGATAAAAAATAAAAATTTCATTGATTGTGAGCTCAACTGGCTTGTCGTTCCTTGATTTTTCCACAATTTCCTTGAGTTTTGCAGTTTCTTCTTCCTTGCCAAGAGCAATCCCTATGTGCGGCGTGAAATCAACTTCAGGGTCGTTAAAATGCGCAATATCTTTCTTTAGTTCAGCTACCAATTCAGCTCGAAATTGACTTATTTTTTTCAAATCAATGATGTTCCAAACTATTGCCGGAACTCCAAGACCAAGCTCCCATCCGCCTTTTAATCCTTGAACTTTCACTTTGAGAGGTAAAAACTTCGCAGCAATTTTGTTTATTTTTGGCGCTAATTTTTCAACAAATTCTTCAGGATATTTGTCAGGATAGCTGAAATAACAAAGAGAGATGTGCTGTGGCGCCACGCCCTCAAAAAAATCAGGCCGCATATAAAATTTAACAAGTGGGTCTAATTTTTTCCTGTATTTATCAAGCAAGATATAATCCTCTCTGGAAACCAGTGCCATCAACCCGTATTCATGGGGGTGTTTGAATATCATGACTGCTTCTAATTTTAGTTGGTTTAAATAATTAACTAAAAAAGAAATTTTGAACGATTTTACTGCATTTTTTATTAAACCCGGCAAGAAGTATTCTCAAGCAGTTGTTAGTAACCACTATTGAGTAATAATATAAAGAAAGATTTAAATACCCTCTTCGCCTAAATCAAAACAAGAATGGCGCTTGACAAAAAATTGATAATAATGGCAGGCCCCTGCGCTGTCGAGAGCAAGGCGCAAATTATGCAGATAGCTGAAAAATTAAAAAAGCTGGATGTTGACTTTCTCAGAGGAGGAGCTTACAAGCCAAGAACACGTCCCCGCATGTTTCAGGGGCTTGAGGAAAAAGGCCTTGAATACCTCGCATTAGCCAAAGCAAAAACAGGCATGCGCATAATTACCGAGTGCATGGGTCCTGAAGAAATAGTAAAAGTTGCTAAAGTAGCAGACATTATTCAAATTGGCAGCAGGAACATGCACAATTATGACCTTTTAAAGAAAATTGCACAAAGGGCGCCAAAAAAGCCCATACTGTTAAAGAGAGGCATGCAGGCAACAAAAGAGGAAGTTTTGGGAGCAATAGAGTATCTTAAAAAATACGGGCATAATGATGAAATACTTGTTTGTGAACGCGGCATAAGAACTTTCGCAAATAAGGAATATGACCGATTCACATTAGATGCAGGATTCATTGCAGACCTGAAAAGAGACCCAAATTTCAAATACAACTTGATTGTGGACCCAAGCCATCCTGCAGGCAGAGCGGACATTGTCGAGGATCTTGCGTATGCGGGCATTGCCGCAGGAGCAGATGGGCTGCTTATAGAAGTTAAAAAAGACAACAAAACATCTCCGCTTTCAGACGGAAATCAGGCAATTACCCTGAAAAAGCTTGAAGAGATAATCCAGAAATCAAAACAAATTTATTCGATAACGCACAAAAAACCACAAACTGAATATGTAATAAAAAAAGCAATCCATCAAGAGCTTGGCAAAATTCCATTCCACCGCAACATGCCCTATTTGGAAAGACTTGTTTTTGCAGAAAAAAGCCGTATTTCAGAGCAAAATCGGCACATTGTTGCTCACAACATCGATGTTCCGCAAGGAAAGATTGTGCCGAAATATGCCCAGCCGCACTGTCATGATGTGCCAGAAATCAATATAATCATGTCTCAAGATCCTGGCGGACTTGAATATAAGATGGTCCTTGGCAAAGATACAAAAATTGTGAAGTCCCCGGCTATTGTGGTAATCCCAGCAGGCATGGCGCATTCTGCCGAGGCGATTCGAGGCAAGGGGATCTATTTCTGCGCAAGAGAGACAAGCGAGCACACAGGCCTTTAAGATGAGGAAAATAGATGTGCATTTTGGAGCAGGAAGCTATCCAATAAAAATAGGGCAGAATAATTCATTCGTAACAGATTTCAAAGAGTTTGGAGCGAGCAAATATGCAATAATTACAGATTCTAATGTAAAGGCATTATATGCGGATGATCTCCAAAACTGTTTGAAAGAGAGCGGACTGGAGTGCGAGCTCATATCTTTTCCTGCAGGTGAAAGCTCAAAAACACCCGAAACAGCAATAACAATTGCAAGACAGCTCGCCAAAAATAATTTTGACAAAAATTCCTTGATAATCGCTCTTGGCGGCGGAGTTGTTGGGGATTTGGCAGGATTTATTGCATCTTTTTATAAGCGGGGAATTGATTTTGTGCAGGCGCCAACCACGCTTCTTGCGCAGGTTGACAGCGCCATTGGCGGAAAGACCGCAGTCAATATCTCTGAAGGAAAGAATCTCATTGGTTCTTTTTATCAGCCAAAAGCTGTTTTTATTGATGTAGGCGCCTTGCAAACTCTTCCAAAAAAGGAAATTAGAAACGGCTTCGCAGAAATAATCAAGTATGGAGTCATACAAAACAAGGAGATATTTGATATTTTAGAAAACTCTGCGCCAACGTTAAACCTTTATGAGAAATTGGTGGAAATGGCAGTCAAAATCAAGGCGGCTGTTGTTGAAAAAGATGAAAAGGAAACTGGCCTGAGAAAAATTCTCAATTATGGACACACTATAGGACATGCTATAGAGACAGCAGAGAGCTATGCAGTTTCCCATGGCGAAGCAATCAGTTTGGGCATGGTCTACGAGGCAAAAATTTCAGAAAAATTAGGCTTGCTTGACAAAAAACAGATGGAAAGGCAAAACTCCCTTCTCACGGCAATGGGTCTGCCAACAACATACAAAGGAAATGTCGAGTTGCTTATTCAAATCATGCAGCGGGACAAGAAAAACAAGGACGGAAAGATATATTTTGTTCTTCCAACAGAAATTGGAAATGTGAAGAACGAAAACGGAAATTTTGCTTTTCCTGTTGAAGAAACAATTGTGAGAAATGCTTTAACTTAGATTTTTCTTTCAAAAAAAGGAAAGAATTTTCTCAAGCATCCCGCTTGAATGCGACAATATTGCTATGTGGTCCATTTTTGTCCTGAACCAGAACTTGCTTTAAACAGCTTTCGCATAATCGTCAGAGCCGTTGCAGCTGCCCTGCGACTAGTGAAATCGTCTGCAAAGCCCCAGGCTCTCTGGCGGGTGGCCATACGACTCTTCTTCCATTATCCTGTCTTGCCAGGTGTCTGTTGCAATTGAACAGGCTTCTCTGATTTCTTTTTCATAAGGAATGCTGATGTCTGTAATGTAAACATCATTTATCCTCTGCAAGTTTTTGTTTTTCCTGAACTGCGGCTGTTTTTTCATTTCATCGTGAATGTGCCTTAACAGGTTTATTCCAGAAACAGCTGTCTCAAGCACCTGAACATACACTGGCTTCTCTTGTAGGATTTCTTTGCTGTAATCATCGTGCGATTTCATATTGAATATTCCCGCAAGATAGTATGCGCTGAGCCATTTTCCAATGTCGCCAAGCTTGCTCATCTGCGCAAAAAGCTCGCCAGGAATGCCTTCTGCATTGATTATTCCGTATCCAATCCTTTTCAGCGGCTCCTTGTTCAGCGCAGTGTAGAGGCTTTTAATCTCAACCCCGTGCCTGCCGAGAAAATAATTAATTAAGGGCTCCAGCTTGTTTTTGAAGTAGAGCTCGCTGAAAAATGCGTCATTGCCGGGCTTGACAAACTGCCGGCATTCCGCGTCATCAACCTGCTGTTTGTCGACAAAAGGCTCAGAAACCAGTTCTTCGAGCTGCGAGAGGAGTTCCATTTTTCAAAATCATCACCCTTTGTTTTTATCTCTTCCTCTTCTTCTGCTTTTTTATCTCGCGCTCGAGCTTTAATTTTTCAAGAAGCTCCTTGTAACGGTTCCTGATTGTGACTTCTGTCACTCCAGCAACATCAGCAACTTCTCTTTGGGTTCTTTTCTCGCCGTGGATAAGCGCGCTTACGTACAAAGCAGCAGCTGCAATTCCAGTTGGCCCTCTTCCAGAAGTAAGCTCAGCGTGCTGGGCTCTTTCAAGAATTTCCACTGCTTTTGTCTGCGTGTCTGCGTTAAGCTTCAATGAGCTTGCAAACCTTGCGATGTAGTCAGCAGGATTGCTTGGCAGTATTGAAATTCCAAGCTCTCTTGTAACGAAACGATAGGTTCTTCCAATTTCCTTCTTTTCAATGCTTGACGCTTCTGAAAGCTCGTCAAGCGTTCTTGGAACCTCATGACGCCTGCAGGCAGCGTATAAAGCGCCCGCAACAACAGATTCCATGCTTCTTCCCCTGACAAGCCCTCTCTGGACTGCCTGAGTGTAAATCATTGCTGCTTCCTCTTCAACAGAGCCAGGCAGCTTCAAAAAGCTTGAAACCCTTTTCATTTCAGCAAGCGCAAGCTTGAGATTTCTCTCAATTGCAGTTGAAATCCTTGCCTGCCATTTCCTGAGCCTG
>Ga0315274_10005026_pt1 | contig 19396 bp, 16 predicted proteins | sample YL17G02_20_MG_FD_203700 | JGI IMG/M metagenome (GOLD analysis project Ga0315274, IMG submission 203700) | Sediment microbial communities from Yellowstone Lake, YNP, Wyoming, USA - YL17G02_20 | ecosystem: Environmental > Aquatic > Freshwater > Lake > Sediment | place: USA: Wyoming | collected... | reverse complement strand
AAATGATTTTTTCTTCAACCGCAGCAGTTTATGGTGAACCCCAATATACGCCTATAGATGAAAAACATCCGACAAATCCCGACAGTCCTTATGGTCAAACAAAACTGGATTTTGAAAGATATCTGAAACAAGTTAATAATTTGAAATACATTATTTTACGTTATTTTAATGTCGGTGGGGCTGACCCTGAGGGACTAATAGGCAAATCACATCTTAAAAGTGATGATCTCATTGAAACAATTATGAAAGTTGCTTTGGGCCAAAAAGAATCTTTGGAAATTTATGGATCAGACTATGACACCCCCGACGGTTCGGCTATTCGTGATTTTGTTCATGTCGAAGACATTGCCCAAGCTCACATTTTGTCTTTAAAAGAGATTGAGGAATTTTCTGGTGAAGTTTTTAATTTAGGTTCGGATTTAGGTTTTTCGGTTAAGGAAATTGTTAATAAGGCTAAAAAAATAATTGGTAAAAATTTCCCTGTTAAGATTGGTAGAAGAAGAGAGGGAGATATTGCTGTTTCTGTCGCTAGCTCTAAGAAAGCCAAAAAAAATTTAAGTTGGATCCCAGAATATTCAAATTTAGATTCTATTATCGAAACAGATTGGAACTGGCGAAAGGTACATCCTTTCGGTTATACTAAAGAATAGAGGAATTTTGAAAGATAAATATAAAGACAAACTTAGAGTTCTCCATATAGTTTCGGAGCTAACTCCCATTGTAAAATTTGGCGGTTTAGGTGATGTAGTGGGATCTCTTCCCAAAGAATTAGCTCAAGAATTTCATGTTGAAATCAAAATCGTCTTGCCTTTCTATAGTTCTATTGATCAGGAACGATATCCAGCCGAAACAATAATTGATGATGTAAAATTAAAAGGACCTGACGGCAAGTTTTATAAAGTTACAATAGGAAAGACATTTATGCCTGGGACAATTATTCCAGTTTATTTGGTAGAATGTCCAAAAGTTTTTATTGGTAGGGGTATATATTTTCTTCCACCGAAAAATCGCAACCGGTCTTTTACCTTTTTCTCTTTTATTGCTTTAAATCTTATCAAAATTATGGATTGGCAACCTGATGTTATTCATTGTCATGATGGGATGATGGGCATGGTTCCAAAATGGTTAAATTTTTCCTTTAAATCAAGTCCATTCTATAAAAATATTGCTAGTGTTTTGACAATCCATAATCTTAAATATCAACCTAAATTTAATTTGTCAGAAATAAAACAACTTGGTCTCAAAAAAGGAGATTTCAAAGAGATTAAAAATTTTTTAAGGATAGATAGCATTAACGTCATGGCTGAAGCAATAGAAAATGCCTCAATGGTTAATACAGTGAGTCCGACTTATGCCAAAGAAACATTCACCAAAAAATATGGATTTGGTCTTCATCTTCTACTTAAAAAACATAAATCAAAATATACAGGGATACTTAACGGAATAGACTATTCAAATTTTGATCCTCGTTACAATGAAGACACGCCAGTAAAATATTGGATCGATAGCCTAGATAAAAAAGTTGAAAATAAATTGTATTTGCAGAAAAAATTTGGTCTGACTCAATCTGCTGAGCTTCCTTTGATCTGTGTTGTTTCTCGTCTGACTTCTCAAAAGGGATTGGATTTGATAGAAGATGTCTTAAAAGATCTTATGGATATGGGAGCGCAATTTGTAATTTTGGGTTCAGGAGCGGAAAAAATCGAAAAGATTTTTATTAAAGCCGAGAAACAACATCCCAAAGCGATCGAAGCTGAAATGGAATTTGACGCTAACTTGGCTCAAACGATATACGCCGGAGCTGATATGTTATTGATGCCTTCACGCTTTGAGCCCTGTGGACTTTCGCAAATTATCGCTATGCGTTTTGGGACAATTCCAATCGTACGTAAAACAGGTGGTCTTGCCGATACGGTACGTGATGGCTACACGGGTTTTGTTTTTAAACATTATGATAAAAATGCTTTTTTGTGGGCGATTCGTCGGGCTGTTGATATTTATTACAACGATAAAGATCAGTGGCGCAAAATGCAAATTAATGCTATGAAAAAAGACTTTTCCTGGAAGTCATCGGCAAAAAAATACATCTGGCTTTACAAAAAAGCTATCAGTAATCATAAAGCTTGGCTGAAACAACGAGAGGAAAATGTTAAAACTTGATACATCAGTCCAATATCTTAATGGTGTCGGACCGGTGATGGCGAAGAAATTAAAGAGGTTGGGGATTGAGACTGTCCGCGACCTTCTTTTTTATTTTCCTTGGCGTTATGATAACTTTTCGAAACCACAAGATATTTCGGCTTTAAAAGTAGGTCAAAATGCGATTATAAAAGCAAAAATTTTTCAGATAAAACAAAAACGTACTAGACGACGCTGGATGAGTATCATTGAGGCAATCTTAGCTGACAATACTGGTGAAATAAGGGCGATTTGGTTTAACCAACCGTTTTTAATGAAGATTTTAAAGCCAGGAACAGAATTTCTTTTTGCCGGTAAAATTAATTGGGATTTTAATAGAAAACAAAAGGTAATTACCGTTACGCAATACGAGAAAGAACCTATTATTCTACCGGTCTATTCTGAGACCGAAGGTTTAACCAGTAAATATTGTAGGAAAATTATCCAACCTCTATTATCGAAAATTGATGATTTAATAGTAGATTTCATGCCAGAAGAAATCTTAAAGCAAGAAGATCTAATAGATTTTAATAAAGCTATTAAATTTATTCATAGTCCTGGCAAAACATCTGAATACGAGAAGGCAAGAGAGCGCTTGGCATTTGATGAATTATTTTTGATCTCTTTGAAGATGCTAACTATTAAAAAAGATCTACAAAAGGAAATTGCCCCGCAAATGGAAATTGATGCAGCTTTACTTAAAAGATTTGTTAAGGAGATTCCTTTTAAGCTTACAAATGCTCAAAGAAGAGTTTCTTGGGAGATCATAAAAAATCTCAAACAAAAAGTCCCTATGAATAGGCTATTGGAGGGTGATGTTGGCTCGGGCAAAACTGTTGTTGCTGCAATGGCTGTTTTAGTGGTAGCCAAAAATCATTATCAATCAGTCTGGCTCGCACCAACGGAAATCTTAGCTAACCAACATTATAAAAACATTAGAAAAACATTAGAGCCATTTGATTTAAAGGTGGGTTTGCTAACTTCTGCAAATAAAATTGCTGATCTAGAAAAGGATGATTTAATTATTGGAACCCATGCCTTGTTGCAAAAAAATATTCATTTTCCAAGATTAGCTTTAGTCATTATTGATGAGCAGCATCGTTTCGGCGTTAAACAAAGAGCGTATCTACGTTCAGAAAAAAATAGGCTGATACCTCATCTTTTATCAATGACAGCAACGCCAATTCCTAGAACTTTAGCTTTATCGCTATACGGAGATTTGGATTTATCAATTATCGATGAAATGCCAATTGGGAGGAAAAAAGTTATAACAAAAGTTATCCCACCTGAAAAAAGAATTGAAGCGTATGATTTTATCAGAGATCAAATAAATGCTAGAAGACAAGTTTTTGTAATTTGTCCGTTGATAGAACCAAAAAATAATTTAAAAATTAATTTATTTGAAACTGATAGAAAATCAGCCATCCAAGAATATAACAAACTAAAAGAGAAAATATTTCCTGATTTAAAAATTGGTCTTTTGCATGGCAGGATGAAACCAAAAGAAAAAGAAAAAATAATGAAGGAATTTACTAATGGTAAAATTGATATTTTAGTCTCAACTGCTGTCGTCGAAGTCGGCATTGACATCCCCAATGCAACAGTGATGATGATCGAATCAGCAGAACGTTTTGGATTAGCCCAGCTCCATCAATTCCGCGGACGAGTTGGCAGAAGTCAATATCAATCTTATTGTTTTTTATTTACTGATAGTCAGCAAGAAGATACCCAAAAAAGACTTTCCGCGATGATAAATTGTTTCAATGGTTTTGAATTAGCAGAGAAAGATTTAGAAATTCGCGGCCCTGGGGAATTAGCGGGAGTAAGACAATCTGGCTTGCCCGACTTGAAAATGGCCTCACTCACAGATATAATATTAATAAAACGAGCTCGAAGGGTTGCAGAAGAGATTATTGATGAAGGTATAGAAAATTATCCCAAACTTTCAGATAAATTAGCCGAATTTGGGACAGAAAGACATCTCGAATGAATGAAATACTTTTTAAGTATCGTTATCTAATCGGGGGGATTTTAATTCTTATAATATTAGCTGGCAGTGGATTGTTGGTTTGGAATAGGCTTCATCAAACTAAAATCAATTCAGAAAATAGCCAGATCGCTGAGCTCCAAAAGCAAAATGATGAATTGCGCGCCCAGCTTTCCGGACAGTCGCAATCACAGGTTGCTGGTGCATCAACAATAGAAGATCAGTCAGATAAGATTAATATCAATAATGCCGATGCAACTGAACTGGACAAATTACCCGGGATCGGTCCGGCTAAAGCCGCTGACATAATTTCCTATCGAGAATCAAATGGCGGATTTCAATCAATCGAAGAATTAAAAGAAGTTAAAGGCATAGGCGACAAAACTTTTGAAAATTTAAAAGATTTAGTGACAATCGGGGAATAACAATTAAAAGTGCAAAGTGAAAAGTTTAAAGCAGCAATTTAAAAGATAAAAGATGGCAGTGTTTCTTCGGTTTTTTAGCTATTACTTTCACCTTTAAGCTTTTAGTTATAAGTTAAATGATGCCCGCGTGGCGGAACCCCAGCACAAATCCTTCCTATTAAACGGGTTATGCCTGTTATAATAGGAGCGGATTATGCGGGGCAAGTGGTAGACTTATGCCGAGGTGGCGCCAACGGGAAGTTGGCATGCATTTGGGATACGCGTCCCGCAATAGATGCTGGGGTGGTGAAATTGGCAAACACGCTAGGTTTAGGACCTAGTGCCTGAATAAGGCTTGCGAGTTCGAGTCTCGCCCCCAGCATCTTATGCGGGATGCCCGAAAGGGCTTGCGAGTTCGACTCTCGCCCTCGGCAAAAATTTAGGCGGTTCGCTTGCCCGCCGCCTTTAGGCATTCAGTCCGCACTGCAAGTAGAGGACGTAGTCCCTTTTGCAGTAAGGACGGAGGAGGGAGTCCCTCCGCGGGCACCAAGTTATGAATCAAGATTATGACAAAATTGAAGAAGAATTGGGGAAAGAAACCAAGCCAAAAAAGAAACAAAAACAATCTGGCCGATCAGTTTTTAAATTGCAAGAAATAATAAAGAAAAAATCAGTCGAAGAAAAAATTAAAAAAACCGAGGAAGAGAACTAGAACTTTATAATTTTATTAAGAGGACTCGGCAATTTTTGAATCCAATAGTTCACAACATCTTTTTTGCCCATTACAACCAACCCTAGAACTATGAACAAAATCCCAGGTATTATTGGTAAAAAGAGACCGGCGAAACCTATTAAAATAAAAATAATGCCGGAGATTATTAATATATAATGTAAAACAGTATTCATGGGCTAATTATATCATTCTATGATAAGATTACTATAGAGGAGGGGTTTGGACAAAATCTCCAATTATAGTATACAGTTAAGCCAACTTTTTAAAGAATTAAATACCTCACAGAATGGGTTGACCAATATTGAAGCGGAAAAACATTTAGCAAATTATGGCCTTAATACTATTGTAAAAACAAGGCCAATTCCATTTTTAAAAATAATTTTTGAGCAGTTTACAGATCTTTTAATAATATTACTTATCGGGGCATCGTTTATTTCCTTCTTACTAGGTGATCTTAGGAATGGTTATATAATACTAGCGATTGTTTTTTTAAATGCAGTGATTGGATTTAGCCAGGAATATAAATCTCAAAGAATTGTCAAAGCTTTAGAAAAATTTTTACCTAATTTAGTTAGAGTAAAAAGAGATGGTACTGAGAAATTAATATCTTCTCATCATCTTGTGCCTGGGGATATTATTATTTTGGGATCAGGCGATAAAATTCCAGCCGATATTCAAATTATTGAATGCTATGATTTGAATACAGATGAAAAAACTCTCACAGGGGAAACTCACCTCCAAATAAAAAATGCGGGGAAGAACAGCTCAGATTCAGAAAGTCAACTTTTTGCTGGTACCATTATTGTCTCTGGAGAAGCTTTAGGGCTGGTTATTAAAACTGGTTTAAACACTGAATTTGGAAAAATCGCCCAAAAAACAACAAAAATTGAGGAATCTCACTCTCCGTTTCAAGATAAAATAAATTCTATTTCAAGAAAAGTTGCTTTCGGTGCAATCCTTATTATGTTGGTCCTAATTATTTATCACTATTATACAAGGGCAAATTTTATCGATGGTTTGATTTTCTCTGTAGCTGTAGCGGCTGCTTTAGTTCCAGAGGGACTCCCAGCAACAATTTCGATTGCTTTGTCATTGGGGGCTCATTCTTTAGCCAAGAATAAAGCTTTAGTAAAAAATTTAATTTCCGTTGAGACCCTGGGTTCAACAACTGTAATTTGTACTGATAAAACTGGGACTTTAACTACAGGAGAGATGACTGTTGAGGAAGTTTGGTCCGATATTTCCGAACTAAAAAAAGAAGAGAAGGAGAGACTTATCAAAGAGGCTTTTGTATTATGTAATGACGCTCAAATAGGCAAAAATACATTAGGCGATCCGACAGAAATCGCTTTATTAAATTGGGTTGATAAGAACTACATTAATATTTCCGAAATTAAGAATAATTTTTTAAAGACAGATGAAATTCCATTTAACTCTCAAAGTAAATTTATGACCGTATTTTTTAAGGAAGGCAATAGAGCTTTTTCTTATACTAAGGGAGCACCTGAAGTAATAATGAGGAAATGTCATCTCGATAATAAGGAAAAAGAACAAATAAATAAGAGATTGAAGGAATTTGGCCAACAAGGCTTTAGAGTATTAGCATTTGCTCGAAATGAGATTTTTTTGTGTCTGGCAGCAATTTACGATCCACCAAGGCCAGGAATTGAAAATGCAATAAAAGAATGCCAAAGAGGAGGAATAAAAGTTTTGATGGTAACTGGTGATAATCCAGAGACTGCTTCTTCTATCGCTAAAATGGCAGGTTTAATTGATGGAAATCAATCTCCTCAAGTTATTTTAGGGTCCGATCTTGAGAAAATGAGTAACACTAAGTTAAGGGACATTTTGTTAGGAGAACCAATTTTTGCGAGAGTAAACCCAGAACATAAATTTAAAATCGTCGATAATTTACGAAATATGGGTGAGGTTGTCGCAGTTACAGGTGATGGTGTTAATGATGCCCCGGCTTTAAAAAGAGCTGATATTGGCGTTGCAATGGGAAAAACTGGAACGGATGTTTCCCGTGAAGCAGCTGATATGGTATTGTTAGACGATAATTTTTCTAATATTGTTAAAGCAGTTAAAGAAGGTCGAGTTATTTTTGACAATATCAAAAAATTTATTTTCTTTATTTTCGCCCATAATTTCGGCGAATTGATGATAGTTGTTTTAGGAATGCTTTTAAATTTACCATTACCAATGCTTGCAGTCCAGATTCTTGCAGTTGATTTGGGAACTGATATTTTCCCTTCAATGGCTTTAATAGGGGAAAAAGAAAATAAGGTGATGCAATCTAAACCTAGATCAAGAGATATTAAATTACTAAACAAAAATTCAATTTTGCATTTATTGATAATTGGATTTATTATCTCTATAGGTGCAATATGGAATTTTACTTCAGTTCTTCAAGAATCAGATTATAGCTCAGCCACTACTGTAGCTTTTTCAACTCTGGAAGCGTGCCAACTAATAAATGTTTTTTTTGCTAGAACTTCGGAAAAATCAATCTTAAACTATCCTTTTTGGCAAAACAAATATTTATTTCTTGGTGTCTGTTTTTCATTTACGCTTTTATTGCTTTTCATATATAATGGATTCTTTAATAATATTTTAGGGACAAATCCTTTTCCGTCAATTTATTGGGTAAGAATTCTACTAATAGGTTTGATTCTATTTATTTTTGAAGAAATATTTAAATTTATATTAAGGAAAAATGGGCAAGAATTTTAATAAAATAATTGCTATTGTCGGGCCAACCGGCTCTGGTAAAACTACCTGGGTAAAAATTTTAGCCCAAAAATTTAATGGAAAAGTCATTTCAGCTGACTCACGTCAAGTTTATAAAGGCATGGATATTGGCACAGATAAAGATAAAACTTTTTCACAAGCATTAACCGATATTATAAATCCTGATAAACCTTTTTCTGTCTCTGAGTACCAAGCGCAAGCAGAAAAACTGATTGATCAATATTTAACAATGAAGGCCTTGCCGATGATTGCCGGTGGCACAGGACTATACTTAGACGCAGTTTTGTATGGTTATATGATCCCAAATTTAAAGAAAGAAAGTTTAGAACTTAGAAAAAAATTAGAGAAACTGAGAGATTCCGATCTTTTTCAGAAATTAAAAGAATATGATCCAGCATCAGCCCAAAAAATTGATCCGAAGAATCGGCGTAGAATTATTCGAGCATTAGAGGTGTCAATTTTAGCGAAAAAACCGTTTTCGAAATTGCAAAAGAAAAAACCTAGATATAAGAGTCTCATTATTGGTATTAAAGTCGATCGCGAAACCCTGTATTCGAAAATCGATGCTCGTGTAGACCAAATGATTAAAGAAGGTTTAGTCGAAGAAGTAAGGGAACTGCTTAAAAAATATCGCGAGGATCTGCCAGCGCTTAACTCGATTGGATATAAAGAAATTATCGATTATCTTAAAGGCCGCCAGACTCTAAGAGTTGCAATCCAGAAAATTAAATTTAACACCCATGCTTATGTTAGGCGCCAGATGACTTGGTTTCGGCGCGATAAAAAAATTCACTGGGTTAAAAGTGTTAACCAAGCCGAAAGATTAATAGGAAAGTTTATAAAATAGGAATTAAAAATGCCGCTTGCTAAAGTAAATTCAGCCGCAGTGATTGGCTTAGATGCTTTCCCTATCGAAGTCGAAGTTGATATTTCAAATGGGCTGCCCTCATTTACGATTGTTGGACTTCCTGATAAAGCTATTGAAGAATCTAAAGAAAGGGTACGATCGGCTATCAAGAATTCAGGTGTTAACTTCCCGATGAATCGGATTACCGTTAATTTGGCGCCGGCGGATATCAAAAAGGAAGGCCCGGCTTATGATTTAGCCATCGCTTTAGGGATTTTAGCGGCTGACGGTCAAATTCCAGAGATAAATCAGAATGTTTTGTTAGTCGGCGAATTGGCTCTAAACGGCTCTCTTCGACATATTAATGGTGTGTTGCCGATGGTCAGTTCCCTAAAAAAATTCTCCGAAATTATTTTGCCGGAAATAAACCGCCACGAGGCGTCGCTGGTGAAAGATTTAGAGATTCGGCCAGCCAAGGATTTAAAAAGTTTAATATTTTATTTTAAAAAAGAAAAAAAACTGCCTTTGTATTATCAAAAGTTTAGAATTGAAGCGCCAGAAAAATATGAGTATGATTTTGAAAATATCAAAGGTCAAGAGCAGGCCAAAAGGGCTTTAGAAATTGCCGCCGCCGGCAATCACAACGTTTATTTCAGTGGCCCGCCCGGTTCGGGCAAAACGATGCTGGCCCGAACCGTACCTTCGATTTTACCAAATATGACCGACGAAGAAAGAGTAGAAATAACTAAAATCTATTCAGTCGCTGGATTATTGCCGAATGATCAACCGACTATTAAGAGTAGGCCTTTCCGTAATCCCCACCACACGGCTTCATCAGTCGCTTTAGTCGGCGGCGGGACTTTCCCTAAGCCGGGTGAAATTACGCTGGCCCATCGCGGTGTTTTATTTATGGACGAATTTGCCGAATTTCCGCGCTCGGTTTTGGAGGCCTTACGCCAACCATTGGAAGATGGCGTGGTGACCGTCTCGCGGGCGCAAGGGGCGCTCACTTTTCCGGCTAAATTTATTTTGATTGCGGCCCAGAACCCTTGCCCTTGCGGCTATCTAGGCGATCCGGTCAAATCTTGTATTTGTACACCGACCCAAATTTTGCGCTATCAAAAAAGGGTTTCGGGGCCGCTACTTGACAGGATTGATATTCATGTGGAAGTGCCACGGGTTAAGTACGAAAAATTGGCCAGCGAAGAACTAACTGAAAATTCTCTAAAAATCAGAGAGCGTGTGGACAAGGCGCGTCAAATTCAAATAAAAAGATTAGGCAAAGCCAATGCGGAAATGAAGCCAAAAGAAATTAAGCAATATTGTGCTTTGGACCAAAAATCCAAAGATCTCTTGCGGGCGGCGATGCACCAACTCAATTTATCGGCCCGCCAATTTACGAGAATTTTGAAATTGGCACGCACGATTGCCGATTTAGAAGGCTCAGGAAATATCCAAACCTCACACTTGGCCGAGGCCTTACAATATCGTCCTAAAGAACAATCAATTTATTGATTTATATGGAGAACTCTAAAGATAATATTTCCAAAAGAAATCAGAATATTATATTTCAAATCTAGCAGATAAAGAACTGCAATAATTGCTGCTAATATGCCAATGACGATAGCAGTCTTTTTTAAGTCATATTTAATTTGAGGAAGATTTTGTAATGTTGTATCAATCGCAGCAGTTCCAGCATCTTGTTGGACAATAGCAGCGGGTTTTATCTCAGGTTGTTGTTGAGTATTTGCTTTAGTCGGTGGACTTTTAACTGCCTTCTCCTGAGCCTGGACTTGTGCCATCTGCTGCATGATTTGAGCTTTAATGTGTTTTCGAAACTTCGATTTATTTTTTTTAGACATTTTTCCTCCAGTTTATTTGGAGGCCTGAGCCGGAATTGTCAGCCTTCGCATAAAGCTACGGCTGATCCGCCGAAACCTTGGTGAAGGCGGAAACCGGCGTGTGCCTGTTATCATCTTGAGGCCTGAGGGAGAATCGAACTCCCGTACGCGGTTTTGCAGACCGCTCCCTAACCACTCGGGCATCAGGCCTCATTTGGAGCGAGAGACGGGAATTGAACCCGCTACCTTCTCCTTGGCAAGGAGACGTTCTACCGATGAACTACTCTCGCAAATTTAATAATATTTTTAATTCTTCTCTTCCTTTTCCACTCTTTAGATACTTCTCTCTTTGACGAGCTTGTAATAGTGAGCTAAATTCTTCTTTATAGATAAGTTTGAAAGGTCCAGCATCACGAGTATATTTGCTTTGGCCTCTTTCATGTTCAAATAATCTTCGTCTAATATCGTTAGTTGATCCTGTATATAAACGGCCATTTTTTAGACTTTTTAGGATATAAATATAAGCCATTTTAACCCGCTACCTGTCGCCTGCGGCGACCGTTCTACCGATGCCTGTCGGCAGACTGGCATTCACTACTCTCGCGTAAACTTTCTCGAGATTATTATACCACCTTTACATTCTACGGTAAATATAGTACAATCTTAAAGTAAATGGAAAAGATTTTAAGTATAATTCAAATTGTAATAGCAGTACTTCTGACGACAAGTATCTTGCTACAGCATAGAGGAACGTCTCTTGGTGGCGCTTTTGGTGGTGAGGGCAATGTTTACCGTTCACGGCGCGGGGCTGAGAAATTTCTATTTTATTCAACCATAGTTTTAGCAGTTCTCTTTGTCGGTGTCGCCATTGCCACCGTTCTTTTGTAGGGGTAGAAATTTAATTAATGAAAAAAAATCTAAATAAAAAGAAAAGATTTTCGTCCTTTTGGAGGGGATTAAGCTTAAAACGCCTTTTTACTAAGGATAATTTTAATGTAATAAGATCTCTGCCGAAGGTTTTATCAAAGATCGACCGCTATTTAATTTTATTTTTTGTAAGTGTAATTGCCGTTGCCTTTTTCTTCTTATGGCGAGACTATTGGCTTAAAACAACCCATGAAGAACCTGCTTTTGGTGGGACTTATACCGAGGGTATAGTTGGTGAAGCAAAAGATTTAGATAAACATATTGCAAGGCTTACGGGAGCGGGTCTTACTTATCTTGAATCGACAGGTGAAATTAAGGGTGATTTAGCTGAAAGCTGGGAAATACAACAAGATGGCAAGGTCTATCAATTTAAACTTCGGCCGGGATATTCATCTTCAGATTTTGCCAATCAAATCACCACTAGAAATATCTGGCCGAATATTAAAGTTTCTACACCATCAGAAGATTTGCTAGTTTTTAATTTTGATCAGCCATTTAGCCCTTTTCTTTATGCTTCGACAGAACCAGTTTTTTCTTACGGTCCTTATAAGATATCTAAAGAAGAAAAAACACAAATTACTTTACAAGCCCAAGATAATTATTGGCGGGGGAAACCTCATATTGAAAAGATAATTTTAAAGTTATATCCTAATACAGATTCATTGATTAAGGCCGCTAAAAATGGCGATGTCATGGGTTATTTAAAAGAAAAAGATGATTGGCAGCCAGCAGATTTTACAACTTACGAAATGTCTCTGCCAAGAGAGCTTGATTTATTTTTTAACTTATCAAAACCTGATTTACAAAATGTCGATCGACGACGGAACCTAAGGGATAACAAGCCAATTGATAAAGATTTAAATCTTGTTCTAGTAACTTCTGAGAATCCTAAAAATTTAAAAGTAGCTGAAGATATCAAGGCGAAATGGAAAGATTTGAAAGTAAATATTGAGATTAAAAAATATGACAATATAACTTTACAGAAGGATATTATTCCTCAAAGAAATTATGATATTCTCCTATACGGTCTAGATTATGGTGCTGATCCAGATCCTTATCCTTTTTGGCATCACACACAGATCAAGCCTGACGGTATGAATTTATCAAATTATTCTAATAAGAATGCTGATAAATTGATGGAGAAAGCCCGGCAGACTTTTGATTCTGGGCAGAGAGATGATTTATATAATCAACTAAAAGGAATTCTCGATCAAGATGTACCCTTTATTACTTTAGAGAAAGAAACATGCTACTATTCTGTCTCTGACGACATCAAGGGCATTACCAAGATATATGGCTTTGCCGAAACAGACCGTTTTTTAAAAGTAAGTGATCGGTATATTAAAAGTAAAAGGGTAAAGAATTAGCCGAATATAGGTAAATTCCATTTCAATACTACAAAAAATCACTTTGTAAAATGTGATTTTTTTTGTTATAATCGAAGGCCCTGAATAAAACAAGGAGGGTGTACCTACTATGAAACATGGAGAGTTCGCCCAATTGCGAGAGTTTGCCCAGGGAGCTGAACTTAATTGGGGAGTGCGAGTCGCCATCATCCATGATCAAGCATGCATTCAAGTTGATGGGCATGTGGGTCGGACTTACCAGATGTTGATTCTCCCGAAAGGTGATACAAGCGCCGACGAGCTCGTAAAGATTGCTAATCGTATCGGAGAGAAATTAAGTCATCAAGCAATTGATTCTTCGTTTGCTCTTCGTTTTGGACCGCTCTGGAGTTTGGAAGAATGGTTTGCATGGGCTAGCGAGGATCCCCTTAGGCAGGCGAGAGGCGAAAAGCTAGCTCCGACTCTTTGGCAGCCAGTTGTCTATGGCCTTGAACATATGTTGGCTCTACGCAAAGAGGTTACCAAAAGGTTCGGCGACGATATCTTTCCAAGATGGCGGGCCGAAAGGCGGCGCTGGCGTAAGAAACTCTGGGCATGGCAGAACCGCCAACAAAAGAAGGCAGAGAAAATTCATAGGGAGCGAGAGGTCGTTCTTAACAAGAGGGAAAGGCATCTCCTTTCTTGCCTGGCCGAAAGAACTATGGGCTACTATATAGAGGGTCGTAAGTTCATTGTTGGCCTTGATGGCTCAGGAAGACCAGTTGCCAAAGCCACCTTTTGGTATCTGGGCGAGTTGGGCTTGAATGACATTAGAATCGATTTTCTCGATATTCATCCTTTGATGAATAGACTCCGTGATTTGTCAGATAAGAAACGTGTCCTTTCTCGATTTGCCAGGGTCTTTCAGCGAGAGAAACCAATCTTGTACCAGTGGTTAGCCAATCGCTCTAAGGAAATCCTCTTCCTTGATGACCAGATCGGCTATGGTCACAGCTCAGAAGCTTTATTAGCGCTCTGTGACCATGTGGCAGCGGGTGGCAAGACGCAAGCTATGTTTGAATGTCTATGCCCCTATTCGAGTGAATCACCTCCACCAAGTTGGTGGAGGAAGCGTAAAGTGCAAGGCATAAGGCTTGTTAGTAAACGCAAGACCAGTCTGACAGCAGTGGAGGTTGAAACTGAACGAAGCAGAGAATTCTATCAAAGTCTACAGACTTTTATGAACAGTCTAGCAGGAAAAAGAAGGAGGAAATCGGCCGAGAGTAAATGACAGACCTCGGCCCTTTCTTTTATAAAATAAGATTGATCCTAGACCTTTTTTCAGATATAATTTGAATAAAGCCCGGGTGCTGGAATGGTAGACAGGCAGCGTTCAGAACGCTGTGTCGGAAACGGCGTGGAGGTTCGAATCCTCTCCCGGGCACCAGTTGACATAATCTTAGTTCTCATATAGTTTGGAATCGGACTAAATGTACCTTAAAGGAGGCAATCTATGAGCGGACTCTTCGGAGCTGTTACGAGTGGTAATTGTCAGCGCGATCTCTTCTACGGTACTGATTATCAGTCTCATATGGGGACTAAGTCAGCCGGCATAGCAGTTCGGAATCGAGGTGGATTTCTAAAGGCGATTCACAGCATTACCGATATTCCATTCCGAGCTAGGTTCAAAAACGATCCTGACTTTGTCAGAATGAATGGCCGGATGGGGATAGGCGTGATCTCGGACTTTGATCCTCAGCCTTTGATCCCGACGCTTCGCTTCGGAGATTATGCAATGGCGGTCTCAGGCCTCGTCAATAATCAGAGAAAACTCATTAGCCAATTTGTTAGTGACGGACAGGTTTTCCTTGAGAGAAGCGAAGGTCATTACAATATGGTTGAGCTTCTAGCCACATTGATTAATGGTGGCTCAGATCTGGTTAATGGGTTTGAAAAAACCTGGTCAACCATTCATGGCTCTGCTTCCATGCTTTTACTAGGCAAAGAAGGTCTGATCGCGGCTCGTGATAGTCGTGGTCGGACACCCTTGGTCATTGGTCGCAAGAAAGAGGCAGTTGCTGTAGCGAGCGAGACCTGTGCCTTTCCAAATCTCGGATACGAGATTGAGAGATTCTTGGGACCGGGCGAGATTGTCAGGATTACGCCCGAGGGAACGATTGAAACCTTGAGAGAAGCTGGCAAAATGGAAAGGCTCTGTGCTTTCCTTTTTGTCTATACCAGCAACCCGGCTTCTATGATTGCGCCTAGGATAACCGCAGCTTTAGCCAGAATCCGGTCTGGCCAAGCCATGGCTAGCGAAGAAGATTGCGAGATGCAAGCTGTCTTCGGCGTGCCTGATTCCGGACTTTTCCATGCCTATGGATTTGCCAAAGCCTTGGGATTGCCGGTAGTTCAATTGTTGGTCAAATATCCCACTTGGGCACGCAGTTACACACCGTTAACACAGCAAGAAAGAGAATTCACGGCTCACATGAAATTGATAGAGATTTCGGGCTTAGCTGATTATTATGTATTTCATTCGATCGCCTTGCTTGAGAATTCAATCGTCAGAGCAACGCAACTTGCCAGAACTACGATTCCCAAGGTCTATCGCGCCGGGGTCAAGGAGATCAATGTTCGACCGGACTGCCCGCCGCTTCGATGGACTTGCCCTTTTATTCGTTCAACTCGTCGTCAAAAGGATCTCGCTGCTCGACGCGCGATTCTCGAAATCGAGGGGACTATGCCTGGAGAACTTAAGGCCTATCTCGATATCGAATCTCGGAAATACAAAAAGATGGTGGAGATAATCCGAAAAAGTCTGAATGTGGCTACTCTCCGCTATCTGCGACTTCCTAGCATGATTTCCGCCATCGGTCTTCCCGCAGAGAGTCTCTGCACTTATTGCTGGACCGGTCAAGAAGTCTAGCAAGCTATACCGGCTATCGTAGGGTAGCCGGTTTTCTAATTGATTTTGAGGCAATTTTAAAATATAATCTTAATAGGCCGAGGTGGGCGCCTATCAGCATTGGCTTTAATTTGGTATACGCGCCCGGGTGCTGCCTTTAGGCATGCATTTGGTAGACAATTGAATAAGTGGGCAGGTGGCGGAATTGGTATACGCGCAGCCTTGAGGTGGCTGTGGGAGAAATCCCGTGCAGGTTCAACTCCTGTCCTGCCCACCAGATTGTTATTTTGACCGCAAATATAGTCTTTTATATGGAATGGAAGCGCTAATTTGGGTGTTCCAAATCCTGATTTTAATGAGTAAACCGGGTTCTCTCTAAAGATCATTTTGTGAAGCATGATTTTCATCTCTTTACTCGCATTTTTCCATGTTTCGGCGGGTGTTCCAAGTAATTTAAATGTTAAATTAAGAGCCTCGTTAAAATCGGGGACTTTTTTGTGTTCGGGCTCGTTTTTCAGCTCTTTGATTTGTTTATCAAGATCTTCAATTTTGGCCTCATAGCGAGTCCTAACGCTCTCTGACTTTGATTTAGGTATTAAGTCGACATAATCATCGATCATTTTTTCCAAGCTCTTCTTCTCGGCTTCTCTGACAACCTTGTCATTGGCAAAATCTTTGGCTTTTTGCTCCCAAATTCTGGTAGCGACAATTTTTCCAATTTCTAACACTTCTTGTTCCACCTTAATCTTATCTAAAAGTTCAACATAATCGCTTTCCATCTTATCAGTGAGGATATTCTTAGGACTTGCGTTGCAGTCTTTGTTGCTGCAAGTATAGTGAGCATAATACTTGTTCTTGCCTTTACTAGAGCTGCCGGTCATCTTTCTACCACAAACAGAACAATTAACCACCCTTCTTAAAGGAAATTCGACATTATCCGTTTCTCTTGGTTTTCTTTCCGGTTTCTTGAGTTTTTGTTGAATCCTATCAAATGTAGCTTCGGAAATAATGGCTTGATGATGTCCTTTTCTCCTGGATATTTCCCACTCGGGATATTCGATAAGCCCAGCATAAAGGGGTTGGGTTAACATGCTCTTAACGAAGTCGAGGCAGAGTCTGTTACCAATCAGATTTTTGATATTTCTTGACATCAGGAATTTTTGAACATCCACTTGTCCAAGAAGCCTGTCCTCAGCAAAAGCGTTAAGAGCCTCTGCTAAAACATCGGTGATTGCTTTCTTTGGCACTAATATTTTGCCATGTTCTTTATCTTTTTGATATTCATAGCCGGGTGGCATACAAAAGCACCAGTAGCCCCGCTCCATTCTTGCTTTCATCTTTTGGCAAACTTGCCGTCTGTTTTGCTTTCTCTCAAGTTCGTTTTGCGCGGCAAAGATGGTTTCGACGAATTCGCCTTCGGCACTATCGTCAAAGTTATAGTTTAAACAGCGAAGTTTGGCTTCCCTTGCTTTAAGCTCGGACTTTAACCTTATATGAACTTCTACGTCTCGAGCGAACCTCTTGAGGTCGTCAAAAATAACAAAATATTTGCTTTGCCAGTGGCTATCAAGGTATTCGATTAAGGATTTCATCGCCGGGCGATCAAACAGACCGCCGGATATACCTTCGTCGCGAAAAACATTCTCGACCTCTAATCCTAACGAGGCTGCATATTCTCTGCATCTGTGTTCTTGGCTCTCGAGTCCATTTCCTTCGGTTACCTGCTTTTCCGAAGAGACTCTGCAATAGATTACTGCTTTTGTGTATTCTTTCTCCATAACTTCCCCTAAAGTCGTCTAAATAGGTATCTATAGCGGTATTTACGATACCTATAATATTATTTTTTAAGTTTGCCATTACCTTATCAGACAGCTTGAATTTTCCGAGATGCTTTTTAAATTCCTCTGCTGATACTAGCTCTTCCTTGGAAAGATTTTTAGTACTAGAAAAGCCGCTTGGTTTTGATAAAGCGGTCTTATTTGAGTTCGATTTCCCCATAAACCCTCCTTATTATCTCTATATAGATAGTATATATCTACATAAAGATAGTTGTCAAGAGGGGGTTTATCCACAGGTTCGTACAATTAAAAAGCCGCCGAACACTTGATTTTTTGATATGATTGTGATATAATCACTCAGATAGTTGAACCTGTTGTTCTGGAGTGTTACTCCTTAGGGTTCGGCTAATCACCCACCACCAAAGGTACGCCTGCGGTGGAGTCGTTTCGGAGGGTACGCCCGATGAAGAAGCAAAGTGCAGTACTGACAGCGCTGGTCGAAAAGCGAGAGCTGGACGCTGAAACCTGGCTCCGAATGATCGAGGCCAGAGTCGAGGAATCGATCAAGCCTTACCTCGACAAGTTCACGCTCTGGACGCTCGGCAGCATCAACATCGAAGGCCCGGAGGGGAAGTTGGGCGCCAGCCATCACAATCTTTCGGCAGACGCTCCTCGCTTCACATCCGAGAGCTATTCAGTGAAGACGCAGGGAATCTTCTACGTCTCGCCGAGCGAAGACAAGACTCATCAACAGGAGTTCGTCTTCGGACTCACCCGGGCGGGCGACTGGATTGTCGCAGCCATCCAGCTCGAGAATTGCGGCATGAGGAAGCACTGGGTTGGCTGGACCGGAAGGAAGCGGACGATTGAGGAGCGACCCTACTATCGGGCAACTGACGTAAAGGTCACCCTGAGCGATCCGCGGGAGATCTGCGGCTGGTTCTGGGAATCGTCTGTGCAAGGCTGCGCAGGCCTCTACTCCCTGCTGAACAGTGCCGTCTACAGCTGGCAGCAGCGACTTGCCGAAGCCTACAACCAAGCGTCGGCAGTGACCAAGCAGATTGAGTTCGATCAGGCAGTAATCGACATCATCACCCAGAAGTAGGTGCTGGTGTCGACACCGACAAGTCGTCGTAAGACGACTGTAGTACCAGGGTCTTGGCCATTACCACATTGTATGTGGCGGCTGAGACCCTTTTTCTTTTGAAATAACATTACGGATTGCCCGACAAGAATATTCGGGGATTGACTGGTATCCCGAAAATATTGATTTGAAAATGAAGGTGAGGACCGGTTGACCAGCCGGTATTGCCCCGAGTGCCGACGATTGTTCCGGCTTCAACTTCTTGTCCTTCAATTACATTAATAGTATCCAAATGGGCATAAATAGAAGTAATAAAATGTCCATTATCTATTTTTACGTGTCTCCCAAAGCCCCAGGAGTTCTCGTCAGCATATATCACTTTACCGGACATAAAAGCAGCGACAGGATCGCCGGTAGGGCCTGCGATATCGATTCCGGTATGAAACCACTGATAAGGAGAATGATCGCCAAACTCCAAGGTCACAGTGCCTAACACTGGCCATATGACCGAGGTATCGATATGGTCGACCACTTCGCCAGTTTTCGGGTCGTGAATGTCGACTTGGGTCGATTGAGTATCTCGGCTCACCAAAGCGTCCGAAATAATATTTAAGCCGGCTTGAGTTAAAATAA
>Ga0315274_10005024_pt1 | contig 19399 bp, 19 predicted proteins | sample YL17G02_20_MG_FD_203700 | JGI IMG/M metagenome (GOLD analysis project Ga0315274, IMG submission 203700) | Sediment microbial communities from Yellowstone Lake, YNP, Wyoming, USA - YL17G02_20 | ecosystem: Environmental > Aquatic > Freshwater > Lake > Sediment | place: USA: Wyoming | collected... | reverse complement strand
TGGGATGGTGCGGCAGTTCCAGGAGAGCTATTTTGAAGAACGATATCAGTCAACAATCTGGGGGTTTTCTGCACCAGATTTTGCCTCCGTAGCACAGGCATATAATATTCCCGCCTACAGTATCCAGGCTCCTGCTGAGGTTGAACGTGGCTTGAAAAAACTGTGGGAAGACCCACGATCTTCCTTCCTGCTTCAGGTCTTTATTGACACAAAGGCAAACGTCTATCCTAAAATCGCTTTTGGCCTGCCACTTACAGAGATGGAACCCTTTTCGAAACCTAGGGAACTTTAAGAAATCTAAACTAACTATCTCAAATAGTTCAAGTTACGTCCGAATTGCCTGGATGTGACTTCGAGCATACATACATGTAGATAGTTAGCGAAAATAGCATACATTGAAGACATAACGTAATGGACATTTGGGGGCTTGCTCCCGCTCTTCTACGTAAGCGGAGTGTCATTCGTTCGAGAGGAAGTCGCGGTACCAGGAGACCGTGCGGCTGAGGCCTTCATCCAGTGCAACCAGCGGCTTCCACTTCAGCAACTTGCGTGCCTTGGCAGAACTCAGATACTGCTCCCTGATTTCATTGCTGGCTTCATTGAGGATGACGGGCTTGAGGCTGGAGCGCATTATCTTAGTGATACGCTCAACGATTTCCACCACCGATACCGGAGTTTCATTGGAAAAGTTGAAGGCCTCTCCATGCAGGGCGGAATTACCCGCCACCTTTTCCGCCAGCATGATATAAGCGGCCGTGCCGTCCTCTATGTAAAAATAATCACGCACGAATTGGCCGTCCGAGCGTATCACAGGCTGCTGTCCACGGATGATGGAACGGATAGTACCTGGCACTATGCGGTTCCAGTTCAGGTCGCCGCCACCATAGAAGTTGCCGCAGCGCGTGATGGCAACCGGCAGCTTATAGGTGGAATAGTAGCTCCGGGCAATTAAATCAGCGCAGGATTTGCTTACATCATAGGGGTGCTTACCCTGCAAAGGCGTGCTTTCATCATACGGCAGTTTCGCTTGTTGCCCGTATGCCTTATCAGAGGAAGCAATAATAATGCTCTTAACCTTTGGGCTGCGACGGCAGGCCTCAAGCAGCATCCAGGTGCCGCCGATGTTGGTATTGAAAGTCGATACCGGGTTGCGGTTGGCAATGCCGACGATGGTCTGGGCTGCCAGGTGAAAAACCGTCTCGATTTCATATTCGCCCAGGATCCTTTCCAGCAGCGCGGTATCGCAAATGTCGCCCCTTACCACCTTCACATGTTCGATGAGATTGGCACGTGTCAACTCGCTTTTGGGCACCCAGTCACGCACCAGGCAGACGATATCTGCGCTTAACGAGAGCAGATATCGCACCAGCGACCCCCCCAACAGGCCTGTAGCGCCGGTAACAAGGGTTGGCCTATCCTGCCAGAATGGCGTTTTCTTCATTGCTTTATCCAGGGTGTCTGCCCCTTATCCCACAGGTCATTAAGATATACATAGTCGCGGTAGGTGTCCATCGAGAAAAAGAAACCTTCGTGCTTGTAAGCCATCAATTCGCCTTCATGGGCCAGTTGCTGCAGTGTTTCGAACTCAATATAACAATCTTTATCGCCAAGGTAATCAAAGAACCTGCGGCTTAAGACAAAAAATCCTGCGCTCATCCAGTCATTCATTACCGGTTTCTCGGCAAAACTCAATACCTTTCCCCCATCACCTATTTCGAGTACACCATAGCGGGATACCGGGTGGACAGAGGTTACCGTGGCAACACGACCGTGGCCATGATGATATTTCAACAGAGCTTTTACGTCTATATCAGCAACGCCATCCCCATACGTTAACATAAAGGTATCACCATCAACGTATTTCTCCACCGTTTTTATGCGTCCGCCGGTCATTGTCTCCAGGCCGGTGTCGGCAAGCGTAACTATGAAATCCTGTTCGCTATGCAGGCTATTATATGATATGTTCCCCTGGCGACCGAGGCGTACGGTGAAGTCATTGCTCATGGCCTCGTAGTTAAGAAAATAATCCTTAATCATGTCACCTTTGTAGCCCAGGCAGAGCACGAATTCACGAAAGCCGGCACGGGCATATATCTGCATGATATGCCAGAGGATAGGTCGCCCACCTACGGGAACAAGAGGCTTGGGCCGGTATTCAGTCTCCTCCTGCAACCGCATGCCCCTTCCGCCGCAAAGAATAATAGTTTTCATTGCTAAACCTTATATATAGGTGAGCTTTACCGCTAGTCTAGTATTGTAACAAAAATGTTGCTCTTATAGTACTATGGCAAGTGATAGAATCAACGATTAAGTATGATTTATTAATGTTAATGACGGTGTGATGGCGCCTTCTTGATTTCGGTACGATTGAGTTGATAATATTGAACCGGCTGCAGCAGGAGGACGGAAAATGAATATTATCGCCGTCATTGATTACAATTAAGCGAATAGGAATAAAAGATGAATTTCGCCGGCAAGTCGGTAGCCAGGAATACTTGCGGGCAATCTATGGCGTATCTTCGGAGTCTGTTCGTCATTCCAAATGCTCTTTTGGTGGGGTTGCTTTTACAGGATACGTGGAATGGAAATGCCTGATAGGGTGGTGAAAGACGAATAGATAGGATATGGCAATGACTTCACCAAGCCGGAAGAAGACATTCTTATTGGGCACAGCTTCCCACTATGGAACGACTATCGTCTCTATAGTCGTAGGTGTAGCATCTGTGCCTATTGGCTTACATTATTTTGGCGTTGTTCGGTATGGTATTTGGGCGGTCATCGCTTCAGTAATTGCTTATCTGAGCCTTTCAAATTTGGGCATTACTACAGCGGCAGCAACTCTGACGGCAAAGTCTTCAGAGCCGTTTGAACAATGGGCGGTTTTGCGGCGGTCGCTATTCCTACTACTTATTAGCAGTGCTGTTGTTCTAGGCGGGGTCTTAGGAATTGCTCATTTCTATCCAGGCTGGGTTGTTGTGTTAGGAAAGATTCCTGTTGATTTGCATGGAGAGGCTGCTGAGGCGGCAATAGCAGTTGTCATTTTATTTCTGCTGAATCTCCCCCTCACTGTTTTCTCTTACGGGTTCGTCGGACGTCAAAAGGTCTACTGGGAACGGTTTTACGCCTCCTTAACAACAATTGCTGGTTTGCTTGCCCTGGTTCTCACGGTTTTTCTGCTGAAAGGTAATTTGATTACCCTTGCTCTATTTACTGGAATCGCACGACTTTTGGTTAGCATTGCCTGCGCCTCACATTTTTTGGTTAGCAATTCAGAACTCCGTCAAAAGTTTGACAAAGCGATAAGTGAAGAGTTTTCTACCAAATCTATCTTTACGAGCGGCATCAGATTTCTCGCTATTGGTATCGCGGTCGCGATTGTATGGAACACAGGCAACCTGGTTATCAGCCACCTTCTGGGAGCTGAGATGGTAACCCCTTACGCAGTAACCTTTACGCTATTTAATGTGGGGTTCTCAATATCGATTGCTGTGAATGGCGCGCTCTGGCCAATGTACGGGCAATCGGCAGGAAGGAATCAGTGGGAATGGGTACAACAGACGTATAACCATGTCGTTCATCTATTGCCGATTGTAGGCGGGCTGTTATGGATAGGGGGGATAGCATTTGCCCGCGAGGTTATCACCCTTTGGGCAGGTCCTGAGGCTTATGGAGGTCTGCTTGTAGTCATCGCACTGGGTGGCTATGGCTATACGCTTTCACTGGTAAACTCTCATGCTACCATGCTTATTGCCCTAAATCGGACAAAGAGACTTGTTGTTTATGAATGGCTAGACGCTGGAGCCAATCTAGGTATGTCCTTAGCACTTGTCAGAGTGCTTGGCATTGGCGGGGTAGCTCTGGGCATGTTTCTGGGGTCTTTTCTGACCGTGTTCTGGCTATTGCCACGGGATGTTACCCGGCAAACGGCGGGGAAGGTCAGCATTCATATCAGACCTGTTATCAGCCACGCTATCGGTGCTATGTTCCCCTGCTTAGCGTGTGTGCTTCTCTCGTATCTCTTCGCGCCTGTAGCATGGATGCGTGTTACGATAAACATTTTCATCGTCATTCTCTACCTTGCATTATCCTGGCGTATTATGTCCCCTGATACCCGCAGTTTAGTTAAGAATATGCTTACTGAAGTGTATGTTCACATAAAAACTCAGAGGCTCAAGATATGAACAGATGCGGTGGCGCAACATCCGATGGCGACTCGCTGCATTAACAGTGTTAAACTTAAAGGGGGTACCTCATGAACGTCATCGTAGTTGCTATGCTCTATGATTATGGCATTGAAGAAAGAGGCTATTCATGGGAGTATTACAATTTTTACCAGCCTCTAAAGGAGATGTACGGTGACGTCCGTCTGTTTGACTTCATGACAGTCTTCAGGCAGAAGGGGAAGCAGGTTATGAATGAGGAGCTTCTCCATTTGGTAAAAGAATCCCGTCCCGATTTGGTCATGTTTTCCCTTTATACGAATCAATTTATTCCCGAGACGGTGGACGGTTTGAGAAAATACACCAAAACACTCTGCTTTTTCCATGATGACGGCTGGCGGGTAGAATTCAGTCGTTTTTGGGCACGCCATTTTGACTGGTTTACCACAACAGATTCTCACAGGGTCCAGGAGTATCGCTATGTAGGATATGATAATGCCATCCATTTCCCCTATGCCTGTAACCCGGCAATTTATAAGAAGCTGAATCTTCCCAAGAAGTATGATGTGTCGTTTGTTGGCTTGGCTAATCCATACAGAAAATGGCTCATCCGAAAGCTCGGGAAGGCGGGCATCAGGGTGTACGCTGGGGGCTCGGGTTGGCCTGTGGGGCACCTTGCCCAGGAGGAGATGATTCGAGTGTTTAATCAAAGCAAGATTAACCTGAACCTGTCCAACAGCAGGTCTTGGGATGTTCGCTACCTGCTATCCTTAATATCGTCACCAAGAGACCTGTATAGCTGGCTCCGTTCACCGAAAAATGTCGAGCAAATGAAGGCCCGTCCGTTTGAAATCAACGGGTGTGGAGGATTCCAGTTGTCCCATTATGTGGATGGGTTGGAGCATTGTTACGAGGTTGGGCAGGAGATTGTGGTGTACCTGGATGTGGATGATTTAATCGGAAAGGTCAAGTACTACCTGACTCATGACGATGAGCGAGAAGCAATTGCAGATGGGGCATACCGGAGGACGCTTGCCGAGCACACCTATGCCCAACGCTTTCAGTCTATATTTGCCAGGATGGGATTTCGTGATTGATTGGAGTGGATAGCAAATAAATGTCACGTAGTCAGCCGTTGGTGAGCATCTGCCTTCCGACTTATAATGCCGGAAGGACTGTGATGAGCACCCTTCAGTCCATTCTAAATCAGACCTATCACAATTTAGAGATTCTGGTTGTGGATAACGCGTCGACAGATAATACTTTGAGCCTCTTACAGCAAATCAATGAGCCTAGACTGGTCGTCCACAGGAATGAGAGAAATATTGGTGCCGAAGCGAATTTTAGCCGGTGTATCGAGCTCGCCAGCGGCGACTACATCGCAATATTTCATGCTGATGACCTGTATCAGCCAAATATGGTAGAAGAACAAGTACGAACCCTTCAGGACAATCCATCCGTGCGTGCTGTGTTTACCCTGGCCGACTTAATCAATGATCGCGATGAGGTAATTGGAGAGACCAAACTGCCAGCCAGATTAAGGGGCAGGAGGATTCACTGTTTCCCTCAGATGTTTCTCAGTATCCTGGAGAATGGAAATTTCCTGATGTGCCCCAGCTGCATGGTCAGGGGCAAACTGTACAAAGAGTTAGCACCTTTTGATGGAGAAAGATTTGGAACATCGGCAGATTTGGACATGTGGCTTAGGATTTTGGAAAAAGGCCCTGTTACTGTTTTGGATGAAAAATTGATGAGTTATCGTATTAGCACTACGCATGGTACCTACCAGTTCAGGTTCTTTCACACCAAGGAGGCAGATTTTTTCAAGGTGATGGACTACCACTTGTCGCTCAAATCGGGAGTCTCAGATATTCCCCGCAGCGTTCTGAATAAGTACGAATTCCAGCGAAGCCTGGACAAAATAATGCGGGCAATGAATCACCTGAACGAGGGAGAGTCACCGGAAGCCAAAAGGTTGTTGAGAGAGGCTCTTTCCACTAGAGCATTCCGAGGCGCTACGCGGAGCATTGGCCGGCCAAAGGCCTTGGCTTTGTGGCTCTGCGGCATTGTGCTCCTGGGCTCAGGTCATCTTAGACGATACGTCGCAAAGAGCCTCGGCTGGTTGATGCACAGAGTGAATCGGGGGGTTATATGAATATCCGGGCTAAAGATGTAGTGGTGTTTATTGACCCATCCCCATAGACTATGTTTGCTTTTGACAAAACTCTGAAATAAGGGCGTGGTATAAAGATGAGGATTACAGAAGATAATGTTAGAGCAATCTTCAATAAGCTGAGTCGCTTCTACAAGGTTGATGACTATAATTGGGACGGATACCACATGGAATATAAACGTCAACAGATGGATATTACCAATGAGTTTACGCTTGTATTGTCTAAAGGCGCATATCAAATAATGGATGGGAAAATCCTATTGAACCCCATGCTGCTACCATTGAACCCAAATTCGAAATTGCTCTATGAGACGATCTATCATTTGAATCCGCAGTCTATTCTAGAAGTTGGCGTGGGAGGCGGAGACCATATCCATAATCTGCACCTTTTGCTTCCTGAGGCAAAGTCTTACGGTGTGGACATATCCCAGAATCAGATTGACTTTCTTCTTCAGCGGCATCCTGATCTAAAGAATACTTGTGAATTGGCAGTCGCAGATGTTACCAAGCAGGATGCATTGAGGGCTTTTGGAAGAGTTGATTTAGCTTATACACAGGCTGTCCTGATGCATATCAGGCGAGGAAACAGACATATCCGGGCTCTGAGAAACATGTTTAGTATATCAAATTATATCGTTCTGCTGGAAAATTGGGCAAGGCACAATTTCTTTGACGACATAACTAGAATATCCCAGGAACGTGACTTTCCCTGGCCTGAATTGAATATCTATAAAAATGATAGCGGAGAGCAAATATTAATGATTCTCTCGAGGAGGGAACTCAGAGAATTTAGCCCCTTAAGAAGTAACCGGGAACTTCTAAAATATCTCCAGAAAAAGGGAGATGGCGTTCTGAGAAGATAAGAGATTTTCATGGATCTGTCGCCGAAAGCTGTAATAGTGTTTGTTGACCCGCCTTCAAAGCATTATTATGGCAATCGCCTTTTTCAAGATGATCCCGTGCTCAATAGAGATAAGTCTCTCTCTCCATTTCACGAACTAAGGAATTCTCTTCTTGGGAAGGGCGTTCAGGTTTACACCGCAGACTATCTGTTAGGTGGGCAACTAGCCGCACAATGTAATATTTACTGTTCGTTTGGGATACTGGCAAGCTATAACCAACTAGCTGAAAGAGGAGATGTTATTATGGGCTCGTTCTATATTATGGAGCCCCCTGTTACTGGCCCGCAGCTATACCACGAGCTTAGCGGTCTGACGGAGCGGTTTAGTAAGGTATATGTTCACAATATAGAAGGGGTGGGATATGAAAGATGTTCTAGCCAGCAATCAAATCTGCGGAAATTCTTCTGGCCCCAGGTTGAGAACAGGGTCATAGAGCATCTCTGGAACAACGGAGACAGAGGCTTTCTCACCATGATCAGCGCAAACAAAGCACCCCTCCCTTATTTGCAGGTGAGAAGAGGGCAGAATCCTATCGGTCTTAAAATCTCCCTCAACAAAAACCCTGGGTTGAAAGACAGTGAGCTCTACTCCGAGAGAATCCGGGCGTTGGTTGCACTTCACAGCTTCGGGGATGTTGACCTCTACGGCTATGGTTGGGATACATCTTTGTACCAAATCTTGCGTAACCTGCCTTATAGTCAGAGCTTCCCGTATATGTACTGGAGGAACAGGAAGGCATTAAGAGCGATTTACAAGGGTTCAGTGAAATCGAAATACGAGACACTGAGCCGGTATAGATTTGCCCTTTGCTTTGAAAATATGGCGATGCCCGGCTACATAACGGAGAAGATATTCGACTGCTTCTTTGTGGGAACCATTCCTATTTATCTGGGCGCCACTGATATTGTAAAATACATACCGAAGAGGTGTTTCATAGATATGCGCGATTTTGATAACTACGCCGAGTTGCACGCCTATCTCTTGGATCTGTCCGACCAGGACATCTCCTCGTTTAGAGAGGCGGCCAGAGAGTATCTATCCTCTCAGCAGTATCAGCCTTTCACCAAGGAGAGATTCGTGGAGCAGTTTGAGGTGGACTTGATGGAGACGCTTAAGGCAAAGGGCGTTCATCTGCAGGGTCTTACGGTGCCAGATAATAGCACCAAGGAACGTTCGGAGGTTGAATAATGGCTAAAATTGCACTTATTACTGGAGTAACAGGTCAGGACGGCTCATATCTTGCGGAGTTCTTGCTTTCCAAGGGATATGAGGTGCATGGGCTTATCCGTCGAGCAAGCACCTTTAACACCTCTAGAATAGACCATCTCTTTGTGGACCTTCATGAGCCGAAAGCAAGGTTCTTCCTTTATCATGGGGACCTGTCCGACGGAAGTCAGCTAACCAATGTCATCTATAGCATTCACCCGGATGAGATCTATCATCTGGGGGCCCAGAGCCATGTGCGTGTCAGCTTTGATATACCAGAATACACCGGGGACATTACTGCTCTTGGCACTACTAGAATTCTGGAAGCCATTAGAAAGAGCGGAAGCAAGTGCAAGTTCTACCAGGCTTCCAGTAGTGAGATGTTCGGCAGTGCATCGCCGCCTCAGAATGAGAACACGCCTTTCAAGCCCAGAAGTCCTTATGCTTGCGCCAAAGTCTACGCCTACTGGATGGCAAAAAACTATCGTGATGGGTACGGCGTGTTTGCTTGCAACGGCATTCTGTTTAACCATGAATCTCCCCGGCGGGGCGAGACTTTTGTCACCCGGAAGGTGACCCGTGCCATTGCCCATATTCTCGCTGGGAAACAGAAATACCTTTATCTTGGCAATTTGAAGGCAAAAAGGGATTGGGGCTACGCTCCTGAATATGTCGAAGCAATGTGGCTGATGCTTCAGCAAGAGAAGCCCGACGACTTTGTTATCGGGACAGGCGAGACCCGCAGTGTGCAGGAATTCGTTCAGGATGCTTTTGCCTATGCGGGACTTGATTGGCAGCAGTATGTCAAGATAGACCCTCGCTACTTCAGACCGACAGAGACAGAAGTGCTCATAGCTGATGCATCGAAAGCAAGGCAGAAGCTGGGATGGAAGCCAAAGATAGCCTTTAGAGATCTTGCTAGAATAATGGTAGATGCCGACATGGAAGCTTTAGGGCTGACGAGTCCGGGGGCGGGGAAGGCTGCACTGGCAAGGCACGGGCTAACTGTGCTTGATAGAGCTTTGATCAATCCCACAGGAGGGACGGAGAATTGAACCGGCTTGCCACGAGAAGATTACTTGTAACGGGAGGAGCAGGCTTCCTTGGCAAACATGTAATAAAAGAGCTGGAGAAGAAGGGCTGCCGGGAAATCTTCATTCCCAGAAGCAAAGACTACAACCTGGTTAAGTCGGAGGCTGTGACAAGAGTTTATAGAGACGCTAGGCCTGATGTCGTCATTCATCTTGCCGCGGTAGTAGGCGGCATCGGCGCGAACAGGGAAAACCCCGGGAAATTCTTCTATGATAATCTGATGATGGGTGTGCAGATGATGGAACAGGGGAGGCTCTTCGAGATTGAGAAGTTCGTCGCTATCGGCACCGTTTGCGCGTACCCCAAGTTCACTCCTGTTCCGTTCAAAGAAGATGACCTCTGGAATGGCTACCCTGAGGAAACCAATGCTCCGTATGGACTGGCCAAGAAGATGCTTCTGGTGCAAGCTCAAGCTTACAGAGGGCAATATGGTTTCAAGGCAATCTACCTTATCCCTGTGAATCTTTATGGTCCTGATGATAATTTTGACCCGCAATCGTCTCATGTTATTCCTGCCCTGATTAAGAAATGTGTTGATGCTGTGGAAAGCGGAGAGGATAGAGTAGTAGTCTGGGGCACCGGACAAGCATCGAGGGAATTCCTTTATGTAGAGGATGCCGCTGAAGCAATAGTCCTTGCGACCGAGAAATATGATAAGCCGGCGCCGCTAAATATTGGGGCTGGTTTCGAGATAAAGATCAAGGATCTGGTAAGCTTGATAGTAGAGCTAACAGGTTTTCGAGGTGAGGTAGTGTGGGACAGCACAAAGCCAGACGGGCAGCCGAGAAGACGCCTGGATGTATCGAGGGCTGACAAGGAAATTGGATTCAAGGCAAAGACAGACTTCAGAGAGGGGCTTAGAAAAACGATTGAGTGGTATAAGATCTCTCATTAAATCTATCCCCTTTGTAGGTAAGATTGCGTCCAGAGTATATGGCGTACTTCTGTTTATCGGGCCCAAGGGTCAATATTGGGAATATGACTTTAGAGCTAAAAAGTTTAGTAGATTTGTTAGGGGTATCGCTTCATCGGTTGGTGACAAGGGATATGAGGTAGTTATCAATGGCAATGGCCATACACGTATTATTCTGGAAAATGGCATCATGTTCTGGTGGACATCAAGAGACCCGGGGAGCCTGCTTGGAATGCCGCTACGAGGAAGTTTTGAACCTGAGTGTACGTTTTTGCTTACCAAGCTGATCAAGGGGGGGGACATCGTGTTTGATGTTGGTGCGAATTTCGGATGGTACTCGTGCCATCTTGCGCGATTAGTTGGGGAAACTGGCAGAGTTCACATATTTGAACCGACAAGTGCAATGGAAGACTTGAAAAAGAACTTGATATTAAACGGGTTTGTAGAAAGATCCGTAGTAAATCACGTTGCTTTGGGAGAGAAGGAGGGCACGGAAACTCTATTCATTCCTGAGAAACTAGGGACAGCGTTTGCTTCTCTCCGTGAGCATTCCTGGGGTAGAACGCGGAAGATCTGTGTGCCTGTTCAAAGACTAGATGATTATGTTACTGCGAACAGAGTAAGACACGTAGATTTCATGAAGGCAGATGTTGAGGGAGCCGAGCATTTGGTTCTGAAAGGTGCTGAAAACGTACTCAAACAATACTCTCCTGTGATTATGCTGGAGCTGCAAAGGGTCCACACTGAACATTTCGGATATTCGCCGGAACAGTTGATTAGTTATCTTGGAGAGCTTGGATATCATTTATTTGAAATAGACAAGGATGAGTTTGGTTCCGTGAAGAGGGTAAGCGAATTTGATAGTACTGATAACTATAACTTTCTGGCTGTGCAGGATGCTGGTATTTTGAAGGCAAACGGAGTGTCAGTGAAGTGAAAACTTTGGCTAATGCTATGCTGTCTATCGGAAAGACTGTTACTAGAGTATGCGCTCCGTCTAGGTTTGCTTTGCTAGAGCCTGCGATATTCATACCGCCGACAGGTGGGATGGCCATTGAAGGAGTTGAACGTAAACGAGCCCGGATTGCCGCCCACGCCAGTCGCGAGATGCTCTCTCCTCTAGCCTAGTCTCTCTGCCTCAGGGTCTGCGGTATTCTTCTATACCTGTCCACTGCTGCCTCATGGGTGAACTCCCTCTCCACGAGAGCCCGGCCATTGCGGGCGATTTGCTCCAGGTTTGGGCCATTCAATGCACTGAGGTCTCACTCATGGGCGATTGAACACTTCCAGGTACCTTTCAACAATGCTGGTCATATCGTGTTCCCGTTCCACATATTGCCTGCCATTCTCACCCATTTCTTTTCGGAGGTGTTCGTCTTTTAGCAAGGTTTTTGTGTCTTCAACCAACCGTTCGAATGTTCTTGAGTGAAATCCCAGGCTGTATCTGGACACAATTTCCTCTGTATTGTCGTGGAGGCTTGCTACAGGAGTGTAATTCATCCATGCCTGGATGAACGCAAATGGCGGGTAAGCTTCAACTCTGGAGGTATTCACTAGAACCGCTGCCCGGCTGAAGTAATCGTTGATTTTATCAAAAGGGATGACGCCTAAAAAATCAAAATTAGGCATTCTCTGGGCACTCTCTTGTATCTGGTCGTAAAGCCGCTTGTCGCTTGGGAAGTAGCCCCCTATCATTTGGAACCTCGCTTGTGGCACCGCCTCAACTAACTCGAGAAATAGCTTCGGCTGCTTCACCTCGCATATTGTGCCTACCCATAGGACAACGGGCGGGTTTGTTTTTTCGGGCCTCTCTTTCGTTGTAATCGGCACATGATGTTTAATCAGTACGCCATCCTTGTGAAAATTCCTCTTCAACAACTTTCTCTGCTGTTCATTCATGACGATGACCACATTTGCCAGCCTGATGTCCATTCCGTAGAAAAATCTCCCTACAAGGCCGAAACCGAAACCCTTAAATTCCCCCCTAAACCAGTCGCCCCAGCTACTGACCCAGGCGTCGGAACCAACGCTAACCACGAACCGCTTCTTCCTCAGGCGGCAAAAAAGACCCATCACACCCAGAACTCCCCCTTGCTGGAAATAAACATCCGCTCTGGCTCTGCCCAGGGCCTTCCATAAGGCAATTGCCAGACGAATCTGGTTAGACGCTCTTCGAGCAAAGCTATGATGCGGATTCTCCGGGGTGGTCTTTATTAACTCTATACCCCCGACATGTTCGACTGGCGAACCGCCATCGCTAAAGGTGATTACGGACACCTGCAGGTTGCGTTTGGCCAGTTCCGTAGCCAGGAGTGATTGCAGGACCTGCGGCCCTATCACATATGTGGAATGCCCGCCGGTCAATAGCGGATACGCTCCCAGGGCAAGGAAGCAGACTTTAATACTCTTGCCGGTATGCCTGACTTCACCCGTTGGCATGTCCTCCCAATTCCCTCTTAAGCCTTTCCAGTCAGTTCGCCATATAGATTCAGAAGGCGCTGCTCCATGATGTGCCAGCCATATTTTTGCTCATAGGCTTTTCTGGCATTGGCGCCCAGTTCTTCGCATAGCGCCGGATTATCCCTCAGCTTTATTATCGCCTCTCTTATCTCCTCAATGTTGTTAGCATCTACTACCAAACCACAATTCTCCTGGGAAACCTTCCTGGCGGTTGAGGTTCCTTTGTTCACCAGGATAGGTTTGCCAAATACCATTGCCTCAAGTACTTTACTTCCGCAGATATATTTGTTGGCAGGCAGGGTAGGGCTGCGGAGCATGAATAGGAGGTCGGCCTCAGTAGTCCTTCGGAGAACCTCGGCATGGCTAATTGCTCCGATAAACTCTATCGTATCGGGCACCTGGCGTGACCATCCCTTGATCTCTTCAACCAGGTCACCCCAACCGGCAATAACTACCTTTATACCCTGAATACCCTTGATGGCTGTAAAGAACTTATCTAAGTTCAATGCCCTCCCCGAAGAGAGAATACCACCGTAAAATAACCTGAAGGTGCTGTTCCCTCGGTGGGCTATGCTTATTTCACCCGAAACATCGGCTGGCGAGTCATAAGCTACAACTACCTTAGAATTGGGAATCCCGTTAAACGCCTCGATCTGCATTTCATCAACAATGACTATGGCGTTAGCAAGCCGCATGAAAAGCTTATCGACTTTGACGAAAGCGTCTCTGATTAGCTTTGGTAGTAGTAGCGCATCCTCATAGCCATCCACTATCTCATAGATGGCCGGCTTTCTCTTCAACTTAGCGGCAATCACGGTGGGTAGAATTGAGTCGAGGTTTATTGCCTGCGCTACGTCCCACTTTCCTGACATCAATCTGAAAAACACGAAGCACCACCAGATAGGGTAGAAGAGGACTATTTTGGCGCCCAGAGGGGCCTTAAGCTTCAGTTGTATTTCAGTAAGCCGCTCTGTACTTTCTATCGCTTCAACTGTTGGCGCTTTCACGCCTCTGTTCCAACCCAAAAAGGTAACCATATACCCATTTTGTACAAGCGCTTTGACTTCTTTCGAGGCTCTGGTGTTTTGGGCTAAGGTACTTGTTACTATCAGGACTACTCTTTTCCTGTCCATTGAACGGCTACTGTGTCTGATCAAGCCTAACTTCTAAGATACCCAAGAATGATTTTGACTATCTTCGACGAGACATTCTTTTCAACATATTCCGATGGCGGGTTCCATTCACTTTTCTCATGGAGCACGATATCCACCGACTTCAGTATCAAATCTGGTGAAGCGCCGGTCAGCATATTGCTGCCACTCTCGATTGTTTCCGGTCTTTCAGTTACATCCCTGATAGTAATGTTGGGCACCTTGAAAATGCAGCATTCCTCCTGAACTGTCCCGCTGTCAGTGATAACGCACAGGGCATTCTTCTCTAAAGCAACGAAATCAAAGAAACCAAACGGTACCGAAAAGCGAATGTTCTTATTGCCTGTCTTTAGGTTGAACTGCTCTATTTTGCTTTTCGTTCTTGGGTGCAGGCTACAGATACACGGCAAACTGTATTTCCCGCTTATCTTGTCGAGACCAGCAAGAAGGTCCTTGAGCCTATCTTCATGGTCAACATTCTCCGCGCGGTGCATCGTTACCAGGAAATATTTTTGAGGTTGCACATTCAATTTGGCCAGTATTTTGCTGCTCTCTATCTTTTCGGAATAGTGCTCGATAACTTCATATATGGGATTCCCGGTGACATAAATCACCTCTTCGGCGATTCCCTCGTTAAGTAAGTTCTCCTTGCTCCTGTGAGTATAAGGCAGAAGTATGGTACTGCAGTGATCAATGACTCTCCTGTTAACCTCCTCAGGAACTCTGTCATCGAAACAGCGATTTCCTGCTTCCATATGAAAGACAGGTATGCCTATTCTTTTGGCTACAATGGCCGCCAGTCCGCTGTTGGTGTCACCGAGGACAAGTATGCGGTCGAGTCTTTCTCTGAGAATGACCTTTTCAACCTCGATGATTATCTGCCCTATCTGTTCACCGGAGGAGTCACCTCTGACTCCCAGGTAATAATTTGGTTCTCTCAAATCTAGCTCGCTGAAGAAAACAGAACTAAGACTGTCATCAAAATTTTGGCCGGTATGGACGAGAATATGGTCGCAGTATTGGTCCAGTTTCTTAATAATCAAACTCAATCTGATAATCTCGGGTCTGGTGCCTAATACAGTCATTACTTTCATTGTCTATCGTTTCCCTTCAAAAATCCAGATGCCCTTCCTTCTGCAAGAAGGATTTGAGCTCGCTCTTTTTCATAACACAGTTAGCCGACGAGAACTCCCTGGCTAATACGGGTTTTGCGATATGCTCCTTCTGTAGTTCCGGCAGCATCGGGCAAATGACATAGTAATCACCCCTTCTAATGGTCCGGGGGACCTCCTCCTCGGAAATCAGTATTTCGTGAAGCTTCTCACCTGGTCGTATCCCGGTAAACCGAATGGCTACTTTTCTGTCTCCGATCATTACCTCTGCCAGATCCACAATATTAGCGGATGGAACATCTGGAACGTAAATTTCACCAGGCTGAGCAGAATGAAGAGCATCAAATATAATAGCGACTGCAGTATCCAAAGTTAGCCAGAACCTGGTCATTTCCTTTACAGTGATGGTGACCGGTCCCCCGTTCCTTATCTGCTCCTTGAAAAGAGGAATGACAGAACCTCTCGACGCTACTACGTTGCCATATCTTACACAAATGAACCTGCTATGGCCCGAATCGAGATTTGCCTGCACCATCACCCTTTCCTGTATTGCCTTGCACATCCCATATGTGTTAATTGGTTTACAGGCCTTGTCGCTGGAAACACCTAATACTACCTCTACCTTTTGCCCCTCTGCCTTAGCAGCTTGAATCACATTTTGTGCCCCGATAATATTTGTTTTGATCGATTCAATCGGAAAATACTCACAAACAGGGACTTGCTTAAGCGCTGCCGCATGTATCACTATATCTGCTTCCTTCACAGCTTTGCTCAGCGACTCATAATCCCGGACATCGCCAATTCGAAAATCGATTATTTCCTCAAAATTGTGGTAAGTCACCTCATCAGTGGCTACCTTCATGTTTTTCCACTCAAGTTTCATGGAATGCTGTTTGTCTTCATCCCGGGAAAAGACGATAATCTTCCTGGGCTGCCCCCGCTTGCCGCTCATAATTTGGCGGACCAGAGTCTTTCCTAGGGAACCGGTACCACCGGTAATCAGTACTGTTTTGTCTTGGAAAATCATCTTACTCCCTCCAACGCCGATATTGTATTGCATCCTCGGCAAATTCTTCTATCATTTCATCCCAGGGAAGGGGAACAAATCCAGTCTTAGTGCGGAACAGTGTTGAATCCAGGCTCCTATCACAGACAGAGTCCGCATATTTTTTGATCCTGATATCAAGTCCCATTTTCTTCTTTACCAGGCTAAGAAGCTCAAACTTACTGATCGGTTTGGATGACACATGATAAATACCAGTCAAATCGGGGTATTTTGTAATGACATCAGCAATAATCCTGGCGAAATGAAGAGTAGGAAACCCGGTGAATATCGCATTGCTGAAGCCATTAACTTCACCGCCCTGGTTAGACAGAAACCATTCTACCAAACCATTTGAGGTCGACAGTTCCCTACCGATGAGCGAGGTTCTTATAGTCAGCACCCCTTCTTCACTTACCTCCCCAAGGTACTTGGTCTTCCCATAGACATCTTCTGCATCTGAGGGATCATCTTCCCGATAGTTACCTTTTTTGCCAGAGAAAACGCAGTCCGTACTGATATGAATTAGCCGTGTCTCTTTTCTCTTGCAGCATTGGCACAACTGCTGGGGGAATAATGAATTTGCCCAAATATTTAACAATCTGCCACTGGTCTTTTCTAACGATTTCACTATGCCTATGCAGTTAATAACCACGTCCGGGCCGATTCCCTTGATTACCTCCTCTATTCGGGAGATTCCTAAAGCATTGATATTGGGAACTATTGCTGATTTCCGAAAGAAACCGTATTTGCTGATATCATTGTAGGTTCCCCTGATAGTGCCAGTCGTATCAAATTCGGATGTTAGAACTTGATATAACTTATGTCCTAGCATCCCGGCGACTCCCAAAATTAGTACCTTCATCATGACCTTCACTAGTCGAGTCATTGACTAAAATTCATCGCATTATGCTGTACCAGCCTCACATTGTGGATACCTGCACTGCCCCAATTGGGCAGGAATTCCAGGGATACCAGAGCCAAATTCATCGCTCACTTCACCTTTTGCGTCAACTCTTAATGAGGGTACTATAAAGCCCTATATACTTTTCGATGGTTTCATTCCAGCCAAATTCTTTCTCCACGAATATTCTAGCATTTGTTCCCAATTGTTTTCTTAATTCCGTACTGGTCAGTAATTCGCGAAGCTTCTGTTCAAGTTGTTCTATACTTGCCGGCTTGACCAATATCCCCGTCTCTTGCTCGGCGATGATTTCCCCTGTGCCGCCCACATCCGTGGCGATTATAGGAAGGCCGATGCTGGCGGCTTCCAGCACCGATATTCCCAACCCCTCGGAATAAGAAGGATTAACAAAGATATCTGTGGCACTGAGCGCATCGATGACCTCATCTTGATTTTTTTGGCCTAAGAAGAGGATACTGCTAGCACAGTCAGTTTGCCGAGCCAGATTTTCCAAATTAGCTCTGTAAGGACCTTCACCAACAATTAACAGTTTTACCTCAGGGGCAGTATCTTTTATCCTGGAGAAAGCAGAGATCAAATCTTGCACTCCCTTGGCATAAATTAAGCGACCGACAAAGGTGATGACCACGGCATCGTCGCCGATAGCCAGCTTCTGCCCGTAATTTGTGTCTTCTTTTTTCTTAAAGATGGTGGTGTCGATGCCATCATGAACTAGCTGTACAGTAGTACCTCCCAGGTGTTTGAGAAATTCACAGGCAGCCTCAGAGACCCCTATATTTATTCTGGCCGATTTTACTACTTGGGCCCCTATGCTGTGGTCGTAAGCCCGACTGATTAAATCTATGGCTTTGTTGGAGAGGATGCTGTGTCTGGCTCCATGCTCTGTATGCACAAGAGGAACCCTTTTTAACTTAGCAACGAGCAAGCCCAGAAACGAAGTAGTAAAAAATCTGGTCTGGGTGTGTACGACATCATGATTTTTGCGCAGAAGTCTCCACAGAATTTTGAAGCTTGTTGGGCAGGGCTTAGGAATAGGATATAAAGAGTTTAGGGCATTCCAGCAGGGGAGACGGTAGATGTGAATGTTGTCCAGTTCCTCATAAGCGAGTGCCCGCTCCGTGTTACACGCGAGGATATCTATCTCGTAGCCTCTCTGCACTAGCCTTCGTGATAGTTCATACACCATCTTCTCATAGCCACCGACATGAGGATGAAAATAGGCGGCAAAGATAAGTATCCGGCTCATCTTAACCATTCAAAGCGGGTACAAGAAATACAAAGCCGTAGAAAACACTCTCATCTTATATATTGGCGCCTGCCTCTAATCAACAAACTCTTGTCTCCAGCATTGGTTCCTCTTGAAAGCCAGTCAATAGTCTAGAGTCGGGAGTGCGATTAGTCAAGAGACACCGAGTTTATTGAGTTTGTTGAGTTGCTTGGGTTTCTTGAGTTTCTGGAGTTTGTTGAGTTGCTTGAGTTTATTGAGGTTGACCTTACACAAAAAGGTGTGTACAATAGTTGTGGAACAAAATGTGGAGGAATTCGATGGTCAAGAAAGTGATACAGGTTCCGGTTGATGAGGAGCTGCTCATTGCACTGGATCGGACGTCCAGGAAGCAAAACAGAGCCAGGGCAGAGCTGATTCGTGAGGCCTGTCAGTGCTATCTCGCGCAAGTGGAATCTGAAGAGCTGGACCGGTTATATCAGGGAGGGTATGAAAGGGTGCCCGAGGAACCGGAGCTGGGAGAGGCTCAGATAGGTCTGGCTGGTGAGATTCTGCCCAAGGAGTCGTGGTAAGTGCGGCGCGGCGAGGTATGGTGGGCTGAGCTACCGTTGCCTATTGGCAGACGGCCCGTAGTGCTGCTGTCGAGGGACGTTGCCTATAGAGTAAGAACTTCGATTACGGTCGCAATTGTCACACGCGTCGCTCGTAACATTCCGGTCGAGGTGCCGCTTGGTCCAGAAGATGGGATGCCTCAGCAGTGTGTGGCAAACCTGGACGACATCCTCACCATTCCTAAAGCCAGGCTGACCGGGCGAATTACCGTGCTTTCGCCTCAGAAGGTGACTGCTGTTGCCAGGGCGGTTGTTTTCGCCCTTGACTTGAAAGTCTGAGTCAGTCAACCGATTCCGATATTGCTGGTAGCCGTATTCCTCTCCCTTGACGGGAGAGGATTCAGGTGAGGGTGAAACTCCATCATAGAGCTTCCCTTATCCTTTCCAGGACGCCCTCCGCATTTGTCAGAACCTCATTATTCCAGAA
>Ga0315274_10005023_pt1 | contig 19399 bp, 18 predicted proteins | sample YL17G02_20_MG_FD_203700 | JGI IMG/M metagenome (GOLD analysis project Ga0315274, IMG submission 203700) | Sediment microbial communities from Yellowstone Lake, YNP, Wyoming, USA - YL17G02_20 | ecosystem: Environmental > Aquatic > Freshwater > Lake > Sediment | place: USA: Wyoming | collected... | reverse complement strand
ACTTGATGTCATCATGCCGGGGATGGGGGGCATGAGGTGTTTGGAGGGGCTTCAGAGCATCGATCCGGAGGTCCGGGTGGTGATTGCCACGGGTTACACTCCGGAGGGGGAGGGTCCGGCGAAGGCAGTTCTTGAGAGGGAGGCTGGCGGTTATATCAGCAAGCCGTATGACATGAGGGAGTTGCTCCGGGTGGTTCGTGAGGCGCTGGACAAATAGCAATGAAAATCCTCTTTCACGACAAGTTCTACGAATCGGACTATGCCGATAACGGAGCGTCAGTTCCAGGCAGGCTGGAAGCCATCATGGAAGTGATTGGCCGCGAAAGCGCCTTTGAGATTATTCGCCCCCAGCCGGCGAATGAGGAGGAGGTGCTACTGGCTCACACGCCGCCCTACGTGGATGCCGTCAAATCAAACCACAGACTGTACGACATGGCGGCGCTTGCCGCCGGGGCGGCGATCATGGCGGCAGAGATTGCCATCACCGGCGAGCCGGCTTTTGCCTGCCTGAGACCACCGGGGCACCACGCTGATCGCGAGTCCGCTTGGGGGTACTGTGTTTTCTGCAACATGGGAATCGCCCTTTTGAAATTGAAGCAGCAGCGAAAAATCGAGTCTGCCTTTGTTCTGGACTTTGATGCCCATACAGGCGATGGCACTAAGGCGGTGCTTTTGAATTGGAAGGAATGCCGTATCCTGAATCCTTACGCCGACAACAGCCAGGCGTATATCAAAGAGATTCAGGATTTCGTCAAGGGAATCCCATCCGTAGACATCATTGGCGTGTGCGCGGGCTTTGACTCGTACCAGAAAGACGTGGGGAGGACACTCTCAACCTTTGATTTTTACGTGATCGGAGTCCTCATGAAAAAGTTTGCCAAAAGGGCGGCGAGCCATCGAAGGTTTGCCATCCTTGAGGGAGGTTATTACTTGCCTGATCTCGGCAAGAACGTGCTTGCGTTTTGCCAGGGCTTTGAATAAGATTGGAAAAGTCCGTGACGATATCCATTGAATTCCCGTCAAAAGAACAGCAACATTCGCAATACGACTGGGCAGATATTTCGAGCGGGCGTGACCGCGTCGGCAAAGCCCGCTGCAAAAAGCAAAAATCGACCCTGATTATCTACTCGATAAACATCTACCCTGAATGGGAGGGGCATGGCTATGGCAGAGAGTTTGTGGACTATTGCAAGAGCCATTTTCAAGTCATCGTTGCCGACCGGGTCAGGCACAGCGCCATCGGCTTTTGGGAAGAGATGGGATTCCGCGACAATCATGACGGGACTTGGATCTACAGGAAAAAGTCACCCCCTTCCTGCCCTCTCATGGGGCATAAATGCTGACTTACTAATGAGTCCATAATACCCCATGCCCGGAGGGCACCCCTGCCTGCGCCGAGGCTTCGGCAGGCAGGCTCGAACCATGAAAATTGTTTCCCCCTCTCCCTTGATGCCTGCCTGCTGAAGCCTCGGCGCAAGCAGGGGAGAGGGGGGGGTGAGGGTGAGTCAAAGCCTTTGCCCCCTCACCTCAATCCTCTCCCCCAGAGGGGAGAGGAGGTATATTAGGTGCTATTTTCAAGCTAATTGAGAAGACATATTCTTCCACGATCTCCACTCACTCAATGCTGCCCAGCTAAGCCGTTCGTGCTGAGCACGTCGAAGCATGAACGGCTTAATGACCCACCCTTCGACCGTTCGACAGGCTCACGGCTCAGGGTGAAGGTTTTTTTCTTTTTATGGAGAAAGGGAAGAAAACTTTTGGTTTCCAGTGTCTATACAATTATGGACCGATTAATATGAAGGCGGCAGATTTACGTGAACCCCGTTGTTGCATTAAATTCGGCGCATGGATTTACCCCGTTAGAAATAATGCCCCGCTCAGTTTCGAGTCGCAACGACTGGAATTTCTAACGGGGTGAACCCAACCCTTACCCAGAGAGGGATGGCTGTCAAATCAATGTCGTCACCTGGATCAATCCAAGGGTGACCCTGTGGAAGAGGTTTTACATCTTTTCTGGAAAGATAAAACTCCCAATAGTGGAGCAAATAATACGTGATGCTATCGAATATGATTTTTATTCCACAGGGGAAGTTATCCTCCCTCTGGGCCGGCGGCAAAAGGGTAGAAACAGCCTTTTGATGGGAGTATGCAGTTGATTCAATCCCTTCGGGTTGTATTCCCCGCCGCTTGCGGCGAGTTCGTCATTCCGGCGGAAGCCGGAATCCAGAAGACCGGACTGGATTCCGCATCAAGTGCGGAATGACAGAATTTAAAGTTTTTGATACCCCGCTGCTTGCGGCGGGGTAGTTCATCCGCATCTTTATGCAACAACGGGGTGAAGATCCCAATGGGGATATTCGATAATAGACGCTTAGGGAATCGATATCGACAAAAAATTGTCGATATTTATCAAAATATACCAGAATACCCCCCAGCTCTGCTGGGGGGATGAATGGCCTACCCTCTCCCCTGGGGCCTGCCTGCGCGAAGCCGCTTCGGCGAAGGCAGGGGAGAGGGCTTGCCCCGTGGAGTAATACAAAATACTCCACAGGGTAAAGGTGAGGGGGAACATGTTTGTCCACCCCTCTCCGAGCCAGAGGCTCTCTGAGCCGGCGGCCACCTTAATCCTCCCCCATCCCCGCCATAATTCAGCGGGATCTTCGACAAGAGGGAGGAAAGTTTTTTAGAGAATTAGATGCCCCGCAGCTCTGCTGCGGGGTACTTCACTAACGGCCAATTGGTAGCCGCAGGCTTTAGCCTGCGCATGTGGCTCGGGATTAGAACGTAATCCGAAAACGCAACCTGAAGGTTGCGGCTACCTGGAAAACAATTGCCCCGAACGGGCCACTAACGGCCAATCGGTAGCCGCAGGCTTTAGCCTGCGAATTGGCTGCACGGTTCATGTCAGCCGAAAACGCAACCTGAAGGTTGCGGCTACCAAGAAAGATTGCCCCGAACGGGCCACCTCCTCCGGGCGAAGTCCCGGAAGAGGCGTTGATTCTTACGCACTGAAGTCTGAGAATTTATCTCCAACATTCCAAAGGGTCGCCCCTAAAAACTCCCCTCCCCTTGGCGGGAGGGGATTCACCCTGTTAGATAGGAGATCTCTTGAATAACAGGGCTGAATAGACAACCTTATCTAACAGGGTGATGGGGAGGGGGAATGGTTCGACAGGCTCACTATGAGTTTACCCTGAGCTTGCTTGCGGTGAGCCTGTCGAATCCGTCGAAGGGTTCACCCCTCTCCGAGCCAGAGGCTCTCTGAGCCGGCGGCCACCTTTACCCTGTGGAGTAGCAGAACTTACTCCACAGGGCAAGCCCTCCCCCCTGCCTGCGCCGAGGCTTTCTGTCTGCGCCAAGGCTTTCTGCCTGCGCCAAGGCTTTCTGCCTGCGCCAAGGCTTTCTGCCTGCGCCAAGGCTTTCTGCCTGCGCCAAGGCTTTCTGCCTGCGCCAAGGCTTTCTGCCTGCGCCAAGGCTTCGGCAGACAGGCGGCAGACAGGCGGCAGACAGGCGGCAGACAGGCGGCAGACAGGCCTCGAGAGGGGCATAAATGCTGACTTATAAAGGCGGCAGATTTATGTGAAGATCCCGGCAGGGATATTTTGATAATAGACCGGCGATTTATTGCGGGTATCATGAATCAGATTTACGTGAAGATCCCGATGGGGATATTCGATAATAGATCGGCGATTTATTGCGGGTATCATGAATCAGATTTACGTGAAGATCCCGGCAGGGATATTTTGATAATAGATCGGCGATTTATTGCGGGTATCATGAATCATAGCAGAAGTCCCATAGGGACGGATGAAATAGGGACCTGAAATGACGAATTCTTAGATCAGCCCAACCGTGGGTTCAATTCTGGAAACTTGAACCCACAGGGGAACTCTACCAGGATGTTCTGGTAGAAATGGATGGGAGGGTAATTTACGGCGGCGAGGCTTTTGCGGGTGAGCTGAAGAAGAAGTATGAAATCGATGAAGTGATCAAGCCAAAAGGGAGGCCGAAAAAGAAGGCTCAGAGATAAAAAATAGAACCGTCCCCTTTTTTTGACGGATTATCATTAAATTTTTTAAAAAAAACAGGGAGGTTACAATGATACGAATACCTACACATAGAATGCCGACGCATCCCGGAGAGATGCTTTTTGAGGAATTTTTAAAACCAATGGGCATTACTCAGCGGGAATTAGCTGAAGCTATTAATGTTCCCTATCAAAGGGTAAATGAAATAATCAACGGCAGGCGTGGCATAACTCCCAGCACAGCCCTGAGACTTGCGAAGGTTTTTGGGGTTTCCGCAGACTTTTGGATGAATTTTCAGCTTAGATGGGATCTCTATTTCGCAAAAAAAGCTGAATCGGAGGCGCTGGAAAGCATTAAACCGTTGCCTATGCATCGTCACGAAAATAAAAAGTCTAGCGCTCAGCAAGGCGCTGGACACTGACCGAGGCTACGCTGGCGTTTCGCCCCGGCAGGTAAGCGCCGGCGCTGATTTCTGCTCCGGGCTGGGGGCTGGCGGATGGCGGGCAGGTCAAGCACAGATGCGAGCTGCGGATAGTCGTTCTTCGGATATTGTCAAAAGTTCTATGAAAAACCGCTCTGTAACATGCCGAAAGACAATTAAAACCCTCCCCCTAGTACTAGAGGGGGGAGGGAACAGGGTGGGGGTGAAAGACTTGACGGGCATAGCGAGTCGAATAGACCCGACCACGGGAAGACTCAGGAAACACTCTTCTGGGATAACCAGGTATTCAGTAAATTAGAAGGTGTTTTGGAGACCATCCGAGAAGTCCTTCTTACCCCTCACCCTGACCCTCTCCCCTGCCTTCGCCGAAGCGCCTGCCCTCCGCAAGGCTTCTGGAGGCGGGGCTTCGCGCAGGCAGGCCCAAGGGGAGAGGGGAGATAACTTTTGACAATACGCCTTTACGAACAGGGAGTCTCCAAATGAAGCGCATTTTCGTTGATACCGGGGCCTGGTATGCCCTGGTTGACAAAAAAGATCCTGACCATCATGACGCTGCTTCGTTCTTGAGAAATAACAAGATACCTCTACTGACAACCAATTTCATTTTCGACGAAACGGTCACCTTGCTCCGAAGGCGGCTCGGTTGGATCATAGCGGGCGACTTCGGTAGACGCTTAAAGGACAGCAGATTTACCACTCTTGTTGCCGTGCGACGGGAAGACGAAGAAAGGGCATGGGAACTGTTCCTCAAATTTAAGGATCAGGAATTCAGCTACACGGACTGCACGAGCTTTGCCGTCATGGAGGCCCTCAAGATTGATACCGCTTTCTCTTTTGATCGTCATTTCCCGACGATGAATTTTCAGGTCTTTCCGGAAACCGCGTGACGTCTGCATCGGCCTCATTGAAATTGACGGGGCAAATGACTACGGGAGAGCTGCTGTCTCAGGCCAACGCCGCCATGACTGGTTAGTCAGCACGATGGCACCCCCACCCCGCCCCTCCCCCCTCCGGGGGGGAGGGTGAGGGCACCCCCACTCCGCCCCTCCCCCCTCCGAGGGGGAGGGTGATGGCACCTCCACCCCGCCCCTCCCCCCTCCGAGGGGGAGGGTGATGGGAGGGGGGGTGTTGTATTTGCGTGTTAAATGGACGAAGTTACTAAGGAGTCCATAATTGAGTAGACATATCCTTCAGAAAATCTCCCCCCTGCCTTCGTCGAAGCGCCTGCCCTCCGCAAGGCTTCTGGAGGCGGGGCTTCGCGCAGGCAGGTAACCCCTCTTTGCCCTCCGGGCCAGGCTCCGCCCCGGAAGGGCTCATGCCCCGGAGGGAGGCCCTATGGGCTGGCGGCCAAAGAGGGGAATTCCGTCCGGCGCCAGAGTCCCAATGCCCGGCTTGAAGTGAGTAATGCGGCTCTGGACGGCGGCGCCTCCATTTGGCAAATGGTTCGGCATGCTCACCATCCTGAGCCTGTCGAAGGAGGGTAGGGCTTCACAAAATAAATTTTGAAATTTTCCCTCTACCCATTGGGGAGAGGGTTAGGGTGAGGGGGATTTAGGGTAATAGGAGGGTAGAATTAAGCGCAACAATATTGAGAAATGCAGAAGACTTCGTAAAGGAGAAACAGATGCTGAAAAGAAGCTCTGGGCGCTATTGAGGAATCGTCAACTATCTGGGGCGAAGTTTAGAAGGCAATTTTCTATTGGTAGATTTCTCTTAGATTTCTATTGTCCGGAATGTAGAGTTGGTATCGAAGCTGATGGTGGGCAGCATTATAAAGGTAAAGGTAGACAAAGGGATGAATTAAGAACTACAGAGTTGTCAAAGATAGGGGTGGAAATAATAAGATTTAATGATCAGGAGATATTTAACAATATTGAAGGTGTCTATGAAATAGTTCAGAGAGTCATAGAAAAGAAGAGAGGCAATCCCCCCTCACCTCAATCCTCTCCCCATCAGGGGAGAGGAAGTAAGGGGCAGAAAGAATTGCCCTCCACCCCTTTTTAAAGAGGCTAAAAATAGGTTGATTGAAGTGGTTGCAGTTCTGTAAGTAATTGTAAGCAATTAGGAATTTTTATAGGAGGGCAACTCAAAAAATTGTAGGTCGAATAAGTTAATTGAATCAATGGGTTAGGAATTTCGTGAAACCCACTTATTTTCTAACTAAAGGAGGAAGCGATGGTTCAGAAGAAAGCAGTGAAGAAGGTTTCCAAAAAGGGTGTCAAGAAGGGTGACGTTTATCAATGCGGCGTTTGCGGTCTTGCTGTCACGGTGGATGAGGTCTGCGGGTGCGTCGATGCTTGCGACATCATCTGCTGCGAAAAGCCGATGAAGCCTAAAAAACGGGCTTAGTTAACCTGACAGTTGCAAAACGGACACGAGCAAACCGCACTTCAAGGCTTCGGAAGGCGGATGTTTTGAAAATTTAAGGGTATCGAAGGACGTCACCCCAAGTGAATTCCAGTGGGGGAAAGGGACGAGAGTGCCGATTCGGCCAGAGGTTCGCCTCGAAGCCTTTCCGAACGGCTTGCCCATGTCCGTAAAATTTCAGTAGACATGCCTGCGCCAACATAACGTTGGCAGGGCAGGCCGTACCATACAGATTTTCATCCGCCTACGCAGGAGACCACGGCCTTGGCCGGGGAGGAATGCGTAACTCCGGATAGGAACCCTTTCAGCGACGGATCTGCCATGCTTCGGCGGATTTCGCTCACCGGTGGATGACCCACCGAAGCCTACGCCCCTGCGCACCGAAGCGCTCCGGCACCCAGGGGCGTAGGTGGGTATGGTTTTTGGGGACCACGCCTGCGTGCCGAAACGCACTTCGGTGTGCAGACACGGGTTTGCCCGTGGGGCTCCATGATTCTTGAAGATCATGAGAAAAGAAGTACGTCATCATGAGATAAACGTTTAGGTATCAGTTTAGCCTTTTGAAAGATGAATTTCAAAAGCCAAAAAAATTAAAAGAATCACTATAAAATCCCCCTCTATCCCCCTTTTTCAAAGGGGGAAGCTAATATCTCCTCCCTTTGGAAAATGGTTCGGCATGCTCACCATCCTGAGCCTGTCGAAGGAGGGAGGCAGGGAGGGATTTTCAAAGCGCTAAAGTATTACACATTTAGAAGGTTTGAAAGAGAGCGACTTCGAAAAAAGCTCAGAAGACCACTGGTAGGAATGGAAGGAAGATGAAAGCTCCATATCGTGTCGAGGTGAGGGTTGTTGAGCAGAAGGGTAGATGTGATTTTGGACATCAGGTAGGAGACTGGGTCAGATTCGATGGGGAAGGGATGGAAGGAAAGATTTGCTGGCACTCCCTCTGCAGTATGATCTATAAGGTCCACGGCTTCCTTTACGGAGCTCACTATCCATGGCTGGAGGATAAAGATTTGGCTAGCCATCCCTGCCCAGACTTTAAGAATCCTGTGATTTACCAAATTCGGCGATTCAAGGTTGAATAGCACCTGTCTTTCAATACGATCATAAAGTTAAACGATGGAAGAAATCTCCACCGATATTCTTGTGATTGGGAGTGGATTGGCTGGCATCGTCTCAGCCTTAGAGGCTGAGAAATTTGGTCTTAATGTCTCCATCGTTGGGAAATTCGCCATCGGGATGGGGACGAATACCTCCATGGCTAATGGTGCCTTCACCACAGCCAATTCCCGTTACTCCAAAGAAGATCATCTCCAAGGGACCTTAGAATCCGGTAGAGGGTTGAACCATCTCCCGCTGGTAAAAACCCTGGTTGAAAATGGGCCTGATGCAATAAAAGGATTAAGAGACTATGGAGTCCCATTGGTGGAGAAAGGGATTGGATATGCTGTCGATCGCCCTAAAGATTCTTCCCAATTGCCCGGTGTTCTTTTAATCAAGACTCTGGTGGAAAGATTGAAGGGCAGTTCCATCAAACTCCTCCCGGGATTGGTCATTTTTGATCTGGTCGTCGAGGAGGGTGAGGTTCGAGGAGCATTTGGATTTTTGAAAAATGGGAAACCTTGTTTGATTCAATCGAAAGGTGTCATTCTGACTGCTGGAGGGGCAGGGGCGATCTATCGAAGAAATGACAATCAGAAAAGTATCCTCGGCGACGGTTATGCTTTAGCCCTCCGGGCAGGCCTTTCCCTGTTCGACTTAGAGTTTATTCAATTTTACCCACTCGTCTTGGCGGAACCAAGGCTCTCCACTTTTATTCTTCTCCCACCTTATCCAAAGGGGATGAGGTTGTTCAATGAGAAGGGAGAGGATCTTTCGGGGAAGCTGGGCATCGAAGGGGATTTAAACCGGGCGGTCATCGCTCAAAGGGATCGTCTTTCCCTTGCCCTCTATGAGGCTTCTCAGCGTGGGGATGTCTATGTTGATCTCACCCAAGTCCCAAAAGAGAAGTGGGAACACTTCCCTCTCAACTTTTTAAAAAAGTCGAAATTTCCTTTTCATGAGCGGCCTTTTCTTGTCTCCCCGGCAGTTCATTTCTTCATGGGGGGGATTGAGATCGATGCAAATGGAAGCACGGCACTCCTTGGACTCTTTGCCGCCGGTGAGGTGACCTGGGGCATCCATGGTGCCAATCGACTCGGAGGAAATGCCCTGACTGAATGTGCTGTATTTGGGATCACTGGAGGTCGGTCTGTTGCTGAATACGCACGCCAGAAAGCATGCGGACAAAGCCCATCGAATCTTTTCTCAGATATCTCAAAGAGAAGATGGGAGAGAAAGGCCAGGACCTATATCAAAAAAAGAAGAGGGCTTTTTGATCATCCGAGAGACCTGCTAAAGGATTTAAGAGATTTGGCCTGGAGATATGCCGGTCCGGTTCGAGAGGGGGAGTCATTGGAAAAGGGGCTGGATCGATTGGCTTCCATAGAGAAAAGGATCGAGAGGGTTTATCCTGCCACATTGAAAGACCTTTTCAAAAAGAGAGATTTAGAGAATGTGGCCCTCCTCCTTAAAGCCATCTTGAAGGGAAGTTTGCTTCGTATGGAGAGCAGGGGTTCATTTTTCCGTAAGGATTTTCCAAATCAGGATGACCAAAATTGGCTGAAAAATACCTGCTACCGTCTGGAAAAAGGAGAACTTAAGATCACTCATCGACCTTCAAAACTTTGTATCAGTTTAGCCTTTTGAAAAATGAATTTCAAAAGCCAAAAAAATTAGAAGAATCACTATAAAATCCCCCTCTATCCCCCTTTTTCAAAGGGGGAAGCTAATATCTCCTCCCTTTGGTAATCTTTTTCCTGTCAAAGACAGGCAAAGAGAGGCAGGGAGGGATTTTCAAAGCGCTAAAGTATTACAAAACTTTGAACTTTGGACTTTAAACTTTAAACTGAAGATTTATGCCCATCGGTACAAAAAAAGGGGACAAGGGTTTCACCGGGCTTTTGGGTGGGAGGCGTGTTCCTAAATACCATCTCAGGCCCGAGACCTATGGCACATTGGATGAGCTGAACTCTTTCTTGGGTATGGCCAGGGCCATTTCAAGAGATAGGAAGGTCAAAAAAATCTTACTCACCATTCAGAACAACTTTTTCATAATCGGATCTGAGCTTGCTTTGTCGAAAAAGAAAAGGAGTCTTCTAAAGGGAGAGATCACACAAAAGGAGGTCGATTGGCTGAGTCAACTCTCCACTGATTTTGAGGCTTCGCTCAAACCAGAGCCTAAATTCATCATCTATGGGGAGACTTACATTTCCAGCATTTTAGATGTGGCCCGAGCTGTTTCGAGAAGGGCAGAACGGCTGGTGGCCAAGATGAAATCAAAGAGAATGCTCCAGAACTTAAGAATATTGGAATACCTCAACCGCCTCTCCGATGTCCTTTATCTTCTCGCTCGATATGAAGAGAAGAGGGCCGGGGTGAAACCGAAGCACCCTTCTTATGATCCCAACAAATGAAACTTCTTATGTTAGCTAAAGTTGAAAAGTGCATAGTTTAAAGTTCAAAAGTTCATATCTTCTCATCTCCTCTCCCCAAGGGGAGAGGATGAAGGTGAGGGGGATATATTTAAACTCCACCCTCACCCCAACCCTCTCCCGCCAGCGGGAGAGGGGGAATGATTGATTTTCATCGTCTGATTTTTATTGTTATCGCTGATGACCTGCCGTGGTTGCTACCGAGGAAATTAGGTATGCACTTTTCAACTTTAAATTTACCAAAACCTATGCACTTTTGAAGTTTAAGTGACACAACTGAAACTTCTTATTGACAACCATAGCGGGGTTTAATATAAATTGAGCAATTACAACCTTTGAAAGGAGGTTTTTTTATGCGACGGCTAATCATTTTCGGAATCATTGTGGTTTTAGTTTTCTGCGTCTCCTCAGCATGGGCTCAAAAGGAAGTTCGATTGTCCATCGCTACAGGTGGCACGGGAGGGGTTTATTATCCACTGGGTGGGGGAATGGCCAATATCATATCCAAATACGTCCCCTACGCAGAGGCTACAGCAGAAGTGACAACGGCCTCTGTGGATAACTGCCTTCTGGTGGGGCAAGGGAAGGCAGACTTAGCCCTGATCATGGCAGATGTGGGATGGGATGCCCATCAGGGAAAGGGGAAATTTAAGGAGAAGGTTCCTTTGAGGACAGTAGCCGTTCTTTATCCGAATAATATGCATGTCGTGACCATTGAGGGCAAAGGCATTGAGAAAATGACCGATCTGAAAGGGAAAAGGGTTTCGACTGGTGCTCCTGGGAGTGGGACAGAGGTAAAGGCCCTCAGGGTCATCGAGGCTTATGGGTTGGATCCAGATAAGGATATGAAAAGGGATAAATTGGGCGTTTCTGAATCAGCAGGAGCACTCAAGGATAGGAAGATTGATGCCTTCTTCTGGGACGGAGGCCTTCCCACTGCAGCGGTGACAGATTTGGGGGCCACCCCTGGGATTAAGATCAAAATCATCCCTCATGGAGACGCGATTCCCAAGATGAGGGAGAAGTACGGACCCCTCTATGTGAAAGGTATCATTCCTGCCAAGACCTACCCAGGACAGGATGTGGATGTTGAGATGGCTGTGGTGTGGAATCTCTTAGTTTGCAATGAAAAGATGAAGGGCGACGTTGCCTATGATATCATCAAGACTTTATTTGACCGCAAACCGGAATTGGTAGCATCCCATAGAGATGCAAGATACTTATCTTTGGAACCCCAAGTTGGAGGGTCACCTATACCATTACATCCTGGTGTCATTCGGTATTTCACAGAGAAAGGGCTAAAGATTAAATAATTGAGACGGAAAAGCTTGCCCCTCCTGACATTGATGATTACAATCTTCATTGTAGCAGGAGGGGCTTTCCTTTTTAAAAAGGTGACTATCCTTCAATTAGGAAACATGGATCGCCCTAAGACGATCCATGTTCGGATCAGTCCCTCTGAAACATTTTCCATGTTTTACATCCATTCGATCTATAAGGTTCCTGTTGTTGAGGAATTCCAGGCTGAAAAAGATGCGATTGTCCTTAAAGGGGTGAGGACGAAGAGCCCTGCAGTTATGGAATATTATGGATTTGAGGATATGAAAGAATTCCATCCAATGAATCGAAGGCTGGGCGCCATCTTTATCATCAGAAGGGGGATGGGAGAAGGGCAGGGATTGATTGTCAGAGACAGGAAGATCTACTTGAGCGAGATTGGGGCAAAGGGGGATCGGATTCGATTGAGAGTGGAAACTGTGTCTTTGGGAAATTATCTTGTGTGGATGTTATTAGACCCATAGATAAGGTATTCATATAAACCTGACAGTTGCAAAACGGACACGGGCAAACCGTCCTTCAAGGCTTCGGAAGGCGGTTGTTTTGAAAATTTAAGGGTATCGGAGGACATCACCCCAAGTGAATTCCAGCAGGGGAAGGGGACGAGAGTGCCGATTCGGCCAAAGGTTCGCCTCGAAGCCTTTCCGAACGGCTTGCCCATGTCCGTATCGTCAAAAGTTTATGCAACGTTAAGGTAAACTCAATTATTTTTGTGACGTCATTGCGAGCCCGTAGGGCGTGGCAATCCCCCCCACCCTCTCCCTCCCCCTCGAGGGTGAGCTTTACACGCACTTGACACAGGGGGTATGAAAATCTCTTGTAATAACAACAAATTATCCCCTCCCCCTTCGATGGGGGAGGGTGAGGGTGGGGGTGGACAAAATGGCTGTCTTTCACCCTCCCCTTAATCCCCTCCCGTCGAGGGAGGGGAGAGTAACAAGTTGAAAACTAATTGATTTTTACAATCGGGTTACATGACATTGTAAAAAGCTATTATCACACCCCCTGTGTCCAGTGTGTACCAGGATCAGCCCTCGAGGGGGGAGGGTTGGGAGGGGGTGCTTCGTTTCACTTGCAATGACAATAGAGGAGAAGACCTTTGGAAGAGGAGAAAAGAAAAGAAAATCAGGAAGTGGTGATTACAGAAGAAGCCCTGAAAGAGGCAGAGAAGTATATCGAAGAAGAGGAGGGTCCTTCTCGCCGGCTGACGGGTCGGATGGATATTTTCATCACCGTAGTGGCTGTGGTGATGTCACTCTTCCATCTCTATGCAGCCTCCCCGTTCGGGGTGATCATGACCCAGGTCCTGAGGGGAATCCATGTCATGCTCGTTCTCTTTCTCTCTTTCTTGGTTTTCCCATCCTTCAGACGATTTAAAAACCGGATTATCTGGTATGACTATATTCTTGCCCTCCTCGGAATAGCCGTCATTGTCTATATGCTGGCCGACTTTGACCAATTCATCTACCGCTCTGTGATACCGAATTTCTGGGATAAACTCTTTGGAATTATATTGATTCTGCTGATCTTAGAAGCCTCCCGAAGAACAACCGGGCTAATCATGGTTGGAGTCGTTCTCGCATTTCTCGTCTATGCATTTTATGGACACCTGCTTCCAAATCCCTGGACACACCGGGGATATGATATTGATCGCATTGTGGGCCATATGTATATGACCCTCGAAGGGATCTTTGGAGTCCCAATCGATGTCTCTTCGACCTTCATCATCCTCTTCACCATTTGGGGTGCCTTTTTAGAATTCTCAGGTGCTGGTAAATTCTTTATTGATTTTTCTTTTGCAGCGATGGGCGGAAAACCTACCAGTGCAGGCCGAACTGTGACTCTGGCCTCTTTCCTCCTTGGTGGACCCTCCGGGAGTGGTGTGGCAACAACGGTCACATTGGGAGCTGTAGCCTACCCCATGCTGGCTAAGGCAGGCTATAGTAAGGATGCTGCAGGTGGGCTTCTTTCAGCAGGAGGAATCGGCGCGATCCTTTCACCTCCGGTGCTGGGAGCAGCCGCCTTTCTCATCGCAGAATTCCTAAAGATCTCCTACTTAGATGTGATCACCATGGCCTGCATTCCTACTTGCCTTTATTATTGGTCCATTTTTTTAATGGTTGAACTGGATGCTAAAAAGTTTGGCGTTAAAGAGATCGCCTTTGATAAAACCTATAGTCTGGGCCAGCTCACCTACCTCTACGGGTTTCATTTCATATCACTCATCGCCATTGTGGTGATCATGATCATAGGCTTTACGCCCATCATGGCAGTCTTCTGGTCAACCGTGATCACCTTTGCAGTGAGTTTCATAAGGAAAGATACAGCCCTTACCCCCAAGAAATTAGTTAAGGCATTGAGAGGAGGTTCGATCGGGGTATTAAGTGTTGCTTCAACGTGTGCAGCCGCTGGAATCATTGTGGGAGTGGTCACCCTGACAGGCCTGGGGTTAAAGTTCAGTTCCATCATTATTGCCTATGCCGGTGGAAGCATCCTCTTGACAGCGATCTATACCGCGATCATTGTCTGGATCATTGGATTGGCCGTTCCGGTGACAGCTTCCTATATCATTGCAGTAGTCATTTGCGCACCGGCATTGATCCAGCTGGGGATACCGGATTTTGCTGCCCACATGTTTGTCTTTTACTATGCTATTCTTTCTGAGGTCTCTCCGCCGACGGCTCTCTCATGCTTTGCGGCTGCCGCTCTCACGAAAGGGAATCCTTACAAGACGACGATGTATGCGTGGAAATACACTCTCCCCGCATTCATAGTGCCTTTCATGTTCACTCTGGATCCCAAGGGTGTTGGTATTCTGCTGAAAGGACCTGTGATGGATGTCATCTGGACGACTATTACTGCCTTTATTGGGATCGCAGCCTTAGCGGGTGGTGTGGAAAACCGGTTATTTAAAAAGACGACTCTCTACGAGCGGATCATGCTCATCGTGGCAGGGTTGGCACTGGTCTATCCCGAACCCTTGTACGATATCGTCGGGTTTGGGTTGATAGTCTTGGTGATCGTTTCGCAAAAGTTAAGGAAGGGTGAAGGGCAACCTTCTTTCACAGGTGCACGCTGAAATCGCCCACCTTGGGACTCACCAAGCGAGCATAGTCGCTATATTTGATCCGTAGTGTTTCAACATGACTCCCTGCTCGAAAGACGATAAAATCATCTTCTGTGAGAACCTGATCGACCCATACCTCTAAATTGTAGAGGTTGCCAAAGGGAGGCATGGCTCCGATCTCACAGTCGGGGAAGAGTTCTTGAAACTCCTCCTCTTTCACCATCACCACTTTTTTTGAGTTGAGCACACCCTTCAGTTTCTTCATCTCCACCCGATAACTGGCAGGTAAGACCAACATGATATTCTTCCCATCGGTCTTCACCATCACCACCTTTGCCATCTCTTTTCCAGGGATGTGCTGAGCCGCTGCGATCTCCTGAGCTGTATAGACCCTCACATGGTAGCCCAATTCGTAAGAAACCTGGTTCTGTTCTAAATAGTCCTTAAGCTTCTTTAAAACAGTCACATCGATCACTCCCATTCCTCCCAATGATATTTCATTCGATAGGCGGGACATTCTTGTCCCGCTATAGCGGCGGGGTTAGAAAACCCCGCCTATCGATATAGAAATGCAACAACTTTTTCACCACGGAAATAATATACTCCAATTACAAAAGGATAGGAAGACATGGGAGACCGTTACAAGCGTTTGATTTCAATCAGAGGATATATTACAAAGGGTTCGTCATGAAAACTTTGAGAAACTTCTTCTTTCTAATATCCATCCTCATTCCCTTAACTGGATGCGGAAGCATTCTGTACGTTTCCAAACTGGGATGGCATCAAGGCCTGATCACCTTTCACAGCGTTCCGGTTCAAGAGATTTTAGAGGACCAATGGGTAGGCGAGGGGACAAAAGGGAAAATTCGGTTCATTCAGGAGGTGAAGCGTTTTGGCGAGAAAAGATTGGGCCTGGAGGGGACAAAGAGTTATTTAACGTTTTTCGAAGTTAGAGGTCCCATTCTCCATGTGGTCACTGCTTCCGAAAAAGACCGGCTCCAACTCTATGCGTGGAAGTTTCCCATCATCGGAAGGGTGACCTATAAAGGTTTTTTCACGAGAGAGGGGGCTCTAAAACAGCAGAGATTTCTCGATGGGAAGGAATATGACACCTATGTCCAGCGCGCCGGCGCCTTTAGCACTCTCGGATGGCTGAAAGACCCCATCTTTTCCTCCATGCTGGATTGGAAGGATGCCACCTTGGCCAATATTATTCTCCATGAAATGGTTCATGCGACCGTCTATTTTAAAGGTGAGACCGATTTCAATGAGCAGATGGCAACCTTCCTCGGGAATCGAGGAGCCATTGAATTCTTGACGGAGAAGTATGGGCCGGGATCGGAAGAGGTGGCGGAGGCTATCCATATTCAGAAAGACGACCTGCTCCTCTCCGAATGGATTGACCAGGCCTGTCAGCGGTTATCGACTTATTATGCACAAAAGCTTTCAAGAGATGAGAAATTGACAGGGAGGGAAGAGGTATTCCGATTCATCAAAGAAGATTTTAGAGAATTGAAAGTTCGGTTTAAAACCGACTCTTATAAAGGTTTCGAAAAGATAGACCTCAATAATGCAGTCCTATTGGCTTATCGTCGATATATCCATCGGCTCGAAAAGTTTGAAGCCCTCTATGAACACTTGGGATGGGATCTTAGAAAGGTCGTTGAATTTCTTAAGGAGATCCGGGCATCGGGGGAAAACCCTCGTCTTTTTTAGAACGCTGGATGAAAGAAAAAGGAATTACCGTTCCCTCTTCCCTGCAATGAACTCCTCCACCATCAACTTGGCCTGATTATCGGGAAATTGGATGAGAGGATGTTTCATTGCATAGGCCGAGATCGAGAGGAGTGGACCGGCGATTCCCCGTTCCCGGGCAATTTGGCAACATCGGATGGCATCGATGGTCATCCCACCACTGTTGGGCGAATCCTCTACAGAGAGCCTCAATTCGAGGTTCAATGGGACTTCTCCAAACCCCCTCCCTTCCATTCGAAGGAAACAGACCTTATTATCATTCTGCCAGGGGACATAATCGGAGGGACCGATGTGAATATTTTCTGGCTCCAAAGGGATGTCAAGTTGGGATTGGATCGCTTCTGTTTTAGAGATCCGTTTATTCCTCAACCGATTTCGATTCAGCATGTTGAGGAAATCGGTATTTCCGCCTGTGTTAATCTGGTAAGTTCGGTCTAACCGGACCCCCCGATCCTCGAAGAGTTTCACCAAGGCGCGGTGGATGATCGTTGCTCCCATCTGGGACTTGACATCGTCCCCAACGATGGGGATCCCCTTTTCTTCAAACCGTCTCGCCCAGTTGTGGTCGGAAGCGATAAAGCTTGGCATACAATTGATCAGACTCACCTTTGTGTTCAGGCATGCTTGCGCATAGAACTCGGTCGCCTTATCGGAGCCCACCGGAAGGTAGTTGAGGAGAACATCCACCCCAGAATCTCTGAGGACCTTTTCCACATTGCAAGGCTTTTCATCCGCCACGAGGAAGATGCGTTCTTCAGGATAATCTTTCATATGTTCCGAAACCCCATCCAGAACCTCCCCCATTGACACAATCACGCCTGAATCATTGAGGTTTGGATAGATGATTTTGGTGCAATTGGGTTTGGCGAAGGTAGCCTCTTTAAGGGGTTTCCCCACTTTTCTTCGATCAATATCGAAAGCCGCCCCCACCTGAATATCCCCGGGTTTGTAACCTCCGATATCGGGGTGCATGAGCCCGAGGGTTTCAAATTTTGGATTCTTCTGGCTGTTCCCTCTATAGAATTCAATACCCTGGATGAGAGAGCTAGCACAATTTCCGACACCTACAATGGCAATTCGGATCGTATTCTTTTCCATAAAAGTTCAACCTTTCCAATCATATCCCTAATCAATTCTAAGTCAATCTAATTATCGTATTTCATCTGAATTGTCAAGAAATTTGGGAAACCATTTTTTAGGGAAGCATTTTTCTTGACTTATCCATTTTTATTTGATACCTTCCGCAAAAAATGATTCCCTCAGGTTCTCTTTTAGACGAATGATAAAAAAAGGTAAGTCAAAATTTCTCCGGCAACCCATCCGTCATTTAGATCTGGAAGAGTCTCAAACCCTTTTGGATTTAGTTCAGGCCTTCCAATATACCTCTTTTCAAAGCCGGAATGTCTTTAAATGTTATGAAGTTTTTCGAAAGATGCTCGATGATCCCACCTGCATTATCTTCTTGGGGTTGTCCGGAGCCATGATTCCGGGCGGAATGCGTAAGGTGATCCGGGATATGATTGAAACAAAGCTGATCGATGTGATCGTCTCCACCGGCGCCAACATCTTCCACGATATCTTCGAGAATTTTGGATATCGACATTATGTCGGGTCCGAGGATGGAGATGATGATGCCCTGAGGAAACATCGTATCGTGCGCGTTCATGACGCATTGATGGATGATCACGAAATTAATCAAGTGATTCACCTTCTCTCAAAGGTTCCAGAAGAGTTAGAGGAGAGGGTTGTTTCTTCAAGACGGTACTTGGAGGTTCTGGGGAGCCGTCTCCAGGATGAGGGGTCCGTCCTCAGGGCAGCCTCTCAATGTGGGATCCCCGTCTTTGTTCCGGCCCTGAGCGATAGTTCCATTGGCATTGCCCTTACGTTTCTCCATGCTCGAAGAAAGGTCTCCTCAGAGGGATTCGTTATTGATCAGATTCGAGATAGCTATGAGATCGCTCAGTTGAAAAGGATGGCCTCAGTGACAGGGGCGATCTACATCGGGGGAGGGGTCCCGAAGAACTACATTCAACAGCTGGGACCGGTCAGTGAGCTCTTATTCCAAAAAGAGAGGGGCCACCGGTATGCCTTTCAAATCACCACCGATGACCCAAAATGGGGAGGTCTCTCTGGCTGCACCTTTGATGAGGCAAAGTCGTGGGGAAAGATTGAGAAAAGGTCAACCTATGCCGCCCTGTATATGGATGCGACCGTGGCTCTTCCCCTACTGGTTGGTGCGATCCTCCAGGAAGGAAAGATCTATCGAAAAAGGAAGAGGCGCCGGTTTATATGGAATGGAGATAGACTGGAATCGATTCAATTCGTTTAAATCCCTAATCAGTTGGCTTTAAGTCGAGCCTTCCCTCCTTTTGCTCTTCAATGGTTTTAATTTTTGGTTCCTCTCCAAATGGATTGGTAAACCCCGTTAGAAATTCCAACGGGGCATTAAACCCCGCCGGAATTATTCTAAAATCTAACCCCGCTGCAGACCAGCGGGGCATTATTTCTAACGGGGTAAATGGGAGCATTGAAGCGGTTTAGGGTTAAAAGGGCAATCCAATTGCAGAATGCGGAATGCGGAATAAAAAATCCGAAATCTGCAATCCGAAATGCGCAATCAGAAGAACCCATGAACGCTCTATTTTTCACCTGAACCCACGAACCCTTGAATCCTTGGACCCAACTTGGCAGGGAGAAAAAGAGTTGAAAAAAAGAGCAGTAATGGTTATATTTATTAATAAATTAGTAACGTTCAAAAGGTGAGGCATAAATGTTTTCCAATACATCCTTCAAGATGAGTAAACCCCGTTAGAAATTCCAGCGGGGCATTAAACCCCGCCGGAATTATTCTAAAATCTAACCCCGC